>Ga0209417_1001832_pt1 | contig 37002 bp, 24 predicted proteins | sample RifGroF2_FD_184002 | JGI IMG/M metagenome (GOLD analysis project Ga0209417, IMG submission 184002) | Groundwater microbial communities from Rifle, Colorado, USA - Groundwater F2 (SPAdes) (version 2) | ecosystem: Environmental > Aquatic > Deep subsurface > Groundwater | place: Rifle, Colorado... | reverse complement strand
GGCTGATATCCAATCTCGATGCTGCCATTCATCGTAAACTTAATGGCATTACTCATCAAATTATTGAATATTTGCCTTAGCCTTTCAACATCAGCAAAAATTACTGTTTCTTCAACTTCCTCAGGATATATTAGCTTAAATTCGAGCTTTTTCTCATCAGCCTGAAAAGCAAATTGTTCCTTAACACCCGAAATAAATTTCTGAACATTAATATGATTTTTACGGATTGTAATTTCACCAGATTCTAACTTCGAGATATCCATAATATCGCTTATAACGACAAGTAGGTTATTTCCACTGGTGATGATACTCTGAATAAATTCAGTCTTCTGATCCTCAAAAAATGGATCAGCCAATAATTCAGAAAACCCAATAATGCTATTTAACGGCGTGCGAACTTCGTGTGACATATTGGCCAGAAAAGCTGATTTTAAGCGGTCGCTTTCTTCGGCTTTATTTTTAGCTTCAATGAGTTCTGTCTCGGCGCTTTTACGCGCGGTGATATCCCTGACAATCGCCAATGTAAATTGATTGCCATTGATTTCTACAGGTTCGAGCATTATTTCTGTTGGAAATTCGCTTCCGCCTTTTCGCTGTGCAAATAGTTCTTTCCCTTCTCCCATGGCCCGGCTTTTAGGTTCGGAGATATAATCATTTCGAAGAGTTATATGCTGTTTCCTAAAATGTTTCGGAACTAAGTCTTCCATCGAACAATTAAGCATCGCGTCGATATTGTAATCAAATGTTTTCATTGCATTCTCGTTGCAATAGACAATTCGTCCCTGAGAATCGACAACAAGTACGGGATCTGGTAAAGTGTTTATCAAATTTTTAAATTTAGCTTCGCTCTGGCGCAGCACTTCTTCTGCATTTTTGCGCTTGGTTATGACATCAAATACGGCCACAAAATATTCCTTTACAGGACTATATACGGAGATGGAAAACCACATCTTTAAAGCCTCTACATATATTTCACTTGTTTCAGGTTTTCCGGTTAAGGCAACCCTGCCGTAAAGTTCGAACAATTCAGGATCCGATTCCCTGATTCCGGGTATCACTTCAGAAACCTTTTTGCCAGTAACATCTTTTAATCCTGTCAGCACTTCAAACGAATTGTTCACAGCAAGATAGATAAAGTCTAGTGGATACTCATCCTCAAAAATCATCCTGCAATATGCAAATCCGTTCAGCATATTCTCAAATAAACTACGATATAATTTCTCACTTTCTTTTAGTGCTTCTTCCGTACGCTTACGCTCGGAAATGTCTACTCCTGTTCCAACAAAATGTGTAATGTTTCTATTTTTATCAAAGATCGGAGAAATGGTTTTTTGCTCATAAAACAAATCACCGTTTTTCTTCTTATTAACAACTTCAGCTCTGAATACATTACCGGACAAAATTGTTTTCCACAACTCTTCATAATATTTCTGATCATATAAGCCGGACTTTAATATTCCTGGTGTTTTATCCAAAACTTCTTTAGCCGAATATCCGGTCAAGATTTCAAAAGAATGATTCACGTATTCTATCCTTCCATCGAGATCAGTAATAAGTATCGAATCCACAGTTTGCTCAACAGCGCTAGATAGTTTTAAGAGCGTTTCTTCTGCACTTTTACGCTCGGTGATGTCCTCATAAGTGCCAAGTAAACCTACAATGTTATTATCAGGATCGCGTAAGGGTATTTTAGTCGTACGCAACCAGATTCTTTTTCCCTCCGGAGTTGTCTGAATCTCTTCATAACCAATCTTAGGTTTCCCTGAAGTTATAACCTCAAGATCGTCTTTTTGGTATGATTCCGCCTGATCCCGCCAAGCCAAATTAAAATCGTTATCGCCAATCATTTCGGAAGGAAGTTGACATCCGGCATCCTTTGAAAATATTGTGTTACAGCCCAGATAAGATAGGTTTCTATCTTTCCAGAATAGTCTTACTGGAATTGTTTCAATTACCGTCTGCAACATCTGAGTACTCTCTACCAATTTACGTTGGTTTCTAAGTATTTCTTTTTCCACCTGTTTGCGTACTGAAATATCTTCAACAGTCCCATCATAATATAGTGTCTTCCTATTAGAATCATGGATGGCTTTAGCGCTTTCATTTATATAAATAATTGTTCCATCATCTCTATTCCATGCAGATTCCAAACCTTTAACTTCTCCATTCTTTTCCATCTCTTCAATAAATAGTTTGCGCTCGTAATTAGGCTCGAAACCATCTTTTTCAAGATTCCTTACAGCTAGCTCTTCAAAGGAAGAGTATCCAAGCATCTTAACAAGAGTGGGATTCGCTAAAAGGATCTTCCCATCAGGAGTAGTTCTATAAAGACCGATTGTGGAATTCTCGTAGAGTGAACGAAAACGTTCCTCGCTTGCCAAAAGCTTTGCTTCTTCACTTTTGCGATCTGTATTGTCGCTTGAAATTCCTATAATTCCTGCAAATTCCCCTTTAGAATTAAAAAATGGAGCATCGGTTACCAGGGCCGCGAAATTACTGCCGTCTTTTCTTTGAACCAGAAATTCTCCGGACCATGTATTTCCCCTGCTTAGTTCTTTCATTATTTCTATGGCTTGATCTGTGGTTGTCTGTGCCGGTATTAAACTAATAACATTTTGTCCAATCGCTTCAACCGAAGACCATCCGTATATTTTCTCAGCCTCATTGTTCCAGTAAATTATATTTCCGGGTAAATCAGTAGCGATTATTGCCTGACCTACATGGTTTAATAAATTTGCCTGAAATTTAATTTCATTTTGAATCTTCTTACTTTCGGTAATGTCGCGAATGATCATGCTGGAGCGTTCATTACCCTCATGATTTTTGAAAGAAGTCGTTGAAACTTCTGCAGGAAAGAGTGTTCCGTCTTTCCTGAGTAATGTTACTTCTCCTCTTGCTTTACCGTTCCGTTTCCGTTCCGCTAACAAAATCGTTAATCGGGGATCCGTCTCATCTTCGACACCGAATTTACCTATTTTAATAAGTTCCTCCACTGAATATCCAAACATACTGCATGCTGCGGGGTTCGCTGATAATGTTTTCCCATCAGGTGTTGTCAATAATATTGCGTCCATACTGTTTTCAAAAAATGCACGATATTTTATTTCGCTTTCAAGCAGTGCTTTTTCAGCTTTCTTGCGCTCGGTCGTCACCTCGGTATAGGTGATGATGCCTCCGATTTCACCGTCAATTTTGCGCCAGGGACGACATTCCCATCGGTTATAGGTGATTGAACCATCGGGGCGTTCAAAATAATCATCATCATTGCGCTCTATCGCACCCGCCAGACACCTTTGATGTACATCCTTCCATTTTTGCGGCATCTCGGGAAACACCTCGTAGTGATGTTTCCCGATAATGTCCTCTTCCTTGACATTATAATCGTGGAGATAACGCTCGCTGACGGCGATGTAATGAAGGTTGAAGTCGTATACGGCGATGGCATTGGGATCATGTTTGATAATATACCGCATATTCTCTTCACTTTCCCGCAGCGCCATCTCCGCCCGATTGCGTTCATTGATTGTATTGTTTTGATTAGCTTTCATTTGAATACTTTTTTTAGCAAAACCTCAATAGCTCTGTTGAGTTTACTTTTTGGTAAATGTATTAAATGCAATTGTAATAGAGTCCAACAATTAGCTGTTATATGCCGGCAAAGTAAAATAAAACACGGAGCCTTTGCCAAATTCAGACTCCAGCCAAATCTTTCCACCCATTAACTCAACCAGATTTTTTGAAATTGCTAATCCAAGACCATTTCCTCCGTATTTACGCGAATTTCCAGCTTCGACCTGCCTGAAGCGTTCAAATATGGAATCGTGATACTCTGCCGGAATGCCAATGCCGGTATCCTTAACGTAAAATTCAACCATTTTACCCTTGGGCTGATATCCAATCTCGATGCTGCCATTCATCGTAAACTTGATGGCATTACTCAACAAATTATTAAATATTTGCCTGAGTCTTTCAATATCGGCAAAAATTACCGTATCTTCTTCGTTGTCAGGGTGAGTAAGTTTAAATTCGAGTTTTTTCCCTTCAATCTGGATAGCAAATTGTTCCTTAATAATTAAAATAAATTTCAGCGCATTAATTTGACTTCTACGGATTGCGATTTCACCTGACTCCATCTTCGAAAAATCCATAATATCGCTGATAATCGTTAATAGGTTATTTCCACTGGTGATGATACTCTGAATAAATTCAGTCTTCTGATCCTCAAAAAATGGATCAGCCAGTAATTCGGAAAACCCGATGATGCTATTTAACGGCGTGCGAACTTCGTGTGACATATTGGCCAGAAAAGCTGATTTTAAGCGATCACTTTCTTCTGCTTTCTCTTTGGCTTCAATGAGTTCTGTTTCCGCAAGCTTACGCCGGGTAATATCCACTCCTGTACCTATAAAATGAGTAATGGTTTTATTCTGGTTGTAGATTGGCGAAATGGTTTTTTCCTCGTCATACAAAACACCGTTTTTCCTTTTATTAACAACTTCTTCTTTGAATACTTTGCCAGATAAAATCGTTTCCCACAACTCTTTATAATAATTCTGATCTTTAGTTCCAGACTTAAGTATTCGTGGAGTCTTACCCACAGCCTCTACCGATGTATATCCGGTTAAAATTTCAAAGGCATGATTAACGTATTCTATCGTTCCATCGCGATCTGTTATCATGATCGAATCAACGGTTTGCTCAATAGCGCTGGAAAGCTTTAATAATGTTTCATCAGCTCGCATGCGTTCAGTTATATCAGTTGCAACTCCAATCAAGCCTAAAACTTTACTCTCTTTATCCTTGATAATTGAGGTTGAAAGATAAATCGGGAATTCAGTTCCGTCTTTTCTTTTGTTCCACAATTCACCTTGCCATTCTCCGCTAATTGTGGCTGATAAAATTTCATCAACTTGCTTTTGTTCATTTGCTTGAGAGCGTACCATACTAATATTTTTTCCAATCAGCTCATTTAACGTATATCCATAAGTTTTCAAAAAAGATTCGTTGACAAAAAGTATTTTATCATCCAAATCAGTAATACTTACACATTCATTGATGCTTTTTAAAGAATGAGCAAGCACTGTAATTTCCTTTTCAGCTTGTTTGCGTTCAGTGATGTCCCAACCATATAAATTTGCATAGCCTTCTTCAACAATCGGTACAACATAAAACGAATACACTTTTTCGCTATGTTCAAATTCTACCACTTGTACTTCGCCAATGTTCATGGTATTGAATACGACATCCTGAAGTATATTTGGAGCTGACTGTTCAGTTTGCAGTTTCCAATCAGGCAATTGCTTCATACCCGCTTCGTTGACATAAAGTAAAATGCCATTTTGAGCGATACGCAATATAGGATTTGGATTTTCTGATGGGAACTTAGCAAGGTTCCAGATTTCCTTTTCCGTCTTCTTGCGCTCGGTTATGTCGCGAATGATCATGCTAGTGCATTCAAAACCCTCTGTATTTTTAAATATCGCCGATGAAATCTCACCAGGAAAGAGTGTTCCATCCTTACGTTTTAATGTTATTTCTCCCTGTGCTTTGCCTTTCAAATTTCGTTCTGTTAATAAAACTGATAATCGGGGATCTGAAGCATCCACAACTCCTGATCTGCCTAGTTTTTTAAGTTCGGCTTCCGAATATCCGAACATACTGCAAGCTGCCTGATTAGCAGATTGTATTTTACCATCAGGACTTGTTAACAGTATTGCGTCCATACTGTTTTCAAAAAACGCTCGATATTTTATTTCGCTTTCAAGCAGCGCATTTTCAGTCCGCTTGCGCTCAGTTATATCACGCAAACTGCCGACAATCTTCAATGGTTTTCCAAATACGTCAAATTGTATCTTTGCAGTAATGGAACACTGCATGTTTGAACCATCGCGGTTCTTTAGAATAATTTCATAATCTGAAACACTTCCGCTTTCTTGTAATGATTTGAGAAGAGTTTGTCGCCCACCTGTAATAGCATACAAATCTTGCATCGACTTCCCGATAAGGTCATCACGATGATATTCTCCTTTTGAAATGATTTCAATTGAAGGACTAACTTCATGGATTGTTCCATCAATCGATGTCACAAAATACACATCCAGGATATTCTCAAAAATGCCACGGTATTTTTCATCACTTATCCGCAACGCTTCCTCTGTTCGTTTGCGCCGTGTAATATCTTGTGCAATTGTTGCAACTGTATTTGTTCCTTCCTGATCTAGAATATTTGCAGAATTCCACAGAACTGTCTTGATATCATTACCTTTTGTCAAAATATCAACTTCAATTACCTTTAATTCTTCATCGCTCAGATGATTATTTAGTAATTCCAGCGTAGATTCAATTTTAGGTTCAGGAAAAAGAATATCAATTTTCTGATCTATTACTTCGGTCGATTTATAACCGCTTAGTTTTTCAAATTCACGGTTGAAACGTCTAATAACCAACGAAGAATCCCAAATAATAATTGGTGCATGCGCATTATTCAGAAGGATATCCAGATATTCACCTGTCATACGATTCTTTTCACTTAGCAATTCTTCTGCGAGTTTTCGTTCAGTAATATCCTCAATGGCAAGCAAAATTATCTTTTCTTTTCCAAAGGCTCTTTTAATTTGCCTGGCGTTTAAAAGCATCACGCGTTTACCAATGGTGGAAAAGTTGTGTTCAACTTCATAATCATCAAAAGTTGTTTTTTCAGGAAGAATTGTCTCTAATAGTTCCCTTAGTTTAGGAATATCCCATTGGTTATTCCCCAGATCATAAATAAGGTTTCCAATTGTTTCACCTGCAGTTACTTTGAAGAAATTGTAAAATGAACGGTTGGCTTTAACTACTCTTAAATCCTGGTCCAAAGCAAGTAAAGGTTCCCGAACTGTGTTGATTATGTTTTCGGCAAATATACTTACCTCATCTGCGGATTTTTCGATTGCTGCATGTATTACTGCCTGTTCTTTTGCCCGAAAGAGTTCTTCATTCTGCATTTCCAACTCAATCTGGTGTACTTCAAGCTCATGATTGAACTTCAGCATTTCACCTTCCGAAAGCTGCGGCCTTGATTTTGAAGCTTTCTTTTTTAGCAACTCTTCTGCCTTTTGGCGAAGAATTGTAGTATCTGATTTGTTTTCTCTTTTCATACCCGGTAGCAATATTTGAATTTGCTAACTTCCTATGCGTGTAATTTTTTATCGCCACAAGTTATATATGCACCACACCATAAATGTTATATAACTTTTATAAAAAATTATATAATTCACACTTATCAGCCGATTTGGCAGATATAAAAAAGGTCGGGAAGTTCTGGTGAAACTCCCGACCCTTTCAATTATGCTATTTCAGGCTTAAAAAAAGAATAAATTCATGATCATTCCCTGTGTAAGGTTTCCTGTGTTGTAATCGAGCTGCGATCCAAACATGCTGTGAGGAATGGAATAAATGAGTAAAAGTACAACTGCAGCAAGGATGGTATAAACAGGCCGTTCTTTTTTACGGTTCATAATCACGGCGGCAATCCAAAACACAAAGGCGATTAAGGTTTTATTGTCGGTCAGGTCCCAGCCAAACGGAATACCTGTCCACAAATCTCCAAAGGCATAAAGCTGCACCACAGGTCCCAGAATCATGCCACCCACCAGTAAACATCCGAAAGTCCAATAGGTATATTTCCTGAAGGAAGGTACTTTGAAAACTGCCAACAGCCCCGAAAGATTCGAGAAAAGCATAGCAATAAACATGAACAGAATATGCGGAATAAGAATATATCCGGGAACACCACCTTTAAAACGAATAACAACCGGTGTCTCTTTCAGATAATTATTTACTCCTGCCTGATCGGTAATTTCAAGGTAGTACTCAATCTTCCCGGCAGCCGGCTGTTGCGGAACCTCTGCAAAAAAAACTTCATCTTTCGTCATATGAAAAATCTTATTCATGACAAACGAATGGATTGGTTTGCTCCTGAACTGAAAATCAGCCGACTGAAATTCCTCTTTCGACAAGTATCTCCGGAAATATATTTTAGCACGGGCAGTGGAATCACTTATTCTCAGCTTAACTACAGGGTCTTCATCCAGACCCAGGCTTCGCACCAGCTTTTGCGGATATTCAACCCCATTCACCGAAATTATATGCTTTTTCGGATAAGTGGGTCCGGTCGCCCGTTGATAGATTGCAGCCGAAATAGTAATCAGAAAAGCCAGAAACCAGAAAATAAATGTCTTCATAATTTTGATTGAATAATGAATAAAACTAAAATTTCAGATATTTTTCGATGCGATCAATATCTATAATTTGATTGTGCATATTTTTAAAATTTGCCCTATTATCAAACCAGCCTATAACAGTTTCACGTTTCAATCTGGTAGGTTTTACTGAAATACATGAGAGATAACTCGACCATGGATATTCCAAAGGATGACTACAAAATCTATGATGTACCGGATTATTATGAATGTAAAGAATGACTTGCTTTAAATACGATGTATTATCAATCAATTTTCTTTCAAAAGGTCGTTCAAATAACGCTCCATGTCGACCAATCCGTTTATTCAATGCTTTTGAATAGGAGTTAAACAAATTAGAAAAATGTTGATGCGGTGGCTTTAAACCTGACAGGTTTTGAAAACCTGTCAGGTTTCGTGAGTCAACTATATTTATAACCGGGTCAGGTTTAACTTCCGAAAAAAATTCCGCTTCCATTTTCACCCTCACCAAAAGATGAAAATGATTTGGCATTAACACCCATGCAAATGTTTCTGCAACAGGAGAAACATATTTATCATACAGACCAAGAAAATGCACATAATTATCCGATTCGTAAAAAAGATCACAACTATTTATTCCACGATTATAGATGTGATAATAATGACCCCATTTTAGTGATTCCTGTTGCATGGAATGGGAAAATCTTAATTAATGTTTTAGAGTTGAATAAGTAAAACTTCCTTTTTTCCATTGCGCAAAACCTCTACACTGATTGTTTCGCCATGTTTGAGCTGTCCCATCCGGAACATATAATCCTGAATATTATTGACTGGTTTTCCATTGATGGAAGTAATGATATCACCTTTTTTCATGCCACCAATTGCTGCGGGCCGTCCCGGAGTAATCAAGTCAGCTCGCAAACCATTTTTCACATTTCCGGCAAAATCAGGCATAATCCCCAACGTAACTCCTTTACGGCGACTAATTCCACGACCAGAAGCCAGTTTGGGGCCAGCTTCCTTAAAGATCAGTTTCGAATCCGAATTGGCCACATCCGAAATAATCAGGAAAGCCAAATCAGAAATTTTTACCATTCCCTCATAATTAATTTTATTCCAGCTATCGGCCGGAGTGTGGTAATCCAAATGGGCGCCAGAGCTTAAAAACAGTACCGGTACATCTTTGCCGTAAAATGAGGCATGGTCGGAAGGTCCGTATCCTTCCTCAGAAAGAGAAAGTTTCATGATAGTGGTGTCGCACGATCTGTCAATTAGTTTCCGGAAAGGTTCTGCTGTTCCAACTCCGCCGATTTGCAATTTGGTGCTGTCGGTCAATCGGCCTACCATATCGAGATTTATCATGGCATTCACCTTTTTCAGATCGATCTCCGGGTTTTCAACAAAATTCTTCGAACCCAGCAACCCCATTTCTTCTCCTGAAAAAAGAGCAACTACAATACTGCGTTTATGGCTTTGTGGATTAGCCGCCAGTTTTTCAACCAATTCAAGTACCATTCCAACTCCTGAAGCATTATCATCGGCTCCGTAATGCACGGCAACTGTATCGGGCACACGACTGCCGGAGCCGAGTCCACCCATTCCCAAATGATCGAAATGAGCGCCCAAAACCACATATTCATTTTTAAGTGCAGGGTCGCTTCCGGGTAAAACCATCACTACATTTCGGGTAGGTATGGTTGTCTGAATTACATCGGAATGACCCGAAATGCTGACACCTGTAGTAAAACTATCCGGCTTGCGTTGTTCATTCAGTTTCTTCTCCAGATCGTCGATATTCAGCTTTTTCGGTTCCAAAATCGTATTGGCTATTTTTCGCGAAATACGGAATGCCGGCAAACCAACCGACTGATCGCCTTTTGAAAGCGGTTCAAATTTATCTTCCGGATCGAAGGCTTTGCCCGAAACCAACAATACAGCGGTAGCTCCCATATCTTTAGCCTGAAGGACTTTGTCGCGATCCCTGCTGTATTTCATAAAAGGGCTCATGGTTTTTTCAATTTCAGGATCAGCCCGAAGTACCATCACAATTTTTCCTTTCACATCCACTCCGGCATAATCATTCCATTTGAGGCTGTCCTCGTTAATATCAAAACCATATCCGGAAAATACAACTTCACCGCTAAATGAGCCATTTTCAGAAAAAGCAAACGGTGAAAAATCAACATCCAATTTAGGTGACTCTCCATTAAACATCAGGCTATTTGCCGGTCCTGGAATGATTTTATCGGTCACCCTGAATTTCTGAAAACCCTTGTCGAATAAAGGAACCAAGCCTGTTTGAATCAGTTCCCCGCGAATATATTCCGCAGCCAGACTGTCGCCAGGCGAACCTGTCCGACGGCCTTTCAATTCCTCTGAAGCCAGATAACTGATATGTTTTTTAAGCTCAGCTACAGTTATTTCCGGCGATTTTATCTTACCAATGGAGAACGAAAACAAAACAGGAAGGAGGAGTACAACACCAAGTTTTCCAAAAAATCGCATAAACATAAGTTTAAAAGTTAAAGTGGCAAAACCAACTATATTTGGGTTTCGGGATGTATAAAAATAGCAATCTTTTACTGTTCAAAGCTTACTTACTTTCATTTATTTATTTCGGAACTATTGGTTAAATGGTTTTCTTTCATTTTCAATTAAACGCAAAGGCGCAAAGGCGCGTAAATGGGTGTTATGGGTTTAGATATCTTTGCGGTTTAGCGTCTTAGCGTTTGAAGAATCATTAGTACCAAACTTGTTAGTGGAATTAACCAACAACCCGATAAGTCCGATTTATTTTATCCGAAAAGTTTATCGGTTTATATGTCCAAAGTGAAAAAGCCGTCACTCTTTGAAGCAACGGCTTTAAATAACTGTTCAGTTAGGTTTTAAGCTGATTTATTTTTTTGTTGTGGCGATCACCCCTCTGAAATAACCGATTGATTCAGCAATTCCCATGAACGGGTCGCCCATATCTTTTTCGTGCTCCAGGCTGCAAACGCCTGTATATCCAACTTTACGCAACATTTTCACAAACGCCGGAAAGTCAATTACTCCGCGTCCGACTTCAAGTGAATAACCCAGTTTAGTGGTTCCGGTCACATCTTTAATATGTATATCGAAAACTCTCGAATGATACTTTTTCAAGTCAGCCACCGGGTCTTTTCCATTACGGGTGTCGTGGCCAATATCGAGGCACATACCAATACGCGGATCGAGGTCTTTAACATGATTCCAAACATCTTCAGCATCAGGATAAGTAGCTATATCCGGACCGTGCAGGTGAATGGCGTAATTAAAGTCGTATTCCTTAACTTTTTTATCCACATACGGAAGCAATTCATAGTCAGGAACGCCAACAATCAGCTTCACTCCCACCCGTTTGGCGAATTCAAAAGCATTATCGATTTCTTTTTCCGATTTCATGTAGATTGGGCCAACGGCATAACCGGTCACGCCCTTTTCTTTTAGTTTGGCATGAAAAGCAGCAATTTCAGCATCGGTACTTTTAAATGGCAAATGGAAATCTTTGATGCACAGATAATGAACATCAACACGTTGCATGGTTGCCAGCGATTTATCCAGATCGTTTAATTTGACAAATGAATAACCTGCCATTCCGATTTTGAATTTTTCACCAGTTTCAGGAGCAGGTTGCTGACCAGGACGTTCCTGTTTTTCCGGCTGTTGTGCCTGAACAGCAAAAACTGATAGTAAGGCAAACATAAGGCAAATGAGTAATTTCTTCATCATGGTAAATTATGGTTTAGATTAATTGGTAAACAAAACTAGAAAAATTTAATGTGAAAGCACTACTACTTTTACCCAAACAGGCAAATGATCTGAAGCAATGGGTTCGTCTTCCACAGAACTTTCGATAACCTTGATCTGAAAATTTTCAGTTTTTTTTGACATGATAAAATCGATGCATTCCACTGGCTTATTGGCAGGAAAAGTTGGATTGAGAGGATCATTCAATTTCTGCCAGCTTTCTGAAAGTTGGAGTATTTCCGGCGAACTGGCTTCCGCATTTAAATCGCCGGCCAGGAAAACAGGTTTTTTATATTTTGATACGAGCTGGTTGATAATGCCGACAGATTCTGCCCGATCGTGCTGAGTCAAAGAAAAGTGGGAACAGCACACCACATATTTCTCCATTTCCACCAGCAATACACTTCTTTTTTCTTCGCTCCCCGGAAGTGGAAACGCTTCTGAAGAAAGTGTTTTTTCGCGTGTTAAAAAGCCGATACCATATGCGCCTCCCTGAAATCTGATCGAAGAATTGTAAGTAGGAAACATCCCTGTTTTTCGTGCCAGTTCAGCAAGCACGTCAATTCGCTTACTTCGCTCAGTCACACTGTCAAGTTCCTGAATAGCTACCACATCAGCATTAATCCTGCTGATTACTTTAGCAACCCGTTCGTAATCGGTTACATTGTCCATCCCTTTACAATTCCGGACATTGTAGGTAAGTATCTTTAACGTATCAGTAGTCCCTGAGTTTCCGGAAGCAAAACTTTCAGTATTAAAAAAGGACAGAATAACAAAGCCAGTAATAAAAACCAGATATCCTTTAATTCTCATTTGTTAAGCTATTTGGTTAGTAAATATTTAGGTCGGTTTTCTTAATTCATATCGTTTAAAAAGTTGAGTTGTTCCTGATAAGGAAGCGGAGCTGCTTTTATCTCGTCACCCAATTCAATTACCTCAGGATTGATATCATTAAAAACTGACCAGACAGGAAGTCCTTCGCCATTGGGATCGCCGTTTTTGGCAAAGTTAACCCAATAACTACTCATTGCTTCCTCAAGTTTGAAATCAACCTCAGTAAACGGTCGATCCCATAATTTCAGGGTATGTAAAGCATATCCAAATTCAGCAGAATGGAAAGCGCCATAGTTCGGTTCTCCGGGAGGAACACGCTTGAAATAATAAAGATAGGCTTTGCCTGTTCCGTGACTGGTTTGCATTCTTGCCCAGGCATAGTTATTCCATCCAAAGAAAAGCTGTGTCATCAGTTTTTGTGATTTTCCGGCTTCTTCATCAGTATTGGCAGGAAAGAGTTTCAGGAAAGCATCCACCTTGTCGCCAAATTGAGTCTTAGCGTTCGCTTTAAATTGCCCGGCTGTTGGCGGAGGGCCAAATGAAACACCATCATCAGCATTCCAGCCTGAAATAACTGAAACATCGTTGTGTTTCCCTTCAGCAAAGGTATCGTACACGGGAGGAATGACCACATTGTCAATTGTTACTCCAAATCGGCTCTGGATTTTCATTAGCGAATCGGCAGGCATTGACCGAAAAGAAGCAATTGAGGCTATCCCCATTTTTTCGGTTAGCTGCTTGCCACCCTCTTCAGCAGCCCGCATGGTTTGTCCCAATGAAAGTTCTTTTCCAAACATACCGCCACTTTGAGCAATAGCCTTCTGAAACAAACCTTTGGCCATCGGAGATACCACGAGCATATTTACGCTAAATGCTCCAGCAGATTGTCCGGCAATGGTTACATTGTTCGGATCGCCTCCAAATGCTGTAATGTTCTCCTTCACCCATTTCAAAGCAGCAATCTGATCGAGGATTCCGTAATTACCTGATACTTTCAGATCTGATTCAGCAGAAAGTTCGGGATGGGCAAGAAACCCAAAAATCCCCAAGCGGTAGTTGATTGTGATAAAAACCACCCCTTTGCGCGACATCGCTTCGCCGTCGTAGAGCGGCACAGTTCCCGAACCACCGGTAAATGCCCCTCCATGAATCCAGACCATCACAGGAAGTTTTTCCTGAACTGTTTTGGCAGCAGTCCAAACATTGAGGTAAAGGCAGTCTTCGCTGAGCGGGGCCTCCGGAGCAATAAACTCTTTCGACCAGCACATAAACGGTTTGGGCGACGCCTGCATAGCCGAAGCCGGAGGAGTAACACATGCACGGACACCATCCCATGGCGCGACAGTCTGAGGAGCTTTCCAACGCAAATCGTCAACTGGTGGTGAGGCAAAAGGAACACCCATAAAGATTTTAACCACCTGATCATCTGTGGTTTTACCTGAAATAATTCCTGAATTAACCTTTATAGAATTTACATCAATTTTATCTGTCTTCTGAACTGTTGTACAAGCAAAGAAAAAAGAAATCAGCAATAAGGAAATCAAACGATTCATCTTTTGAATTTTAGTTAGTTCTTGATTTGTTTATCATCTTAATGGAACAACATTGGGGCAAACTCAGCTAAGTTATGCCTCCAGGTAATGAAGGTGTGACCTGCCGGATAGCTGTTGGTGGTGTATTTAATACCGAATTTGTCAAAAATGGCTTTGGTATTTTCTCCGTTTTTAAAAGCGATATCTTTTTCACCGCCCATCGCAATCCAAAAAAGTATGAGCTTATTGATCTCCGGATTTTTCAGGTTGAGTACATAATTTTCTTCCAGAACTTTCAGGTTATCAGGAAAAAAACCAGTACTCAAAGGCAATATATAGCCAAACTTTTCAGGAAAGAATAAAGCCATGTTTAAGGCCTGCAATCCACCCATTGAGAGACCGGCATAAGCACGGCTTTCGCGTGATGCATTTACATTGTAATGCGATTCAACATATGGAACCAGATCTTTGAAGAAATAACCGTAATATGGATCGGCGTCAACTCCGGCACCTGTAAAGAAACCAGCGCCAGGATTACCAAATGGCATGACCACGATCATTGGCTTCATTTTCCCTTCCGCCAGCAGATTATCCAGAATAAAGTTGGCTCGTCCTGCTGTTGCCCATGAAGCATCGTTGTCGCCTCCACCATGTTGCAGGTAAAGCACCGGCAGTTTTTCTTTTATTTTTTCATAACCTGGAGGAATATAAATATGAACCCGGCTTGTTTTGCCTAACGTTCCGGCATAAAACCAAACTTTTTCGAGCTTCCCGTGAGGTACATTTTTCACTGCCATGTAATCAGCTTCCGGTCCCGGAACTTCTACCAGATTCGAATATCCGTTCGCTCCTTCTTTTACCTGGGCATTTTTCGGATCAATAACCTTCATTCCATCCACCGAAAAATCATAGGTATAAAGATCAGGGGTAACCGGCCCAACAGATATCGACCAGATACCCAACTCGTCCTTTTGTAACTTCTGACCGCCATAAGTTAGCTGAAAGTCGCCTGATACGGTAACTTCCGATGCTTTTGGTGCATAGATACTGAAGGTGACTTTTTTATCAGCCGAAATACGAACCGACTTTAATGTGTCTCCGGGAGTTGGTTTATAGCCCGGTAACTGAGCAAAAACCGATGTTGCAATCGAAAAAGCAACGATTAGAAAAACTATTTCCTTACACATACTAACTGATTATTAATTTATCGCAATTAACCACTCATAAAACCGATCAATCCAATGGTCGGTTGGCAGATTTTGTTTATTCATGCCAAAACCATGACCACCTTTTTTATAAATGTGAAGTTCTGCAGATTTCTTAGCATCTATCCATTTTTCGTAAAGTGCGGTACAATGCAATTGGAACCCAAAATTATCGTCGCTGGCGGCTGCGATGAAGATTGGCGGAGCATCAGTTGGGACTGCCGGATTTCCAAAACTTCCCACGTACGGATAAATTGGCGCAGCAAAATCGGGTCGGCTACCTGAATCATAAGTCATAGCAACGCCTGTTGTTACGGTTCCACCGGCCGAAAATCCAATGATCCCGATCTGGTCAGGCTTGATACCATATTCGGCGGCATGACTTCTGACGAAGGCTATTGCAGCCTTGCCATCAGCAATTGCCATCGCCACAACGGGTTCAATGTCTTTATTAAATTTTACTGTATTCGGCTGTTTGGACATGAATTCCTGCATTGGATTGTTGGTGAGGCAATGCTGTGTACGGTATTTCAGCACAAATGCAGTAATTCCTTTGGCGTTCAGCCACTTTGCCACTTCGTAACCTTCGCTGTCCATCGACAGAAAATGAAAGCCACCTCCGGGACAAACCACAACTGCTTTTCCCGTGGCAATGGATGGATCAGCCTGAAATACAGTTAATGATGGTTTGCTAACATTATAAGTGAATTTCGCAGGTCCCATTTCAAATACAGTTTCATCCCAATTCCATGATTCTGATCCCGGAGTAGCTCCTGAATACAAGGGAACAACTTTACTTTGAGCACTGATAATCAGACTACAAACCAACAAAACGAGTGATATAAAAAGTGTTTTCATCTTGTCATTGGGTTAGTTAATGTGGTCGGGATCGTAAACAATACTGGCGCTCCCTTTGGTGGTGATCATCGGATTTTGAGTACCAATTGACACCTTGTTTGGATAAGGTTTCCCTTCAGGAGCCGTGCCTTTCGATAATTCTTCAGCCAGTTGGCGCATTTCAGTGATGTAGCTTTTATTGAAAGCTTTTTTCACATACGGGTAGTGGCCGCAATAAATACGGGTGATTCCCTTGTCCATCAAGGCCTCCATGGTACGGCACGACCCGGCATAAGTAGCCATCGAAATGTGAGGCTGAAGTTGCATCCAAACCTGACCCGAGCCAAAAGCATCGCCTGAATAGCAATTTCCGGAAGCTCGGTCGAGTAAAACGATCGATCCCGGAGTATGGCCTGGAGTGAAAAGCACATCGATGGTTGTTCCACCCAAATCAAATTTTTCTCCATCTTTCACATAGTTGATTTTCCCATTGTACGCTACCTTCATCATCCGCATTAAAACGGTATCGCCTGGATGGCAATAGATTCGATCGAAATACTTAATATTTCCGGCATGATCGGGATGAATGTGGGTAACCATCACGATGAGCGGTTTTTGGGTAATCAGTCTTACCACCGAATCGAGTTTTTCGCATTTGGTGCCGGTATCGATGAGCATGGCTTTTTTCGAGCCTTCGATGATATACATGGTTGTTTTGTCGGTGGTTTCGACCACCCACATGTTCTTTTCGAGTTTGGTAACCGAAAGGTCGCTGTTCCTGAATACTTCTTGTGATGAAGCAGCGATCCCGATAATCAGGATCAGGAATAAGGTCAGAAAGTTAGTTTTTAAGTTCATGGTTGAATGGTTGAATGGTTTGGGTCGTCAAAAAAGTTACGAGTTACGGGTTGGTTGCGGGTTGTCCAGATTGTTATGAGTTATGAGTTACGGGTTTTAAATTCCCCCCGCAACTCGTAACCCATCCTCTCCTACCTGAAAAGTAACGGGGCAAATTCCGACAAATAAACACGCCAGTTGGTCCAGGTGTGACCACCTTCGCTCTCGCGATACACATATTTCATCCCCATTTTATCTAGTTTGTCACGGTATTCGGTCACATTTTTATAGAGGAAATCGGTTTTTCCAACACCAATCCAATAAAGTTTGTAACCGTTTTTCATTTGGGTTTCCAGAGTCTTGTCGATGTTTTCATACACTTTTGATGTGACTTTCTCGTTGGGAATAATGGCTGCTGAGAATAAACCTACATAATCGAATGTATTTGGATAATAGCGCGAAATATGCAGAGAATGGTAGCCTCCCATCGATAAACCTGCAATAGCCCGGTCTGCTTTATCAGCTTTTACTTGGTAATTGCTTTCAACAAATTTGATAACATCAGGAAAGGTTTCCTCGAATAAACCATCCATAGTATGTTCGATCATAAAGGATGGCTTATAATAACCCATATTTGATTCACCTGGAGCGGCTTCCTGAATCACATTCCCATTGGTCATAACCACGATCATTGGTTTCGCTTTTCCCTGTGCAATCAAGTTATCGAGGATTTGTGAAGCGCGGCCGAGGGCAATCCATGCTTCTTCGTCGCCACCTGCCCCATGCAACAAATAGAGTACGGGATATTTCTCTTTGCTTGTTTCGTAACCTGCGGGAGTATAAACTGTCAGGCGGCGTTGCATGCCGTTTCCCGGAGAATTGTACCAACGGCGCGTTACCGAACCATGAGAGACCTTATTTACCATATATAGATCGGCTTTTCCGCCACCAACCATAAATACATTAAACACTGAAGCCACATCGCGAATAATATAAACGTTATTCGGATCAGTCGTTTTGAAACCGTCAACAATTACCGTGTATGAGTACAAATCTGATCCTAGTGGCTGAGTTGTAAACGTCCATATTCCCTTTTCGTCTTTATTCAGATTTGCCGTTCCGGGAACATCCATAACACCCCATTGGGTTTTCATTTTTACAGGAGGCAAAAAGTCGCCGGTAATTTGTACTGAATCGGCAGTAGGTGCCTGAATCCGGAAGGTTACGGTGTGGTCAGGCTTTACTTCAGGCGAAACAATTGGCGCCCCGCCAAAAAGCGCTTGCTGGGCAAAAGTGACCATACTAAAGAAAAGAATAGTAGTAACAATTATAAGTTTTTGCTTCATAATAAAAGTTTTTTAAGTTATTGCGAGTTTAGCTGTGTTTTAATTTTGCTATTAGTGCATGTTTTGACGTCCAAAATTACAATGTGTTTAACTGACGCACTGATATTTTTTTATTTGCGTATAATTTCGGTTGAACTGCTGACCCCTATCCCAGGTATGAACCTTCCTTTGGGTGCAGCATTAAACCATTTGTGCAGAATATCGGCATAACTGATTTGGATTACTGTTTCGAGAGTTTATCTAAAAGCAGATAGCGTTCACGACCTTGTTCTATTTCCTCTCTTGTATTTACATCAATATGCATGACTGGCGCTGCCTGGCCACTTTTCACATTCGTCCAGTTTGGAAGGCCCACACCGTTAGGATTGCCTGTTTTTATGAAATTTTCAAAGTAAGCTTGCATAATTTCAGACACTTTAAAGTCCTCAGGTTGCCAATCGTAAACCCTATTTGAGGGCAGGTTGCCTAAAGCATATTCAATTTCAGAGGAGTGAACAGCTCCATGAGCTGACGGCGCCTTTTTTGCTGTAGTGTCTTTTACTACTCCTCCAGCAAGTCCTGCCACAGCATTGCCCATCTCTGCCCGCATGGCAGGCCGTGGACGTGCGTAATAATACCGATAGACCGGACTGCCGCCTGTTTTTGTATGCAGGTCTGACCACTTCCAGGTACTAAAACCAATAAAGCGATCACCTGCCAAATCGGTGGCTACCTGTTCTACTTCCTCGTCGGACAATGGGTTGTAAACTTTCAGGACTTCACTGGCCTGATTATTGTAGGCTTTTTGTACTGCTTTCGCAAAATTTTCTTTAGTTGGCTCATCTTGCCCCATTAAAGCCCTAAAATTCATTTCTTCTGAATTCCATCCCACTAAAAAAGGGACATGCGCCTGTTGACCTGCTTCATAGATTGCATCAGGTTTCTGAGGGAAAAAATATCCATCAATTGTAAGAGCGAAAAATCCAATAGCTTGTTTGGCGCCAATTTCCAATAATTTATCAGCAGGTATATTACGCATATCGGCAATAGATTTTACGCCAGCCATTTCGGTAAATTGAACTCCCCTCTTTTCTCCTTCAGCAAGCGGTATAGCCCGAAGCGTCCCCAGAACAGATCCACTTTCGCCAATTGCCCCGGCAATAAGGTTTTTTGATAATGGCGAAACCATTTGAGCGCTTACTGAAACGGATCCTGCAGACTCACCGGCTATAATTATCCGTTTTGGATCGCCACCAAAAGCAGCAATATTCTGGCTAACCCATTTTAAAGCTGCTGCCTGATCGAGCATTCCATAATTGCCAGAGGCTTGATGGGGCGACTCTTTGGTAAGTTCAGGATGAGCCATAAAACCAAAAATACCGAGACGATAATTTACAGTTACCGATACGATACCCTTACGAGCCATGCTTTCGCCATCGTAACGGGATTCGGAACCATCGCCCGCCACAAAGCCGCCACCGTAAAAGTAAACCAATACAGGAAGTTTTTCGTTTGCTGAAAGGGATGGAGTCCAAACATTCAGGTAAAGACAGTCCTCGCTCATACCATCGGACCTAAAACCCATATCGCCAAAAATGGGTAGTTGCATAGCGCGTGGTCCAAAATTATTGGCTTTGCGAACGCCTTCCCAGTTAGTCACCGGTTGTGGCTCTTTCCATCGCAAATCGCCTACCGGTGGTGCTGCAAAAGGAATTCCCTTAAAAGTGAATATTCCGGAATCATCAATACCTTCCAAAATCCCGTTTGCTGTCTTCACCTGTGGAAACTCAGTTTTTTTATTCGGCTGTGCAACAGCAGTTACCATTAAAAAAATAACGAATAAGGAAATAAAAGATTTTTTTTTCATGTTCTCTATTTTTAATTTTTTCTCTCTGAGCAAAATTCAAATTATTTAATGGATATCCGATTGTTTACCTAACTATCAATTGCCATCTGTTTCAGCTAACGGATAGAATGGAGATAAAAGCTAATTGCTTTAGCCACAGACTTTTGGGCTAAAGCCAGGAATCTCTGCCATTCTTTTACCCGTTGACTAAAGTCAACGGCAATTGATAACATATACTATTTCAATCTTTAGGTAAATAATCGGATACTCATATTATTTTAATAAAAATGAAGGCTGTTTCGGGTATCGTACCTCAAAATAGCATTTTATTTTATCAGGAATACCTAAAACAGCCTTCAGTTAACTTAAACCACGATTACCATCCGGGATTTTGAACAATATTTGGATTGACCATTACTTCATGTTCAGGAAATGGAAGTAATTCATGTTTTCCTGTTTTATAGCCAAATGAACCAGAAGGATTGGTATGAAGATACTTAACATTGTTTGAACCATCAGGGTTAAAACCATAGAATGTTGGTATTTTTGCTCCTTTGTTAGGCATAGCTGTAGCAGCGTCACCCCAACGTTGAAGGTCGAGGTACCTGGTACCTTCAGCCCATAACTCAAGCCTTTTCTCCTTTTTTACATCATTGATAGTAACACTTGCTAACGTCGAGAGTTTAGCTCGTTGCCGTATCTGATTAATATAGTTCAAAGCTTTGCCTGCATTACCTGCCATCAGGCTTGCTTCGGCTCCCAACAGCAGTACCTCGCCATACCTGACATATTGTAAGTTCGAATGCCAGTAGATTGGTGCCGCACCCTTAACTACCTCAGAGCCTAAAATCCGGTGTTTCCACGGGAAGTAACCTTCATGGCCATATAAACCAACACCTCCAACCGTTAATTCGAATCCGGGAACTTTACTGATACCCAATACCTGATCATATCTGAGCATGGTACTATTTAACCGGTAACCATCAACCCCTTCCATTTCAACAAAAGCATCATATACTGTCTTGGTCGGACTGTTAAATCCCCAACCCAAAAAATGGATATCGTGCATTCCGGCGAAGAAACCTACAATGTTCATGTGGTCGGTTCTCCATCCAAATATGTTGTTAAAAATAATTATACCCTGAGTGGTACTATTGGCGGGATCATTTGTTGCAACAGCTTCAAATATCCTTTCAGCGCCTAAATCCTGTCCCGCGCGACAAATATTCTCAAATTCAGTAATCAGGGAATACTTTCCTGAGTTTATCACCGCATCGAACTGAGTTGCAGCTTCAGCATATTTTTTCTGCCATAAATAAGCTTTCCCCAACATAGTCTGGGCAAGCTGCCTGGATAAATGTCCACCAACCGTTTTGTCGTCAGGGGCACTCTTTTCCAACATGGCAGTTGAATTGATTGCTTCATTGAGGTCCTTTTCAATCTGAGCCCAAATCTCCGACGGTTTTCCATTGGGTTGTTTGTACTCACTTGGCAAAAGTTCATGTAAAACGAAAGGTGGTGTTCCCCAGAAATTTACCAAATAAAAATAGCAAAATGCCCGTGCGGTCTTTGCTTCGGCGACTACTCTCTTTTGAACAGGAGTTAAACCCTCAACATGATCGATGATCATATTACATTTATAAATTATTGAGTATAAGCTGGTAAATACACCTTGAACAATTGTATTTGCCGGCGTAAAGGTATATTCATTCAATCCTTCGATATAGGCATTATCTCCCCGGCCGCCACCACCGGCATAAACATCATCCGACAGATTGCAACTCATCCAGAACCAATTAAAATACATGGATCTTAAATTAACATAAACGGCCGCAATTCCTTCTTCTGCATCGGTATCGGTTTTATAAAATTCATCAACAGCAGTGGTACCACGTTGATCGACATCAAGTAAATTTTCACATGCAGAAAAGAAAAATACTCCGATGAGTAGAAATATTATGGTTAATTTTGATTTCATATTTTAAATTTTAAAATGTTATATTAACGCCAAACAAAACTTTTTTAGCTATAGGATAATTCCCTTTATCGACGCCAAGAGATGAGCCGGCATTTGCTGAAGTTTCAGGATCATAGCCTATGTATTTTGTAAATGTAACCCAGTCATCGAGCGAAGTATAAATTCTTACATTGCTGATATTCGCTTTTTTCAGGATACTTGAAGGAATACTATATCCAAACTGGATTTGCTTGATTTTAAAATAAGAACCGTCGAAAACAACACCACTACTCTGATAGAAATTATTCATTCCTACAGCTCCTGGTTTTGGTATGCTGGCATTGGTATGACTGGTTGTCCACCTGTCGTCATAAAAATGTTTCAATTTATTTCCATTCGGACGATCACCACGGGTAAACGCAAAGAGAACTTCGTTTCCTTGCTGGCCTGCGCCAAAAACCTGAACATCAAAACCTTTGTAGGCAGCACTCAGCGTAATTCCGTAGTTCAGGTCAGGAATACCTTTCCCGATCATTGTTTTATCCTGATCGTTGATCACTCCGTCAGCCTTATCAGCAACGCCGTCCCCGTTGGTGTCAACGGTTAACTGATCGGTAAATACAGGCTCACCATTGGCCGGGTTGACGCCTTCAAAATTGTATCCACGCATATACCAAACCGGGTATCCTTGTTCAAAAACCGTAAGTCCCTGAGCGGTATGCATGCTTGCGCCTGCTATTCTTGAAATACTGGGATCGAGATAAGTTACTTTGTTTTTCAGTGTTGCCATATTGCCCTGGATACCATAAGAAAAATCACCAATTTTATCTCTCCATCCTAACTCCATTTCAAAGCCCGAATTTTGGACATCTCCGGCGTTAATGGTTGCTGCAGTTTGTCCCGTTTCAATTGGAGGCGTAATGGTTACCAATAAATCTTTTGAATTTTTAACGTACCATTCAGCAGTCATAGATAATTTGCTCTCGAATGCCCGAATGTCAAGCCCAAGGTTTGACTGTTCAGTCGTTTCCCAGGTAAGGTCTGGATTTTGCAAACGATTGGGCGCTGAGGCATTTTGGTAAACAAAACTTTCGGTATAAGGATAAGAACCGGTTGACGCGATAGATGCTCTCCAAAGAAATCCGTTCAAATGGGCGTATGTACCGTTTTGTCCCCATGATGCCCTGACTTTCATGTAATTGATTAGTTTGGAATGAAAGAAATCTTCTTCGCTAACCATCCAGCCCAAGGAAACTGCCGGGAAAATACCAATGTTGTTTCCTTTAGGGAAATAATTGGTGTCGCCGGCATCGCGACGAACTGATGCCTGAAACAGGTATTTTCTTTTATAACTGTAATTAACACGACCAAAAACAGAGAAAAGTCTTCCGGTTTCATTTTCGGTTCCAGTAACAGTTTTTACAGCTGCCGCTGTTTGAAATTCAATATCGCGGTACAAAGGCACATCCTTCTGGATTCCGTTAACGGTACCACCAGTTGAATTCGAATAAGGCTGAATGTAAGAGGTTCCTCCCATCACATTTATGCTATGATCGCCGAGATCGCGCATATAAGTTGCGTAGTTGTCCCATTGATACCAGGTCCTGGTAACATTGGTCCTTCCAACCACTAAATTCTGACGGTTGGTTATCGAGTTACCATAAAAAGAACTCAGGTATTGATAATTACTGCTATATCCAAGCCTGTAACCCAGCTTCGAGGTGACGGTTAATCCTTTAATTGGCTTTAAATCGGCATAAATTGTACCATTCAGGTTAAAAACATTATCAATATTTTTCTGAGAGTCTCTTGTTATCAGCGGGTTAGTCTGATCCTGAATATTTACATCCGACCAGGCATAATAATTACCACTCTCATCCTGCAGCATTTTAAATGCACCTCCGTTAAGAATACCTCTCATATAAGCAGGCATATTATCCAATGTGTACGACACAGGTGTTAACGGATCCATGGTTAATGTTGAACCAAGTAAACCAACATATTCACTTCCTTCCGATACACTTTCCGTTTCATACTTTTCAAGATTATTGGTAGTTCCCACAGTCAGCCAATCTCTCATTTTGTAATCGGCATTAAAAACTGCGCCTAAATTCTTAAAAACATCATGGTCGCCTGAAACAATCCCATTCTGATCGGAATAAGAAACAGCCAGATACAGACTGCTTTTTTCAGTCCCTCCCTGGAAACTAAGATTATGTCTCTGCGTAATCCCTGTTTCAAAGCTGGCATCAAACCAGTTGGTATTGGTTTTTCCATCCCAATAAGCATCAATTGTTTTTTGGGTCAGAAAATTCCCTTCCGTCATGTAATTGATGTATTCATTTGAGTTTAATACTGCAGGATGTGTTGGAAGTTTGGAAGTCATGTATTGAAAATCGTAGGAAATTTTTCCCTGACCAGCTTTTCCTTTCTTGGTAGTAACAATAACCACCCCGTTTCCCGATGCCACACCATAGATGGCAGCCGAGGCTCCGTCTTTTAAAATTTCCATCGATTCGATGCTGTTGGGATCAATATTTCCGATACTTGGAACGATCAAACCATCCACTACATAAAGTGGTTCGGAAGCATTGTTCGAAGAAATACCCCTGACTCGTACAGTTCCACCTTTACCAGGTGCACCTGAAGGATTAACAACCTGGACTCCGGCCGTTTTACCCTGCAACGCTTGTTCTGACCTGAGGGTTGACCGGTTTACCATATCCTCCGATTTAATCTGGGAAATAGCGCCTGTAACATCACTTTTTTTCTGAACCCCGTAACCAATGGCTACAACCTCCTCAATTCCAATCGTTTCGTCTGCTAATGAAATATTAATTGTAGTTCTATTACCGACTGGGGTTTCCTGGGTTTTCATTCCCACAAACGAATATTGCAAAATTGAATTTTCAGTAACTCTAGTGATAGAATAATTGCCATCGAAGTCAGTAATTGTACCATTTGTGGTTCCTTTCACTACAACGGTAACTCCAGGCAATGGATTTCCAGTGGAATCAACAACCTTACCTGTAACTGATTTTTGTTGTTGCATAACTGTTTCGAATCCTGACTCTGACCTTTTCTTTAGTGCAATGTAACGGTCAATAATTTTGTATTCAAGGTCAGTACCATTGAGCAACTTTTCCAGAACATCCTTGATTTCCTTCTTTTCGACGCTTATTGTAACACCTTCCAAAGCCTTTATTTCGTCACTATTGTAATAGAAATAAAACTCAGATTGACTCTCGATTTGCTTAAGTACATCAATAAAAGTCCCATTTTTTACATTAATGCTCAGCTTTGTTGTTTGCGAATAACTTGAGGCATTTACGCTAATAATGAAGACAAGAATTAAAAAGCTGGTCAATTTCATAATTAGTAATAGTTTTTTTAACAGCCACATGTGACTGTTACATTCTCGATGTTTTTTCATAAGTTTGTGTAGTTAAAATGAAACAATTATTGTTTTATTTCCGGCGGTGAAATGGGTCCAATCATTTCATCGCCATCTTTTTTATCTTCTGTTTAGTTCTTCATATTATTCCCCCACAATTGTAATTAGATTTTTTTCTTTTGGTCGTACCTGATAGTGAAACCTGATTGGAGCCAAGAGTTCCATGGCCATAATCGTCTGATCGATTGGTTTATTGCGCAGAATTGTTCCGGAGAAACTGAAATCCTTCAAAGATTCCTTCTCAAACCTGATTTCAACATTATACCAACGCTCCATCTTTTTGGCAATTTCGCTAAGCTTCTCAGAATTGAATGTGATTTTTCCATCTTTCCAACTGGTATAAAAATAAGAATCACCATTTTTCACCTGAATTGATGAATTCCCATCTGTTTTTACAGCTATTTGTCCAGGTGAAATCTCTCCTATCTTATCGCCTGCCGTATTATTAATCTGAACCTTACCTTCGTCCAGAAACACTGATTGGGTTTGCTCAGACGGATATGCAGAAAGGTTGAATGAAGTTCCCAATACTTCGACCTCAAGTTTGCCTGTTTTTACCTTGAAGGGCAGGTGTTTATTTGGCGCAACTTTAAAATAAGCTTCACCTTCCATAAATACGTTCCGTTCGTCCTGATTAAATTTATTAGGATATTTAAACTTGGTACCCGAATTCAACCAAACTTCAGTACCGTCGAACAAAAACAAATGACCAGTTTGACCATACATTACCTCCACTTCGGCATACTGAACGGCCTGATGACGGTCGGTTAATATATTGTGAACATATAATCCTGAAACAAATGCAACAACCAGGATAGCGGCATATTTCAGGAATGTTCCGGCATAAATTGTGAGTCTCCGGATACGAACCCGATTTTCAATGGTTTTCCACGAACCCAACTTGTCTGAATTCTGCAATCGTTTTGTTTCATTCAAGCCCTGACGAATCTTTTCACTCGTTGCAAACAGGCGCTGATTTTCTTTGTCGTCCAACCCTTCTTCCAGTAATGTATTTTCATCGGAGTCGAGCTCACCATGCAGCTTTCCGGCTATTAAATTCCAAAAATGTATATCTTTTTTATTCATCGCTAACTGATTTATATTACTAACGACGCAAATTCAATACGGACAGGGTGACAGGTATTACACTTTTTTTGGCTCTATGATGTTAGATGTAGGTAAAAAATTAGTGAGATTGCCTCAATAGATTTTTTCGGGCTGAAAGCCCATTATATTCTAGCCCAATGGCTTCGGCCTGGGTATAAAAAGAAGATGGATTTAATTTGGTCCGGCGAATAATTTAAATTCATGGCACAACTGCTCCTCCGGACGAGATAATAGAATCATATTAACATATTAACATTTTGCGGTTTCGTCCGAAAATAGATATTGGCAATGAATAATCTTTGAGCGCGGACGAATTCATTCCTTCCCAATAACCAAGGGCGACGTTCCTAATGGAACTTTGCCCCGGGCTTGAATATACTGCCTTTTCAAGGCGAAAATACACCTTGCATTTGTTTTGAATTGATACCCACACGAAACGTCATCGAGCCTTTTTTTAGGATAAATTCAATTTATTTTGCTGACAGGTGTTTTCTTCTTTATGAAAAAATGAAACAACAGAAAATGATTTGGATCAAGTTCCTTTTTTAAGAACTGGTAAGCGCGCCCCATCTGGGTTTTCACCGTATTGACAGAAATATCAAGCTGAGCAGCAATTTCTTTGTAGGTAAACGATTCAAAAGCGGCAAGTTCGAGTATTTTACGCCGTTGCTCCGGAATTTTTTGAATAGCCCGGTAAAGCGCTGCATAATAATCCTGATCGGAAATGGTTGCTTCATCAGGCATATCAGGAAGATTCCCGGAATCAAAAACCAGTTCGTGTTTCGATTTTCGGGACAGGCTCACAATCTGATTACGTAGCATGAGATAAAGGTATGACTTCAAAGACTTTTCGATGAAAATGGATTGCCTGCGCTCCCATAACCGGATAAAACAATCAGAGACCAATTCTTCGGCAAGGGTTTTATTCTTTGCATATTTACTGGCCCACAGCCACATCTGATAATAATATTTGTCGTGCAAAATGCGCAATGCCTCCACATCACCGTTGACAATTTTGCCCCAAATATTCTGATCGTCCATACTGGCCAATAAAAGGTTTTACATTCTTATACCCGAAAAATACATTCTTCTCAAAGATAGAAGAAAATTAAAAAGAGGATGGATCTCAATTAAATAGATCCATACCTCCTTTTCGAATGGTATAAGTTTCAGAATAATTCTAACCTAATTCATTTTATTTTAAGATAAAATGAAAAAACCTATTTAACAAATGAAGCATTGTTCAGATAATCGAAACAGGCTTTAACCCCATCAAACTGGGTCATATTGGCTTTAATTTTTTCAATCTCGACATAGTATTCTACGAGATTGTTTGCATAAGCCTTCTTGAAGATATTTTCGAAATTCATCATTCCCGACTGGCCTAAAACCGAACGATCTTTGATGTGCAAAACCGGGAAGCGGGTTGGATATTTTTCGAAATATTCTAGCGGGTCATTCTGCCCCATTACAGTCCAATACACATCCATTTCAAAGAATACCAGATTCGGATCAGTTCCGGCCAACAAGAGGTCGTAAATTACATCGCCAAACGGCATGAAGGAAGCAAATGGACCTGATGGCGGAGTTTCGCCGGGTTTTGCAATGCGCTTAAATTCCATGTTGTGATTGTGATATCCCCATTTGATACCGGCAGCTTTTGCTATTTCACCAGCTTTATTGAAAACTTCACATACAAGTTTGGCATCATCGTGACTTTCAATACTTGGCATCATCGGCTGAACCAAAGTACGTACACCCAGCTTAACATGGTCTTCAACGGCTTGTTTCCAGAACTCATAAATACTGTCTACATTTTCGCGGGTGAAATTCCGGGTTGCCGGATTTACGTGTGAACTTGTAATTTTCAATCCGGCATCGTCAACTATTTTGCGATAGGCATCTATTTCATATTGACCCATTTTGCGGTTGCCGTAACCAGCCAATTCTATTGTACTGTAACCGATTTGAGCAATTTTTTTCATTCCTGCCGGTACATTGTCGGTCAGTTCTTTCCCAAGGGAATAGATCTGCAAACCGATTGATTTCTTTCCGGCAACAGTTGGGATATTTTTGGTTGAAGCAATAACAGGCGCTATACTACCGGCCATCAATCCACCAACGGTCATCAATGATAACTTTTTTAGAAAATCACGTTTTGTTTCCATCATTCTTGGTATTAAAATTTAATTTTCAGTTCCGAATTATTTATACAAACAATAAGGATTTCTGTATTCATAACTATACAACCGGTGTTCGGCTGCTTCCTTATCGTCGCCGAAACTCAGAGTTGCCGGATTCCAACTTACCGGCCGTCCAAGTTCTGTGGCAATATTACCCAGACAGCAAAGCGTGTTGGTGCTACAGCCTACTTCAATTGGAGCAATGGTATCTTTGCGTGAACGAACAGAATCAACAAAGTTCTGCATGTGTGGAGAACTGATTTCAAAACTACCACCGCCCTTTGCGGCATTTTTCTGCATTTCTTCATACATTTTTTTCCGTTCTTCTGGAGTCATATTTTTCGGGCGTCTGCCAGCCAGTTCTGCCGGAACAAGCGACGCATCTGAACAAGCCAGATAACCACGGGCAACTTCGATCCAGCCTTTTGTGCCTATAAATTTGATTCCCTGAGCGCCTGGCATGTCATCCAAATAAGATTGCTCGGTCATTTCAATTCCGTTCAGGTATTTAAAAGTCAGGTATTTTTGACCATTATATCCTTTTGGCGTAATCAAAGTCGGTCCGGAACCATCCATACCAATAGCGGCTTGCGAAATGTCGAACATATGGGCGCCCCAATCGGCGGTAAATCCATTACCTGTTTCGCGGTACCAGCGCCAAGCACCCCAAAGTTTTTCTCTTTCTTCCGGTTCGAGAGAAATCGGAGGACAAAGATCAGGATGATAATGAATCTTTGAATCGTTAAGCGGTCCCATCCACAGGTTAAAGTTCAGGTTTCCCGGAATAGGCATTTCTGGCAAATCAAGTGGTTTTGGAGGGTCGCCCACCTTGGAATAGACTTTTTCAATGTGTCCAATTGCACCAGACTGAACCAATTCTATCGCTTTCTGAAATTCCTTGCTTGAGCGTTGCTGGCTACCAACCTGAACGATCCTTTTGTTTCCTCGGGCAACTTTAACCATCTGTAACCCTTCTGCAATGGTGAAAGCCAACGGTTTTTGCACATATACATCTTTTCCGGCCTGACAGGCATGGATTGTTTGCAAAGCATGCCAATGGTCAGGAGTGGCAACCTCAACGGCATCAATATCTTTACGTTCAAGCAGTTCTTCGTATTGTTCGTACATATCGCATCGGGTTGACTGTGATTTGGTGGCTTGCCATGCCTCCGCACGTTTCTTGAAACGTTGTTGTTTCATTTTATCAACATCGCAGCAGGCTGCAACCTGAATACCAGGGACACTTCCAAATCCGGCAAAATCGGATAAAGCCTGTTGACCAAGGCCAATAAAGCCCATGACGACTCTGTCGCTTGGTGCAATACGGACTCCATTACTCATAGTCCAACTTGGAAGAATAGTTAGGCCAGTTAGGCCAATTGCTGAAAGTCCCAGAAAATTACGTCTGTTCATTCCATTGTTTGAGTTTTTATTCATTGGTAAAATCAATTTAGTTTGTATATTATATTAGCTGTTTATCACAAAAACCGTAAACGCATTCCTTATTAATTAAACACACGGATTAAAATTTATGTCTTCGAAACAAAGTGTGTCCTACTGACACAATGATAGTTTTTTTATTTCGAAACAGAGCAGGATTTACTTTTGTTGTAAAACATATCAGGATCGGATTTGGGTTTCAGTTTTATTGTTCCTGAAGTTGATTTCCCTGGCTTATCAGATTTTTAGCTTTATGAACTGAACATCAGAGAAAGTAAAACCCCCTTGCCATTGCGGGCAAAGGGGTAATTAAATATAGGATTATAAATCCCTCATTAAAAGATGCAGATTGCAAATCTGCACCAGCAATTGTCATTTTTTAGCATATCCTGATGAGCAGGGTCCTGAAATGCACGCTGCTGTGGGGTTGGACAGGCCAATTGGGCATACAAGCCACCATTTAGTTGATGTCTTCGAAAAAAGCGTCAAACAGATGATTGCTGATTGTCTTTGTTTGATTGAGATCAATAGAAACAGAAGCGCTCATAGGCTAAGGATGGAAAAGCTGCACATAAGTTGGTGTATTCCGGTTAGCTGTAATCCATCCCTCTTGGCTCAGCTCCAGTTCCACTACCTGAACAGAAGTGCGGCGTTGCTCATATGTGTCTTTCTTTTTATTTTCGCCTGTTCTTCCCGGATGAGTGAAGTAATACATATACACGTGATTGTTGCTGATTACTACATTGGCATGTAAAGCATTAGGAATATCATCGATCCCAGTGCCTTCATCATCAGGCAAAAGAGGGCTTCCGGGCTGAACTTCCCATGTGTCACCATCTTTTGAGCGGTGCACGGTTTGTCCGTTCCAGGTATCAATGATAAGCCAGTAATAACCTTTCCATTGAAAGGCGATTGGCCCCTCTCCATTTATTTTAAGAACTTCTTTGGGGTTAGACCATGTAAATAGATCTTTACTCTTCGTCATATTTATATGTGAGTAATTAGTCTGATCTTTATAATACATCCGCCAGGTTCCATCGGGCATTTTAAGTATATCGGAATCGATAACACTTGTTCCGAGCTGATTCAGGCGGCTTTCGTACTTCCAATCGCGCAGGTTGGTACTGGTCAGATGCGAAATAAATCCAGGCAGACCCCATTTTACATCAATACCTGGTACTATGCTCAGGTACATGTGCCATTTGCCATCATCTCCCAAAACAATATCAGGAGCCCAAAGTGTTGCATCTTTTCCGCCGCACTCTACAGGAAGATCAGGAAAATTGGCTGTTCCCAGGTATTTCCAATTGACGCCATCAGAAGATTCGGCAATCCCGATGGGCGTACCAAATACCCAGCTTACACCTGGTAATTCAGTCATATTTGCCCGGCGATTGGTATAGAACATCCACCATTTTTTAACTTGGGGATTCCAAATAACAATGGGGTCGGCAGCCCCATCGTAAACAGGGTCGCGGAAAACAGGCTTTGGTGCAAGCTTGCCTTGTTGTTCCTGAGCCAAAAGTATTGTCGGAAGCCCGGATAAAAGGAGCAATAGAAAGATAAAAAAGAATTTCGCATTCATGATTTTTTATTTTTATTTATTGATTTTAAGGCTACTACATTAAAGACTGGATGTTTACTGTTTTTAGAATAGTTGAAATTCGGTAATAGCAGGTTTCCCGGGCGCTTCAACCGAAAGACGAACTTTTTGAGCCTCAATAGGTGTCGGGAAAGTAATCGCATCTCCACTGAGCGTTGTTCCACTGACTAAGGTTATCCAGTTATTTTTCTTTTCATACTCAATTTTGAATGATGAAACACTCAAATAGTTATTATTCCAGCCTGTTGTTCCCTTAATAATGGCGCGACTTATTATTGTTGGTTTACCTAAATCAACTTCTACCCAACCGCTTTTCAACCACACGGGATTTTTGGGATTGTAACCATCATCGAATTTTATTCCTGAAATACTATCGGCCAAAAGTGGATCACGACCCGGTGTCCAGTATGTTCCTTCATTATCATCGAAAACTGCCCCGGCATCGTGCATAAACGATGGAGCAACACTACTACTCACTCTTGCAGATTTGTAATAAGCCAGCGATTGGGTTTTCGTAAATGGTGGAATAACTGCTATGTCAAAAGAATTACCTTTAATTTCCAGAACGATTACGGTGATATTCGGATCACGTTTTTCTACCGGAACTTTTATCATCAACGCACTTTTTTCTGATACTAACTCTACCGGGGACCCATCAACCAATGTCGCTTTTACAATTTTCCCGGTAAAAGCCGGAAGCTTTAATTCGTCTTGCCTGAAATTTTTAGCATGAATAAATACTTTATTTCCTTTACGTGTGCAATTGTAATCGGGCGTTGGGATGTATGGTCCTCCAAGGGTTCCATAAATTGCCTGATTGTTAGTCCCCACCCATTTTCCTATCTCCTTCAAGCGGGCAATAAAGGCTGGTTCAAATTCGCCCAAAGCATTTGGACCAACATTCAGGAGCAAATTACCATTGCCACCTACGCAACTGGTCAGCACATTCAGTAAATATTTCAAATCTTTTGGTTTGTCGTCGATACACCAGGGCCAGCCTTTGCCCATGGTTTCGCAGGTTTCCCATGGAACGTCGTTGCAATAACTTCCTACCCGGTTTTCGGGAGTCGCATAATCGCCCCATTTACCAACAAATCCATGCGATTCGTCGGAATGAATGGCTTCTAAACGGTTGTTTATGATTGCTTTGGGTTGCAATTTCCGAACAAGGTTGTAGGTTTCTTCAGGAAGAGTCGGATTGGGTTTTCCATCGAAGTCGAACCACACCAATGAAATTTCTCCATAATTCGATAATGCTTCGGTCAAATATCCTTGCATCCGTTTTTGAAAAACTGCATTGGTCTTCGAACGGCAATCGGGATCCCGCCAATCGCCGGGCGAAAAGTAAATACCAATGGGCATCCCCATTTCGTGAGCAGCGTCAGTTAATTCCCGCAAAACATCTCGTTTGAAAGGAGTATTGGTTATCTTGTACTCGGTCAATTCAGAGTCCCACATCACGAAGCCATCGTGGTGTTTGGCCACGAATACAATATATTTCATTCCGGCATCTTTGGCGTATTGCACCCATTTATGCGCGTCGAAATTCACAGGATTAAACTGTTGGTAAAGGTGGTCGTAAATGTTTGTTGGAATCTCTTTTCCCCGACTCCAACTAATATCGGCACCGGTAAGCGTACATGGTCCCCAATGGATAAACATCCCGAAACGGGCATCTTGCCACCAGGCAAGTCTGTCTTTATCCGCTTGACTAAGTGTTTTTTGTGAAAAGCTCGTCTGAAAACTGAGCAAAAGAATTAGTGTTGCAAAAAGTATTTTCTTCATAGTTTTAGATTGAATCAATTAGACCAAATCGCTTTTTGAATTAGTTTGTTTTGGCATAAGTACTCACAAAGGTAAAAATTGTTTCCTTCCATTTCCCCTTCAGTGGTCATCTGTACCCGTTTCGAGACCCCCTTTTCATTATAAATGAGCCGGTCGACATACTGAGTGGTGGAAACAGCTACCTCCAAAATCCGCTTCCTCAAGGAAGTGGCAGAGCAGAAACATATAATAAAGTGCTGCCACAATTGGAACAATTAACCAAAGCCATGAAAGAGATTGGTAGCAGCCGAAACGCATCAGTGGCTCAAATTGCCATTGCATGGCTATTTCAAAAAACACATTACCAATTATTGGTGTGACCTAGGTTTCACAAGTGGAGGAGGCTGTTGCTGCTTCTCAGATTACATTAAGTGCACAGGAAATTGAGATGATTGAAGCTCTTGCCAGAAGAGCTGGTGTTGACACCCGTGGAACATGGGAAAAACCGATGGTGTAAATCATCAAGTAAGAATAAAGGAAAAAAAAATATGTCAAAAACAGTATCAATTATATATTTCAGCGGAGTAGGCCATACTGCTAAACTTGCCGAGGCAGTCGAAAAAGGGTCAGCCTCAGTAGATGGAATTAAAACAAATCTCATTTCAATTAAGGGTGAAGATATTTTAAATGGCCGATATATTAATGAGAATGTAATCAATACATAAGAGCAGGTAAAAGTATAAAATGATTCTGTTATTTGTTTTAATTAAAACCGGTCCACCTGAATTCGTTTCAAAAAAGAATCACGGTCAGTTTGGCCGTGATTCTTTCGATTAATTATAAAAAACAGGGGAATACCTGTTAATCTTCGGGCTTACATTTTTGCCAGGTAGTTTTCTTTAATCAGTGAAGGGAAATAGCAGGCAATCAATCCCAGTAATTCTTCCTCTGTTTTTGGATATTGCGAAATGACCCTCTGGGTATAAAACTGAGCATTGTTCATCATTTCATTAATCAAGTCCGAATTAACGGTTTGATATTCTTTGCTAATCCGTTTAACCCCAAAAACATGTTTATTACATACATATTCGACTTCAAAATTATCGGTACGAACAATAAAGTTCATACATTTTTTGGTCTTTTTAACACCAATCAATACAGGCGATTCGCTGTTGGTATAGTTCAATTCATAGGTTTTTACAGCTTCTCCTCCAAGAGTAAGCGCTTCATCAGAATTACTGATAGAATATTGACCAAGTTCAGTCAATGATTGACCGCTAATGAGCGATGTGCTTTTTCCCGTTGCAACGGTAACCAAACATACCAGAAGCAAACCAAGTGTCAGAATTGAAAATTTTGTTTTCATGTTTTTTGTTTTTTGTTATTGTTGTTAATAGCTGTAGTAAATGTATTTCAAATACTAAAACACAATACTTTAAATCAACCAACACAAGATTTCTAGCCAGAAACGTGAGTATTTGGATTACCAATGCCATTCGTTTTGTAGCTTTGCCAACACAACCTGAACACGGAAATATTCTAGATATACACTCCGCATCAGCGAAAATGCCGATGACTGGATCAACCAAATGGGTTAGCCAAAATTTAAAAGTATTCGTCTGCTCCAAAATAAAAAAAGTCAGGTATTCCTGACTTTAATCTGAATACCTGGCTTTTTCCCATTTCCTTTTTTCTAATTCCTGTTTGTTTCTTACTTTCTGCTAATTTGATTAATTATCCTAATCCTTTCCTGAGCAAATTCTGCATTTTGAGCTTTATCGCCAGCTTCCTGCAAATATTTCTGATAATAGTTTAGCGCCAGTTTTTTATTGATATCTGATTCTTCGTAGGTTGTGGCAATTTCAACCAAAATTTCAGTTCTCAACGGATTACATTTGTAAGCTTCCTGTAAGGCTTCGATTGATTTTTTGAATTCGCGCTGAAGGCCAAAAACCTGACCCAGATGATGATACATTTCTGTCAGATAAGCCGGCTGCGAAGCAGCAATAGCCATATTCAGATATTCAACACTTCTGGGTAAATCAGCCAGTCTTTTACAAATCAATCCCAGGTAATAATTAACAAACTGATTGGCCGGATCCATTGTAAAACATTGTTCCATTATTTTTCGGGCAATCGTATCTTCGTTAAGAAAATACATCGTAATACCATAGTTTTCAAGCAAATCAAATACAGGTTCATTCTGCGCCAGATGGTGCTCGAATGGGGGCCTTGCCTCTTCATATTCCTTTATGGCATATAAAGCATTGGCTTCGCGGTATAAAATAGACGGATTATCTGGGAAAAAATACAAGGCCCTATCTGCGGTTCGAACAATTTGAACGGCATCTTTCTTTTTCAGATACAACAAAATCAGGTTCATGTAGGCACTTAAATCATTCGGGTTACGTTCCAAAACCGATTCGAACATGTCGACAGCTAAGTCAGTTTTACCCAACTTCATTGCCGCCAAACCTAACTGCTTGTTGTAAACCAGATTGGTTGAATCTTTCGTTTGTATTGCACTGAAAACTTCGAAAGCTTTCGGATAATTGTCAACATTCATAAAGGCCTTCCCCAACTTGAATTTCAGGTTTAAATCATCTTTTGAATGGTCAACTGCCTTCTGGTAAAATCGTAAAGCTTTGTAGTGATTCCCAAGTTCAGCCTGTAATTCCGCATATTCAACCAGGTATTTGCAATTTGTAGAATCCATTGCGATTGAATTTTCGAGCGACTTTACCGCATGCAATGGTTTTAATAATTGCTTGTACACATTGGCCTGCTTCCAGGACAACTCAGCATCAGGACTCATTTCAAGGCCTTTTTCGATCACAGATAATGCCTGATTATAATTCTTATTTAGAATCAACAGGTCAATATTTTGGGCAGCACCACTGAACGAAACGGCCCAAAGGAGTAATGCAATCCATTTTCTGAACATGGCTGAAAAATTAAAAAATGAGGAAAGATGAGGCTGTCTCAAAAGAGTTCAGCCTCTTTTTTTGTTTTTTGAAAAAGCGGCGAAGGGTATCAGATTGTTTAAACTTTTGTTTCAGTCGCTTTTGTTGATTGTCAGGTATTTAGTAATTTCAGGCATGATAACACC
>Ga0209417_1001828_pt1 | contig 37068 bp, 31 predicted proteins | sample RifGroF2_FD_184002 | JGI IMG/M metagenome (GOLD analysis project Ga0209417, IMG submission 184002) | Groundwater microbial communities from Rifle, Colorado, USA - Groundwater F2 (SPAdes) (version 2) | ecosystem: Environmental > Aquatic > Deep subsurface > Groundwater | place: Rifle, Colorado... | reverse complement strand
GATTGAAGAAGTTGCGATGGTCGGATAGACCGATAAAAAATTCAACCCTTAAGGGTTGATAGTATGAATATTATGACCAGATTAAGAGCTTATAAAAAAATGTGCGAAAGATTCTTGACAGTACCTGAAATACCCTCAAGGGGAGTCGAACTCATTGAAGAAAATAGCCAAGCATTTGCAGGTAAAGAGCTTATGAAAAATGCTACAAGTGTCTTGTCCGATTGCTTGGCCACTAAAAATCAGAACGATTTGAAAAAGATAATAAAGGCATGGCCAAGGTTATCTGAGCATATTCAAAGGACAATTTTAGCATTGGTTGAGATGGATTGATCACCAGTATTTTCGTGCATTGCTCAAATATTTTGCCCAAGCCTTTAGTGATATAAGACAGCCTAATTTTTCAACACAGGGATTTATCCAAATCTGCTTGATATATGTATTCAATTACCAAATGTTTCAAACTACCACTCTAACCATGGCCCAACTATTAATTTAATTTTTAAAATAGTACCCAACAACCATTATCGCCCCACTTTTCTTATTATTTTTCGGGTTGTATGACATCATAATGCTTTAATAAACATAAACTTAATGTCGGATGATTATTTGCCTAGTACGACTAAAATACATGAACGATCACTTTAAGAAAAATGTTATAATTTGCGTTCTTTCACCCAACTTCTCTCTATTTCTTCAAGGCTCCTGCCCTTTGTTTCGGATACAACGACTAGAACGAAAACGAAAGCTATCGCGCAGATCCCGCCATAGAGCCAGAATACTCCACCCTTAAGTGATTCAAGCAAATAAGGGAAAAATTGCGAAACTAAATAGCATGATATCCACAAACACACCGTCGCCATTGACATCGCCCTGCCTCTTACCTTTGTTGGGAATATCTCACTTATTACCACCCACACCACGGGTCCCATTGCTACTGCAAATGATGCCACATAAGTCAAAACGTAGATCAGTACCAGTTTTCCTTCAAACTGTTCCAAGCGAAAAGCCCGTCCCAGCAAAAACATTGATATTCCCATTCCGGCACTGGCAAACAACAAAAGAGGCTTGCGTCCTACCTTATCTACAACTGCTATCGCAACGAATGTAAACGTCAGATTTACAATTCCCACTATGACGGTATCAGATATTGCTGATGTCGTCGCGAGTCCAGCGCTTTTGAATATTTCAGGAGCATAATACAAAATAATATTTATACCCGTTATCTGCTGCAATATTGCCAGCCCCACCCCTATCAGCATCGCAACTCTTATTCCAGGTCTGAACAGTTGCCAGAAAGATGAACTTTCCTGAACAATTGTGTTTCTTATTTCGAGAAGCTCTTTTTGGGCGTGCTCACTGCCTCCGATACGTTTCAAGATTCTAAGCGCCTCTGATTCTCTGTTCTTTTCCGTAAGCCACCTCGGGCTTTCCGGAACAAAAAACAGAAATATAAAAAACAGCATTGCAGGAATAGCTTCCGATCCGAACATCCATCGCCAGCCGTAATTAATATTCCATTGCTCAGTGCCTTGGCCTGCGATTATGGAGTTAATGAAATATACCAGCAGCATACCGCTTATAATGGCGAACTGGTTTAATGACACCAGACGTCCTCGCAATCTAGCAGGCGAAATCTCTGCGATATACATTGGCGAAAGCATTGATGCCGCTCCTACCCCTAATCCCCCTAATATTCTGGCAATTACGAAATCGAACAACCCATAGGGCACGCCGGACCATACCGCCGATATGAAAAAACATACTGCCGACAAGACAAGCACCTTTTTTCTTCCAAATTTATCACTAAGTACCCCTGCGAGCATCGCACCAAAGATACATCCTACCAGTGCCGATGATGCAACCCATCCTGTCATCATGGTACTAAGCGCGAATTTGGTTTTCATAAACCCGATCGCTCCGCTTATGACTGCCGTATCATAACCAAAAAGCAATCCGCCAAGCGCCGCTACAAAACTCAACACAAGTAAGTAACCGACTGAACCTTTGTGATTAACATTTCTGCCTACTGTTTGTATATCCATATTTTGCCTCATTTATGTTTAAGTAACCGAGCTGCTTGAACATCATACTTTTTTCTATCAATGTTTGCACTAGTATACTTATAATATTGTCCTACCCCAAATCGGAAGAAGGAAGTCCCGAAGGGCAATGCATCTTAATCAATTTTTGAACGAATTCACATCTGCGGACACGTTTACCGGTCGGATGGCTGAAAGCAGCAAGGCGGGTTTATTAGTTGTAATACCGCTTACACCAATATTCATCAAATATTTAGCTTCATTGACGTCATCAACGGTGTATACATATATTTTCAGACCAGCAGCATTTGCCTTTTCAACAAGTTGCGGAGTCATACCAAGCGAATGGGCATTTATTGCATCTATACCGGCATCTTTTGCTATTTGAATAATATTGGGGTCGTAAGGCAACAGCTTTTCGGTAACTGGATCTTTTTTGCGGCCGACAAGCCAATAAGCTGGAATTTCGGGCATCATCTTTTTGGCGGCTGTTATCGTGGTCAGATCGAAACCTATAATGGTGAGTTGGGGCTTTTTGTTATTTTTTTCAATATCCTCCTTGAGAAATGGCAAAATTTCCTGTCCGCACTTAATCTCAATAAATAAGCGTTTGCCCGGCGGTACTGTTTCGATTACCTCTTCAAGGAATGGAATTTTTTCACCAGTAAAATCTGGGTGTTTCAATTTGCCTGCATCGAGAGTTCTGATTACATCAGAATTTACATCGCTGACCCTGAGATCTATACCGGTGACATGTTTTGTTGAGATATCGTGTATGACCACAATTCTTTTGTCTTTGGTAAGAAAGACATCACATTCAGCAGCATCGCTGTTATCTTTCCAGGCTTGGATAAATGCAGCAATCGTATTTTCCGGTGCGACATGGGATGCACCGCGATGCGCAATTATTTCGACTGAACCTGGAAAAGCGGAGCAGGCAAAATAAAGCAGATAGAGAAATCCAAAAAAATATACTATTAATGTATTCATTACTTCTGTATCCTTAGAAAGGAGCAACTTTAAACGCTGCTCCTTTCTAACATAAGCTGTATAATTTATTTTTTTCTAAGCAAAGCAGTACCTATGCCAAGCAAAATTAAAGTCAATGGTTCAGGGACTTGCACTAATTGGAATCCATTGAACGGCGCATACGAAGCACCTGTTCCCGTTGTCCATGTAATTGTTATCATTCCATCGACCGGAGTAATATTTTTTAATACAACATAGTCCTCATTTTCCCAAAGCTGCGTTTTGACCGTCGCGGCATTATCCAAAGTAGTTTCTTTATTCTGACTACCAACAATGAATTTTGTAAATTGGCCACCGTTGCGATTTTGACCATAGAGGTAAATATCAAAAGATGAATTAGTTAATCCATTCAATTTTACATTTCCCGTGTTACTACCAGCAACATAGATATAATCACGCATTAAAATCTGCTGTTCTATCGGAAGCGGTGTAGTTCCGCCGAATACAGTTTCTCCAAGCGCCCATCCATAAGAAACATTCAAATTTATGCCGACAGTAGTATCATTGCCATACGAATCTTTCAGGGCACGGAATACGCCCGCTGGATCACTATAAATCTTAGAATTCCAGAAAGTACCTGTGTCCGGTGCAACTCCTATACCAGCACAGGTATTAATTCCCGGCCACGTAGCCCAGTTATTAGTGTCGAAATCTACATTTACGACAATTGCTTGTGACTGAACGGTAAACAACATCAGAAATGCTAAGACTAACAAATAATATTTCTTCATTTTCTCGTCCTCCAGAGACTGCCTGACCATTATTAAACGTTCGCACAGTCAGGCAAACATGCGCGACCATTAATCACCTGCACATTGCAGAATAATCACCGTGTACGTACACTATACTAAAAACAGCTTTAAATGTCAATATTTTTAGTGTTAATTTTATTGAACGCAGTTCTGATTGATACTTGAATTATTTACTATTTGAAATGGGGCACTTTCATTACCAAACCGGTCAACAGCAGTTATCTTATAAAAGCATGTGTCTATGCGGGTAGAATCAAAATCTAAGCCATTATCTGCAAAACTTGTCGTAAATGCATCTACAAAGGTGAGATAATTTACGCAGCCAATTTCGAAAGAGGCTTTTCTGCTTCTGTATATTTTGTACCCAAACACATCTCCGGACGAGGCGTTCCATATCAAACGTCCTTTCGAAAACTTCACGTTTTCAGGCACATTCGGTGCAATGTTATCAGGCATTACATAAATGATTGCCGATAAACCCTGTTGTGGCGCAGATGGCGGAAAAACACAATTGTTACTTCCATCGCTTGCGCTAACATAATATTCAATTCCCTCAGTATCATCTGGTAATTTCACAGTGGAGCAAAAAACAGCTCGGGACCGTCTGGTCATATTTACAGCAGTCCAATCAGGGTTACCAATTGACCTGTAATACAACACAGCATTTAACAATTCATTTTTCCTATTATCTAAAAGCCGCACTGTAATTTCAAATGGTTGACCTTTAGCCAAAGAACTCTGAGGAGAAACCAAAATTATTTTAGGTGCATTAGTGTCTGAACTGCCGGCATAGCAGCTTGGTGAGGAAAATTGAGGACTTTCCATCCCGGATGTATTCACGGCAGTAACACTATAGCGGTGTTTGCCTTTTATTGTATCATCCCAACTTATATCATTTTTGCTCAATAATTGGGAAACTTTTATTCCGTTTCGGTATACGTAGAATCCCTTAATTGCAGGTTCCTCGTTTTTCCAACTTATGAAGGCTCCATTGAGAGTACCTTTTGCCTGGACATGTGATGGCATTTTAACATTCTGAGCCGAACGTACCTCAGCTATTTTGTTTACATAGTTGAGCTGTACAAAGCGATTTTGAACGCTCTGAATATTTCCAAGTGAAGAAATATCGACAACACGCTTATTGAAGTTATTCACCCACTCTGCCATTTTTTCAGTAAATTGAGCCACACTCATTGAAGGAGCACCAGTATCTAATTCAATATGGTTATATTCAGAAGCTATCCTGCATCTGAGCAGTTCAAGTCTGGCCTTTCTGGAAGAATCTGTTTCGGCCTCAATGGTGTTATTTATAGCCGTCAATTGAGTAAGAGCTTTTTGTCTATCATCAATTTTATGGCCTCTAAACACAAAATATACATCATGCGTGCCGGTTGTGCCTTTAATTGTACAGGAATAATTATCCCATTTTTGCCAGTCCCCGCTGCCAGATATAACGCCCTCTCCAATGAGAAGGCCTGAAACAGAATCAAGACGGATTTCAATATTTCCTCCATTGGTTGCACTAGCCGCTCTAACTTGGAAAGTATTCCAATCTGAATTGAAGTTTATAGAGGAAAACATCACCCAATCCTTATCCTGGATATAAGCTACACATTGGCCGCCTTCATTTGCGCCGGCATTTTGCGTACCTGACTGAGACGAATAAGAACTAGCATCAGTAAACTCAGGAATAATTGCATTTGAGTTGTAAAATCTGAACCTATATAAATTAAAAAGAAATCCAGAATCAGAATACCGCAAATCACCATCAAAAGGCGGAGTGGCAGTACATTCTCCAAAATCACTTGCGTATGGTTCATTTTGATTTATTATCGACGTAATCAATTTGCTTGCATTACTTCCATAGCAGCTTTTGACATAGTGATCATAAACAGCTTCTGAATTGGTGAATTTGGCGGAATCATACCACGGTGCATTTGCGATATACCACAGCTTTGGATCGATAGCGTCAGTTATGCGCCATGTGAGACAGTACAGTCCTTTAGTGTTTGAAGTACGCAAAGACTGATAGCAACTTATAGTGTCTGAAAGATGAATGTTATAAGGATAATAATATTCTGAACTAGCCATGTCTCTTTCAAGCCACGGACAGGCCCAGTATTCCCGTTCTCCATATTGGCTGCCGTCAGGCCATTTTGCCGAATATGGTGCGATAGGCGCGCAAATCACATCTGGTGGCAAAGATTGAATAGACTCCGGCTTAAGCCCCCAGCCAGAAACGGCAAATTTAAGCTTGGGATTTGTGGCCTTTAAGCCATTATACCATCCCATGAACATCTTCTGCCAGGCTGTTGAATCACTTCCCATTGTCTCACTTTGAAAACAGATCAAGTAATCTAAATTTGGGTAGTCGGTTGCTATTTGCTCGATTCTGGCTTTTATTACATCTGTATCGCTTGCGCTGACATTGTACTCGGCGGGGATTTTATCTAAGTCAATGCCCAATCCAATTTTCACTCCTCGTGAATGCGCATAATCAATAACACGTTTGAAAAGATTTGTACCTTTTTTAAATACTTCTTTATTTGAAAGTTTTTCATTATGAAGGGCGCAATCGGCTCCAAAATCGTAATCATCAAACAAATCTGAACTTCCAAAAAGATATTCATTTACATTCCATTTAGGCCCTGCCCATCCATGACCACTGCTTGCGGTAGCCATCCAGGATCTTGATATATAACCATTCAATTCGAAATTATGAAACATCTCATTATGTTTGCCTTCACCATTATAGTTATGAATATGCAAGAAATTCATCCGCATTTTGGCCATCTGGTCTATTACATATTTCCAGTCTTGCCATGAGTACACAGTGGCTGATTGCGGGAAATTGGTCCATGGTAAAAAACCACGTATATACATCTGCGGTTTGCGAATTTCATTAACATCAGGCAAAGTGACCAAACTTGTCTGAGGAGGTAAAACATCGCCGCTCATATAAAAATTGATACCGTAATAATCTTGAAGCAGCCCGTATACTCCATAAAGCACACCGGTATCCTCCGTCCCAAGTACAGCAATGATATCATGGCCATTTACGCTTAATTTCTTTAACTGATAACTCTGCGGCCCAAGTTCATCTGGCGACAAAAAGCCGCTATCTGCTAAGGATTTCAAAATTGAATTGCTTGCGGTTGTACCGATAACAAAACCACCATCATACACAGCAGCATCATCGCATACTTTGGGCAGTTCATGGCCAAGCATATACAAGTACCTCTGAAGCTCTTGACCAGAATATTTCTCCATGGGCGAAGCATTTTTGCCCAAAATAATATGAGCTTGCTGCCCGAATGATATTGATGTAAAAATAATACATATACAGAATAAATGTCTAATCACAAAAACCTCACATAATTAATAAAAATAGTCAAATCAAAATCGATGAAACCTTGTTCTCACAGATATAGTAAAATACATTTCATAATCCAGGCTCGTACTCGCACGGCGGATTTGGATCCGTACACTCGAGCCATTGCGCAGCAAGCACCACAAAATCATTTACTCTTACATTACCGTCATGGCTCAGGTCCGCCCCATTACACCAGTCAGATGAATCACAACCAGATAGCAGCCACTGCTCTGCAAACATACTGAAGTCTTGCAGGTTAACATAACAATTATTGTCCAAGTCTCCCTCCGGAAATGGATGATTTACATCACCGCAAACAGGAGAATAAGAATTTTGTAAATTCTCAGTAATACTTACATTATCAAAACTCGCAAGACATAACTCTTCGTTCAAATGTGAAGCAACTGCCAAACCGATATATACGGTTGAATTCATATTAATGGTTTTAGAAGTTCCTATTTGGGTCCAACTTGTTCCATCAGAAGAAGTGTATCCCCTGAAAGTGTTTCCTGTTCGAACCAGCTTAATCCAATAAGGAGCTGCACCACCTGAACTCGAAGTGTGTCCTGTTTGTCCTCCCGTAGTTGTTCGCCATTGCAGATTTTTACCAATTTGAGGATACATGTTTACCATTATATTTGCAGAATCATGCGAAAGACTATTTCTGATCATAACGCCTGCTTTTGCCCAACCACTGGTCATTTCCATATAATTTACCCGGGCCACAATGGTACAGTCTCCCGTCACCTGTTTATATGCGAAGTGGAATTTATCAGATGTGCCTACAATATCCGAACCTGCTCCATGTATAGCTTTTTCTGTGCCTCTATCGAGAAACTCTCCCGCAATTCCAACTGCTCCTATATCCTGTGACTGCAATGTATCATTAATCATGGTTCTGATAAACATGTAATCCACGTGCAGCGTGTCTAAATATCTGTTTCCCTGTGTCTTGTCGGTATCCATGGCGCGAACGTATATGGTTCCATTTATATCATTTGGTAGTGTGTACGTTTGCCAATTACCATCATCATTAGTTTTGGTTACAGTTAGCATATCAATGTAGTTGACTCCATCTGTTGAATACGCAAAAACAAAATTGTCATTCTCCGAATTAGGGCTATGAAACGCCTGAACATTAAATGTTATCGTCAAATCCGATCCGCCAGTAACATTGAACTTCCATTTGTGCTCCAAATAACTATATGAGCCATTATCAAGTTCGGTAAGTCGTTCGGAAAAATTATTATTCGCGTTAGTATCGCCATAAGTGCCCAATCTTGTACTGCTGACATCTATGTCCTGGCTGGCAGTTACGTCAGCAAGGGTTGAATGTACCGAATTCATATACATCTGCTCTATCAACTCTTCTACTGTAACTTTCCTTATATTTGAGTTCAATTGAGTTCCAAAAGCATTAAGCTGATCAACAGAGTAATCCCACATGCTAACTATGACCACGCTATATGATTCAGGACTTGAAGGATTTCGAGGCAGGTTGTTCAATTTATATATGACCGTGTTTGGATCATTTGTGACAGCATCCCACAAAGCACAGCGCACGGTTACAAATGGTCGGCCCCCGAACCAATTGATTCTATGCTTATAAACTGTGGGCCAATCCAGAATACCTCCCCGAAGCGGGTCCATTGCAGCAAATTTTTTCCCTACGGACGAATAGGAATCATCATAAGAATTTTGATCAGTTATTAAAATAATTCTTTGATCAATCCTGTCCATATACTCTTCCAATTGCTTATTGTGTTGAGTCAGCATAGGAAACTGTGAGGGTCGAAAGAAGCCCATGCCAGAATACGGAGTATAGTAACAATCCTTTGTGGTAGCCAAATCATAAAATCTTGAAATCACAGCCGGAGCAAGTTTGGTCAAGGCCGGGGAAACACCCCAACTGATAGCCATTTGACCTTTTCTGGGGTTGCTATAAAAACGAGGATCATCAAACTGCTGCCAATCATACAATTGCCCCTGCAAACCGTCACCATCAGCATACATGATTGCAACATAATGCACCTTATCTTCTTGTACATACGTCCGATTCACTGTCTGTGAAAACTCAATCGGAGGTACAGCATTTGAAAAACCATTATGAACAGACAGGTTCAAAACATATGGCGAAGATTCCTGATAAAGATTTTTCGATGCATGAAAATCTACCATGCCCTGTTCATTGCGTTTTACCGCTGGATCGTCCCATCCAAAACATGGGGAGCTATCAGTTACAGCATCGAGGATAGCAGAGGCAATTGAATAATCGGCAGTCCACATGGTCATAATTTTTGTTGCGGGACTCCAGTCTCGAGTCAATAGGTGATTGAGATCATTGGCCACCACTACTATGCCGTTGTGCCTCATACTATTCCAGTAGTTATTGAATGCCCATAGGTCATTTTTGCCGCGGCAATCAACCAACAGCGAAAGACCAAGAGCCTGGACGCTTGCTTCCATGCTTGTGTCAACTGCGACTCCCTTAACAACACCCGCCAACGAAGTAGCAACATTTATTGAATTTGCATCGCTGAGACTATAAAGCACGTATCCATTGAGTCTGCTTTTATAATGCTTCAAAAGCCACATACAAGCGCTATCGTCTCCCTGGAGGCGTTCAACCTGAGTATACTTAACCCCGTAATTGTTCACTAAGTACAAGAGGTAGGTTGGGTCATCATTATCGATATAAATCTCAGGCCTGGTTTGTGCAACTATACCCTGCAAAGATTGTACAAGCACGTACTCAGGGTTTGACAACTTCCATTTCTGTACCACATAAAGATCTTCAGGCTGTTCAATACCATAATCTAAACTATAAGGCGATACAGTAAACGACCATGTATCACCTTTTATGGTTGAAGAACCAACTTCGTCAATTCTCCAGTAGTAAGTAGTTATGTCGCTTGTTAGTGTGGGCAGAGTATATATCGTGGCAGTCTGATTGCCTTTAAATTCGGGCGAATTTATATTGGCATCAGTAACAGCGTTTTTTCCTGTACCAAAATAGACATTATGCGATGTGGCTCCAATGCCTGGTTTCCAGGAAAGAGTTGGAGTGATCATTGATACACCATCGGCAAATGGTTTTGGCTCGGGTTCTTTCGCAGCGGCAGCATCCAATTTGACGGTGAAACTCCAAACATCACCTTTATATACTCCACCATCTCTCTCGTCAATACGCCAATAGTATGTTTGGCCCAATTCAAGCGTACCAGGAGTGTAGCTGCAACTACTTTGATTGCCCTTATATTCTCCAGAAGCTGTAGTTGCGGCTGCAACTGTGGCTGCATTCGTCCCAAAGTAAATATCGTGCGAAACAGCCGAATCACCAGGCATCCATGTCAAAACAACATTTTTTACTTCGGCATGTGCTTTATCGTGCGGCACGGGATTTTGGGCAAGATTAGTCATCTTTGTTTTAAGCAGCTCGGCTCGTTCAAGAAAATATTTACCATCTTTAGCCGAATTATGAAACTGCAATTCGTCGATTAAGCCCTGGAAATTCTGACCAATTTTCAATGGTGATGTATTATCACCATGATTTTCAGTCGCAGTCAATTTTCTTGCAACGCCATTGAGCCAAATAATCCTATTTATTCCATCATAGCTTACACCAACATGCTGCCAGACTCCTCCCTTGATGTCCCATGCCCCGACAAGGTATCCCGGTGCAATCGTTCCGAATTTTTGATTGAATGATATCGATGAATATACTTTGTCCGTTGGCCCGCCGTAAATTCCGAAAAAATATCCGCCTGAACCGGTCCAGTGATCGGCTATTAAAAAGTTTTGATTGTTGACTGGCAATTGATCCATTTTTACAAATCCTTCAATAGTGTATGGCCCACCACCACTTAGGAGTTCAACGTCTATAGAATCTACTGCTTGCAAAACTTGACTTCCGTTTAGTCTCGCAGCTTTTCCGATTATTCCGTTTTCGTATATGGGCTGCGTGCCGACTGCAACGCTAAGAGTATCAGTATTGCGGCCATTAATGGCAGAATCACTCAAATTATTTTCGAAGCTGTATTTTATAATAGCATCGGAATCTTTCGCCAAAGAGGCTCTTGCTAACATATAGGATGAGTCCATTGCTGCATTATGTAAAATAAGTTCATCTATCAGCACATCTGAAAAATTATTACCAACATACAAGCTATAAATTGTATCTCCGAGAGTCCCATCATAAGAGACGGATGCCTGTTCTATGCCATTTTTCCAGGTCTTCATAGTCCCTGTCACCGGATCAATCGTAAGGGCAATATGCTGCCATACTCCTATACTTCCATTTCCTCCCATCACATTTCGTTGGTCGCCATCTGCTTCCATAATATGATTATTAAGCACACCATTATAAAAGCCGGCTTGATATGCGCCTGATCCTCCCCAGTGATATGCAATATAAGCCCATCCGGTTGGCAGAGTTACTGGTTTTACAAATGCTTCAATCGTATATCCGCTGCCATTGCGAAGATCAATATCCACTGAATCACTTGCTCTTAAATAATTGGTTCCGGAAGAACTTATCCTTACAGCATTGCCTACAATTCCAGGCTGGTAAGTTGGGCTTGTGCCGGCACCCACAGTAAGATCATCATTAACCACCCCCTGACTGGCCCAGTCGTATGTATCCGAATCAAACTTATAATATGCCTGTGCAGTTGCATTGCCGAGTTGTGCGGTTCTGGTTTTGAAATACTTTTCTGTTTTGCATTCGTTATGCAAAATCAATTCATCTATTAAGCCTTCGAAATTGCCGCCTATTTCCAAAGGAACTGAAGCATCTGCTAAAGTGCCGTCAAAAGTCTCCGCAGCACAAAGAACTCCGTTAATCCATAGCCACATATTCCCACCTACAGTATCTACGGTTATGGCAATATGATACCATTGGCTTTCAGTTAAAGCGCCACCCATTACCCATGGTGAATTCCCATCCGTTTGGGTGAGTTGATGACTCAATGCACCATCATAAAGCCCGAAACTATAAGATGTTGTGCTACCCCAGTGCTTTGCGACATAAGACCATCCGGTTGGAATTACATCCGGTTTGATATATGCTTCGATTGTATATCCGGCGCCATTGCGCAAGTCCAAATCATTACTATCAGACGCCAGCAAGTATTGTGTCCCTGACTGACTAATCCTGACTGCTGTTCCAAACACACCCGGCTCATAAGTAGCAGGTGTACCCGCACCCACTGTCAGATTATCAATCGTCAAGCCACTTCCTGAATCTAAAAGATTAGTATCAAAATTATATTTTGACACAATTTTGCATTGGGCTGTGAGGCTGAAGCTTAGAAAATAAAGGGCTGCAATTATAAACATCTTACTTCTGTTCATCGGGAGTCCTTGGTTAAAATAACATCGTTCTAAGACAATTACTTACCTTAAATTAATCAATTAACTACTTATATTAGTTTGTACGTAAAAACAGTGCTGCTGCAAAATATCATGTATAATCAAAAAAAGGGCCAGCCTGAACTGGCCCTTTTTACTGAATTACTCAGTAAGATCAATCAACCAGTTCTGAACAAAAATATTCAGATCAAATAAGTTTATGTCGCAATCACCATTCAAATCACCTATCAACGTATTGCCGTTGCACGAGGCTTGATCGCCATCACAATTCCATTGAGCTGCCATTTGGCTGAAATCTTCGAAATTGACCTTATCATCATTATCAAAATCACCATAAACCACATCATGATATTCTGTCACTTCGTTTTCTGTCCAAGCGCGGTTATAGATTCGGACATTGTCTACCAAACCTGCCCATGGCCATGCGCCCGAGGTATTAGCTCTTGCACCAATTGTTAAAGGTAACTGATTATCCGACAAAGAAGTCGCTGATACGGTATTCTGATCGCAAATATATCCATCTACATAAACCGTCAATTGAGGTTCAAGATATGTCACGATAATATTGTGCCAATTACCATCAGCAAAACGGGCGGTTTGACCAAATGTACCATCAATGCCCTCTAGTGATATAGCATAGCGACTTAATACACCGTCAGTCTGGATATTCCAGGAACCGGTCCCTCTGCTGACCAAATGAACATTCCATCCCTGTGGATAAACATAAGTAATTTTAGTATCTACCATAACCGTGAAGTTATTCCGCATTGCATATTTTGGACTAAATGGTATCTCTGCATAAGCCCCATATCCAGTCATGGTCGCCGAGTTGCCGCTCAAGTCAAGAACATTACTATTTTTATCAGGATCAAAGGTAATTACTGCGTCATTTTTTAAAGAACCATCAAGTCCGTTAATTGAGGAATCCTCAATAGCTGTATCAAAGTTATAGCTGACTACAAGACCATCGAACCCTTCAGGATAAACCGTGCAAAGTACTGTATCACTGCTTGTTTTGTCAGTATCTGAAACAGTAAGCTTAAGTTCATAATCTCCAGCAGAACTAAATGCTGCAGTAGGATTAATAACATTTGCACTTGGCGAAAAATTCACACTTGCTCCGGCAGGTTTATTGACGACTTCCCATGTATAGCTTAAAGCGGCGCCGGTCGGCAGGTTGTCATCCGTTACAGTTGGGTGCATGAAAATGGTGTCAACCGGCAATGTGCAGAATTTGTATTCTCCAGCATCGACGCTCGGAGCAAAATTATAACCTGTTATGGTTCGTATTTCCTGCTGAGAAAGACTTTTGTTGTATAGTCTGAAATCATCCACTGCGCCTTGCCATGGCCAGCCATTACCACGCGACCCTATGTATAAGGCATCGGTATTGATAAAGAGCTTGTTTGTTCCGGCAAGCTCGACTTCCAGGTCTCCGTCCATATAAATCTTTGCACTACTCCCGTCATATACAGCCGCTACATGGTGCCAGCCCGTATCGAAAGGTATTGCCTGATTTACCCAGAAGCTGCCACTTGTACCAAATGAATATTTAAATTCACTTCCTACTGTTAAAATTCTGTAACTATTAGCGGCAGTTCCCTTGCAAACAAGACCTGTCCAGGCATACGGTATCGCTTCGGCCTTGGCCCAACACATTATTGTTAATTGGTTTGGGATATCCAGCCTGACATCTGGCCCAACCTTTACATCACAATAATTAAGTCCTGGTAAGGATAATACGTTATTGCCTCTTTCAGAATCATAAACTATAGAAGCAGTCGATCTTAATTGGCCATTGAGTTGGTTAACTGAACTATCATGAATTACCGGATCGCCTGTATCATTATCAAATGTATAATGGATAACCATCCCATCGGAAAGTGAAACAGTAAGCTGAAGATCATCAAATCCTAATTTCCCGTCATCTGCGACATACCTGATTGTATAAATTCCAAGAGCCGTTACAGATAAAGTTGTTGAAGTACTATTTGCATTTGCAAAACTGACATTAGCTGCATTAGCTCCTATCGCTTCCCAATAACCGGTATAAGGTCGGGCATCTTGCGTAGCTACGATTGCATCAATCGGTATGTTAAGAGTACTTAATTCAGATGGGGATTCTACATGTACACTAATATCATTGCCGATATTTACAACTGGTGGAAGCGATATCGTTGGATCTGGCGATATCCACTTTGTTGTAAGATAAGCTTCAATATCGGTTCTTTCCTGTTCTGTAAGTGCCTTATTATAAACAAGAATTTCGGCAATGTCGCCATCCCAGCCGGCTTGGCCAAAGCACCCTCCAAGCCATGCAGTATCACTGACGCCATTGAGACTTTCCTGAATACCAGTTAATTCACCGACTTTTGAACCATTGACAAACAATTCCGCAATTCCGGTAGAAGTCTCAGTTCCACCTGCAAACCTCGAAGTTGTAATTGTAAATCCAGCTTCTGAAGCCGGACGAACATAAGTTAGAGGGTAATTCCCGCCTGTGTAGTTATTATGGCCAAAATTAATATATATAGCATCCTTGTTGATGCCTTGATAAAGGCCAGACCAACCAAAATCATCCCAGGATATAGGCCCCTGCCTTCCATAACTCCAGTTTGTGGACCCTGCCATTCTGCCCTTTGAAACAACTATAATGGAAATATCTTGCTCATTTGGATAATAACTGAATCCAAGACGATTAGCCCAGGCTCCAAAGAAACTTACAACTTCTCTGCCATTTGGTGAATAAGATATTCCATATTGTGGGTATTCGTTCCCAAGTGCAACTGCATCATAACCTTTGCCTGAAGAATCCGCCCATGTTGTAACATCAGTTCTGGGCGTACCCAACATAGCCGCATCAAATCTAATTTGAAGCTCAGGCAGATCTGGCACTGCAGCATTAACCGACGTTGCTAATATAGCTATTGCTGTAATAACAAATGTAACTATTCTCATAATGCCTCCTGTTTAAAAAATTAAAATTTAATTTCAATCAAAAGAAACTATAGTCTTCATGGGGGAATCCACGACTGCTTGTCACATATAACGTTTGACGTAATTTCAGTTTTGTTAAAAGTTCAATCTGAACAGACCCATCTAATGTACCAAATACATTGCAGGCACCAGGCACCTGTTTAGGGTCAAACTCAGAAGGAAAACCTATTTTTTGGTAAAAGCCGCGAGAAGTATGCGGTATAACTAAATAAGTTGATGTTGCCCAACCACTACCAGTACGAGGTACGTATCTAAGCCTGTCTGAACATATCATTGCGTAACCAGGATCCGTGGTCTTCATAGCTGACTTCCATGGAGAGGCGCCATATTTGGAGACGCCGCCTAATTGATCCCACTCCCATTTGGAAGTATTAAAGCCTGCTAAAAAATTGTACCCAATCGTAGCGACATATTCCCCAGCCGCATGACCATAATAAACTTTATTAATTGATGTTTTTCTCATAAGCAATGTATCTGTTGTCGTGCCTTTGACGCCAGTTGCGAATTCCGGACACACAAACACTCGACCCATACTGCCATCACTGATTTCAGTCAAACTTTTTTTCATTTGCGCACTGGTCGGCCCTGGATATTTTAAAGGATCATCTGGTACTTTCAGTTTGGGGAACATATAAGTTGCCATTTTGAGAAAATCACGTAGGCCGAGCCACTCTGCAATATCGGTATCGTTTCCCACCGAATCATGCACCCCCCCTCTTGGCAAAGCACCGCGGCTGTCCTCTGCAGCCCATAACAGTGAAGCGGTTACAATTTGTTTTTGCTGTGACGCACACACGGTTTTTCTTGCAGATTGCCTTGCTTTACTCAAAGCAGGCATAAGGACTGATAACAGAAGTGCGATAATCGATATAACTACAAGCAGCTCAACTAAAGTAAATGCTTTTTTAGAAGTCATGTTCTTTTCCTTAAATTACGTGTACGTACACAATATCATAATTCCTTTTTCGTGTCAATATTATTTATTGTGTTTTTTATATCAATATTGCTGAACAATGTAATTAATGTTACAATATTACTTATACGGTTGATTATTCTTATCAATAACCCATAACTATATTATTATGAACAATAGAGCTACAATTACCAAAATTGCTGAATTGGCTAATGTTTCCATCGGAACAGTAGATCGCGCAGTAAATGACCGTCCGGGCATAAATGATGAAACAAAAAGACGCATCCTCGCCATTGCCAAGGAATACAATTACAAGCCCAATAAATTGAGCAGATATTTGGCACGTCATCGAACAATTCGCATTGGAACTATTTTATTGCCTTTGCAAAGCCATTTTCAAAAAGATGTACTCGCTTCAGTGCAAAAACAAAGTATAGAATTGAAAGATTTTGGTGTTGAGGTTGATATATATTGCCAGGACCATTTAAGCCCTTTAGACCAAGTTAAAAAATTGGATTTTTATCGCATGTCCAACTACGATGCTATTGCCATTGAACCAATTGAACACCCTGACGTTGTTTCAGCTATGGCTAAACTCCATCAAGCTAAGATTCCAGTTGTAACATTTAATACCGATATCCGTGATTCAAAACGACTGTGTTTTATTGGTCAGGATTTGATCAAAAGCGGCAAAATCGCCGCTGAACTGCTAGGCAAGTTTATTGGCAATAGCGGCTCAATTTATGTGCTGCATGGATATAAACATCTTATCGCACATCAGCAGCGACTCAAAGGATTTATCAGTGTCATCAAATCCGACTTTCCTGAAATAAAGATTTGCAGAATTGATGAAAGCATGGACAATGAGGATATTGCATACAGCAAAACATTTGAGACTCTTCGCGATGATCCTGCTATAAAAGGTATATATGTAGTTGCAACTGGCAGCACAGGCGCTTGCAGAGCTATCGAAACACTTGGAAAATCAAGGCAAATTCGAGTAGTTTGCAATGACATAGTTCCTGAAACCGTCAATTTCATTGAACGTGGAATTATAGATGCTACCATTTTGCAAGATCCTCAAACACAGGGTACTTTACCACTGAAAATCCTTTTTGATTTAGTTGCCGATGGTGTTCAGCCCACTAAAGAATATTATTATACTTGTACTGATGTCCTTACTAAATATATGCTGTAGCAGCATAGTGCTTAAATTCGTCAGCCCTGTTTCAATATTTGACTTAATATACAGTGTATAGTTGATAATAAGTCTGATTTCTCAAATACAAAACTCCCTCCTTCCCAAAATAATCGCGCACAGCATCATCGTAGCAGTTTTTTAAGCCACATGGTTATCACACAATTATAGTCAAATATCCTTGACAAGAGTTAATAGATTTGCTAAAGTGTACGTACACGAACAATATAATTCTGAAAGACCATAACTATGCCAGTTGATACTCGCGGAATCAAAACTAAAGCTGTATCCGAAGTTTCCAGCCTACGTTCCATAAGACACGTTGGGAAAATGACATCAAGGCAAAGAGTTATTAATGCCCTGAACCATAAACCAGTAGACAGAATACCCGTTGACTTGGGAGGTACGGTCGTCAGCGGCGCCCATGTAAGCGTCATTTCTAAATTACGACAGGCCTTAGGGCTTGATTTACCAGGTTATCCCGTAAAAGTTGTAGAACCAGCTCAAATGCTTGGTGAAGTCGCTCCTGATCTTCAGCAAAAGCTCGGAATTGACGTTGTCTATATGTATGGGCCAAAGAATATTTTCGGATTTGCAAATGAAAATTGGAAACCCTGGCGCACTTTTGATGATACAAATGTGCTTGTACCAGGGTTATTCAATACAACACCCTCTTCGGATGGTAGTTTGCTTATGTATCCGGAAGGAGACCAGAGTGTGCCGCCTTCAGCAAAAATGCCCGAGAATGGATTTTATTTTGATGCCATAATCCGTCAGAAACCATTGGATGATTCTACATTGTCTTTTAGAGATAATATAGAAGAATTTATTTTGATCAGTGATGACGATTTAGCATTTTATGAAAATAGGGTGAATGAACTATACAACAATTCTGATATGGCAATAGCCGCTGGGTTCCCTGGCACTGCTTTCGGGGATGTATTCTTAGTTCCTGCCCCATTTTTAAAAGATCCCAAAGGCATCAGAGATATCGAAGAATGGTACATAAGTACTGTTTCTAGAAAAAATTTGATTAAAGAAATTTTCTGTTACCAAACAGAGATGGCTCTGGCTAATTTTAAGAAAATATACCAGGCTGTAGGAAATAAAGTACAGATTATATTTATGGATGGTACTGATTTTGCCGCGCAAGATAGACTTTTCTGCAGCACAGATACGTATCGTGAGCTTTACCAGCCATATCATAAGAAATTAAATCACTGGATACATGCAAATACACAATGGAAAACAATGAAACATTGCTGCGGCGCATGCGACCCTTTAATAGAGGAATTCATTGCAGCAGGTTTCGATATTTTGAACCCCATACAATGTTCTGCCATCGGAATGGAACCTCAGGATTTGGCTAATAAATATGGCGGAAGGATTGTTTTTTGGGGAGGCGGCGTAGATACGCAAAAGGTACTGCCTTTTGGTACTCCCGACCAGGTTTATGATCAGGTACGTGAGCGTCTTAAAACCTTTGGGAAGTATCCTGGTTTTATATTTAATACAATTCATAATATCCAATGTGGTACACCTCTTGAGAATATAATTGCCATGTTTAAAGCATTAGAACACTGGCCTCCTAAGTAGGGCTTGCTGAAGAAGTTTCCATTTAAATTTTAACGGCATTGGGCATATTATACGAAATAAATTAAAGTTCATTCTGACAAACTTATTTGAATCATAGATTCAAATTGTTACCGTTTTTGACTATGAAAACAAAATATATTACAATTATACTTGTCGGGCATATTGCATCAAGTAATTCTAAAAAGCTGATTATATAGCGATGTTTTTTTCATAATGATTTTCGCAATCGACTGCCGCATTGATAAATCAGAAGTCTATGAGATTCGCTTGCAATTCATAATTCACCTTTTCGTTTCAATAAAAATCATTTGCAGTAAATAAAACTGCATAGGGTGATGTATCCCCTTCACGATAAAAAGTAAGCTTCGCATACTAAAGAACTTACGATAAACGATTTTAGTGTTTGTCCGATTACTTGGCCGTACACAGCAGACAAAGATCTATTGTGAATTTTGATGAAGAAAAAACCTCGATTTAGCTGCAAAAACGCAGATTTATTTTTTTTGAAATTACCCTCAAGGGGAGTCGAACCCCTGCAAGGAAATGACGAACCAATTGCCAATAAAGGACTTACGGAAAATACAAATGGCAGTTTGTGTGCCAGTTTGTGTAAACCTTTGCAAAATGCCCCCCAAAACCCCGCTTGCAATCCAGCGGAAAATCAAAGCATAGACCCCCTGCTTAACTCACTATATTCAATTTGGCCAAACTTACCGCAACATATCAAAGAAGCCATAAAATCATTAATCAATACGCATACCGGAAATGAAAATGAAACGATTAAGCCGAAGTGAAATAAAAATCTTAATCATAAATTTTATGCTGGCTGTCAGTATTGACAAACGCCGCAAATTTTTGTCGTTTGGTAATGGCAAACGATACACGGATACGCAAAAAAATTATGCGTTTGGAATAATAGGAAACTCTGGCATAAGGGCAACAGCAAGGATTTTAAACGTATCCAGACGGACATTGCAGCGTTGGTGCAGGAAATACAATGTTGATGTTAGGCGGTGTCCTGAATGGGTTTATGAATGGGCTGAAAGACGCAAGAGGCGTAAAGCATTTTGGGCAAGACACGGCTATCAATAAAATACGCCGCCAATTTAAGAGCAGCATTCAGGGTATGGGGTGTCGGTATGCTGCAATGCGGGTAAGAGGATATGATAGAGGCCATATATTTTATATCAATGTCGAAAGTCCTATGAGGCATAGATACAGAGTGAACCAGAGATAAAATATATTTTTCACTTGCTTTTGAATTGTAATTTTGAGTAATATGGTTTTTGCTCTTTAAAGGTAAATTACAACTAAATACAATAATCGAAATCACTGAGATTTCATACGTTTCTGAGCAAAATCGCAAATTCGTAGCCTTGCGGCTGTGAAAAGTATCAGGAAGTGTATGAGAGGCTCGGTGCTCTTGTTTATACATACTCCGTATGTGTGGAAAGAGCACCGTTTGCTTTTCACGTTCCTGATGGGCTTTTGCGAGCCTTGCTCAGACGTGAATAATGCGGCGGTGCTTTTTTCATTTGAGCATTTCTGCATTTTCCCGCCAAAAACGTTGAATTAATAAAAGTGAAGCAGAGATGTTCTAAGTATTGTTTATAGGAGATAAGAGAATGAAAATTTTAGGAGAGTTGCGTTCAGATGTATTTATTGGATTGTGTGCTGTATTTTGTACGATATGGCTATGCTTTTTATATTGCCACACTAAAGGCTGCCTATCGAAAATTAAATCACTACCATCAATCTTAGCTCAATGGAAAACACAAAACGGTGTACACCTTAAAATCCTATATATTCTTTCAGGACTGATATGCTTAGGCTGGATAATCTTTGGCCTTGTTATGGAAGTAAAACAATCGACCGGCAATCTTACTACGTTTTTAAAATTACTAATGTTATCTTTGGCCTGCTTAGTCTGCCTATGGATAATATATTTTGCGGTTTATGGTTTTGTAAAAATCTGCACACTTAAGCCAATTATTTGCGTTTGGATTGGAATTGGAATTATTGTTTTGACGGGAATTTTCCCGCCTTTTTACTATCAGCGTCCAGTTTTGATAGAAACTGCAGAACAGACTAAAGAATTAACCGCCATTGACATACCCGCAATTGAACAGCAATACTATTTTCATCTTTTTGGCTATCACTGTATATTTTTGCCTTATGACAAAAAGGAAGCATTTATTTTAAAACCTCAAATATATACATCTCTTCTAATCATACAATGGATTATCGCATCTGTCGTAACAAGCGGATTATTTTTAACATTTCAGAAAAATGAATAAGCCAGTGAAAAATAATGGCTGATTATAGACAATGAAGGATTATGACAATGAATACAAAATTGATTTTTAATTTAGCGAGGGTAATAGCGGCAGGAGCTATATTATTTGCAGGTATGATGGTGTTCAAGTACAGCCAGGAAGACGACGAAGCCATTACGCGGCATTTAAAAATTATAATCAGTGCCATATATACTGTTGGTGGTGGCCTTTTGGCATTTTTACCTTATGGAAGAATAAAATAATAATACGTTTTGTAACCCCCCCTTAAAATCAAAATTAGTATCATTATATTTAAAGATTTAACGTTATCCAATCAGCAGCAGCCTGAAATATAGTTTCTAATTTAAACTTTTCGCAATTTTCAACATCATCGCCAAGCGGTGCAAGGCATTGCTGCATAAACCAATTGCGCATCGTCCCAGTTTATTATTGAAGCTAAATCTCCATATTCTTTTGGTACACCTTCAAGTGCATACGCGCCATTGTTTGTTCCTGCTTTGAATGTTCCTTTTGGAACGAGAAAGCTAATTTGTCCCCAATTACCATCACAAACGAAGTCCCAGTTCAATGGCATAAATTCAATGCCGTTTGAAGTGATTATCATTTTAACCCTTTCAACTAAACTATTTTTTCGAGTTCCTTTAATGCTGCATTGACTTCCTGTCCTTTGGCCGATATTATTTTCAGCAGTTCCGCTGGCGGCGGTGGTGGCGGCGGCGGAGCGATATTTGGATTGACCGCTTTAAGGTCATATACAGCATTTTCAATCTCTTCGGCTTTGGCCGCCAATTCTCTTGCCTCTTTTGTCAAATTTTTAAACTGCTGTTCGGCTTCCTCAATATCTGTTCGCGGAGCAAATTTGTCTTTCTTCAACGCCTGAATTTTTTCTTTCCATTGTGCTGCCTGCTGCTGCAATTCATGTGCTTTTTTCTTCAGCGGTTCGGCCTTTTCCTTCGCTTCTTTACTCAACTTTACAATATCAATAGTCCAGCTATATTTTGAATCTTCCCGCTTCGGTAGTAACTTGAAAAATTCTTCAAAGTGTTCTGTTGCAAGCGGAATCTTCTTGCGAATTTTCAAATGCGAAAGGTCATAATACCAAATTTTCTTTGTCTTTTTGCCCTTTGTGAAAAATAGCAAATCAGTTTTGACACCCGCACCGGCAGCCGTAAACACTCCGCCCGGAAGACTGACTATACACCACAAATCACATTCATTAAGCAGTTTTCGTTTTGTCTGAACAAACGCCGTTTCGTTCGTCCTGAAAAGCAAACCTTCATCAAGCACCATTCCGCATCGCCCGCCATCAGCCAAACTGTTTATGATATGCTGCAAGAAAAGTACCTGCGTCGAGCCGGTCTTATAATCGAACCTTGTTTGCGCGTCCGCGCCTTCCTTGCCTCCAAATGGCGGATTGGTTAATATTACATCAAACGCATTCGGCACATTTTGAAATAATCCGCTATACGTTTCAGCGTTCGTCAGCGTATTACCATGCCAGATATTAGGTTGGTCGATTCCGTGCAAAATAAGATTAGCAAGCGCAATCGGATATATAAGATTTTCCTTTTCCCTGCCGAAAAACGTCTTATGCTTTAATGTATCCAAATCAACAGCGGATTTAATTTTTTCATTACTTCTTCCCACTATATATTCATAGCTCTGCGCAAGAAAGCCGCCCGTTCCGCATCCGGGGTCATAAATAGTATCGCCTACTTTGGGGTCAATAACTTTAACCATTGCACGGATAACTTCACGCGGCGTAAAGAATTGCCCGCCATCATTTCCCTTTTCACCCATTTTCAAAAGCAGACCTTCGTAAACCTGCGAAAGCGGGAAGACGTGCGTTTTATCGACGCCCTCGGCGGTTATTTCATTAACCTTGTCCAGCACATCACAAAAATTGCGTTCTGTATCAACCCTAACTTTTTCTACCCCCGAAAGTATTTCGCTGATAACTTTTTGCCTCGGCGTTGCATTTGGTTTGTTTTCAAGACCTTTCAGATACGGCAAAAGCTCTGCATTTACAAAGCGAAAAAAATCGCCAAGTTTGCCTTCCTGTAATTCCTTTCGCTTCGCACCGTCAGGCGAAGCCCAGTCCCGCCAGCGATACGGAGCTTCAAAAGAAGGCTTGAATCTTGACTTTACCGCTTTTGCTTCCTGTTCTTCTATAAATTCTTTTTCGTCAAGAATGCGTAAAAATAAAATCCATGTTAATTCAGGCACATACTGCATCGCGCCAGCGCAATTGCTACGGCGCATAATATCGCATATCGATTTTATTGCTGAATTTACAGACTGCTGACCGTTAAGTTTTTTACCATTACCATTTGTTGTTTTAGTTTTTTTTGCCATATAATTTTAATTAATATTACCTACAAAGAAGTTATTTTAATTGCCACAAATTTGATTTTGTAAACAATTTCTCATTTTTTCTATATATAAAATCAATTTAGTTCGTGAATCTATATGATGAGTTATTAAACGCTCGATGTGTCCATCAGGGAATATCTTTCCCTTTTCCTGTGCTTGCCCTATTTTAATTAATGAATCTTCGCCATTTTGGTAATTTATGAATTCGTTTATTACTTCACGAAGTTCGTTATAATGACTCGGTTCAATAAGTATTGCTTTTTGAATCAGCATATCACGAGCCGCTATAAGTTTTTCTTGAAAATCCCATAAATTAGTACTGTTTCCATCATCCCAAAGTTTATCCATCGCACTTTTAAGCTGACATAAGTTCAACCATAATTCATTATAAAGCTCAAATTGTTTTTCAGAGTAAAAACTATGTTTAAGTTTTGCTTTCTCAACTTCAATTTCTACCTTTCCGTTCAATTTTGTTAATTCGGTATCGGTCTCTTTGCGAAGTGTATCTTTATATTTTTCTAATTCCCTGCCATACTCGTGTTTAACCGATTCTGTTATGCGTACAATAAACCATTTTTTTACAGTAAAACCAAGTATTGTTAACAGAGAAACACTACTAATAGTTGTTAATCCGAACAGTTTTAACCATTCCATCCATCTCATTTTAATCCCCCTCAAATGCTTTTTGTAGTAACGATGCAGGCAATTTATTTATTGCCTCTAATTCTTCTTCGCACTGTTTTAAAACCTTATCCGCTGCATCTAATTGCTTTGATAATTTTTCGACTATTTGTTTTTGCTCGGCTAATGGGGGCAGAGCCAGCTTAATTTGCTTTACGATTGTTATGCTCAATCCACTACGGTGATTGTCTCCGGTAATATTGCGAATTTGTTGATATATAGATGTTAGAACATAGTATAAATATTCTGATACCAGTTTTTCTTTATCAATAGGATACATTGCCAAAAGTGATTGATTGCAAGCGGCTTCGGTTCTTAACAAAGCAACAGTACCGCGTGTTTTCCCTTGACCATTTAGTGCTATAAGAACGGAATTAACAGGTAAGTATTTTGCGTTTGAATTATTCAGTCCTTTTTCAGTGATTCTATTGGGACAATCAAATATTTCTTTTTGATGAATATCTCCCGACACAAGCCATTTGATATTACCATTATCATAATATTCACGAATTGATGAATTTGGTGTTCCACCAGTCATCATCTCGCACACATCACCAAGTGTTACATATTTCCAGCCAGTCGGCAAAATTTCCATTTGCCGAAAAACATTATTAAGCAAAGACTCTCTTAATTTTTTTACGGCTTGTAACTTTTCTTCCGCTGATTTTTTTGCCTTTTCAACAAGTTCAAGCTGTTTATGTAATATCTCAACTATCCGCTTTTGCTCTGGTAATGGTGGGAGAGGGATTATTAGATTTTCAAGAAAATCTTTCGGCACTCTTTGCTGACCAACCGCACCAGTAAAAGACTCTGTCGCTTTGGATAAAACCTTTTCCTGCCGTATAAAAGAATGTACCCACATAGCCAAAACATTATTCAAGGGTCTAATGACGTGAAATTCTGTCGTTCCAAAACCGATGCCATTAATTAGGTTTTCGGCTATTGCGTGCTTGCCATTTTGCATACAGGGTGTGATTTTGGCAAATAACACATCGCCTTCCATAAAAAAAGTGTAACCTTTTTTTACTTTTTTAAAAGGAACAGTCAAAGGATTTTCTATTGCGCCTTTAGCCGCACACACTGCGGGCATAGGAACAAACGTGGTTAAATTATCATCTCCGTAGTTTAGGTTTTTAGGTCTTTGCGGGTTTATGATTGCAATTTCTTTCAACCTTACATTCTTCCAAGTATAAGGAATTTTAACGTCGTTAGTTTGAAGCTTTATCATCCTGCTGTCTTTTATCTTTCATTATTTTCTTTTTATTTTCGTAGCTCTCTTTCATAGCTTTATCCTCATTCGTTGGCGGAATTCCATATAAAAGAACAAAACCTAATTTCGTTTTTACTTTAAGATTGTCTAAAGTACTTTCCCAATCGGATTCTGTATAAAAGCGTTCAGTTTCATAGACTACGAATATAATGTTCTCGTATTCGGTACATTGATAGCCACTAATATCAGTAAGAATTCCGTCTAATATTACTTTAGCTTTTTCTCTGGTATCCAAATATTTATATTCAATAAGGGTCTTTAGTGTTAGACTATAGGTATCCGGTTCAAAATTTTTAATTGGGGTACTTATACTACACCAACGATGAATATCAGGAAAATATACTTGTAATACCGGCTCAATCCTGTTGTGAATGTCATTCTCTTTGCAAGGCAACCAGGCAAAGATTTCACGATTCGTAACGTACGTTTGACATCTTTTGATAACTGCTTTTAATTCTATAATATTCCTGTTATTTTCATTTTCATTATTAGGTATATAAAGTGTTTTAAGTATTTTTATATATTGGTAAATTTTATCTCCCCATACTAAATACGGTTCTTCAGGCCCCATTTTGGTATCTAACGGGTTTTTTTTGTATTCTTCATAATCATTTAGAACTTGTTTAAGTAAAAAATTATGGTTATTACTTTCAAGTAACGATATAAGACTTGCCCAAGTAAGTTGAAAATACCTTTCAGCCATAACCTTATCGGTTTCATCGGGGGTATCATAATATTGATAGCTCCATCTATCTCCATAATTGATTGCATTTGTCAAATAACCGTCTATTTCCTTTAATAAATCTTTATTTATGTCTCGCATTCCAGAACTCATACTGCGAAAATCCTCTCTTTGGTTTGATGCAGAACTTGAGCCGGTTCGCCAATAATCTTTAATGCTTCAAGACCACCGGCAAGGCGCACTTCTGGAATACGGAATATATTTGGATTTTCAAGTCCTTCCGTTCCGGCTATCGCAAACTGATTTGTCATCGCTTTTAGCGTATTGCACGTATTGGCTGGTAAGGCTGAAAGCCATTTATTATTTTTATATACAAAGGCAGAAGCTCTATCGGTTCGCGTTCTGGGAACAAGGCCATAGCCTAAATACGCAAGGACATCATAGAGGTCATAGCTTATCATATCTTCAAGCCTTTGGACAACCGTTGGCGAATAACCGCTTTTTACAAGGTCGTCTATCAAAGCGCGTCTGTCTTCGGGTTCTATCCAGCAGTAGATAAATTTATCTAATGACGGTAATTCTTTTACAAGTCTTTGCGATAATTTTTCCTTATACTCTTCAACGGTTACAGGCATCGCCTTGCCGTCAACTTCCGTTATGACATATCGCCCTTGGTCGGAAACGTGGACATCGAAACCATCAACTATAATTGACGGCGGCTGTTCTGTTCCGCCGCCACCGCCTCCGCTTTCGGTTGTTTGTCTGCGGGTTACGAAATTTTCGCCGAAAAGTTTTGAAGCATCGGTATAGTCATAAACCGTAAACATCAATTTGCCGGTAGGTTCGTGGATTCTTGTGCCTCTTCCAACCATTTGGTAAAACGAAATTGGCGAACGAACGTATTTGAAAAATACAATATTTCGGACACAAGGCACATCTACACCGGTTGTAAGTAAATCGACCGTAGTAGCTACAAAATGGCTTTGGTTTGACGCTTTAAATTCCGGTAAAAAATCATTGCCATTACTTTCAGCGGTACACTTGAAAGCATAATGGTCTTTTCGTTCTTTGTCGTTATCTCTGCACCATCGGGCATAGAGATTATTCATTTCTGCGGCAACATCGTCAGCGTGCCGGTCTCTTGCGCAGTATATGATTGTTTTCTGTTCGGGATTGCCGTTGGTAATCAGATATTTAAACAAATCGGCGCACATCGCAATAACCCTATCGGGTAACAATATGCGGTCTTCATATTCGGTTTTCTCATATCGGTCTTTGAGTTCTTCAGCGGTTACAGGTTTGCCGGTTATTGCATCGCGCGGATTACGTTTAAGCAGTTCTTCAATGGTTATGCCGGTTTCATCGAGATTAACCCTGCCTTTTTGTAAATCACAAGCTGCTAAATAGCCGTCCTCAATACCCTGCATAAGGTCATATTCATAAACCGGCTCGCCAAAATGATTGACATTATCCGCCGTAATTTTTCTGTCTTGTTCGGCCTCTTGTGTGTTTGCAGTAAGCCGAAGTTGTCTTGGTGTTGCGGTTAATCCAATTTGAATAGCCTTATCGTTTCTGGTGAGAACGGAAGACCATTTACCCCATGCGCTGCGGTGGCATTCATCTATCACAATATGGCTGAAATAATTTTCGGGATAATGTGTAACTAAAAAATTCGCGTCTGCATCGTCATTGTCAACATTAAGGGTTTGATAGGTTGCTACGTGGATACGCGCATTTCGGGCGTGATTCTTGCCGTCTGAATCGAGATATACAGGGGCGGCATCAGAGCCGAAAATATTTTGAAATGCGCCAAGTCCCTGTTCCCGAAGTTCTGTCCTATCGCAAACGAATAATGCACGTTTCAATTGTCCAGCATCGGCAATTCTTTTTAAAAGATTAACTGCGATAAATGTTTTACCTGAACCAGTAGCTAAAGAAAGCAATGCCCTCGTTCCGCCTTGTGCAATTTTTTCCAATACGGCGCGAATAGCAGCATCCTGATAATAACGCCGTGTCGCTTCGCCGCCGGTATATTTTACCAATAACGGCTTGGCAAGTTCAGAATCCAGCCTGATTCCTTTTGCATCTTCGTAGAATTGCCTTAATCGCTGCGGTGTCGGAAATTCTGATAATTGTTTGGGCTGTGAAGTAATTCCGGTTTTATTATTAAACTCGACAAATAAATGACCATTTGAAGAAAATACAAACGGGATATTCAATCTTTTACAGGTTGCGTATGCTTTGGCTTGTTCGAGACCATGAGCGGGAGGAAGATTTTCCTTTTTCGCTTCAATCAGGGCCACTGCAACCGGCTGCGTATCTGGATTGACTTTGACGCGCAAAAGATAGTCGACACGACCTCTACCCTTGCGTCTTGGCTTCAAATTTCCATCGAATTGTATGGGCGGAGCGGATTCCTCACGTCTGATTAAATCTTCCGTCCAGCCTTTTGCGTGTATAGCAGGGTCGATAAGCTTAGCGCGTGTATCAGCTTCGTTGTAATAATCCCTATTTATTGGCATTCCTGCGAAAAACCTCCGAGACTCTCATCTATGAGAGAAACAAAGATTTTACTATGTAAGACATTGATTGTCAACAATTTACGACATTTTGCCTTGATTTAGAATGCAAATTTCCGTAATTGCCTGTAAATTCAGAACATAAGACGTACATAACACTATCATAAATACTCTACAAAGTTTTTATAGGCGTTTTTTTCTCAGCATTACCGCACCAAAGCCAAACAATAAAAGTGTTGCCGGTTCGGGGATAAGGATGGTTGCGGTTGGGTCATTATACATTATGTTTACTGACCATGTCGTTCCATTTAGCCACTGACCGCTTAGTATGCCCGTTCCCAAAATACGATTGCCATTGAGGGTAAGCCCGCTCCCGCAATTGAAATTTTTGCCGTGAAAAGTAGTGGTGCTGAAGTCGTAAAAGTTAGAGAGGAGGCCATTGAAAGTTCCGCCAAAGAAATTCATATTGCTGTAATCATTAAGATAGAGGTTGCCGCTAATGTTCCCTCCAGAAATATTAGTGGTGCTGTAACCAAAGGTGTCGATTCTGGCGACTGTACCGCTGGATAAATTGATGGTGCTGCTGTCGTCGGCAGCGAGAATACTCACTGACCCACTGGAGATATTCACAGTACTGTAGTTATAGGAGTTTATGCGGACTGCGATTCCGCCTGACATATTTGCAGTACTGTAATTATAACATCGGAGGTAAGAAATATGACCATTGGGAACAATGAAGACTCGGCTTGTATTATAAAGATACCCATTGATTGTTTGCCAATTAAATGTAAGCTGTTCATTTCCCCGAAGAGTAAAATCAGCTTTTGTGCTATCCGTTACAATCAAAAATACTAACAGTAAACAATTTGTCATTTTTCCTGTTTTCATTTTCTTCCTTCTCCGTTAATTTAGTAATTTGCACATTATAGACGTTTTTTGCCGTCAAGCGAGGGCTTTTTACAAAGCATTCTTGCCAGTATTTAAGCTATCTAATATTTTCACTATTCGATTGAATCAGGCAGAAGGTCGCATAGGTTAGCGAGTCGGATTATTTTTTTGCAAATTTCACACTTATAGAAATAAAAAGTGTTGGTTTTTTCTGGTTTCATTTTTTGTTTACACGCAGGACAGCAAGGAGGGTTTAGCGATTTAAACTCCTCCCATTTTAAAAGGTCAACAAAAAGTTTATTGAAATTCTTACATCTACGGTTTTTACATACTTTTGACACCCACCAGCGGAATTCGGGTGAGGGGTTTTCGTCTCTAAACACTATAGCAGGAGCACCCTTGCAGTCCATTCTGACTCCCACTTTAGGATTGTGGTATAGCTTTACCTCGTGGTTACATTTTTTGCATAGAATAACGTTCGCATCTAAAAAATCTTTATCACACATTTTTGTCTCCTTGCGAATTGGCTTTACGGCGTGCAATAAAAAAAAGGACACCGCAAAACGTGCTCGTCTCAGGCTCGCCAGAGCCAACGAAAGACACGCAAGCGATGTCCCATATAGGGACACCGACCTTGATGCGTTCTTTCGTTTTTGAACTGGCGATTCGAGACGAAACGCTAAAAAAATCAGTATTTTACGTTATTAAATTGTTGCGATTTAAAATACACCATTTATGGTTTTTACGCAAGTTTATTTGCATTGACATTGCATTAAAAATAAGCAAAAATATATTATATTTTTAAAGTAAATTATTTGTCGGGGACGACCGATTTGCAAACGGTCAAGCGGCCTGAACTACGGTAAGGTCTTTCACTTATCCAACCTGCCGTTGTTCAGACCGACCCGAAAAAGGATAAGTGAAAATGGAAGAAAACACGAAATATCGTACAGTTTACGACATTTATGAGTGTGCCGCAAAAATCATTAAACATTTCGGCACTGACAATCAAGCTGACGATATAAAATTTTTATTGGTAATATTGGATGTTAAAGAAAAATTAGAAGACCTATTAAAAAAGATTGTTCCGCAAAAAACAGTATCACAATTGCTTAACATATATTGTAAGTCTCTTGTAAAGAAGAAAATATTCAGCAATGATACTGACATTGCGGTACTGCACGTTAAAAACTGGAATAAGGCTCGCAGGATGGCACTTTCTATTTTTAAATACGCTGCCGACAATAATATAAATTTACCGTCTGTCTCCGTTGGTAGCGGCTCACCTTATGATTTTGAAAAATTACAAAATTGGGCTGTGGAATCCATTGTTAAAATATCGCAAATCGTAAAAATATGTATTTACAACATTAAACAAATCGAACCTGCTGAAGCACTAAAAACAGTTGAAGCGGATTTGTTAAAACACGCAAACGGCGCATCTTCACAGGAAAATTTGACCGATACAGAGCAAGGCAGCAACAGCAATCAGCGAAAAATAAAAGAACCTTCAAGAGAAGCTAATGAGGCTTATAACCTTTATTATACGCTGAGCAGAACTCAGAATGACATAGCTGATATAATGTCCAAACAATATAACCGCAAATTCACACAATCGCAGATTTCCCGCTATATAAGACAGGTTAAAGAATGGCGAAAAGAAAACAATCTGCTGTTTGAAACGGTTACTGTAAAACCGCAAATAATACCAACCGACCCTGCTATCATAGAATCAGGGAAACGGACCGACGGTAAAATCACAGGCGACCCCCGAAATAAAGCCAAATCTGAACAAGATGACAACGAATAACTAACGGCTCAAACCTGATTTTTTATCATTTTTATAATTTTTATGCACGCTGATTCTGTATTATAAGCCAGTTATACGCAATTATGCAACATTATGCACTTTTTGAATTGCATAATTCATAAGTAATGAATGGGGGGCGGGATTGATATTAGGATAGTATGATATGGGCAATTTATTAACAGCGGAAGATATGGCTATCTGGTTAAAAGTGAAACCAGAAACAATCCTTAAATGGGCAAGGACAGGCAGAATCCCTTTTTTAAGATTCTCTGGGAAAGTGGTGCGTTTTGATGTCGTAGCTGTTCAACAGGCACTTGCCGACCTTGCAGCCAAAGGGGGAGACAATGAATAAAGATATCAGCACAATTCAGCCGGAACTTTTGACCATCTCCGATGTTTGTAAAATGCTGAATATATCGAGGGCGGAGTTTTACAAACTGAATGCCAGCGGAAAATTTGCACCGCTGAAAGTCGATCTGTGTCGAAAGATTTTGTACAACAGAACAGAAATTGAAAACTGGATACGTTCTGGCTGTGTTCACCGCAAACAATGGCAAATATTGAAAGGAAAATACAAATGAAAGTTACCTCAAAAAAATTGGCCACCGCTCCACTTGCGTCAGAGCCGACGGCCAATATCAAACGATTACAGGAAAAATCTTATTTCAAAATTTGTTTACTGTCAACTAAAACCGAACAGCTTTTAGGCAATTTATTATTTGTTCTCCAATGGCCGTATATTAGCGAGACGGATAACGATACACAAAGGATAATGCTGAAAGAACGAATTCTTGCGGTAAAACAGGCAAACATCGGAGATATCAAGATAGCCGCATCAGAAAAAATTATAGAGCGGTTCTTAGCCGGAGATAAAGTGCTTAAGCCAAGGCACACAAGAGATATAGGGCGGTTTATTTCGCTCGTAAAGGTTTTTGCATTGTTGAATCTGTGGTTTCGGGAGAAGTCTGGTTCAGCTATAGTAGCTAATGATAACGATATTGAAGAAGCATTCAAAGTATGGGATATAATCGCTGATAGTCAGGAGTTAAATTTACCTCCGTATATTTATCAGTTATACAAAGAAGTGATTTTGCCTGCTTATGCAGAGATGAATGACGGCAGAAACGCAACCATTCAGGACGTAACCGGAAAACTCGGATTAAGCAGGCAGGCAATAATTCAAAAGCATTATCAGGTCTATGGACGGTATATGCCTGACTGGCAGTTGAGACAGCAGATTATTCCGATGCTGGAGACATCTGGTTTGATCACACAAGAGCCAGACCCAAATGATAAACGTAAAATACTAACCTACCCCACCACGTTACTCACTATATCACAACAGCACCCAAATACTAATTTTCAAAACAATAGTGAGTTAGGTGGTATGGTAAAATAATGTGAAAAGTAACTACTTTTCAGTTGCAATGCAGCGGTTAGTTGTTTATAATTTGTAATATGGCAAAAGATATTGAACAAAAATTACGTGAAGCAATAATGAAATCGGAATTGAGCAGATACCGGATTAGCAAGCTGTCAGGTGTAGGTGAAGCTCAGTTATCATTGTTTGTCAATGGCAAGCGAACCTTAACGCTTCCAGTGGCGGCAAAATTAGCAAATGTACTGGGATTAGAGCTTATCCCAAAAAAAGACAAGAAGGAAAATAAAATATGAAAACAAAAAAGATTGAATATTTTGTACAAAAGTTATCGGTGATTCAGGAAAAACCATATAATGAACAAAAAGAAGAACTTGCCGCTTTGCAACAAGAAGTAAAACTGGCAATACCCTCAGATAAATCTGAGTTATACTTTAAAATTCAATCAATACAAAACTTCCTGAATATGAATACAATGTTGAATGCCTGCATTTCAGCTAAGTGGTCTTGTTTTTGGGCTACAATAGCGGCCATAGCAGCTTTTGTCAGCGTTATTTTAATGTTGTTTGCTGTATAAAAGAAATGAAGGGTAAAAAATGAACATTTACAAGCAAAATTACAAAGCTAAGGACGGCAAAACAGCGAAAACCTCAAAGTTTTATATTGAGTTTTTAGACCATAACAAGTTAAGGCACAAATTACCTGCATTTGCGGATAAGCGGATATCAGAAGCCTTTGGCCGGAACATCGAAAGCCTTGTAAACTGCCGTATATCAGGGCTTGAACACGATGTAAAATTAAATCAATGGCTTGAAACTCTGCCGTCAAATATCCTGAAAAAGTTTACATCTTGGGGATTGATAGACGGACAAAGAGCAGAGATAACAAAGCCGCTGTCAGAGCATATAAAAGACTATTCAGAGATTTTAAAAGTTAAAGGCTTTTCTGCTGATTATGTAAGACGTATGAAAAACAGGCTTGAAAAGATTGTAAATGATTGTCGATTTTTCTATTTCCGTGATATTACAATATCGACGGTTGAACTTTATAAAGGCAAGTTGAAAAACGAAAAAAATACTGATACCACTATCGGCCATTACATTGATTGCCTGAAAACCTTTTTGAACTGGGCTGAAACAGACGGCAGAATATTACATAATCCGATTGCAAAGATAGAAAAACCCAGCAGAGATTCAAAACCGAAAGGAATTTTAACCCCTGAACAGTTTGTTAGCTTAATTAAGAACACTTTAGAGAAAAATACCATTATTAACAAAACCACTGGACAGGAAAGAGCAGTTTTATATACACTGGCAGGAACAACAGGCATAAGACGAAATGAACTGCTTAACTTGACTTGGGACGATGTAAATCTCTCAGATGATAATGCGTTTGTTCGTGTCAGGGCTTGCATAGCCAAAAACGGAAAAGAAGCTATGCAACCTATACCAAAAATTACGATTAATCTTTTGATGGCATTGAAACGCAACAGAAAGCCGCAGGACGCGGACAGGGTATTTGACGCCTTCGGTATGTCAATTAACACCGCCAGACTTATCAGAAACGATTTAAAAGCCGCTGAAATAGACCTGATAGGCAAAGACGGGAATAAGATTTGTTTTCATAGCTTACGAAATTCCTATATTTCTTGGCTTGCCAACAGCCAGACCCCTGCCAAAGTCATACAAAAACTTGCCAGACATTCAGACCCCCGCTTAACGTTCAATACTTATGCAAGGGTATTGCCGGAAGCGGAGCAAAAAGCTATTAGTTTTCTGCCCGATTTTGGCAATGTTTTAATAGGAAAAAGTTTGTGTGCCAGTTTGTGTAATGACGGTAAAAAAGTGGGTACTTCCGTGAACAACCAAAGACACGAAAAATGCTATAATAGCTTAAAAATGCCATTTGAAGCGGTTATATCAATACCCTCAAGGGGAGTCGAACCCCTGCTGCCGGCTTGAGAAGCCGGTGTCCTAACCACTAGACGATGAGGGCCAATGATGTTCTGCCATTTTTGTACTTGCTTTAATGACTGGCAAACCAAGCGACCAACGGAAGCGAAAATAGCTATCTAACGCTTCCAGAATTTCTTTGCCTAAAGGCAAAAATGGCGACGGGTGGATTCGAACCGCCGACCCTGGGCTTATGAATCCCATGCTCTAACCAACTGAGCTACGTCGCCTTAATCTCTGTAAATAAAGGAGTTATGCCAATCTAAGCCTTTTGCACAATTAAGTAACATACAACCTTGACTACAACCATATTAACGTTATAATATAAACGTAACAAATTTATTTTAAACAACTGATTGTAATTAAAGGTTCTAATCATGCTACAAAACATTATAAAAAAACGAAAAACCCGTTCTGATAAATTTCCACTAACTTTACATCCAACAGGCCAATTTTGCAAGAAAATTAAGGGTAAGCTTTATTACTTTGGAAAAGACAAAAAAATTGCTCTACAAAGATATTTAGAACAGGCGGCTTTTCTTCATACAGGCAAGACTATACTAATTGAAAAAGAGGATTCTTTGGCGTTAAAAACTCTTTGCAATTTATATCTTGAATACCAAGAGAAAAAAGTCCAAGCTAATAATCTCAGTGCAGGTCATTTTCAGGATCAGGTTAAAAGCCTCCGTAAGTTTACAACTTTTTTAGGGCAATATTGTGAAATTGAACAGATAGGAACATTAGATTTGCAAAATTATAAACAAAAGCTCTTGAAATGTTTTTCTGCACAAAGAGTTAATTTGAATATAGGAATTATGAAGGCAATGTTTCATTGGGCCAAGAAAAATGATGTCTTAAAAAACATACCAAATATTGATGCAATAAATAAGGTTAAGATTATAAAAAAAGAAAGAAACGTTTTTATTCCTGAGCATATTCTTAAGTTGCTGCAATTTTCAGATAATCAAATGAGGGCTATGATTTTATTAGGGTTAAATTGTGGTTTTGGATGTACAGATTGTGCTGAGTTAAAATGGAATGATTTAGATATTGATAATAGTCGCGTTAATCTGCCACGCAGCAAAACTGGTATTGGCAGGAATCTTTTGTTGTGGCAGGATACTGTGGATACAATTGCGAAATTACCTAAACGTGGTGAGTTAGTTTTTTATACGCGTAATGGAAATCCATGGGTCCGTACAATTAAAAACATAAAAGCAGATGGAACTGTGAAATACGTAAACGATAATGCAATTAGTAAAAGCTTTTCCAAACTTCTTAAAAAAACAGGCATAAAGGCCGAAAAAGGTGTTGGATTTTATACTTTACGCAGAACCTCGGCAACTATGGCAGCACGCAGTGGCGATCCTTTTGCAGTTCAGAAACTTCTTGGCCATGCCGATTTGAAGATGGCAACAACTTATGTGCAGGATGTTTCAGAGCAGACGGACCAAGTTGTAAATAATATGCGTAAACTTATAATCCCAGATGCTTCTTAACTCTTTGCGATAAGGGTCAACTCTGATTGAATCCAATTTAATCATGAGCCGATTAATAACTTTTCAAAGAATATCGCAAGATTTGGTTGGCCGGAATATCACGAAATAATCAATTTTTTCAAGCTATTTAGATATTTAAATCCGAGTCATAGGTCCGAGTCCTGTATCGCCCATTGGGTAGCACTTCGCAAATCCTCGCATATCGTCGCATACTCTCGTGATAAGCGACAATTATTCTTACCAACCGGCGACAATTAAAAGTTCCGGATATTAGTCGGATACAATAAACTATCCGAATTTCCTTAAATCAGGAGATTGCGGATGGTTACAGGAATACGAGCAGTTCCTGTGTAAGATTATAGAACGCAGGAATCAAAACTGTCAGAAGCGATTTGCCGAGGAATTATCACAATTGCGTTCATTGCCAAAATTGAGATATGAAGATTATGAGG
>Ga0209417_1001826_pt1 | contig 37085 bp, 45 predicted proteins | sample RifGroF2_FD_184002 | JGI IMG/M metagenome (GOLD analysis project Ga0209417, IMG submission 184002) | Groundwater microbial communities from Rifle, Colorado, USA - Groundwater F2 (SPAdes) (version 2) | ecosystem: Environmental > Aquatic > Deep subsurface > Groundwater | place: Rifle, Colorado... | reverse complement strand
GCGCGACGGGAGGTTTTGTAAGATCTTGACGATTGGTTTTGCAAGGTGGGGCCAGAAACGGGAATGCCCGGAACTTGCCGGGCTGCTTGGAAGAGGTTGGAGGACGGGGCGGGAGAGGGTGCTAGGTCATGGTCTGCGGGGCTCCTGCATGTGGCTTGCATGGGGGGTGCAAACGGGATGCTGGGTTGTAATGGGTAGACGGACGGGAGAAGGCGTATATTGGGGGTGGCCGATGATGGCCACAGGAGATTTCCGATGAATGCACGGATCGCTCTGGGTGCCCTGCTGGTGACGGGGCTGGTGTGGGGTCAGGACCTGGCGGAGCTGAAGGCCGGGTACGGGGCGCGGCGCGCGGCGCTGGTGGCCGAGCGGGATGGGTCGGTGGGGAAGACCCTGGCGGCGTACCGGGCGGAGCTGGGGGTGCTGCTGGCCAACGTGAAGCAGCAGGGGAACCTGGACTATGTGCTGGCCATCGAGGCGGAGCAGAAGCGGCTGGGAGACTCCCCTAGCGCCCCGAGGGAGCCCGCGCCGAAGTCGATGGCGCATCTGCGGCGGATTCAGTGGGCGGCGCGGCAGGCGGAGGACAAGGCGGACGCGGACCTGGCCGAGCAGGCCGGCAAGCTCCGCACCCAGTACGTCGCCGCCCTGGGGAAGCTGGAGAAGGACCTGGTCGCCGCCAACCGCATCGACGAAGCCAAGGCCGCCAGGGGGGAACGGGAAGGGGCGGAGGGGGAGACAAAGGTGGCAGAAACAACGCTGCTCAAGGCGTACATCGACGGAGACACAGACCTCATCCTTGAAGATGGAAAGGTGTACTGGGTGGTTCCTGCAAGCAGGTCGCTGGTCGGTGTACACCGCGGCGGGGTCGACCCGGTGTATGTGGGCGAAGAAAAGTGGTACCCTGAGTGGGTCAAGAGGCAGGACGGGGCGCGAGTATCCAAGCCCCTCCGGTTGCCGGGAGTTCGCGAGACGAGCAAAGTCACCGTCCACCCCAAGCTCCATCCAGACGAAACTGCGGACATGGATGGTCCCGTGGTCCGCATCGAGGACCCGGCACCGGGGGCTCAGTGGTACTTCATTTCGGTCCGACACTAACACTTGGCCACCTCAAGCAGGCGCTGGTAGAAAGACTGGTTGATTGTCCTGGCTTCCTCCAGAGGAGGGATGGGCCCACTTGCGGCGAGCTGCTCTGCAGCAGGGCCAGCCAAGACCACCTCGCGCCCCAGCCACGTGGCCCAGATGCGTCCATGGTAGCTGCTGGTGACGACGCGGCGCCCAGAAGCGAGGAATCGCAGGGCAGTCGCCATATCCGTGGTGTCTCGGTTGCCCATCCGGGGCGTGCCGTCAGGGACCGGTTTGTCCGGGTGGTTGTAGTAGACGGTATCGAACAGCGGCGCGGAGGACCGAAGGGAATCGAACAAGGGGCTCATGCACGAAGGGCAAGGCACAAACTCCCAAGGGCTGGCCTCGCGCAGGCCGCACAGGTCGGCAGAGTCGCCGAACTCGCGCCAAGCAAACGGGGTCATGCCTTTGGCCCGGTCCTCGGTGACTACCCCGGCCCCCCACAGTACCACCTTTGCACCCAGATCCCGGTACTTTCTGGCCACGTTGGCAAACACCCCGCGATGGTACACCCCACCGCCACCGAAGATCGCCACGGAAACGGCCACCGCCGGTTGCTCCAGGGACCGCTCCTCGATGCCGGGGAAATAGCGGGCCACGCCGGCGTTGGCGTCGCCACAGTTGCTCGTCAGGTAGTGAACATTGACAATCCTGCGCTGGCCTGGCTTCCGGACGACAAACTCACCGCGCCAGGAGGGCACTCTACGGACGTCCCCGATCTCGGCGGCGTTCTGCGTGGCGAAAACGTCGCAGGCACTCTTCACGTCCGCGATGTAGTCGTAGTCATCCATGATCATGATGCCGCCGGGAAGCAGGGCTGTCCATGCCTTGCAGGCGTCGCCCAGAGCGCCCTGGGTGCTGTGATCCCCATCCCCATGGAACAAGTTGGCAGGGGGAAAGGCGGGCATGGCCTGGCTGTTGAGGTGGGTCAGAGTGACCGTGGCAGTCGGGCACAGTCGGGCCAGCAGGTCGCGGACGTAGGGGAAGGTGTCCTCACCGCCACCTTTGCCGCCGTGGGCGCCGGAACCGTCGCAGATGATGTCGATGCCGTGGTAGTCAGCATCCGGACAGGCCAGGCACCAGGCGACGGCGGAGTAGCCGTAACGGACGCCGACTTCCACGATCCGGGGCCGGGGCGAACCGGCGGGGCGGGCGAGGTACCAGCGACGGGCAATCAGATACTTGCTGAGAATGTGGCTCAATTGGCCAGCCGAGACGTTGGCCCGCTCGCTGGGGTGGATCACCTGGTCGCGGAGCTGGGAACGAGTCAATGGAAAGCCAAGGGGAGTGTCGCTGGCGATGGCGTAGGTGTGCTGGGGGTAGATCCACCGTGCATCGGACACGCCGTTCTTGCCAAGTTGCGGAAACTGGAGGTCAAAGCCTTCGTTGCGCTCCGTGGGCAGCACGCACAGGTACGGAATACCCAAGGCGGCCGCCACGTGGCACGATCCTCCCATAGTGCCGATCGCTCCATCAGCTACGGCAAATAGCGCCATGAATTGGCGGGTCGGCAGGTTCTCAAAGACGATGCAGCCGTCCGGGCGGAAGTCGGCCACCTTGGGTTTTTGCCAATTTGCATTCGACGTGCCAACATGCGCCTCGGGCCTCGTCACGATCATGGAGACCACTGTGCATGTAGACAGGAGTGCGTCGGTGATCGCCTGCCAGTCAACAGCAAGATACCCGTCTCGCGAGCTGACTGCTCCTGTACTGAGGAGGATGACGGGCTTGTCGGCGGGCCAGGCGGCGCGCTGTTCGCGGGCCCAGGCGAGTTCCTCGGGGGAGAGGTAGATCTCGCCGGCGGGGAACTCGATCTGTTCGAGGTTCCAGGCGCGGCAAAACCGCTGGATGACGTGGCCGCGCTCGGTGCGGCAGATCCAGGGGGTGAGGACCTGGCCCTGGCGGCCGAAGCCGGCGACGTGGGGGTTGCCATCGAAGACGGCATGGGCGCTGCGGGTGTCGTCGACCCGGACGGTATAGCCCTTGGCGGCGAGGAGGCGGGGCAGGTTGGAGATGGCGATCTGGTCGCCGAGGTGGGCGTTGCCGGGCTCGGCGATGGTGACGAGTCCAGGAGGAGGGAGAGGCTTGGTCTCGTGGCGGGTGGAAAGCAGCTTCTGCCAGCGGGCGTGGTAGGCGGCGAGTTCGGGGTGCTCGATGCGAAGGCCGGCGGCGGTGAGGGCGGCGAGGAGGGAGGGGGTGAACCCCTTCGACTCCTTCGACAAGCTCAGGGCCTGCGGCTGGTCGCCTTGGGGGGAGGCGGCCACGCAAGGCACGGAAGTGGGTGGAATTTCAGATTGGCGATTGGCCCCTTGCTCCTTTCGACGTTGCTCCTCTCGACCCCGCTCAAGGTGATCCTGCTCCCAAGGAGCAGGATCAGGATAGCGGTGGGCGAGCCAGGTGGCGACGATGCCGGTGCGAAGACCGCCGTCGTTGTAGTTGAGGAAGAGGCGGCCGAAGGCGGCGCGCTCGACGTCATCGAGGGTGGCGGGGGCGCTGGAGCCGTCGCCGGCGTGCCAGCCGGCGTGGGATTGGCCGTCGTTGCCGATGGAGGGTCCGTGGACGCCGGCGACGTTGTGGTAGAGGGACCAGACGGCGTGTCCGGGGACGGACTTCCAGGGGATCTCGGCGTCGACCTGGCGCCAGCCGGTCTTGGTCATGAGGGTGGGCACGTGGTAGTCGAAGTACTCGGGCTTGCGGCCGGCGGCTTCGAGCAGGCGGCGGGTCTCGGCCTGGGCCTTCTTCCAGTAGCCTTCGCCGGTCTTGTTGGAGAGGACGCCATGGCGGCGGACGGCGCCGTAGTCGAGTCCGGGGCGAAAGGGCTTGAGGAAAAGGAAGTCGTCGCAGGCGGCGAGGAAGTGCTCGGCGACGTCGGGGTGGTTGGCGGCGTGGATGAACTTGGCGACGATGTCGTGGTTCTTGGGCTTGATGGGGGTCCACTGGTGCCAGCGGATCATGGGGTGGTCATGGAGCCAGGCGGGGCGCTTGGGGCCGATGAGGTGGATGGTTCGTAGTCCGTGGCCAGTGGTCAGTGGTCCGTGGTCAGTTGGGGCAGAGGGTTGAACCGCCAAGGCGCCAAGTTCGCCAAGTGAAGACGCGGCCTGCGGCGGGTCCGCCGCAGTGCCGCCTTCTCCCTGGTTCCCCTTGGCGTCCTTGGCGTCTTGGCGGTTGATCGGCTGACTCAGATTGGCGAGGGCGGAGCGGAGAAGGTAGCGGAGTTCGAGGTTGTCGTGCTTGGAGCCGGTGCCGAGGGGGACAACCAGGTCGAAGAATGGCAGGGGCTCCGGGGAGGGCTTGGTGTTGTAGGGGAGAAGGCCGGCGTCGGCCTGGGGCTTGGGGGGTCCGGAGGCTTCGGACGGGTCCGGCGTGGCGGCCGTAGGGGCGGGTCGTGACCCGCCCGTTTCCTGATTGGTGCCAAACGTGGGAAGCTGGGCGGGCGGCAGGCTGAAGCCTGGACTACGAACGGGGAGGCCGGCGGCTTGGGCGGCGGTGAGGATGGTTTTGTACCGGGCGGCGCGCTGGCACTTGCTCCAGTGGGTGGAGCGCTGGAGGAGGGCGTCAGTCTGGGACAGCAGGACCTGGAGGGCCTCGGGGCCGTTGGCGGCGATGGCTGGGCGGAGGGCGGCGACGGCGGCGCGGGCCTGGTCGCAGCCAAGAGCCGCAGGCGGGACGCCTGCGCCACGGAGGGCGCCGCCAGCTTCCGGCCCGGTCCCGGCATCCGCCTGGGCATCCGCCTCAGCCTGGGCAATGCTTGCCATTGTCATCTGCCCTCTATGGACCGCCAGAACTTGTTGCTGCGTCGGAAGCATTGATCAGCCCCCTGTGACATCGCAGTTTGCGGCACATTCCTCAGAGGTGGCGTGCCGAACATAGTCCGTCTCGTATTTCCAGACATAGTAGATAATGCCATTGTAGTCGCAATGGCACACCCCGAAGTCATACGCATCCCACGCTTCTTCGGTCTCGATGTACGTGCATTCGATCGTCGGCACAAGCTCCTTCTACGACGCACAATCGCAACTCATAAAGCCATTGCCCTTGTAGGCAGTGCAATACCACCCAACGCCGGGCCACGGAACATTTGAACTCCCGGAACTCCCCGAAGAGGCCACGGAGCTTCCGGACGACTGGCCGGAGCTGGCGGAACTTTCCTCCGAGCTGGAGGATGAGCCGGACGAGCTGGAGTCGCCGACGATGCAGCAGCATTCCTCGGAGAGGACGGGGTGGACCTTGCCGTCGGTGCCGCGGGCGCAGAGGACGCCCTTGAGGGCGCCGGTGACCTGGTCGTAGATAAGCCAGATGCTCTTCACTTCGGCCCTCCTGACGTTGGCGTCGAGCTGGAAGAAGCCGCCGAGGGCGAGGGCGAACACGAGAGCGAGCAGCCAGTTGCGCATGGGATCATCCTCCTGTTGTTCATGGGACGGAGCCTCCGCCGCACTCCACCCCAGCGCTCCACCTGGTGATGCCGTCCGTGACCATCAGCAGGTAGTCGCCGCTGGCGGGGGTGGCGGGGAACTGCCGCCACACTGCATACACCGTAGCGTCGGAGCCCCCCACGTCCATTATAATCCGCTGGGAAAGGTATAAGCCCTGAGCCTCGGCGGAGTCGATGTCGAAGCCCAGGAGCCAGACGAGGGCATCGGTGGCGGTGGCGGCTTCGGCGGGGCCGTCGCCGTAAAGGCTGGCGGGGTAGACGCCGTTGGCGTTCTTGGCGCCGGTGACCTGGACCCAGGCGAGGCCGCTGACGATCTGCTGGGAGAGGATGTCGAGGCTGAGGCCCAGGGCGACCGACCCGTCGGGCTGGGTGCGCAGCAGGAGCGGCGGGGCCACGCGGAAGCCGTTGGCCCAGCGGCCCAGCGCGTTGAGCGCGGCGGCGATAGGGCGGTACTTGCCCAGGCCGGTGAAATCGATGCGGAGCATCAGGTGGCCTCCCCGTAGATGATTTCCTCCCAGACCGTCGACCAGTCGCCCTCCAGGCGATAGATGGCGGTGAGGAGCCCGGCGAGGCCGGAGTAGGCGCGGTCGATGGAGGTGGAGACGAGACGGTAGTCGGTGGCCCAGGTGGCGGGGACGGATTCGCCGCCGGCGGCGTCGATGGGCCAGACCACGCGGTATTCGTAGACCGTGCGGGTGCGGTAGCCGATCTCCATGCCGCCGAGGCCGGCGCCACGGGCAAGGGGTTCCTCCTGGATGGCGAGGGTTGGGCCGAAGACATCGGGAGTGGCATCAAGGAAGGCCATCTAGCGGACTCCTTCCGCTTTGGCGATCTGCTCGAGGATGCGGGTCTGGGCCTTCATCTCGCCGACGAGATCGGCGGAGGAATCGCCCGGCGCGGCGGGGACCGGGGGCAGGTTCCAGCCGCGGGCGATGGCGGGGTCGAGTTCGCGGACGGCATTGGGGTCCCACGCCTGGTCGACGTCGGGGATGCCGAGGCTGGGAGGCACGTACTTGACGCCAAAGAACTCGCTCAGCTCGCGGTCGTTCATCTCCAGGGGGGACTTGGGCACGCCGGCGTCGGCGGGTTGGCCGGGGGCGCCGGGAGGGATGGCGTCCAGGGATTCCTGGAAGAGCTTGCTCCAGGCGTCCAGTTCGTCCTGGTTGAGGACGTTGCCGTTGAAGTCGTAGAGGGTTTCCGGGGCCATCTTGGAGACGGCGTCGAACTTCTGCTCGGGGGTGAGCGTCTCCTCCGGCTTGGCGGCGGCTTCGAGCTGGGCGTCCGGAACGCCGGCCCAAGCCTGGTCACCGGCCTGGAGCTTTCCGATCTCCTTGGTCAGGTCGCGCAGGCGGTCGCGGAGTTCGGCGGCGGCGGTGGCGGCTTCGAGGGAGAGCTTGGTTTCCTCGCGCTGGGCGGCGGCGAGCTGGGCCTGGATGTTGGCGAGGATGGCCTGCTCGGTCTCGATCTCGCTTTGCTTGCCGGCGGCAACCGCCTCGGTCTCGTACCGCTTGGTGCGGAGGTCGTCGTAGTCGAGCACTTCCCGGCCCTTCTTGGTCATCTTGGCCCGGGCTTCGTCCTGGGAATCGCCACCGCGCATGAGTTCGGACTCGCGGCGGCGGGCGGACTTGATGCGGCGCTCGAGCTTGGCGATGGCCTTGGCCTGCTCCTCGTTGGCTTCGTCCTGCTGCTTGGCGGCTTCGGGATTGAGGAGGCGCTGGAGGGCGGCCTGTTCGGCGGTGGCGGCGCGGTCGAGGGCGGAGACGTACTCGTTGTGCTCGCGCTGGAGTTCCGCCAGGCGGGCGGTGTGGGCGGAGGCCTGATCCTGGAGAGCCACGGCGGCGAGGCCGTTGAGCGCGTCGTGCCGCTGCTTCTCGATCTGCCTTTCCAGATCGGCCAGGGCCTTCTTCTTCTCGACCAGGTCCCGGCGGCGGGCCAGCTCGTCGCGGGCGGCGTCGGCAATGGCCTTGTCGGCGGCTTTGCGGCGGCTGGCATCGGCCTGGTCGCGGGAAGCGGCCTGGGCCTTGAGGGTGGCGTCCACGTTGGCGGCCTTGCGGGCTTCGGCGACCTGCTCCTCGGTGTTCGCGCCGAAGCCGGTGGAGCCGTACCATTCGTCGCGGGCACCGCCAGAGAAGGCGGTGGAGACGTCGTCGACGAGACGCTCGGCAAAGCCTTTCTGCGAGTAGTCCTTGGCCCGGCCTGCGGGAAGTCCGCCGAGGCGTTCGGCCCGCTCGGCCTGGCGGTTGAACTTCTCGTACTCGTCGTTCAGCTCGCGCATCTTGAGGATGAGGAAGACGATGCCGGAGGTGGCCAGGAAGCCAGCGGAGGTTTCCAGAGCGCGCATGGCGATGGCGGTCTTGGTGGCCTCGACGCCGGCCGCCTCCAGGGACGCCCGGATCAGGAGCAGGGCGCCATTGGCGGCGACCAGGGTGCGGTAGACGACGTAGGAGAAGCCAAGGGTCTTGAGGGCCTCGGCGTTAGCCGCGACGAACTTGGCCAGCCCGGTGAGCAGACCTAGCGTGTTGGTGAGGGCTTCGCCGAGGGCTTCGCCCCACTGCTCCAGCTCGCCGGATTCGCGCAGCTGCTCGATCTGCTCGATGAGGCTGGCGATGCCCTCCTTGAGGGCGGGCAGCGCGGCCTCGCCGATGTCGCGGCGGGCGGCTTCCCAGGTATCGGAGAGGGTGGAGGCGAGGCCGGTGGCGGTCCGGGAAAGGCGCTGCATGCCGCCCTCGTACTGGCCCATGGCCTGCTCCACGACCTGCCAGATCTTGGTGCCGGACTCGTTGGCTTTCTGCATGGCCTCGATCTGGGCGCGGAGATCGCCGCTGACAATGCCCATCTCCTGGAGTCGGGCGAGGGCCTCGCCCACGGGACGACCGGACTGAATGCCATCGTAGAGGCGTCCGAACCAGGTGGCCAGTTCCTGGACGGGCTGGGAGACGGAGGCGGCCACGTCGCCGACCATGGTCAGGCCGTCGCCGGTGGCGAGGGCACCTTTGGTCAGAGTCTGGAGGATGCGGCTGGCGGTGGTGAGTTCGGGCAGTTCGAATGGGGTATCGGCGGCGAACTGGGAGAGGTCGGCCATGCGCTTCTTGGCCTCGGAAAGGGAGCCGAGAAGCGTCTCGAACTGGATGTCGAAGGTCTCCATCTCCATGGCCGGGGCGAAGACGGCCTTGCTGGCGGCGTAGGCGGCCAGGCCGCCCAGGGCGGACTGGAGGTTGAGCACCATGCCAGTCATCTGGCGGAAGTGGCCGATGGTGTTGGCGGCGAAGTGCTGCACGCCCAAGGAAGCCGAGGCGACGGCGGGGCCAGTGAGGTTCTGGCCGGAGATGATGAGTTGGATCTCTTCTTTGGTCATTGGAAAACCGAATGGGCAGGCACGGGGGCCTGCCTACCTACATGGCGGTGAGGCGGGCGGAGAGAAGGCGCCAGCGTTTGAGGGCGCGGACCCGGGCGTCGGCGGGGTCGAGGGGGGCGGCGGTGCCGTGGCGGGCGGCGGCGGCGGCGAGTCGGTGCTGCCGCTCAAGCTCGCGGAGCATCCAGGCGACGTGGGACTCGGGGACTTCCCAGAGCCAGTAGTGGGTGGTGCCGCCCGCCTCGTCGCACAGAACACGGAGTACGGCGGAGACGGTTTCTGCCCCGGTGCACCCTTTTTTTTTTCGCCTTCGCCCAGGGACGGATAGGCCCCGTCGGTGAGGGTGCGCACGGCGGCTGCAACCTCGCTGCAGGTCGCTGGCAGGGCGGCGCCCCAGGCCTCGATGACCAGGGCGGCCTGGGTGGGGGTGACGAGGGCGGCGAGTACTTCCGGATCGCGGGCGTGGGCGAGGATGAAGGCGGCGGCGAGGTTCGTCCACTCGCCAGGGTACTTTGCCCAGGCGGCGGGGATGGGCCAGGCGTCGGCCTGCAGGAGGCGGATGCGCGCCCCGTAGGTGGGACGGTGGAGGGCGGCGCCGGGGATGCCGACGATGGCGTCGAGGTGGGCGGCGGCGGCGCCAAGGTCCTCGGCCTCGCCCTCCTGGTAGGCGCGGCGGAGCTGATCGGCGGCGGACTCGACCTCGCGGAGGTCGGCATGGGTGAGCGGCCGGTCGGGTCCGCGCTTCTCCACCAGGTCGGCGACGGCCTGGCGGAGCTGCTCGGGAAGGGCGGTGATGTCGAGGGTGATGAGCATAGGGGGGAAGGGCAACCACGGGGGGTTGCCCGTACTGGGGGGAGGGCCGCGCTAGGAGACGAGGTCGGCGCGGAGGGCTTCCTGGTTGGTGACGGTTCCGGGCACCCAGAAGGCGACGGCCATGGTCTGGTCGCCCTGCTGGGGCTTGGAGACGTTGACCGAGGAGATCCAGACGGGGGTGCCGAAGGAGGCGGTGGCGTCGTAGAGTCCGCGCGCCGGGCCGGCCGCGCCGGCGACCTTGATCGTGTAGTTGGCGGTGTAGGAGATCTTCTTGCGGGTGGCGGCGACGCGGAGGATGGTGCCGTCCGCCGCGAAGGACGGGGTCTCGTTCTCGACGGACGACTGCGGCCCGTCGAGGGAGATGAACTCGAAGTTGGTCGTGGAGAGGCCGAGGGGCTCGGTACCGGGTCCGAAGGGGATGGTGGGGGCGGACATGGGGGAGGGTCCTTTGTTGGTGGTCAGTGGTCAGTTGCCGGAGGCGAGAGCCGCAGGTCCTGAGCCCGCCGAAGGGCTTGCCGAGGGGCTAGACGCCGGAGGAGGAGGCGGCCGCGAAGTCGGCGGCGAGGCCCTCGGTGGCGACGACGTCCCCGTAGTAGTAGTAGGCGACGGCCATGGTCTGGTCGCCCTGCTGGGGCTTGGAGACGTTGACGCTGGAGATCCAGCACTTGCGGGCGAGGGGCTTGGAGCTGGCGTCGTAGAGGCCTTCCTCCGGCAGCACGGCGTCCGCCGCGAGGATGGTGTAGTTGGCGGTGAAGCTGTGCTTCTCGCGGGTGGCGGCCACGCGGAGGAAGGCGCCGTCCGCCTGGTAGCTGGGGGTCTCGTTCTCGATGGCGATCTGCGGCCCGTCGAGGCTGACGAACTCGAAGTCGGTGTCGAGGAGGCCGAGGGGATCAACGCCAGGGCCGAAGGGGATGGTGGGGGCGGACATGGGTGGGTGGTCCTTTGTTGGTGGTCAGTTGTCAGTTGCCGGAGTCAAAAGCCGTAGGTCCTATGGAATCATGCGCGGTTTCCCGTGGGGTGGGCGTAGATATCCGCTACTTCGCCTGCCGTCAGGGCGCGAGGCGCGGCAATGATGTCGTCCAGCTTGCCCGCGAACCCGACGGCCATGGCGGACAGGGCCAGGGCGGCATTCGTCCTGGTGCCGACGTTCAGGGTGGTCTTGAGGGCGCCGTCGACGTAGAACTCGGCATGCTTGCCGGTCTGGCCCGCGTCATCGCCCCAATACTGCGCGACGGCGAGGTGCCACCAGCGCCCCTCGCCGCCGGAAAAGTCGGTGGTGATGTCCACCACGTTTACCGTGCCATAGACAGTGATCGGGATCACCCGGTTTGGGCTCGCGTAGGACCGTATGTACTGGGTGTTGGAGCCTATGCCGATGACCTGGACGTTGGTAGGACACGACTCTATCCACATCCAGAACGCCAGGGAATGCCCTTTGCCGGCGCCGCCGCCAGAGGCTGGCGTGTAGTTGCTCGTCATCAGCGTGGTGTGCCCAACCGGGGCCACAAGGCCGGTGCCCGCGATCACGGAGCAGTCGGCCGCAACGGCTATGGCCTTGCCGCCAATCGAGTCCACCCAGTTGCCGCCGCCCGCCACATCGGCGGAGGCGCGCCACCACACATCGGTGCCGGTGGGAGGCGCCCAGGCGGGCGGGGCGGAGGCGGTCGCCATCATCTGCTGGAGTTCGGCCTGCCAGAAGTCCATCAGGCGAGCTCCTTGCAGGTGGCCCGGTAGGTGGAGCCGGAACGGCGGATCACGAGCAGGACGGAGGCGGCGGAGATTTCGGCCAGCATGCCGTCCCAGTCCTCCTGAAGGCCGGTGGTGGCGCTGTTGTAGGCGCCGGTGATCTGGACGGTGCAGCCCTCGCCGTCCTCCAGCCCGGTGGGAGCGATCCCCGTCCACTCTCCGGACCGGGTGACCGTGTGATGGGCGGAGCCCACCAGGGCGGGGGCAAACGAGCCGGCTCCGGCCGTGCCCAGGGCGACCAGAGCGGGCTGGCGCTGGACGACACCGTCGGCGGTCGCCCGGTAGCGGTCGCCGGCAGTCGTGAGGACGGAGAGGGCGGCGCGACCGTCGATCTGGGTGCGGACGGCGGCCTCGGTGGGGAGGCTGAGATCGTCGGCGACGCCGGCCGCGCGGATCTCGGTGCGGAGTGTCAGGGCGGCGAGCCCAGTCGCCGAGCGGTAGAGGACCTGGTTGGCGGCGGTGAGGATGGAGGCGAGGTAGCCGGCCACGGCCTGCCAGATTCGCAGTGGACTCCAGACGCGAGTGGCGGTCCCGGTGCCTGCCAGTGCCTCTTCCTCGCTGGCAGCGGCGGGAACGGCGGCGGGCGTGGCTGGCACATACTGCTCGCCGTCGAAGGCCAGGACCTGGCCGGTGGTTGGCGCGGTCTCGGAGACGGGGACGCCCTGGATGGCTTCGGCGTCGGCGCCGGAGCCGGGCGGGCCTTGGAAGCGGAGGGCGTCGCCCCAGGTGGTGCCGCCGTCGGTGGACCAGCGCGCGTAGATGTCGCCATCGGCGTAGGTGGCGTGCCAGGCGGTGCCATCGGCGGAGTACTGGATGTGCTCGTTGAGTGCCGGCACGGGCAGGGGAGAGCCGTCGGGAAGATCGGGGATGTTGGCCAGGTCGACCCACATGGTGTAGGCCATGTCCACGATGGCGCACTGGGGCGAGTCGTAGACCAGTTGCCAGTCCGACAGCCGCAGGTTGCGGGCGATGTAGCTCATGCCAAGGTCGTTGTTCTCCGCCGCGCGGAAGAGCAGATGCCAGAGGGCGTAGGCTCCTTCGAGGCAGGAGCGGCGCCCTTCCACCGACGGGCAGGCGACGGCGAAGAGGATGGTGAGTTCGGAGCGCACGGCGACGACCGGCAGGGGGTTGCGAGTGCCGTTCTGGACGCGGCAGAAGACCGTGGCCCCGGCGGCGCGGCGGCGGGCGGCCTCGGCGGCCATCTGCTCGGGCTCGCGGCCGTCGGTGGGCATGGCGGCGCCCACGCCCTCGATCTGCTCGGCGAGGGCGATCATTTGGGCGAGGATGATTTCCTGCGGGCTGCTCATACGAGTCTGCCCTCCGCGATCCAGGTGGCGGCGGTCCGCTGCGCGCGGCGGAGGATGCCGGGCTCGAGGTTGCCTTCGGCGTCCACCGGCAGGAAGGGACGGGCGGGGAGGAGAGTCGCGTGGTTGCGGCCGCAGCGTCCGCCGAACTGGTGGATGGCGGCGTAGACCAGGTCCGTTCCGACCATGGCGTAGGTATCGGTGGACGTGGGGTGGATCGAGTCCTTGAGGATGCCGTTGTCGGTCAGGGTCCGGCCTCCGCGCTTGGTGGCGGCGGCTGACTTCTGCCAGCGGCTGGGCCACCAGCCTTCGTGGCGGAAGTTGCGGATGACGCCATTGCGGAGGTGCTGGGCGATGACCTCGAAGGCGGGCCGCATATGGCGCGCGCGGTCCCCGGCGGCCTGGATGTTCCCGACGGCCTGCCCGACTCCGGTGATGTTGATCTGGACGTGGACCATCAGAGTAGATCCATCTGGTCGCGGGTGTAGCGGTGGGTGGGGGCGTCGTACTGGATGGAGGCAGCGCCGGGCTGCTGGACGGTGCCCTCGGCGGAGAGCAGGCGCTGGCCGGTATTGGTGGCCCAGGCCTGCACGGACTTGTAGAGGGCCTGCACGGCGTCGGGCACCTTGTAGTCGGCGTTCTGGGCGAGCTGGAAATGCAGGGTCCAGACGACGAGGTAGACCACCTGGGGCTTGGCCAGGGCGAGGTTGGCCGACGTGGTCAGCAGGCCACCGCACCAGGACACAAACGTCTCCTCGCAGGACACAATCAGCGCGTCCAGCGAGGAGATGCCTGCGGTCAGCAAGGCGTAGTCAGCCGCCGGGATGGGGCTGGGGGTGAGGTCGGAGCTGGTGATGGCGAAGGAGGACATGGGAGGGTCCGTTGCTAGTGGTTAGTAGTCAGTTGCAGTGGGTGGGGGCCGGAGGCCTTGAGCCTGTCGAAAGGCCTGCCCGTACGGGGCCGCCGGGCGGGGGATTGGCCCGCCCGGCGGCGGGGGTGGCTAGGTCGGGGTGGCGGTGGAGGCGAAGGTGAGGGCCAGGCGCTTGACGGCGCTGGTGTTGGTGTTGGTGTTGATGAGCTTCTCCCAGTACTTGCTGCCGATCATCTCGACGAGCGGGTGGGAGAAATGGGTGTACATCTCGTAGAGGCTGCCGGTGTCCAGGGTGAACATCTTCAGCCAGGAGTTGTCGCTTTCGTCGGGAGTCGGGCGGCAGACGAAGATGTACATCTGGTCCGCGCCGATCAGGACGGATTTGGCGGCGGTCTTGCCCTGGGCCGTGGTGGTGATCTGGTGCCAGGAAACCATCAGGTTGGCCGCCGGGATGCCGAGCTTGCTGGCAATCTCGCCCACGGTAACGTCGTGGTGCAGGCCGGCGGCGACGCCGTTGGCGAGGGGGTGATCCATGAAGCCGGACAGGTTGCTGTAGCCCATGAGGATCCGCACGTAGGCGGGGCTGCCGGCTTCGAGGATGGCGGCTTCCAGGTAGGAGCGGAGCTTCTTGTACGGGTTCTCGTCCGTGTAGATGGTGACGGCGGTGGCGCTTCCCGCCGTGGCCGCCACGGCGGAGTAGGTCCGGTAGGCGCGACCGCGACGGATGGTGCCGACCAGGAACTTGGTCTTGCGGGTGCGGACCTTGTCCGGCGAACTGCCCGGAATCATCGCGAAGATGCGGTCCTGCTCGGTGAAGGGGGTTTCGAGGCCCCGAAACAGAAGCATGCCGGGAGTCAGGGACGTGGGGTCTTCCTGGATCACGCTGGGAATGCCGCTGGCGCCGATCTGGTCCTTGCTCATCTCGCCCAGGTCGTTAGCCAGGGAGGAGACGCCGTACTGGAACATGGCGGGAGCGGGCACCGGGGGAGCGAGGAAGTTGACGACATCGTCCACCGCGTCCTGGGGGTAGCCATTGGCGTAGGCAGTCAGGACGGGCGATACCGTGGCGGCGAGGGCAGTCACGGCGTTGGCGCGCATGGCGACGTACGGGGTGCCGTCGGGTCCGGCCATGGCGTTGCCCATGCCAACCTCTCGCCCCTGGGCATCGAGCACGCGGAACTGGCCCGACGGGATGGGGGCGGCCTCCTCGTTGGCGCGGCTGACCAGGTTGCCGTCATAGAGGGTGTGGATCGCCGCGAGGGTGCGCCGGTCGCGCCGGTTCAGCGGACGGCGGATGCCGGCGGGCAGCAGGAACGGCAGCGCGGCCAGCGCGAAGGGCAGGTCGAGAGGCACGCCCGTTCGACCCTGCTCAGGGCCTTTGGGGGCGGGGATGCTCACCGGGGTCAGAAGCGCGTCGGCGGGACAGGTCACGACGGTCTGGCCGTCGTGGCCCGCAGCCCGGGGCATGATCGCCAGGGTGGCGACGAGGAGGACCACCAGGATGGCGATCCAGTGGAGGAGGCTGAGGGGGGACTTGTGCATGGGAAGGTTCCTTGTCAGTGGTCAGTGGTCAGTTGCGGGTGGTCAGTGGTTTGGGGTCAGGGTTTGGGAAGGGGCGGCCCCCTGTGGCCGCCCCCGTGGTCAGACGCTAGGCGGAGTAGCCGTCGGCCAACTCGGTGTACGTCGCCGGGTCGGAATCGTCGGTGTACATGCTGCCCCGGTAGGTGAGGACCTGCGTGGCCGAGCCGATGGTGAGGCCGCTCGCAAGGATGAGGCAGGCCATCAGCATGATCTCGGCGGCGACCGCGCCGGCGGTGGTTACGCCGCCGATGAAGTCGGAGTTGCGGCAGCGCAGGCGACTGCCGGCGTCGTTGACCGTGAAGTGCACCAACCCCTCGAACTGGCAGTCCTTGATGTAGACCCGGATGGCCTGGCCGGAGACGGTCCCGGCGATGTCGACCGAGTCGCCCGACGTGTCCATCTCGGCGGTGACGCCGTCCAGGTAGACGTTGAGCTTCTTGGTCATCCCCGCGTTCGCGATCGCGATGCCGATCTGGGTATCGGCGTCGATGCCGATGTTCCGGACGCTCGCCTCGAAGGTGGCGGCGGTGTAGGTGGGGGCGATCAGCAGGACCTGGGTGGCGGCGTCGGCGTTGGAGATGCTGACCGTGCCGCGCACGAACGCCATCAGGGTCAGGCCGGTGACGTTGGGCCAGGTCAAAGTGGCGGCTTCCTCATAGTCGCCCGGCATGACCACGATGTTGGGCCGCAGGGCGGTCCAGACGCTGAACGCCTTGGTGACGGTCGCGTAGGGGAAGGCGAAGGTGCCGTTGCCCTGGGTGTCCGAACCCGTCTTGGCAACGACGATCTCGCGGGAGGCGACGGCCTCGTAGAGGAAGGGGGCGAAGGTCTGGATCGCGATCTCCTGGCCGTCGGCGGCGTCCTCGAGGGCGCGGGCGAAGACGTAGACCGGGCCGCTGGCGGGGACGGCGCGACCCTTGCCGGTGCCGTCCACGGCGGGGCAGATTAGGTCGCCGGCGCTGAGCGTGCCGCTGATCTTGAGCACGGGGGTCTCGCCGTAGCCCATGAGGCGGACGGCGACGGCCTCCTCGGCGGCCTCGCAGCCTTCGGGCAGCAGGCCGAGCGGGCGAGTGGTGGCGGCGGTCGGGTAGGCGACGTGGTCGGCGTCGGTGCCCTGGCAGACGACCCGGAAGCGGTCGAGTTCGGCGTCGGCCAGAAGGTGGATCTGGCCCTGTTGGGATTCGATGGCTTTGGACATGGTAAAGACTCCTGGTTGTGGATACGGGACTGGTGGAAGGGTCAAAGGGTGGGTGGCGAACCCGGACTACTTGCCTGCCGCCGCGCCCTCCGTCGTGATCTCCTTGGTGGCGCGGCTGAAGGCGGCATCCCAGTTGCCCTTGCACTCGGCCTGCATGAGGGCGTTGGCGCGGGCGGTGATCTTGCCGGCCACCTCCTGGGTGTCGCGGCGGATCCCGGCGGGCTCCTCGACGGCGTTGGCGCGGCGGGGGGACAACCCGGCCAGGGGATCGTGCCCCACGCGGACGGAAGCCTTGGCATTGGCGAAGTGGGCCTTGGCCGCCTCGCGGTCGGCGTGGAGCAGGCGCAGGGCGTTGGCACGGGCGGTCGGGGTGTCCTCGCACGCGCCCTGGCCGACGGCTCCGTCGATGACGAGCTGGTCGCGCTCGGTGCAGACCGCCTGCACGGCCTCGGCGAGGGCGTTGCAGCGCGCCTGCAGGTCGCCTTCCGGGAGGGTGGCGTTGGCCGCGTTGGCCATCTTGGAAACCAGCGTTTCCACGGCAGTGAGTTCCTGCTCCAGATTCCAGACGCGGCGCAGCTCTTGGTAGATGCGATCGATGGCCTCTTCCTTGTTCGCGGGGTCACCAATCAAGGCGGTGATCCGGGCGGCAACGTCAGCGCCGACCGCGTTGGCGCGGGCGATGAAATCCAGTTCGGCGGCGGGGGAATCAGGCATGGCGGTATCTCCTGGTTGATCGTGGGCGGGCGACTCGCCAGTCGCCCCTACAGTGGCATTGGCGTTGGCCAAAGGTCGCTGCCCGTCGCGTTTCACGGGGTTGTTGGTGAGGCCGACCGAACTGATCGTGGCCGGGTGGAACACGCCCTGGTCGTCGAAGTCCCCCCACTCGTAGCAGGAAAGGAACTTGTAGGCGCGGGAGTCGATCAAGTCGGAACGAGAGTTGCCGCACCACTCGAAGAGTCCCTGCAAGCGGCCGGCCGCGTTGATCCGGAACTGCTTGATCCAGGCGCGCGCCTCGGCACTGGCCAGGGTGTCGTCCACTTCGGGGTGGCCGATATAGAGCGGGATTCCCGACCATTCGGGACCGGCCGCGTTGGCTTCGGCCATCAGGTTGCCGAGCACGTTCCGGACGTCGGCTTCGTTGACGGCTTCGGGACCGTCGGAGTGCCGCCACTGGCCGACCCAGAGGAGATCGACCCAGCCCTCGGTGTCGATGGCGAGGGCATGGGCGCGGCCCTGGCGGGCGTTTGCGCGGGCTACGTCAGGCATGATAGGGCTCCAGGGTTGGCCACGAATCGCACGAAAGACACGAAATGGATAGACATCCCTCCTGATTCCTTGGCGATCTTGGCGGCTTGGCGGTTGATTCTTCCGTATTCATTTCGTGGCTTTCGTGCGATTCGTGGCTAGTCTTCGGGGATGATATCGGCCAGGCGGCCGGTGCCGATGTTGCCGGTGAACTCCTTGGCCGGGAGGATCTCGGTGCCCATGTCGGTGCGCATGATCGCATCCGGGGCCATGACCTCGAAGCCTTCTTCGGCGGCTTCCTCGGCGGTGGTGGGGAAGACGGTGGTCCGGCAGTTGTAGTGGTTGGGCGGGTACATGCTCGCCCAGATGGGATGCTCGCGGGGATACGCCTTGTTGGCCAGGGGGGCACAGATCCCGCTGGTCCGCTCATCCTCGGTGACGTCAAAGGCGAGCAGCGGAAAGGCCTGGACTACCGACGGGGCCGAGAGCTGCTGCCAGTTGCCCCAGGAGTAGGCGGACTGGACGTTGGTCCGGACCACGGTTTCGGCGTGCTTGGCACCCAGGCCGTACTTGTCCCGGAGCGTGCGCGTGAGCTGGCCAACCGTGGCCTCGCCCTTGATGGCGCGATCCAGATCGGCATGCACCTGGCGGAGTAGGGTCTCGCTGGTGATCCCCGCCACCTTGAACCCGGTTACGCGCGACTGGATCCAGATGTCCTGCTGGAACTCGTCGCCCGCAAACTCCTCGATCAGGTCCTTGGCTGCCCAAAACGCGCGGGCTTCCTCGAAGGGGAGCGGGGCGTAGGCGGCAGTGGCGGTGGCATTACAGCGGAAGGACCAATGCCCACCTCCGTCTCTCCGCATGCCAGGCAGGGCGTTGACCACCGACTTCTGGCCGCTCTTCCGGATCGGTTCGCCGCCCATCATGGCGGCGGCAAAGGTCACCTGCTGCATGGTCTCGCCGAACCCATCCAGGGAAGCCTCCGGGATCTGGTAGGCGTCCAGGATCGCGGCGGCCTGGTCGGCGGTGGCGTCGGCGGGCAGGGCGGCGAGCTGCTCCAGGAGCGGCTGCAGGAGCCCAGCGTAGGCCGTGCCCACTGGTTGCATGGCGTTGGCCGCGAGCTCGTCGAGATCCGGCCGCCGATCGCGGACTCTGGCCTTGCGACCAGCATGGGCACGGGCTAGGTAGCGCAGGGCATTTGCCCGCGCATTGGCCACCGCCGTCGCCGGATCGACAAAGAACCCACGCCCGACGTCTCCGAGCAAGGCGTCTGCCGTCTTAGCGTCAATGCCGAAGGCGGAGATCACGATCTGTACGGCCGCCTCGCGCGGCAACTGGCGCAACGCGACTTGCTGGATCACTTCCAGAAGACTCTGCACCTGTGCCCCATTCAGGGCGACCGCCTGGATCGCGGCGGTATCCACCGTTGCACCATCGGCTGCAGTCGAACCGTCGGCAGGGACAGTGGTGGCAGGCTGACCACCGACCACGGACGACTGACCAATGACCAACACCGCATCGCCCTCGACGGCCGCCGGGATGCCGAAGCGGTTCGCGAGATAGGAGACCGGGACCTGAGCCCCGAGCTTGACGGCCCCGGTCAGGATCTCCATGTCCGCCTTGTCGTCCATGTCGTCGGGCTTGCGAACCCGGAAGCGGGCGAGCACGGGCTGGCCGGGGAACTTGCGGGCGAGAGCGTCCACCGCGATCTGCTCCTGGATGACTTCGCTTAGCCAGTCGCAGTCGTCGCGGACAATGTCGTCCAAATCGTCGGCCTGGGCCCCGCCGGCGAGGGTGCCGCTGCCGGACTTGCTGACCGTGCCCAGCTCGCCCCCGAGCCAGTTGATGATGACCTCGGTGGTGCAGGCCTCCAGGTGGATCTTGTGGAGAGCGGCGGCGTTGAACTTGTTCTCGACCAGATTGATCTTGGTCCCTTCGGAAACCACCGCGGACCAGCCGCTGGTGATGGCCTGGACGGCGCTGTAGAGCGCGGTCCAGCCGGGGGAACCCATCTCGGCATTGGTCTCGCCGTAGACCGGGGGGACCCCGTAGCGCTCGAGGACGCGGGCGATCTGCTGCACGGGGAGCCGGCGGAGCAGCACGGCCAAACCGGCGGCCTGCATCACGGCCCGGCGGCGGACGGCGATCACCCACTCCTCTTCCTTGACCCGAGCGGCCGAGGCGGTGCTATTGGGATTCGGGCAGTAGGTGTAGCTGCCATCCTCCTCCTCGCGCATGTGCCAGAGGGGGATGAAGCGCAGGCGCAGGCGGAGCTGGTCGCCCTCGCGTTCCCACACCTTGGCCAGGAAGGCATACTTCTTCCCGACGGCGTCGCAGATGAACTCGGCCGCCTTGCGGAGACCGCCCCGTTCATTGTAGCAGCGCCCGTGCTCGGCCCGGATGCCGGACTCGAAGAAGGTGCGGAGAAACTCCGCCTGCTTCTTGGCGGCGGGGGAGTCGTCCACGGGGTCGACCGTGTAGTCGCGCAGCTCGCCGACGATCTTGCTCAAACGCTTCTCGGCGACCGGCGCGCAAATCGTGTCGCCATCCTGCATGGCATCCCAGAGCATGGCGATGTTGCGGAACCTGCCCTGGTAGAATTCGTCCAGGTAGGAGGCCATGATCTCGGGCGTAAGACCGCTGGTCAGACGCGCGGCCCGACCGGTGGCGGTACCCGCCGCGTCCCGGCTCTTGGCGTTGGCCATGACCACGCTGCCCAGGGCCGCCGCCATCTGGGCATCGGTAGAAACCGTCGTTGGTGCGGCCGGAGCAGCCTGGGGGCGGCCGAATAGGCGGGTCAGGAAACTCATATCCTCATGCCTCCTGGGGCGGTCATGGCGAAGGGGTTGGTCATGCGCATGCGCATGAAGTCCATGGAACCCGGGACGGGAGCCATGACGGACTGGGCGGCGGCGGGGCCGGACGCAGATTCATGTGCCAGCTTGCTCAGGGCGCAGGCCCAGGCCATGTCAGCGTGGCTGTCGGGCTCGTGGGTGTTCTCGCGCTCGGCGAAAATCAGGCGCTCGGTGGAGGCTGATACAGTCTTGCGGATGCAGGCGATATCCTCGGGCACGCAGAGCGGTTCGATGGGGACGATCTGCTGGCCGGACTCGAACGCGGCCATCAGCAGGGTCCCCAGGTTGCGCTTGTCGGCGCTGAAGTTGATCCCCTCGAACTGGCTGGGGAAGTCGCGCTCCAGGTTCTCGCAGAGTTGCATGCCGAGGCCGGTGGAGTCGCCGCGCCCCGTCGCCCGCAGCTCGCGCAGGGCGTGACGACCAAGCTGCTCCAGGCTCTCGAACTTGCAGTTGTGGAAGTTGATGACGGCCGCACAGGTGGCCACGCTGTTGATCCAGGCATCCAACCAGAGGCTGGCCAGGTGTCCGGTGCGCGCGATGTCGAGGCCGAAGGTCCAGCGGGCGCCGCGATAGGCGTCGCGCAGGTCCTGCCAGATGCCGCTCTCGTAGACTTCGCGGGCGCTGCCGTCCACCAGATCGCCGAGCCGGGCGTTGCCCTCGACCTTGCGATACTCGATCCCGTAGGGACGCTTGGCGGCGGCGAGGTCCAGGGAGCGCACAGCAGACTGTCCGGCCGCATTGACCGGCTGGCACATGTACTGGCTCAGCCAGGCATCGACCGTCCGGCAGCCCTTGCGCTTGCTCTCGACAAAGTCCTCGCGGGTCTGGGGCTTGCGGCCGCGCTTGGCGGATTCCGCGTTGACCTTCTCCACGATCCCTTCGCGGACGGCGTCCTCGATGGTGGTTTCATGCAGGCTCCAGCCCTTGGGGTTGCCGTGCCGGGCTTCCTCAACCAGTTTGGCAAAGACAGTCTCGCTTGACCCGTCGGGATCGTAGGCGGAGACAATCTCCAGTTGGCCGCCCCAGTCAACGCAGGGCTTGGCCATGTCGTAGAGCACGCCCTGATCCTGGTGCAAGTCCATCTCGTCGGCAAGGACATCGCCGCCCTTGCCCGCGAATTTGCGGGGGTTGCTGGAAAGGGAAACGATCCGGCTGCCGTTCGGGAACTTGACCTGGAAGGCGGTGGCCGCCTTGCCGTTGCCGTCCTCGCCGAGATCAAGCACGTCCTCGCAGCCGAGACCGGAGGCGACGATGTTCGCCAGCAGGCACCACTTGCGGACGTAGGTCTGCACAAACTCCTGGGCCAGGTCCTGGTCCTTGCTGCTGACCCACTGGGTGAGGCCGGGGACCCGAAGGCACTTGAGCACACAGCGGAAGCTGGTGGCGTAGGTGACACCGATCCGGCGGCTCTTGGGGTACAGCTTGAGCGGGCTATCGTCCCGAATCCAGCGGACCTGGAAGGGCATGAAGTAGTCGCGGGCCAGCGCGGCCAACGGGTCATAGTCCGGAGCGGCAGGGGGCGCGGTGATGGTCTTCGCCTTCGCCATCATTTGCCCCCTAGCAGTTGATCCATGCGGTCGGCGAGGTCGCCCAGCTCCACGTTCCCGCCAGCCTTGAGGTCCGTCAGCTCCGCCTGAAGACGGGCGATCTCGGCCTTGGCCTGGGCCAGTTCGGCGGCGGCGGCGGCGAGGTCTTGGGCGTGCTCGGTTTCGATGGCGGCGATGCGCTGGTCGCGGGCGGCAAGCTCGCGGTCGAGGTGCAGCTTGCCCAGGTTGGTGGCGCTCGAGACCAGGCGGCGAAGATCCAGGAAGTCGAGCTCCTTGCCGGCGGCCCGGGCGTCTTTGACGGCCTGGAAGATCAGGGCCTTGAGGAGATCGTCCATGTCGCCCGCCTCGATGGCGGCCCAGTCGGCATCGACGGCGCGGTCGGCCTCGCGGCCCTCGCAGAGCGACGCCCGGAGGTCGGAGTACTCGCGGGACTGGGTCCAGCTCGCCCAGGTGCGGTCATGGATGACGGGGAGATCCGGCCAGGCGGCGGCGGCCTTGCGGCGCACGGCGACCGGGGGCATGCCCTCGACCTCGCGCCAATACACCATCTGCCGCTTGGCGCGGCGGGGATAGTGCTGGGCGATGTTGTTGCGGCCGACTGGCATTAGTGTCCCCACTTGCCCCAGATGTACTCGTCGCGCTCGGCGTCGAGGTTGTTCTGGTCGCGCCCCTTGGCGGTGACCAGGTAGAGCCCGCCGCGCGTGGGCCAACGGTCCTCGACATAGCCGTGCGCGACCAGGCCGGTCAGTTCGGCGGCGATCTGCGCGCGGGTGTAGCCCTCGCACTCGATGGCGCTGGCCTTGGTCAGATCGTCCAGGGTCTGCGGAGCCTTGCGCTCGCAAAGGGCCAGGAGGATAAGCTGGCGAATGGCATAGCGGGTGTCGTCAGGCATGGTGGATGCTCCGGTCGTTGGTGTGCTCCCGCAGGGCCTTGTGGACACCGTCGAGGCGGGCCCCGGTGTTCTTGATTTCCGCCGCCTGGGTCGCTCCCTCGCGCGTGAAAAGCGTGATGGACCGCAAGATCTCGACGTTCTGGGCCATGACCGTGTCCAGCTGCGTGCCAAATCGCTGGCTCTGGTCGGCGTCCACATGGCGGTCGACCTTCTCGGCCAGCGACTTGACCGTCTCGTTGCGGAGACGCACCACTTCGGCGGCGGCGGATTTGGCAGTCTCCTCGGCGGCAAACATGCGGTCGTCCGCGGCCTTGGCTTGGCGGTTGAGCAAGTACCCAGCCACCAGCCCGAAACAGGTGGCGGTGCCGAAGCTCGACATGATGATGGTCACGGTATCGGTCATGCCATGGTCTCCGGGATCGGGGATTGGGCGGCGGCGGGGCGATGCCGTTCCAGCGCCTCCTGGCCGGCGGGGGTGATGCCCCAGAGGGGCGCGCCCTGGGGGCGGACGTTGCGCACCAGCTTGCTCTGCTCCAGATCGGCAAGGGCCATGGCCAGCTCGCGGGGGGTGAGGGTGCGAGCCGTGAGCCGCTCGCTGATCTGGTGGTCGGCAATGAGGTCGGACATGTCTATTGGCTGCTGGCGACGGATGGTGTCGAGCAGGTGCTTGTGCAGCCAGGTTGGGAGAGAGAGGGGCATTTGCTGATCCACTTCGGCAGGCTCAGTGCCTGCGGCTGTGACTGGTGGGCAACCACGGGGGGTTGCCGGTACGGCCAATGGGTCCAAGAGGGGGGCCGGGCGGGGAGGTGTTTCCGCTTGCGCAGACCGCACCCGGCCCCCCGATGGGCCTATTCGCCCTGCGGGGCCGCAGCTGCGGCGGGGGTATTGGTCGTGGGGACAGAGGGCGACCCGCCGGTCGCCCGTACAGGGGCGGCGGCAGGATCATCCGTAGGGGCGACCGGCGGGTCGCCCTGGGGATCGGTGATCGCGGCGGTGGCATCCGAGGCGTTTTCGCTGGCGCCGCTCTCGCCGGTGCGGGTGGCGTCTCCCTGGGCGGCGGTGATGTCGCGGAGGGTAGCGGCGACACTGGCGGCAAGGCTGGTATCCGGGGAGACGGTCTTGCCCTGCATGGTGTCCAGATCGCCCTTGACGGCGACCGTGATGTCGTGGCTGTCGCGGATGCAGATCTGGGGGCCGGCGGTCCGGCAGCCGGAGAGGAGGGAGACGGCGGCAAGGATCAGGATCGCCAGGAAGACTCCGGCGGCGACGGCAAGCTGGGGGCGGGGGTGGGGGTGGCGCATGGGGATGGGCTCCATTTCAGATGTGGGGATTTCAGATTTCAGATGTGGGGTCTTTCAATCACCAATCGCAAATCTGCGATCATCAATGAGTTGGCCCTGCCGGTGGGCGGAGGAAGAGAGAGGAGAGGAGGAGATGAGCAAGGAGGGTTGCCCGCCGGCAGGGCCAAAGGCCTTGAGCGCAGTCGAAAGGACATGGGTAGGGGCGACCGGCTGGTCGCCCTGGGAATCGGTTGGCCACGAATCGCACGAACAGCACGAAGGGGAAGAGACGGGAGGAACAGCGGAACCAGGTTGGATGGTATCGCTCTCAGGCGAACCCGATGTGCCGCATTGCACGGTCTGAAGGTGGGTGTTCCGGTCTCCGGTCTCCTGGGTCCCTTCGTGCCGTTCGTGGGATTCGTGGCTAAAATGAGCGACGATCTGGAACCGAGGATCAACCAGCAGCCGGGCGGGGTACCAGGCCTCGGGCCAGGTGTCGAGACCCGCGAGCTGGAGGTCGACCTCGGCGCGCTGCCACCAGTCGATCACGCTGCCGGAGCAGACGTTGCGCTTGCGGGAGGTGAAGACGACGGAAAACGGGGTGTGCCCGTGCAGTTTCCGCCAGCTCCAGGACCAGAGCCAGTAGAGGAGCAGCTCGCGGTGGGGGTAGCGCGTGCCGACGCGGGCGTCTTCCTGGGCGTGCCAGGTGCTCTCCGTGAGCTGCTCGGCGGTGGCCTTGGCCGGGCGCAGGATGGCGATCTCGGCGACGCCCTGGAGGCGGGCGGTCCAGTCGATGATCCGGCAGCGGGGGCTGGTCATCTCGACCGTGCGACCGGCGTCCAGGACCATGCCCGCGTGGGTGAATTGCCAGTAGCACAGATGGGCGTCCTGCGCTGCCGTGCCGTAGCGCGGGTCGATGGCCTCGATGGGGTCTTCCGTGTCGCGGAAGTAGTCGATCACAGCCCGCTGCTGGATGCGGGCAATCTGGCGCTGGACAAAGCTGGGGTGGGCGTAGCGGTAGAGGATGCAGTCGCCGGGCCAGATCTGGCCGGATTGGAGGGCACAGGCCAGGTCCGTGGCCAGTTGTCCGTGGTCAGTCGCGGGAGAGCGTTCCCCACTGACCACGGACAACTGACTACTGACACTCCCCAGGTATTGGCGGGGGGCGGTGGTCATGCTACCTTCCTCCCCTCACCAACGGAGGTTCCGCACATGGCAGACGAAACGCCGCAAGAGATCCTGGCGCGGCATGGCATCGGCGAGCGGTTCGCGCTCAGCATTCCGGCCGTGGCGCTCAACGAGACGTGGCCGCGCTTCTGGCGGGGAGTGAACGAAATCGGGCTCACGAACATAGGCAACTCGATCATCCGCTCGGTGCCGTGGAAGCACCGGGAGGAGCACAACCGGTTCGCCACGGCCTTCTGCGAGGCGGAAACCTCCGAGAAGGCCGCGACGCTTCTGCGCCGGCAGAAGCCGGTGGTCCTGCGCCGGTTCAACAGCGCGCAGGGGCTGGTGTTCTGCTGGTTCGGGCACCTGGAGTTCGACGCTCCGGCATACCAGATGGACGATCTGACCGCCGCTGAGGTCGCCGCCGCCAGAAAGGCCATCGGCGACCTCATGCAAGTCGACGGGGAGGGACGGCCGGCCGGATATCTGAACGTGCCGTGGTTCGACGCCTGGCGGCACGCCCTGCGCGACGTGAAACGGCCGTTCCTCTGGCATGCCAGGGTGGGGCTTACGTAGGCTAGCGGGCGGTCGCCACCAAGGCGGCCACGCCGGGCCGCGCCATGAAGCGACGGACCTGCCGCAGGCTGAGCGGGGGCTGGCCGCCGACTGTCCGCGCGCGTGCCGCGCTGACCGCCCGGTAGCAGCAGGCCAGCGAGGGACCGCCCCGCTGCAGATAGTGGACCGATACCAGGTCGAGAAACTCCTGCACTGCGCTCATTGCCCGTCTCCTTGGCGGCGAAAAGGGGGAGGGGTCCGCGGTCCGTGGCCAGGGGTCCGTCGGGAAGACGGCTGTCCCCAAACTGACCATTGACTACTGACGACTGACTGGCCTCTGCTCTCATCGTCCTGCCTCATCCCGCCCCTGCCCGGCTGGTGTCTCTGAGCCTCCCGCCTCTCGGGGGCCTGCCGGTGATGGGGCGATGAGCTAAAGTTAGGCGGAGCAAGCGCCTAAGTCAAGCGAGGGAGGGCAAAAAAACGCAGCATGTTGCTGCGGATGCAGGGACTATAACTGCTTGAGCTTCTCACGGATGACGACGGCAAGAGCCGCCAGGTACGGCTGCCCAGTGGCGCGGGCCACTGCCTTCGCAGCTTCCTCCACCTCATGCTCTCGGGATATGGCAAGCACTTCCGCAATGCGATCCGAGGACCCGGTGTCGCCATAGCGCGTGCTCGGCTCCCCAATCTCCAACGCCGGTCCTGTGGGGGGGCCATAGGCTCTGCCTGTATCAATAAGCCTCTCCAGGGCGGCGCGTAGTGCCCTGCCAGTGCCCTGATGCCCACCCTCGATATTCCGCAGTGTCGATTCGCCAGGGGCACCAGCCCCCAACATGGCGAGCACCTGCGGCCGCGACAACCCACGTAGCTCCCGCCATTCCCGTAGGCGTTCCCCAAATGCCTCCCGCTCCTCTTTGGTCTCCACTCTGGCTGGCATCACTTTTCTTCCTAACTTAGGACGCTTTTCGTTTGACAACGCCTAACTCTAGCGTCATTTTGTGAATGTGTTCACAGCTTACTCTATGAGGACCCAGCCAAGATGTCAACTCTCTCCGCTGAAGCCAAGCGGTTCCGCCACGAGCTGATCAAGCTCACGGTGTGCAGTCAGGGGATGTCCTTCCGTAAGTTGGCCGACCAGTGGGGGTGCGCCCCGTCTTTGGTTACAATAGACGGCAAGGGGCAGCGAGTAAACCGGAAGGTACAGAAGGGACTCGCGCGGGTGTGCGGGCGTCCTCTGTCGAAGCTGTTCCCAAAGCCGTCTGCTAGACAGGAGACCGGGGAATGAATCTGGACGTCATGAAACGCTTGGCAAAGGACCTGGAGAGTATCACGGGGCTACTGGAGTCCGCGACTCATCGGTATGATGATCTTGTGACCGAAGAGGCGGCACGTGCCAACGGCCAGCTGCCCCTTCCGGGGATCGAGTCGGGCGGGGAAGATGCGTTGCCTCCCGCCCTGGTCCATGAGCTTGGGGTACCTCTCCTGCTCCTGACCGGCGACGAGGTGGAGATCCACCGGATCGACCGGTGCAGCATCTCCCGGACCGATGGCGGGGAGTGGCGGGCCGACGTGGTGATCTCGACGCATCTTCCCCTGGGGGCTCCGACCGGGGTGGTCTTCGGCAACTTCGCGGGGCTGGGCGCGGGGACGGACCCGGCTGGGTACGCCCCGTGCCGCGCGGACTTTGCCAGGCTGACGGGGGAGCGGGACAAGCTGCAGGCGAGGGTCGGGGAGTTGGAGGGCGACAACTGCCGCTGGCACGAGGAGAACGATCGCATCGCCAAGCTGTGGCACGATATGACCGAGCGCGCGAACGTGGCCAACGCGGAGTGCGAACGGCGTTTGAAGCTGTGGCAGGAGACCGACGAGGAAAAGCGTCTGGCCGAGGCTCGGTTGATCGGGCTACAGGCGCGGGTCGGTGAGCTGGAAGGGGGCATCCGCACGGCCCTGGCGATGATCCGGTATCTGCCGACGGCGGTGGAACGGGATGCGACGGTGCGGCAGGTGTGTCACATCCTGGCTACGTTCGTCGGCGAGACCGTAGGGGCGACTCGCGAGTCGCCCGCTGCCGACGGGTCCCAGCCGGTGGACGGGCAGACACGGGCCGGTCACGACCGGCCCCTACGGGCGGCAGGCGAATCGGCGGCCCGTTCGACAAGCTCAGGGCCTGCGGCGGGCTCAGGGCCTACGGCATAGGAATCACGCGAGGGCGCGCGCGGGTGCGCGCGTCCCAAGTAGATAGCACAGCAAAGAGGGCATGAAGATGGCAAGCAAGATCAGCAGACTCCTGGCCGCACTGGCGCGGCCCTTCCGGCGGGAGGGCTGAGGGATGAGCCAAGGACAAGCATGCCATTGCGCCGAATCGCGCAAGCCGGTTGCCGAACGCCAGTGGAGGGTGCTTCAGCGGCGGTGCAACTACAGCGCCTTCAGCGGCTACCATCGCACGGCCAGCGACTACAGCGCCGTGCAGTGTACTGCCTGCGGCGTCTGGTGGCGCACCAAGGCAGCCTATGTTCACCAACTTCCGGATGCGGAGGGCTGAGGGATGGCGACGGTATGTCCCCAATGCGGGATCGAGGTGGCGGACTACGCGGCGCTGCAGGAGCACTGCCGGACGCGGGGTCTGTGCGCGGCAAAGGTCGTGAGCCTGCTGGCGTGGGCGCAGCGCGGCATCCGGCTGTGCAGCCGGTGCGAGCTGCCGCTGGTCGGCCAGGTGCAGATCGTCCAGGACGGCGCGGGCGGCACGGAGTGGGTCCACGACGATTGCCTGACGGCCGCCGAGCGGGCGGAGATCGCCAGGGAGTCGGACACGATCCTGGCCGAGATCGCGACGGCCAACACGGACCCCCGGCTGGTGGGGTTGCCGGTGGTGGGAACTCGTCAGTCGTCAGTGGCCAGTGGCCAGTTGCCGGTGGCCAGTAGCGGGAACCAACAGGCCACGGGCCACGGGCCACGGGCAACCGACCGCAGGGAGCCGAAGCCGAAGGCATCGAGCGAAGCCGAGATGGCCCTGAGCACAGCCAAAACCGCAGGCCGTGAGCCTGCCGAACGGGGGGTACGGGCATGACGCCGGTGTTTGCAGCAATGGTGTGGTCGGCGGGATTTGTCCTGCTGGCCCGGGGCATGTGGCGGGTGGTCCGGATCGCGGACCTGTACCTGAGGCCGACGCTGTGCTCGGTGGCGCTGGTCGCCGTGACGCTGGCCGGGATGCTGGCGGGGGCGGGTCTCTGCCTCCGGGGCGCGGTCCGCACCTTCGGGGGGTGGTAGGATGACGACGCGCAAGCGCATGGTGATCGACGCTGGACCGGTCCGTCAGCAACACCGGAGGGATCTCACTGGTATGCGGCTTGGCGACAAGGTGATTCCCGAGCCGCCTCTGCCGGAGATAGGTACCCGGCTGTGTGCGGAGCCGACGGCTATCGGGTTGGTCCGGGCTGGCGACGTGGTGATCTATCAGACCGAGGGCATGCGGGCGGAGGCGGAGGGCGTGGTCGAAAGCACGGACGGGTTCCGGGCGGTGCTGGCAAGCGGGATGGAGCTTTGCGCGGGTGACTACATCGTGGTGCAGGGGGATGTATCGGGTCGCGAGATGATCGTGCCGGATCTCTCCCAGGTGTTCCCGAGCGAAGCTCCGCGCCGGTTGCAGAAGCGGGCGGCCAGCAGGCGCAAGTGGCTACCGGATGGTGCCAAGCGCTGGGTGGAGGCGGTGATCGCGGGGATCGATGGGAAGAAGCTGGACGTGCTGGCCGCGGTCGGCGAGGCCAACCTGGCGCTGGGGATGGATCTGGCGAGCACGCATTACCAGACCTATCGGCGGCGGTTCGAGCTGGCGCCCAAGACGACGTTCCGCGAGCTGATCGCGCGGTCGCGGTCGTATCCGGAGCCCAAGAAGCGGGCGCTGGTGATTGCGGCGAATCGGCTGGTGGACATCGAGGGGGCGACGATCAAGGAGGCGCTGGCGCAGGTGGCCGCCGATGGCGGGATGCGCATCAACCACAAGGTGTATGCCACGTGGCGCAAGGAGCTTGGTCTGCCGCTAAGGGATCGGGCGGGGGACCAAGCATGAGGACCCGGACAGACAAGATCTCGTACCGGTCGGCGCACGTGGATGCGCGGCTCACCCTCAGGGAGGCGCACAGCCTGGGCACGGTGCTGGCCGCAGTCGAGGGCGACGGGGGACGCGAGGCGCAGGCGCGGGCCTTTGGCCAGGGTCTGCTGGAGGTGGCGCGGACGCTGTCGCCCGCGACGGCGGAGCTGATCGCGGAGATGGTGGCCTGCAACGCCGATCCCCGGACGGAGACGGGCAAGACGGCCCTCGCGCTCTGCGACGGGCTCCGGGCGGCGGCGGACCTGGCCCATCGGGCCGGGGCCGCGAACGGCTACGGGCAATGGACAGAGGTAGCCACGAATCCCACGAAGAACACTAAGGGGGAGACCGGGAATGTAGGGGCGACTCGCGAGTCGCCCGCGGTTGCCCAACCCCAGGCGCTGCCCTCGTCTACCGATGCAAAGGCGGGAGGAAACTGACACGATGAGCACGGCGCGTATATACACGGAGGCGGAGTTGCGGGCTCTGCTGGCTTTGGACCTGGATGCGGTGCTGCCTCCGATCCGGGTTCCCGGCGAGCTGGCGGAGATCGTGGCGCGGCACGCGGAGGCGAGGGGGGAGACCCTGAGCGCCTTCCTGCGCCGGGCGATGGTCCACACGCTGCACGCGGATCAGGTCCGTTCCCAGGGGGAATGGGTCCGCGCCCAGACGGACGGCGCTTTCTTCGAGGATGAGGATGACACGGAAACCGTAGGGGCCGGTCGTGACCGGCCCGCTGTTGACCAACCCCAGACGGAGGCCTAGAGATGGACCCCAAGGACGCCCTGAAATCGACGCTGGTGGTGATCGTGGACGAGATCGGCCGCGTGCTGGCCGACGAGCATCTGACCCGGCGGCAGAAGGCGGACCGGATCGAGGCGGTGTTCGGTCAGATCGAGGCGGCCGACCTCCGGCGGCGGCGGCAGTTGGCGACGGCGCAGATTAGCCGCGCCAGCGGGAAGTTGGCGGAACTCGACAGCCGGCAGGGCGCCCTCAACCTGTACGGGGTGGCGTGATGGGGAAGCTCAACCGCCAAGCCAATGGCCGTGAGCAAAGCCGAACGGACGCCCTTTCGGCAGGCTCAAGGCCCGTGGCACAGGACGCCAAGCCGAAGACCCCGAGCGTAGCCGAGGGGACGGAGGCCGTGAGCCTGCCGAACGGGGAACGGATGACGCTGGAAGATGCCCTCGTGTGCGCGGTCGAAGTACTGACCCACAACGGTGGGTCGTACGGGCGGCGGGCCGCGATCCGGCTCACCTGCTATCTCCGCTCGCGCCGGACGCAGCGGCAGGCGGCGCTGGTCCGGGCGGCCGAGCGGCGAGTGAAGGATGTGGAGTGGAAGCGCTTCCGCGACATCTGCTCGTGATAACTCCGGGGACGGGCGGCTCGCGAGCCGCCCCTACAACGCAGGACAAAATCTGAACTGACCTACTATGCCAACCACTGACAACCAACTACTGACGACTGAATCTCTCGCCCTCCTCCAGCGGGCGGAGCAGGGTGTCATCCCTGCGGACCTCGCTACCTGCACCACGTTGCTTCGCGCCTGCGCCAAGCTGGACCGGGCCATGCTGGCGGTGCGGTGGATGACCCTCGCGACGGCGCGGGACTGCCCGGAGTTTGCCCACGATTCCACGACCGGGCGAGGGAATGAGAGCCCATGGCTTGCGTGGGTGATGGCCGAGTACCAGGACTACGCGAACAAGAGCAACATCCACCACATGGCCCGCGTCGGCGAGTTCCTGCTCAGAGCACTGCGAGCTGGGCATAAAGTGTGTGGTGACCACACACTTTACGACCTCCCCTTCGACACGCTGCTGGCGCTCTCGCGGTTGCCCGACCATCTGCTCGGTCCGATCCTGGAGAAGTACGATTTGGCGGCGATGGAGAGGGGGAAGGTCCGGCGGCTGGTGGCGAACTGCCTGAAGTCGAATGGCCTGCCCACCGAGGGGCTGGAGGAAGACGCGAAGCCGAAGGCCCCGAGCCTGTCGAGGGGGGGCGCAAAGCCGGAGCAGCTCGACTTCCTGGACACGCTGTTCTCGCAGGCCGTCGATGTGTTTGACGGAAAGCAGCGGCAGGAGCTACTTGCCAGCAAGCGGGTGCAGCCGCGTGTGGCCGCGATCAACGGGCTCTATGCCCTGGGTATCGCCGCTGCGAAGTGGACCGTTGCGGCCACGGTGGACGAGAGCGACCTGGAAGAGACCATCGACGAGCTGGACAAGCTGCGTACCGAGTTGGTCGACCGTCTGGCCAACCGTGGCCCACGGGAACTGGAGGAATAGGCTGTGAGTATTTCCGCCATCGCTCTCAGAGAGACCGCCGAGGTCCAGGTGCAGACCCGGCAGGAGGCGCTGTCGTTCGCGAACGCGGCCCTGGCGGCGCGGAAGCATTGCGGCGACCCGTTGCGCGACTACACGCCGGCGGAGCGGCGGCGGGCGGGGACGATCCTGGGGCTGTGCCGGGAGTACTACCGGCTGCGCACCCAGGGCGAGATGACCCGGGCAGCGGCGGCGCTGGCGCTGCGGGCGCGGACGGATCTGCTGGGCGAGTTCGCGGACGGGCGGTTGGCCATGGGGGCGCGGACGCTGGACCATTGGCTGGCCCAGCTCGGCGGCGACGTGGCCACGCGCCGGGGTCCGCAGGATAGCCAGGTGTTCGCGGTCTGCCGCGACTACGGGGCCGGGGCGGCCAAGCGAATCTTGCAGACGGTTCTTCCCGACGAGTTCATGGACCGGTTCTGGGAGGCCTATGCCAACCAGAACAGCAAGCTGCTGGCACCCTCGTACCGGACGGCCCTGGAGCGGTGCCGGCGCGAGGGGATCGTGGAGATCCCGAGCGAGAAGCAGGTACGGGACTGGATCGCCACGAGGATCAACCCGCGCGTCTTGGCGAAGGGGCGGATGAGCCCGAACGCCTTCCACGACAAGTTGGGCGGGTACGTGATGCGGCAGTGGAACTGCGAGGTGGGGGCGTGCCTGGTGGGCGACCACCGCATCCTGGATATCTGGGTGCGGACGCAGTTGGCGGACGGGACCTGGATCGCCATGCGTCCCTGGGTTACCGCGTGGATGGACGTGCGGAGCGGGTTCTTCCTCTCTGCCGTCATCTATGACGACGCCTACCCCAACCACACCAAGATCCTGGAGGCGCTGTACTACGCCATCCAGGTGAACGGCGGGCGTCCCCCGCTGATCGTGCTGACCGACAATGGCAAGGACTACCTGAAGCGCGGCGCTCTCCAGGATGCGCGTCTCCAGGGCGACCGGGAACCGACGCGGGGACGGAGCCGGTTCCGGACGCTGGTGGAGGAGACCTTCGAGCCGGTGGTCGGGGAGCACTCGGTGGCCTTCGAACTGGGCATCACGGCCGAGACCTCGCGGCCCTACGCCGGGCGGCAGAAGCCCATTGAGAGGCGCTTTAGAGACTTTGCCCAGGACTTCGACCGGGATTGGCCGGGGTTCACCGGCAACAGCCCGGCGACCCGGCCGCAGTACGGCCAGGAGTACCGGGGCAATCCGGACACGCTGCCCACGTGCGGCCAGGTGGTGCAGGCCTTCCGGGAGTGGTTGGCGCTCTATCACAGCGCGCCCAACGAGAGCCGGATCACGGGGGGCCGGGCGCCGGCCGAGCTGTGGGCGGAGCGGCCCGTGCTGCGCGAGGCCCTGAGCAACGAGCAGCTCCAGTGGGCGATGCTGGTTCCGCATCCGCGTCCGCTCCAGGTCCGGCGGGGGCCGAACCCGATCAACGTGTGGCTGCACGGGTGGCCGTACCGGGGCGACCAGCCGGCCGACGAACTGGACCTGCGCCAGTACTGGGAGCAGGACATCATGGTCAAGACGAGCTGGGCACCGGTGGCGACCTTCGAGTACTCGGGACGGACGCTGCCCATGCGGGCGTGGGCCTTCACCCTCGACGGCGCCTTCATCTGCGATTTGATCGCCGAGGAGGAGATCACCGTCTGGGGCAGCAGCCCGGAGAAGCGGGAGCGGATATCCCGCGCGATGGCGAGCCAGGCGCGGATCGCCAAGGCGGACCGCGAGGAACTGGCGGCGCTGCGCGGGCGGCGGACGGCCTCCTTCCCGGCCCGGTCGCTCTATCCCCACGGCAAGGGCGAGCTGCCCGAGGCCGAGGGCGGCGGTCCGGCAGTGGTCGGGAGCAGGGTGCAGGGTCCGGGAAAGGGGCGGGCACGGCTGGTGCAGGACACCGGCAGCGGGGTTGCAGGGGGGGTGCAGGAGCCCAGCATGACGGCTGCTGACACCAGCGACCTGGCGGCCTGGAAGCGGGCGCAGGCGGAGGACGATGGCGACGAGGTTACCACGGCCACGGTCGGCGAGGCACCGGGCGGAATGGCCGAGTATCTGAGGCATCGGCAAACCAGAGGGCACGACGATGAGTAGCAGCGAGGCGATCAACAACGTGGACCTGAGCGGGTACGATCCCACCCAGCGGGCGATGATGGAGCGGGCACTGGAGGCGATCCAGGTGCTCGACCGCGATGAGGTGGAGCGCCTCACCCAGCGGACCTGGGGGACGATCACCCGGTTTTTCCAGGGCAAGCCGCAGGGGGATGTGGCGGGCGTTCTCGCCGACCTGGAACGGTTGGCGGACCGGGCGGCTGGGGAGCTGGTGCGGACGCCCATCGTGGAGGATTACTGGCGGGTTTTGGACAGCATCCGCCGGGGCGGGGGGATGGGGGCCATCGTCGCCAGGACCGGGCGCGGCAAGACGCTTACGCTGACCACGTACTGGCGGCAGGCGGGGGCGACCTGCGTGCTGGCGCAGGTGCCGAGCGGCTGCACGCCGGCGGAGCTGGCGCGGGTGATCCTGGACGCGATGGGGATCGACACGGACGGCATCCGCCAGCCGGAGCGGAAGCGGAAGCTGTTCGCGTCGCTCACGGCGCGCCACACCCTGCTGATCGACGAGGCTGGGTACCTGGTGCAGGACCGGCGGCAGACCAGCGGCCTGCGCCTGCTGCAGGACCTGCACGACGACTGCGGCTGCGGCATTGTGCTCGCCATGCGTCCGACCCAGTGGTCGCAGTTCGTGAGCGGGCGGACGGCCAACGACGACGAGCAGCTCCTCGGCCGGATCAGCGAGCGCGCGATCCTGGCGGCTTCCGGTCGCGAGGGGGAGAGCGCGGGCTACAAGATGGCGGAAGTGGAGGCGATCATGCTCCCCTTCTGCGGGACGATGGACAAGCGCACGCGCACGGTGGCCCGCGACCTGCTGCGCCGCGACGTGGGCGGGCTGCGCGCCCTGGTGCATGTGGCCCGGACGGCGGCGCAGTTCGCGGCGGCGTTTGGTAAACCATTCGCCGAGGCGTTCGAGAAGGAGGCCACGCTCCGCGACCGGTCGGCACACGTTCTGACCCTGGCGGACTTCTGATGGCTACCAAAGCAACCAGCAAGGTACCAAAGACCAAGGTGGTGGAGCAGACCGAGAGGAACTGCCCGTCGTGCGGAGTTGGCAAGATGGTTTTCAAACAAGGGCGCGGCTTGGCGCTGCACCGGACCCGGAAGCAGGAGTGGCTATCGTGCGACCACTGCTGTTATCGGACCGGGGCGGTAGTCGTGGGCGATGCCGGCTACCGCGACGAGCTTTGGCGGCTGCTGGACTCTGCCGCCCTTCGGACTACCTGCAGGGAGACGGTGTGATGGCTGGCGCTTCCTCCCATCCTCTGACGTGCGTCTGCGGGGCCGTGGCTAGGTTTCAGCGCCAGCAGAAGTTGGGGTATGCTCGGTTGCGGATCGCCTGCTCGGAGTGTCTACGGACCACGCGCTGGGAGATCGACGACCAGGATGGGATCGCCAAACACGAGCTGGCGGCCAAGTGGCAGAACTGGGTGGAGGCCGAACAGGCCAAGGATAGAAAGGCGGAGGTGTAGGATGGCCGTGGTTTGCGATGTGTGCGGCAAGGGCAAGGGCAAGGCGATGTATGCCGTGACTTACGCCCGTGCGAGTCTGGATGGAATCTCTATCACCCTGGATCTAGTGGACGGCCAGCGGTACATCCGGGAGGGGTCCAGCAACATCTGCCTCTCCTGTGTGGACAAGCTCCGCATCCACGAGTTGGCCCGGAAGATCGAATCCGACTTGGAGCAGTATCGCCGGCAGAAGGAGGAGCGGGAGTTGATCGACGTGACTCCGAAGGAACTTGGGCCGGGCCGTTCCCGGATGCGGTTGTTGGGCAACGGACAGGAGTAGGCCGATGAAGATCTTCATAGAAGAACCGAAACCGGGCGGAAAGCAGACCGCGTGCTTGCTGATGCTCGACATCAAAGAGGCCAAGCTGCTGCACGAGATGATCGAGGCGGCGGCAGAGACGCACAAGATGCGGCCAACCTGGAAGAAAATGCTGAAGACCATCGAAGAGCAGTTGAGCATTTACTAGCAAGGAGTAGGACGATGGCAAAGACAAATCACCTGACCGAGACCCACGACACTACGCTGGAGCAGGCGGACGCCCTTCTGGCGCGGATCGCGCAGACGACGCTGGCGATCCGCAAGGCGGAGGTGGACGCCGAGAAACGGGTGCAGAAGATCCAGGCCGACTGCACGAAGAAGACGGCAGCGGACCGCGCAAAGCTGGCCGAGCAGGAAGACCTGCTGCGGACGTTTGTGCTGGGCCACCGTTCGCTGTTCAGCAAGCCCAGGATGAGGGTGACGCAGAGCGGCAGCTACGGCCTGACGACGTCCACCAGAACTGTGGTGGCGGCGGCCGAGAAGGTGGTTGCGTGGCTGAAGCGCAACGGGCACAAGGACGCAGTGAAGATCACCGAGAAACCGATCGCGAAGGTGCTGACGCGGTTGCTCAAGGGCGGGGCGAAGGTGCCCGGCGTATCCCTGGTGACGGGCGAGATTCACAAGTACGAACTCGACCCGGCGATTCTTGACGAACTATAGGACTGTGGCGGGGGCGTCTGCCGAACGGGTTCTTCCTCTCCCCTAGTAGGATGCCGCTCCCGCCCTTCTCCGCGATGTCCTGGATGTCCAGGGCGGCGCGGAGAGGGTAGCAGGGTTGACAGCAAGGCACAGA
>Ga0209417_1001824_pt1 | contig 37120 bp, 30 predicted proteins | sample RifGroF2_FD_184002 | JGI IMG/M metagenome (GOLD analysis project Ga0209417, IMG submission 184002) | Groundwater microbial communities from Rifle, Colorado, USA - Groundwater F2 (SPAdes) (version 2) | ecosystem: Environmental > Aquatic > Deep subsurface > Groundwater | place: Rifle, Colorado... | reverse complement strand
AACAACAATGTTTTGTTATGACTTTTATATATATGTTCACTCATGCCATAACAATAGCTCAATCATTACTATTTTACGACCCAGAGGGTCGGGGAATTAAACCCTCCCTGATTAATAAAACAGAATGGAAAAGAATATCTAAAAAAATCGGGCCATTTGTCTTGAAAGATGATTTTAAATATTTTTATCGAAAAAATTAAAGAGGAGTCGAGTCTGTAAAAGTGCGGCAACAATTTATCAAAAACAGCCGAAGCGTTGCAATCCGCCCGCAATACCGTCAGAAAATATTTGGAGAAATAAATATATGACACAAGAGCCTGACTTTCCATCACTCAAGAAGGCATTTTACATGCAATTCAAGGAATATGAACCACAAAAAAGAGAAGGTAATACTTGGTGCTATGCCAGTACACCTTCGGCATATAATGACAATGTTCACTATGAACTGATTAAGCGCGGGGTATTCTTTTTTGTTGAATTTCACATTGAAACTTATGCCAATGGCCGCGATGAGTTGATCAAAGAACTCTGCGCGAAGTTTTCCTTCCGGCAATTTGCACATTTTACATATTACAGCTCAAATTTTTGGCAAACCCGGATGCCAGTATTTTCGGCGGAAGATGTGGAAAAAGACATAAAGGCGATGCGAAAAATTGTGGAATCTGTAATAGGGATGAAGCAATCTGCGATACCAGAAACAATTTCTCAGTTAACAGTAGGCATATGTTCCATGACGCTTGAAGAATTACTTAAGGAAAATTTGTCCATTCCCCCATATCAACGGGCCTATTGTTGGCGGCAAGGCAATATCCTTGATTTGATAGAAGACATTAAAGTTTGGCAAATCGACCATAATGCGGATGACGATATTTATCATCTTGGCACCATTATTCTTAAAAAGAATGAATCTGGGATTGCGATTGTTGACGGGCAACAACGCCTGACGACGCTGGCTATATGGAAGGCTATCAAAGAGGCGACTCGGGATATCCCCTTGTTAAAAAATCCACTGGCAAACAACAATCAGACCGAAAACGTCCGCCAATGCCTTCTGCATGCCAGAGAGACCGTAAAAAATTGTCCAGGCTCGCTTGACTTCCAACGTATTGAGTTCAGTGTGGTTATTTTGGCTGCAAACCAGCCGGACGATTTGGCTCATACTTTTTTCAGCAATACTAACTCTGCTGGAAAACGCCTCTCTGACTACGATCTGTTGAAAACGCATCATTTACGTTACGTCTCAGATGAAATGATGGCCACCGTAATGGTAAATCGTTGGCACCAGATAGAGAAAGCTGGGCAGCATGGAGAATTGTTGCATCAACTGCTCTTCCGTCTGCGGAACTGGCGAAACAATACCCCATTTTTTTTGAATGCAGACAATACTCCCAGCCGGGATATTTTCCGCCATTATACGGTTGAGATTGAACCTATCCCAGGATTGCTTACTCCGCCGCATCCGTTCCGTTTTGATTCAATTTTATCCGGTGGGTTGGAGTTTTTCAATTATGTCGAACACTACTGGAAAATGTTAAAAGATTTTAATGCACATCCGGTCATCCGGGAACTGACAGAAACATTCCAATGGCATAGCAATGGGATACTTTATGCAGGAATGAAAGCATTGGCGTTTCTGTTTTACTGCAGATTCGGTGATATTTATTTGAAAGAAGCAGTTTACTGTATTGCATATCGAATTTCAAGTCTTCGGAACAAAACCCGTGTCATGGGAAAATATCTGTTAACCGAGCCGATTTTTTCACAATGTACGGTTTACCTCGACCGTGTGACATATGAAAGCGAATTTTTAGCATGGTTGCTTGATACAAAACATTCATACAATATTACAAATTTGGGAAATACGGCGCAACACTATTGGCACACACTTGCCGAATTCTTGGAACGCCAAGAAAAATTGTTTGCGCTACCCGGACAGAAAAAAAGCACCTTAGTTTTTGATGCCATTAAAAATCAGGAGAATAAACAATGAATAATCTGAATTCTGTATTTACTCCACAAGCACTTTGTGATCAAACAATTTGCAATAAAGAGTTGACGATCCCTCTTTATCAGCGCCTCTTCGTTTGGGGGGAAGAACAGATCGAGAAACTTCTGAAAGACTTAGAGAAAGCAGCCCAAACATCAAAGCCGTATTATATTGGCATCATTACAATTGTCGAAAAAAACAATACTTGGGAAATCGTCGATGGACAGCAACGATTGACCTTTCTGACACTTTTGGGCTGCGAGTGCATGCGAAAGAATTTAAGGGCGGATGATTGGAAAAATTTTATTTTTCAGGATAATGACAAGTTAAGGATTCATTATTTTGCTCGCCAAGAGGACGAAGATGATATTCGCAATATGGCTGTACAAAATGACAATATAAACAAAATAAAGAATTCCAATTTTCACCGATTTTGCCAAAGCTTCGAGAGTTTTTTTTCAGAAATCTCGGAAGAAATGACAATGAAATTTGCGAACTATGTTTATCAAAAAACCTCGTTCCTGATTTCCGAATTACCGTCGAAATATTCCACGCCTGATCTGAATAAATTCTTTGAAAAGATGAATGCTGCGGGTAGACAATTGGAACCTGTCGATGTTGTCAAAGGCAAGCATTTTGCAGCTTTTGCAACGACATGGAATGCTTGTATGGACTTCAGTAAACTATACACCCCGTCGTCGAAAGATACCGCCGCGCCCCGTACCGATTCAATGACGCTCTCGGACATTCTTGACGCTCCAGTCACCGAAATAAAAGATGAGGAAAAATCGGAGTTTTGTGTCGAACGTTATTCAAAACGCTCGATTCTAAAACCGACAATCTTTCTTTTACACATCTTGAGTCTGACAGCGCCCCTCTCAACGATACCTCTTGACTCGGACAATCTGATTGAAATATTTGATGATAATAAAGATAACCTAGGCAACTTTATCGACATGATGCAGAGATATCGCCAGTGGCTTGATAAAAACATTATCTATTTGCGGAATAATGACGATATGCAAATAGATGAATATGCTTTCCGTGATGAAGATGAAGATGAAGATGAAGATGAAGATGAAGAGAACGCCGCTGAAGATAGTAGCAAGGAAAAATGGAAACACAAACAGTTTCAATCAATGTTGTATGTCTCTTCCGACGAACGGCAACAGTGGGTTCTTAAAGCATTCCAAAATGGAATTACGCTGACACTGGAGGAACTCAAAAGGCAAAATAAACGCTCATCCCATCATGATAAAATGACATACGGACAAATTGATCGTTATTGGTTTTGGTATTTGGACTACTTATTGTGGGAATCTTACATTGAGCAGAACAGCTTTGCGGACTCCATGTTAAGTAACCTAAGCAAGGATGAGCAAGCAGCTATCAGCAATTACCGTTTTCAGAGAAAACGCTCAATTGAGCATCTACATCCACAGAATCCAGAAAATGAATCACAAGACTGGCGAACTGACAGAGATGATAACGCAGATGTGGTCCGTAACGGCGTTGGAAATCTCGCAATGATATCCTCATCGTTCAATTCTGTCCAAAGCAATGATTCAATCGGCGTAAAATTCGCAAGATTAAGAGATACACAAATTCCACAGAAGAAACTGGAAAGCATTAAAATGCTTTTAATGTTCAAACTCGCCGGAGGCAAAGAATCCGACTGGACGATTGATATGGCTCAAAAACATAGAGAGGATATGCTTGCCTTGTTGGAAAATACAAACAATGCGGGGAGGTTACTATTTAACTTTCCCCATTATCAAAAATGAAGCATAAAACATTATTCGGCGTTTGGGGAGATGTGATGTGATTCTCACTGCCGTTTTTGCTGTAGGAAGTTTTTAATAAATGGTTTCGCTGGTCACGACACGTGGTACTGTTTGAGGCTGAGACTCTCAAAATAAATGCGCTCCGGTTTTAATCTCTCTCATTTTTAAGGGCAGCAAATTCGGCGTTTGACTAACCATGGTTCGAACCTGCTTTACCGGTAATTTACCGATAACATATTTATCATTAACATGATAAGTGGGGTTTAGATGCTTTTTTATGTTCGTGACTAGTCACGGGGCATTGGAGAATCTGAGAGCGGATACCGGAAAAAGTGGCCTTTGCCGGTGCTTGCGGGGTGTTCTCCGCAGAAACGGAGAATTTGCAAAACCCTTTGGTACAAGGGCATATAGGGAAAATAAAAAAGCCCGTGACTACGGGCCTGAGATTTTAAAATGGTCGTCCAAGGCGGATACGAACCTCAGACCTTTTGGATTTGAGGCAACAGAAGCTTTTCAGGTTGGCCATGCAAGGCTGATTCCGGTCAAAAACCTGAAATTTTTTAAATTATTTCCGAAAAACAGGCATTAAAGAGGTTTCCGAAAGAAGCGTTTTGAGGCTGGAAACGGGGAGTCGGGTTCGCATAATCAGATTGAATAAAGACACCAGATGCATTAAAACAGGACAAAAAAAAACGGCTTTTTGGAGAAAATAGTTGTATGTTATTCTTAATTAACAATTAGAAATGGTTTTAAAAAATTTCATTTTATCGGGGGTACCCCCCGTCGAACGGAGAAACAGAGAGCAAAACCTGAATTTTTCCTTAAAAACATGCCTTCCCATTTGCTCTCTCAAGAAGGTCTGTTCTTGCAAAACCCTTTGGTACAAAGGGATATAGAAGGGGGTAAAAAAATGGGGAGTTCCGGTTCGCAAAAAATGGATGGTGCGCGGGAGGGGACTTGAACCCCTACCCGTAAGGACCAGATCCTAAGTCTGGCGCGTCTGCCAATTCCGCCACCCGCGCATTAACCAAGAACAAAAAATTACAGCTTTGTATGATTAATTCAATTACTTTCCCGTCAAAACGCCTCTTTTCAAACTTAATATTCAATTTTCTGCTATGGCCTCATAAAAAAAGACTTGCCGAAAAAATATTAAGATTTAAAGTATTCGGATATATAAAGGCGGGAAAATGATAGACACGGAAAAAGATACACGGAAAATAGTGGAAAGAGCGCTCATCATAGGGCTTCAGGATGCCTCATGCACCGCACAGGAAGCGGAAGAGCATCTGATTGAGTTGAAAGAGCTTGTCAAAAACCTGTCCATACCGATAGTTGACAAACTCATGGTGCATTTAAAAAAACCAAACCCGAAATATCTTGTCGGCACAGGAAAAGCCGAAGAAATAACTCAACTCGCAAAAGAGAAAAATTGCGACTGCCTCTTTTTCGATTGCGACCTCTCGCCGTCCCAACAGAGAAATTGGGAAAAACTTACTAAAATATGCGTAATAGACCGGCAGGAAGTCATAATCGATATTTTTGCGTCGAGAGCGTCCACAAAGGAAGCAGTCCTACAGGTCGAACTGGCAAGGCTTAAATACTCCATGCCGCGCCTGACAAGAGCATGGACCCATCTTTCGCGGCAGTACGGCGGAATAACAGGCGCAAGAGGCGAAGGTGAAAAACAAATCGAGCTTGACAGGCAAATCATCAAGCACAAAATAAGTCAGCTCGAAAAAGAACTTCTGGACGTGCGCAAGCACAGAGATATTCAGAGAAAAAACCGTGAACGCCACGGGCTGTCTCACGCCGCCATTGTCGGATATACCAATGCAGGGAAATCATCTCTCCTGAACGCTCTGACTTCTTCAAACGCCCTCGTGGAAAATAAGCTTTTCGCAACGCTTGACCCACTTACAAGAAAAGCCGAACTTCCAGATAATCAAAATCTGCTCCTCACCGATACAGTCGGCTTTGTCCGCAAGCTCCCGCATAATCTGGTGGAAGCGTTCAAAGCGACCCTGGAAGAAGCGACTCTGGCCGATTTTCTACTAATCGTACTGGACTTGGGCAGTTCGCAGATTGAAGAACACTGGGAAACAACCCTTTCGGTATTAAAGGAACTTGGAGCCGATGACAAAAGAAAAATCCTGGTTTTCAACAAATGTGATTTAAACAAAGACCCCGTACTGATGGCGCGCCTTCAAGGCATAGAAGGTGAAAAACTCTTCGTATCGGCGCTGACCGGAGAGGGAATTGGACAGCTGAAATCAAGATTATCAGAAATAGTAAAGGAACAATCAGAGAAATTAAGTCTCAGAATCCCGCCCGCACGGCATGACATGGCCTCTTTTGCTTATGAAAAGGGAAATGTGATTAAATCCGAATATGATGAAAACGGAGATCTGCTCCTGACAGTGAACGTGAACATGGCCCACAGGAAGAAATTTGATGAATTTGTCATTTAAATGAAGGCATTATTCATTTTCAATTTCAGAAATAGCGAATACATTATGGTAGCTGTTCATACCGTAATGGTTTCATTACTAAAAAACTTATAAGGGTTTCAGATGAGATTTTCATTTAAATTTATCATGACTGTCTGCTGTCTGCTGCTTATCTTCAGGCAAGGCGCGTTTGCCGCAAGCGATGAATGGGAACTCTGGAAAAAAGGCTTCGAGACTTACGAACAGGGAGAAGAAAACTCTCTGGCCGGAAATAGAAAAGAAGCCCTGGTAAAATTCAAAGCCGCGCTGGAGTTCTTCACTCAGGTAAAGAAAACAAAGCCGAATTGGAATAAGAAGGTAATAGATTACAGAATCGATTTGTGCTCAAGAAAAATAGAAAGTATCACAAAGGCAATAGCGCTGGAGAATGACGCACCGCCAAAAAACGCGGCCAAACAGCCTCCGCAAAACACCAAGACCACAGCTCAGGACGCGGCCCACGATACAAATACCGCAGAGCTCAAAAAGGAACTGGAAAAGTACAAGGACAAGCTCTTTGAAGCCACTGTCATGCTTGAAAACAACAAGCGGGAAATAGAAAAAAACAAAAAAGCCTCCGATGAAATAAAAAGTCTCCTGAAAGATAAACTTGAGCTCGAAAAACAGTGTTCAGCCATGACGCTCAAATATGAGGAACTTAAAAATAAAACCTCCCAGCCCTCCACTGAAGCGCTGGAACTTAAACAAAAACTCATAAGCGAAAAAACCGCTTCCGACAAGTTTAAACAGGCGTTTGAAAAAATATCAGCTGAAAACGAGGCCCTGAAAAACCAGAGACAGGAGCTTCTTAAAAATAAGACACAGCTTACTTATGAATTGAAAAATCTTTCCGACAAAAGCGCTGAAATAAACTCTGAAAACAAGAAGTTCCAGGCTAAACTCGCAGACAAAATAAAAGTTGTCGATACGAATAACGCAAAAATACAGGCCCTCGAAAAGCAGAAAGAGGACTTCAGGATAAGATGCGAGAAAAAGTCACAGGAATATGACGCTCTATACAAGGAAATAAAGACCCTTCGGGAAAAAACAGATCTGAACTCGGTAGGCAAACAGATGGAAAAGGAAAATGAACTTTTCAGGAAAAACATCGACAGTCTACAGGCTAAAATCGACAAAGTTTCCGAAGAAAACGCAAAACTGAAAGTCCAGCTTAACCAGAAAACATCAGAATTCACACAACTGAATGAAACACTGGCGGCAATAAGCAAGCACAAAGAAGCGCTGGAACAGGATTTGAAGATATTCACTTCAAAATATGAGAAAAGCGATATAACAATAAAAAACCAGAAGCAATACATCAGCGAACTGGAGGAAAGAAACAAAAAGTTCAATAATGATCTGAAACTCTTTGCGGACAAAAACGAGAAACTTCAAGATAAAATCAAAAGTCTTTCAACCTCAAAAACACCGGAAAGCTCAACTAAAGAAAATGAGCTTTCTAGAAAGCTTGCTCAACTTTCAGAAACAAATAAAAATTTTGAGGAAAAGCTTAAAAATCTTGAAGGGCTGAAAGACGTTTCCGCAAAAAATACCGAACTCTCCGCGAAAAATCAGGCTCTCGCTAAAACTGTTACAGAACTTTCAGAAACAAACAGAAAACTCGAAGATAATATTAAAGCTCTCACTCCACTGAAAGATCTTTCAACAAAAAATCAGGCCCTCGCTAAAACTGTTACAGAACTTTCAGAGACAAACAAAAAACTCGAGGATAATATTAAAGCCCTCGCTCCACTGAAAGATCTTTCAGCAAAAAATATTGAGTTATCCGCAAAGAACACTGAGCTGTCTACAAAAATTCAGGAGCTCGCTAAAACCGTCAGCGAACTTTCAGAAGCTAAGAAACAGATTGAGGGAAAACTGGAAATAATGAGCGAAACCAGAGATTCCTCTCCCAAAATAGCAAAGTTAAATACGAAAAATCAGGAACTCGCTAAAACCGTCAGCGAACTGACAGAAGCAAATAAACAGCTTCAGAAAACAGTCAATACAAAAAACGAGCCGCTGGAAAAGCAGCTGAAAACCCTCACACAGGAAAACGCAGCCCTTAAACATGAAATAGCAACGGTCAAAAACAGCAAAGGCAAAGTTTCAACAGAAAAAGCATCTACAGAGGAAACAGAAAAGAAAAATACTGTATTGGCGTCATTGAAGAAACAAGCAGAAGAAATAAACAGCAAACTCAAAAAACAGTTTAATGAAATAGTTCAGCCGGACACCGCAAAAGTACAGGATAATGACAAGGATAAGAAAACAGAGGAAACAGAGCCGCCTGTCTCCGTTACGGCGGCAGCAGTCAAAACGCCAGAACCCCACGGCAATACCTCCGGTGAAACAGAAAAAATGAGTGACAAAAGCAAGAAGACTGTGAATGACGGGACTATAACATTTCTTCTCAAAAACGCTGAAAAAGCGGAAAAGGAAAATGACACTCAATCCGCGTTATGGCATTATAACAAAGTACTGAAATTCGCGCCCGACAACTACGACGCAAACAAGCGACTTGGCTTTCTGTATGTTAAGGAAAAAGCAAACATAAAAGCATTTCCGTATCTGGAAAAAGCCTATAAGCTCAATGACGGCGATGTCGAAGTAATGCTTCCATTAGCTTCCATAGAAATCGAAAACAAGAGGTACAAAGCAGCATTGGAAATTTTGAATAAAACCGCGCTTCTGGCCCCCAAAAACCCCATACTTCACAGATATATGGGAATCGTCTGCCAATACACAGGCAAAAACGACTTTGCTGAAAAGGAATTCAGAAAATCGATAGAACTTGATCCAAAATCGTCCGAAACGGCTTTATGCATCGCAATTTATCTCAGTACGTTCAAAGAAAAAATGGCCGAAGCCAGAGACTGGTATAAAAAGGCACTGAGACTTGGTGCTGAACCGACATTGGAAAGTCAGAAGATATTCGGCAGTGACGCGGCAGTCATGGGTGGAACAGTTCGGAAAAAAGCGGCAATAGACGAGTTTCAGAAAAAAGACGTCAAAGGAAATATCGCCCAGCAGTTTCCAGACAAAACAAAAAACATGGACAAGGCAAATCTTGACAAAGAAACAGTACAATTTCTGCTTGACTCCGCCGAGAAGCATGAAAAGGAAAATGATTTTAAAAGTGCCGCATGGGAACTCAGCAAGGCAAGTTCACTGTCCCCGGATAATCCCGAAATCCTGAAAAAGCTCGGGGTGGTCTATATGAAAATTCCAAGTGAAGGCAAAGCTTTAAACGCACTTGAAGAAGCGTACAGGCTGAAATCCGAGGATGCTGAAATAATTCTGCCCCTTGCGACCCTCTACATTAAAAATGGGAAATACTCACAGGCCCTGAACATGCTGAACATGGCGGCTGTCCTGGACCCGAAAAACGCGGTTGTCCAGCGCTACATGGGCATAGCCTGCAAGAGCCTGGGTCAAAAAGAGAACGCAGACAGAGCTTTCAGAAAAGCAATGGAACTTGACCCATCGTCGCCAGATACCGCGCTTGAAATGGCCATGTTCCTCGCTTTTTCATGTTACAAAAATGAAGAGGCAAAAGAGTGGTATCTGAAAGCCAAAGAGCTCGGAGCAAAACCCAACCAACTGCTGGAAAGAATCGTGCGGAAGTAAAAAGCCGATACTGAATAATGAAAGAATCCCGGCTAAAAACATCAGTACTCGTATATCTCCTCCCGTTAATCGCGGGCCTGATATCCAGGATTTTCCTTTTTCAAAACTGGCTTGATTCACCCCTCCGTTACTATCATCTCATCCAGGGCCTGGACATGAAAACCATGCTTGAGCTGGGAAGCCGTTTTTACCATCTCGACACAAATTTTTCGATTTACAGGCTCCTGATTGCCTCCGTCATGTTTTTCAATCACGGCGCGCATTGCGTCGAGGCACTCATAATCATACAAATGCTTTTCGGTTCCCTGACAGGTGTCCTCATCGCTTATATATCGCTGAGAATATCCGGAAATAGATATATTTCGATGTTCTGCGGCATCCTCGCCGCGCTTTACTCCCCTGCCCTGCTTTACGAATGCCTTACCCTGCAGGAAAGCACCTTTCTCTTTTTCAATATCCTTTCGATAGCCGTAATTCTAAAGGCAAGGACAAAACATTTCAGTGCCTTGTGGCTGATATTTTCAGGAATCGCACTTTTCCTGCCGCCGCTTATGAGATTCTCCTCTTTTCTCTGGGCGCTTCTGGGGCTTTTATGGATAATTCTTTACATGCTCAGGCGCGTCAGAATAAGAAACACAACGGGGATATTGAAGGAGATGTTTCCGGTATTTCTTTTTCTTTTCATCGGGATTGCGGCGGTAGTTCTCCCGGTATCGCTTTTCAACCTTTACAAAGGGTGGGACCTAATGCCGTTTTCTCCGGCAAATCTCAAATATACCCTTCAACTGGGCACCATGGAAAACCCCTCTAATCTCAATCTTCCGCCTTCAACTGAAACTGAAAAACAACATGAATTGGCAATATCTTTCAAAAATATCTTTAAGCAGGCAGCCAATTACTCGAAAAAAGCACTTTTCATTTTCAGGGCCTTTGAAATACCGAATAACGTGAACTACTATTTTATCAGGAGTCATTTGAACCCCCTGGAATACCTGCCGGGGCCACTTCTGCTTATTCCCGCCGCCGTCTGCGGGATAATAATAATGCTGGCGAAGAGAAGATTTATGCGCAGAGAATCCATCCTCTTTTTTTATCTCATCTCGTTCACTATACCGTTGTGCATATTTTTTCCGCTGGGCAGGTACAGAATCGTATTTCTGCCGGTATTCTGTTTATTCGCGGGATACTTCCTCATGCACATAATAAGGGAATTCAAGAAAGTCAGCCGCGGCGGCAAATTTACAGTATTTCTGATTCCGCTTCTGCTTTACGCGCTGATTTTTCGCTGGGCGGCGCCGTCAAATCTGCCATTGAGGGCGGAAGACTTCGTAACATACGGACAAGCGCTTGAAATCCAGAAAGGAGATGTCCCGGAAGTGGAGACATGCTTTGCGCTGGCACTTCTGGCAAATCCGGAATCCAAATCAGCCGCCCTGAATCTGACAGATAAACTCATCAGACACGCCAAGTTTGAAAAAGCCCGGAGCATAATTGAGCCTTTTTACTTTCAGGACATGCAGAATTACAAATTCGCGATAAAATACGCGGCGTCCCTGCTTGGCATAGGAAAAGCCGAAGAAGCTGAAGAAATATTACGTCAGTTGCCCCCGCCTGAAAACAAAGTTTCCAGATACAATTACTTTTTCAATCTCGCCGAAAGCAGACGCCTCCAGAGAAAAGACGCTGAGGCGGCGGAAGCTTATAAAAAAGCAATGGAGCTTACCGACAGAAAAGAAAATCTTGAAATACTGAAGGAATTCCTGAAAAAAGTCAACAAACCGGATACCATGAGGTAAGAGAATTATATGCGGATAATGATGAATCTAATTGGGGGCTTTCTGCTTTTCGTCATACTGCCTTGCGGAACTACCGAGTCGAATGCAGGAAAGGCAGAACAGCAAGCGCTATTTAATGTCGGCTATCAGGTACTTGATCTCAAATATCAAAAAAATGGGCAGGAGCAAACAATCACCGTGGCTGTCTGGTATCCTACCGCGGCCCAACCGGGGCTTCATAATTATGGTGGCCCAACAAAAGGCAGCGTGGCCCTCGGCGCGATGCCTCTGGCTGAAAGCGCCCCTTACCCTTTGCTGGTCTTCTCACACGGATACGGAGGAAGCGGGCTCAGCGCTGTTTTTCTTACAGAAGCCCTCGCCGCACACGGCTGGGTCGTCGCATGCCCGGACCATCACGACAAGTATTCGGCTGTCCGTATAAAAACCGGCCGGGAAAAAGATCTTGACCGCAAAGGTTTTTTACAAAGCGCTAAAGAAATAGTAAATTCAAATCCCGAAAATCGCGAAAAATACCTCTATCGTCTGGATGAAATGAGAGCCGTACTTGACGGAATTTTAGCATCAGGGCCTTTCGGCAAATTAATCGATAAAAACCGTGTTGCTGCCGGGGGACATTCTTTCGGCGGTTTCACGGCACTGGGGGTTAGCGGAACAATTAAAGAGTATTATGCTCCCCGTGTCAAAGCAATATTGCTGTTTTCAACAGGTGCCGGCGCTTATCTTTTCAGAGATGAAGAACTTGCCGCCGTTCAAATTCCATCCATGCTTTTCATGGGTGAACGGGAAGAAAAACAGGTGCGCGGTTCGAAAACAATGCAGGAACTTTCAAACAGGATTTTTAATAATCTGCCATTGCCCAAGTATTTCCTTACAGTCAAAGGGGCAAATCATTTTTCATTTAACGACCGACTTACTGACATTCCCCGAATAATACCGCTCAGCGGGACTGAAGAACAATTTGAAGTCATCAGGAAATACTCAATCGCTTTTCTGGAAAAGTACATCGCAGGAAAACAAACCCAGGATAAGATACTGGAAAATTCCGATCCAATGCTCACACATTACCTCATGGAACCGGGTTTGAACAAAAAGTAGGATTTCATTCCATAAAGCAATTGCGCCCTATTGCGGCCTTGAAGTTTCGGGGCGCTTCTCCGCTCATGCGTTTAAAGAAGCGCGAAAAACGGAACACGTCGTCAAATCCCATTTCTGCCGCTATCTCCGTCATGTTCATTTCCGATTCCATGAGAAGACGCCGCGCCGTTTCGAAGCGGTATTGATCGATATAGACTTTTAAAGGCACACCCAGATATTTCTTGAAAATACGATTTATATAAACAGTCGAATAAGAATTTTCTTCAGCGAGTTTTTTTACCATCACCGGCTTGCCGGCGACAATGAGTTCTTCAATTCTCCGTCTTACTTTTCTTATCCGGATATCTTCTTTTTCCTCCCATCCATGTTTACGGAAATGAAGATCAAGGAGGGTAGCCAGAAGATGCTCTACCAGAAGCTGGCTTGTATGGGACGGCGAAGATTTTTCCAGTTTAACCGCTTCCAGAAGCGCTTTGAAAAGTATTCCGGTTTCTTTAGTTTTTGCCAGGATTCCGGCCGGATACTTTTCCTCCATTTCCGCCACTACAAATTTTATGCTCCATGAAAGTCTCCCGTGAGGATGGTCCATATAGTGCCAATTCCGCGGAGGAATGAACAACATATCACCGTCATCCGGAATTAATCTGCCCGTATTCAGAAGGACTGAAAACCCCTTTTTCTCTACCAATTCCATCTGCCAGTAGGGGTGAACATGTTCAGTATGCCTGGCGCCGTGAGGAAAAGGACCTTCGATTCTCACCAGATTTACGGTGTACTGGCAGGAAAGATGGCGGCAGTTCATTTCCTCCAGGTGCTGATCCCATGCGTTATGCGTAGGCCATGCCATATTGCCGATTCCATTGCAGTTTCGATTTTGCTATATTTTAAATCCTTTTTGTCATTCATTCAACAGCATTTTCAGCCTATAATATTAAAAAACATTAATTTCATTCAGAGAAGGGCAAAAGATAGCAAAATGAAAATAGATATTAAAACAGGCCGGGTTGAGTTTGAAGCATCCTCATCTAAGACATTGGACATTCTTTTCGCCGGAGACCTCTGCCCGCGCGACAGAACGGAGAACCTGATTCTCGAAGGCCGCAGTGAAGAGATTGTAGCAGGAGTCGTTAAAGAACTGAGAAACTGCGATTTATCTGTAGTTAATCTTGAAACTCCTCTTACGGCTTCCGGTTATCCGATCCCAAAATCCGGACCGAATATCAGGGTCGCGCCGGAATGCATTCAACTTTTAAAAGCATGCGGATGGGATATTGCCTGTTGCGCGAACAACCACATAGGGGACTTTGGCGATGCGCCCGTAACTGAAACACTCTCCCGTCTTGATGAAAACGGCATATTGCATGTTGGCGCCGGAGAAAATCTGAAATCAGCTTACCAGCCTTTGTTTGTTGAAAAAAACGGAGTCAAAATCGCCTTTCTTGCCTTCGCCGAAAACGAGTTCGGCTCCGCCGGAGAAAGCAAGCCCGGAGCGGCCCCGCTTAATCCTCTCCGCAATATCGCTCAAATCAAAGAAACGTCCAAACTGGCGGATATAACGATTGTCATGGTACACGGGGGAAATGAGCTTAATCCTGTTCCCTCTCCCCGGGTTGTAGATACTTACCGCGCTTTTGCCGATGCCGGCGCGAGCGCCGTCGTGGCGGGGCATACGCATTGTCCGCAGGGTATTGAACTGTGGAATGGCATTCCGATAGTTTACAGTTTGAGCAATTTTATTTTTGACGCCACCGCAGAATATGAAGGATATAACTGGTGGTATGGGTACATGCTGCGCCTGAAATTCTCTGGAACTAGGGCCACAGGGCTTCAGGTCATACCGCATCACTGCATGCCCCATGGTGAAAAAGTAACTCTCCTTGAAGGAAGCGCCAGAGAGGATTTCATCAAATATCTCAACTTCATTTCGGAGATTATCAAAAGCCCGGACGAAGTGAGGAAATATTACAACGCATGGTGCGCAAGGAGCATTGACGGCGGCTATTTTTCAAGACTCGGCAAAGCTTTTTATCCCATCAACTGGGAAGATAAAACTTCCATCGGCGCGTTTATGGCTATGCGCAACCTGCATACGTGTGAAGCACATAATGAATTGCTCACCAATTCTCTGAGGCTTATTGAAGAACATGCCGTGGAGGACGCTTTGAAATACCTTCCCAGGCTTAATTCGCTAATTCAGGGCAAATTGCCTTGTTGAGAAAAATAGCAAATCTCACTTAATCACTGGACCAGGCCGAAATAGCCTATTACGGCAGAAATGCCCATGATAATCAGGGGGTTTATTTTGGTAAAGCTCAGGATTAACGCCGAAGCCGCGACAAGGATATAAGCTTCCCAGCCGCTGGCGGCGTGTTTTGTTACTATAAGAGAACTGGCGAAAAGCAGGCCCACGGTAACGGCGGAAAGTCCTTTCTCAACCGGCTCGCGCCATTTGGAATCATGAAAATAATGCCAGACGCGGCTGACGACATATGTCAGTACGCATGCGGGAGCAAAAGTGGCCACAGTCGTAACAATCATCCCCGGCCAGCTGGCGACTTTATAACCGATAAGGCTGACTATAAGCATGCTCGGCCCCGGCGTGGCCTGAGTAATCGCGAAGAAGTCAACGAACTGGTCGTTGGTAATCCAATGATAATTGCGAACACAGTCCAGCTGCATCTGCGCAAGCGCGGCAGTGCCGCCGCCAAGAGCTATCACGGAAAGCCCGCTGAATACATATAAGAGAGAGAGAAGCGTCATCACGTTCATTTTTCCTTGCCCTCCTCACCTTCACTTTTTTTCTGCGCCTTTCCATAGTACCAGTAGGCGATAATGGCAAGGGGCCCTACAATAAGAATAGCGAGCATCATCGGTAAACGTACAAAAGCAATCAGAGCAAAAGCCACAGCACCGAAAATCATGAAAAGCCAGTCCTTAATGTTTTTGGAAGTCAGTTTTATTGCCAGACTGAAAGCCATGCCTGCGGCACAGGCACCAAGGCCGTTCAATGTCCTGTGTACGGCAGGATCGGAACCCATTTCGATAAAAAGTATGCCTACAACCATGACAATGACAAGGGGAGCGGCAACAAGCCCGCATACAGCGGCGAATACCCCGGCAACGCCACGGAAGTTTGAACCGATATAAGCGGCAAGCTTTATCATATTGGGCCCGGGAAGCACCTGGGTTATCGCCAAAGCATGAAGAAATTCATCGTCAGTAAGCCACTTGCGTTCCTTTACCGCAATCTGTTCGGCCCACGCCGTAAGGCCGCCGCCGAAGCTGCAAAGGCTCATCTTGGCAAAACCGGTAGCGAGGTCCCAGAGTTTGACCTCTTTCTTCTTTTCCAGCCTCTGATAAGGCTTTTTCAGATCCATATATCCTCTATTCTGATATCTGACTCGGCTTTTTCGAGAGGGTCGGGCACATTGAAATGTTCCGTAAGCTTCCAGTCTTCCTCAAACTGCGCATGGAGCTTTTCGATTAACGGCCTGTCCTTTATCATTATGCCGAGCTCGCGGCGTTCGTCGAAAGCGCGCCTGTGTATGTTCATGGAACCGATAATGGCGGATTCGCCGTCCTTCATTATCAGCTTGGCGTGAAGCTTAGGCGCTTTCAGAACATGTATTTTTATCTCGTTATTATGCATAATTCTGAATGAGCTGAAAGTATCGGGGCGGTCCCATTCCTGAACACCATGCTTTCCGCTGCAGATGAAATGCACATGGACGCCGCGGGCTTTGGCATGGACAATTCTGTCAAGTATCGGGACATCGACAAATTTAGGGTGCTGTATGTACAGGTGTTTTCTGGCAGTATCAATGAAATCGGCAATTCTGGTGCGGGAATCGTGAATGCTCCAAAGAAGCCCTACGTATTTTCCCGGGATATAGGAGGTCCTGGTCCAGTCGGCATCAAAACAGTCCGCGATCTGCGATACCTGCTCAGGGTCAGTGGTAATAATTCCATAATCGCGGGTCTCAGAAAAATATTTGGCGGCAAGATTAAAAGTGGCGATAAGGGCGACGGAAGAGTCGGCGACAATTGATTTTTCATGTGTAACGATAAAAGCCGGATTGGTCCAGTCGGCCTTGATATTCATTTTTTTGAACCGCTCCATAGTCTCGTCGTTCTCGCGCTTGCCGTCGGGACGCTTGGGGTTCAGCATCACGCGCACATCAACACCCTTGACATGAGCGGCGACAATAGAGTCAACAATAATAGGGTCGGTAAGCGTAAACTGCTTTATTCTCAACGTGCTCTTAGCTCCGCTTATAATGTTCAGCACCGGGGTCATTCCATCATAAGGCTGAACAACCAGTTTGCGCATTGACGGGGTATCGTACAGTACATTTGCCATTCTTCACCTCAAATAAGATTTAACGAAATACTAAACACAATTCTTACACAACAATATTAATAAGCCTGCCGGGAACACATATAAGTTTTTTCAGCGGTTTTCCCTGAACAGCGGCTTTGACGGCGTCGTTTTCAAGGGCCATGTTCCGCATTAGTTCTTCCGAAGCTCCCGCGGGCATCATTATCCGGGCTTTGGGCTTGCCGAGCACCTGCACGAGGATTTCTATTTCATCCTCTCTGATATATTCTTCATTGTATTCGGGCCATTTTTCATAGGCTATGGAATCTTTATGCCCGATTATTTCCCAGAGTTCCTCGGCAATATGGGGAGCAAAGGGAGCAAGGAGTTTCACGTAAGTTTCAGCGGCTTCGCGCGGAAGTTTGTCCAGTTTTGAAAACTCATTCGCGAAAATCATAAGCTGGCTGATAGCTGTGTTAAAGCCGAGAGTGTCAAGATCTGAACTGACTTTCTTAATAGTGGCATGAAGCAGGCGGAGCTGTGATTTATCCATTTCCGCATTGACTGTTTCGGTTTCGGCAATCATGCGCCATGATCTTTTCAGAAACCTGTAAACACCTTCAATGTCCCTGGTGTTCCAGGGTTTGACGGCTTCAAGGGGGCCCATGAACATCTCATAAAGCCTCATGCTGTCGGCGCCATATTCGCGGATGACATCATCGGGATTGACTACGTTTTTGAGGGACTTGGACATTTTGGCGGCGAACTCCGTGAGTTTTTCGCGTGTATCTTTTCGGACGGGCCCGGCTTCGGTATGCTCAACCATGTCGGAGGGAACAAGCGCGCCTCTTTCATCCTTGTATGACTGTCCGAGTATCATGCCCTGATTGACAAGTTTTTTAAAGGGTTCCTTAGTGGAAACAACGCCTATATCATAAAGCACCTTGTGCCAGAACCTGGCATAAAGCAGATGCAGCACGGCATGTTCCGCGCCGCCCACATAAAGATCAACCGGCATCCAGTATTTTTCCTTTTTCAAGTCAAAAGCACATTCTTCGTTGAAGGGGTCCATATAGCGCAGATAATACCAGCAGGAACCCGCCCATTGCGGCATGGTGTTTGTTTCACGGCGGCCTTTTTTGCCTGTTACCGGGTCAGTGTAATTGAGCCATTCTTTCGCCTTGGCAAGGGGTGATTCTCCGCTTCCGGCCGGTTTGAAATCCTCAAGTTCGGGTAGAAGAAGAGGGAGTTCGCTTTCGTCCAAAAGCTTTATCGAACCGTCTTCCATATGCGCGACAGGGAACGGTTCGCCCCAGTAGCGCTGACGGCTGAAAAGCCAGTCGCGGAGCTTGTAGTTTACAGCACCTTTGCCGATCTTTTTTTCTTCCAGCCATTCGGTGGTTTTTTTCTTTGCCGCTTCGACTTCGAGGCCGTTGATATCAAGACCGTCGGAGTTGGAGGAATTAATTGAAACACCGTTGCCGGGCCAGCAAAGCTTTCCTTCCAGTACAGACGCGACATCAATCCCCGCCGCCGCGGCTTCTTTTTCATCAGGTTTCAGAATGCAGCGTATGGGGATGGAAAATTTTGTCGCAAACTCGAAGTCCCTCGTATCATGCGCGGGAACAGCCATAATCGCCCCGGTGCCGTAACTTATAAGGACATAGTCGGCTATCCAGACGGGGATTTTTTCGCCATTGACGGGATTGACCGCATAAGCCCCGGTAAATACCCCGGTTTTTTCAGTGTTCAGGTCTGTACGGGACAAATCGCTCATTGTTGAAACTTTGCGGCAGTATTCATCAACCTGCGCTTTCTGAGCGGCAGTCGTGATTTTTTCAACGAGGGGATGTTCCGGCGAAAGCACCATGTAAGTGGCGCCGAAAAGAGTATCCGGACGGGTGGTGTAAACCCTGATTTTGTCATTCTGCCCGCAGACGGAAAAATCCACTTCCGCGCCTGTTGACTTGCCGATCCAGTTTCTCTGCATTTCCTTTATGCCTTCAGACCAGTCGAGTTCGTCAATGTCGCTGAGAAGGCGTTCCGCGTATTCGGTTATTTTGAGCATCCACTGTTTCATGGGCTTGCGAATGACGGGATGGCTGCCGCGTTCGCTCTTGCCGTCAATGACTTCTTCATTGGCAAGTACGGTCCCTAACGCGGGACACCAGTTCACGGGGACTTCGTCAATATAGGCAAGGCCTTTTTTATAGAGCTGGAGGAAAATCCATTGCGTCCATTTGTAATATTTAGGATCGGTAGTGTTTATTTCCCTGTCCCAGTCGTAACTGAAGCCGAGGGCTTTTATCTGGCGGGTGAAAACTTCAATGTTCTTTTTAGTGGTGATTGAGGGATGAGTACCGGTTTCGACGGCATACTGTTCGGCCGGAAGCCCGAAAGCGTCCCAGCCCATCGGATGAAGCACGTTGAAACCGCGCATACGCTTGTAACGGCAGACAATGTCAGTCGCCGTATATCCTTCGGGATGCCCGACATGAAGACCTGCTCCGCTGGGATACGGAAACATATCAAGGACATAATATTTAGGCTTCTCCGAAAAATCCTGAACTTTAAAAGTCTTATTCTTTTCCCAGTAGTCCTGCCACTTCTTCTCTATGGCCTCAAAATCATAATCTCTTCGCTGCATTTTCAAAAACCCTTATTCCTAAAACTAAGTATAACCATTATTTACTTACGATATAATACTTCTGTAAAGATTGCTTTTCAATCACTGCGATGAGTATATTTTCGCCTTCAAGAAACATGGCCCAGCGCAGGGAAAAAATAAATCTTACCACAGAGGGCACGAAGAGACACGGAAAATCCTAATCCGATATTCTCAACACGCTTGAAGCTTTTTACAACAATCAGGAAATGTGGAACACTCATCATTTTTACGGCAATCAGTCATTGACGCTGTTACTCATAAATGACCGGCGTACCCATTTTTCTGTTCAGGTATAAAAACAGCCTGAATCTTTTGGGGGAATGAGAAGAGACTCCCCTGTTTTCAATGCTGTTGTATTCTTTCATAATCGCGTTCTTGTATTCAGATTGAAAGCTGAAAACTATTCCATTACTTATGAACCCCCCGTAAACCGGGATAATTATATTAAAAATCAGATTGGAAATTTTTGCGGTTTTCGAAAATCCGATATCGGTAACTTCATATTCGCGCTTTTCACTGTTCAGCAAATCCCTGCATGTAATACATGCACCTTTCCGATTGACATCGACGACCTCAAATAGTGACGAAAAAGCCCGAACAAGGCCTTTAAGATATTCTTTTTCGAATTCATTTTCGCCTATATCGGCCTCCAGGGCCAGATCAGCGGCGCTTTTTCCATCAGTTTTCAGTTCACAGTTGCTGAAATATATCACCCTCTTAATATCCTCCTCATCGTCAGATATAAAACTTCCGTTTTTGTCGATCAGTCTGAGATATCTTCCCGCTCTCAAAACAGCGGCAGAAGATAAGAATTCAGATACCTTTGAATTCATTTTCTTTCTTGCCGCGGATATCTTCTTATATAATTCCAAGTCCAGCATATTTTACTTTTTCCATTTTTGATAAACTAAATAAAACCCTATAATACACATAGTCTATAAGAGGCGTTTTTGCAATACGGCTCTGGAAAAAGCATTACGGGAATGCTATATGTACTTGAACCCTCCGGAGACTCAAAATGGACAAAGTAATTGTAAAAGAGCTTTATTCTCTTATAAAATCGCGCGAAAAAGATTTCACAGGACTCACACGGCAGATATGGGAAAAACCTGAGCTTGGCTTTGAGGAAAAATTCGCCTGCGCCAGGCAACTTGAACTATTAAAAGAACTCGGGTTCAGCACCGAATCCCCCTACGCCGGTGTTGAAACAGCGTACAAAGCCGTAAAAGGCAGTAAAAAGCCCGTATTCTGTTTTGCCGCCGAATATGACGCGCTCCCGGAATTGGGGCACGGCTGCGGACATAACCTCATCTGCGCCGCCGCCATCGCCGCCGGATGGGCGCTCTGTTCAAAACTTGAGGAAAAAGGCATTGACGGGACAGTCGTAGTCATGGGAACCCCCGGCGAAGAATCAAAAGGCGGGAAAGTCATAATGCTGAAAAACCATGCCCTTGACGGGATTGACGCTGTAATGATGGTACATCCATCCTGGCGCACTACGCCCGATACGGGCAGTACCGCAATACGGCGTTTCGATGTGAACTTCAGCGGCAAGTCAGCCCACGCGGCGGCAGCTCCCGAACTGGGCCTGAACGCTTTGGACGCCGTAGTAATGCTGTTCACCGGCATAAACGCATGGCGTCAACAACTTCCCGAAGCCTCCAGAATACACGGGGTAGTCAGCAATGGAGGAAACCTCCCTAACATCATACCTTCTTCCGCGTCATGCCGCTTTTTTCTGCGTTCGCCGGACGACAGTGTGCTGGATAAAATGGAAGCGCGTTTCATGGATATTGTAAAAGGCGCCGCCCTCATGACCGGGACAGGCTTTGAAGTAAACCCCGTAAATGTGCCGTATAAATCCAGACGCCCCAATCAGGGATTGAACAGGATTTATATGGATGCCGTTTCTGAACTCGGGATGAAACCTGTTTTCCCTCTGCATCCAGGAAGAGGCTCCAGCGACTTCGGTGATTTTTCGCATGCCTGCCCGGGAATACACCCGTATTTCGGGATAGCGGACAGGGAAATAGCCGGACATTCAGTGGCTTTCGCGGAAGCCGCGGGAAGCAATTACGCCATGGAACAAATGCTGAAAGCGGCGGCGGCGATGGCGTCCACCGGATATAATTTCATAAAAGACAAAGAATTCAATCTGGAAGTAATTTCCGGCAAATAAATAAATAAAAGGAAACATTTAAAATGCTGAACAGATTTATTTTACAGGCACTCCTATGCGCGGGGCTGACATTTGCTTCCTTAACACTCAAAGCCGCGGAGGAAATTAATCCGGGGAAATTCACCTACGCGGAAGCAAGTGTCCCGGCACAGATACCGATATGCATGATAGGTGACAGCATAACATGGGCAGGCAACGGCGATTACTGGCGCAAATATATGATAGAAAGGATACCTTCGCTGGCATTCATCGGCACTCATACCGCAGTACTCGGCTACAGTCACGCAGGAGAAGGCGGCAACAGCACGGAAGCTGTATTGAAAAGAATGAAAGACATACCCGATTGCCCCTACTACTCCCTGCATATCGGCACCAATAACAACAGCATCAAAAACGAGGCGGACCTTCAGAAACGCGCCGAATATACCGCCGGAAAAATTCAGGAAATAGTATTGGAACTCTTGAAAAAACAGGGTGTAAAAAAGGTATTTCTGAGTAGTATTTTCCCCTGCCAGACAGATAACCCCCTCAGGGACAAAACAAACGCGGCCACAAATGTAATACTCAGAGAAAAAATGAACAACGGCACATTCCCTAAAGACAAGGTGGTATGGGTAGAATATGAAAAGCCCATAAGGGCAATTGAAAACTGGGGCCCGCTCATAAAACTGCACCCCACCATCGAAGGATATAAAATCCCCGCAAAAATCCTCACGGACAAACTTATAGAGGAATTCAAAATAAGCAATCCGTCACAAAAACCCGTCGCGAAACCAGGCACAGGCGTCCGCGTGGTAAACCTCTGGAGTAAAACTGAAAATTCCACGATTATTCCTATAACAGCCGGATGGTACACTATATCCTTTGACCTGACTGAAATAAGCGGCCCTAACCCGTCAATCATTGTCACGTCCGCCGACAGTTCAGCCAAATTCAAACTTGAACAGACATTCAAAGTTAACTCCTCCGAAAAAGGAAAAAGGGTAACAGTAAAACTCTTCACCGCTTATGAAGGCTATAAATACAGCCGTTCAAAACTCAAAATATCGGCTTCCGACTGCAAAATAGACAAAATACTTTTTGAAAAAAGCCGTCCTTCCGGAAATGCCTCGGAATATGGGGAAGGCAGTTACATAGATACCAAAACAGCCCCTGCCCCCGGAGAACTTATCGAATTTCTCTAAAATATACCCAACGAAAGGTTAATTTTAAAAATGGCCCATCATAATTGCATAAACCGTCCCGACTGGGACCATTATTTCATGGAAATAGCGCAGGTCGTCGCGCGCAGAAGCAACTGTTCACGGCGTCAGGTAGCCGCGGTAATAGTAAAAGACCACAGAATTATCTCCACCGGATACAACGGTACGCCCAGAGGCATAAAAAACTGCTTTGAAGGAGGCTGTCCCCGCTGCAATTCGGACGCTCCTTCGGGCTCAAAACTGGATGAATGCATTTGCAGCCACGGAGAGGAAAATGCCATAGTTCAGGCCGCGTATCATGGAATATCGGTAAAAGACGCCACGCTCTATACGACATTCAGCCCATGCCTCCTCTGCGCTAAAATGATAATCAATTCAGGCATTATTGAAGTCATCTATCAGGAACGCTACACCATTGACGATGTCTCCAGCAGGCTTTTAAATGAGGCAAAAATAATTCTCAGATCTCTTTCCGGCAATCTGTGATAATAATCCGTGTCCTTTTTACGTTATATTTATGAAATAATCAGAAATATTGGTAATATTTCTGGCATTGAAGTGAAAATTCGCTATTTTATTTAAGTTAAAAATGGTGACTCATGAAAGAACGAAAATTTGAAAGAGGACAGGCGATAACTGAAATGGCCATAGGGCTTGTAGCCATTATGACGGTTTTTCTGGGCCTGCTTTTCGTAGCGGCACTGGGATTGGAAAATATAAGTGCCCTCATGTCGGCACGGGCTGGCGCCGATACAAGTGCCTCCAGCGGTACAGCAGGCGGAGAAAGCGGTTCGGCCATAATCGAATGGTCCAGCGGAAACGATGAATTATATTTCACCGCTGACGACACAATCATAACTGGAACAGAAGAAAGCACCGCTAATTTTTCATCACAACTTCAGACGACATACTCCGACGCCTCATTTACCCTGGCGGAAACCGTAACAGTGGGAGGGAACAATTATTCATCGGCATTCAGCAGTCTCTCTGACGGCTCTTTGTTTCTCTCGGCAGCTCAACTGACAGGATACCTTTCGAACAATGAAGACCCTCTCGCCTCCCGGGAATTGGATGACCTCAAACAGGCTTTTGCCGCACTCTTGGGAAGACCGGCGGAATTTTCAATAAACGAAAAAGTATATATGCCGTTGGTGACAGAGTGAAAAAGAAACTGCCCTCCCCCTCATCCCGTGTAATATCACTTGACAATGCCGTTAACCTGTCTGTCGCATTGCGGAGAAAAGGCAAAAAAATCGTCGTTACAAACGGCTGTTTCGACATACTCCACCGCGGGCACGCCGAATATCTCTTCAATGCCGCATCCCTTGGTGACGCGCTCTTTGTCCTGCTTAATTCGGATGCTTCCATAAGACAGCTTAAAGGACCTTCCAGGCCGATTATAAACGAAGAAGACAGAGCGTATATGCTCGCCAGTCTCTCTTTCGTTGACGCCGTAATTATTTTCAACGGCGAAAGATGCACTGAACTCTTTGAAAAATTAGCCCCCGACATATACGTTAAGGGCGGTGATTATAATATTGAAAATATTAACGGCGAAGAAAAACAGGCATTGATAAAAGCGAATTCTCTTATACGTTTTATACCGTTTATAAAAGATTTTTCCACAACTCGGATAATAAACAAATTATCAGAAAAGCCGACAGGTCAATGAATGAAAAATTTTCTCGAAGAAATATTTGGAAGTTCTAAAAAAAGAAAAAAAGGAATAGATAAAATGAGCCTTACGCAACTTGAGACGAGTTTATTTGAGTCCGTTGAATTCTGCCTCGCCCTCCTTGGAACAATTCCCGTACCTATATGCATTGTCGGCAAATCAAATAAAATCGTACCGCTCAATACAGTCAAACTGACCTGCCCCGATAAAATACAGCAGATTTGCTGCGCTCATAATGAAAAAACAGGTGCATGGGAATTTGAAACAGATACTAACTGCATACTCTGCAAGGTAATAGAAGAATGCAGGACAACAAAGCAGAAAGTTATAAAAAAAGGCCCATGGCGGGCATTGACGGGACATACTCCCAGAGAATTCATCATCGTTGTCCACGCTATATACACTAAAATCAAGGATGATGAATTTGTGCTTGTCGGAATTGAAGACCTCACGGAAGTGGAACAGCTCAAGGGACTGCTGCCAATATGTATGGTCTGCAATAAAATCCATGACTGCAAATCACAGAAATGGGTAAGGATTGATGAATACGTCACAGACCGCAGTCCGGCAAAATTCTCTCACGGCCTCTGCCCGGAATGTTCAAAACACATGATGAGCAATATCGAACGCTGAATTTTACCAGGCTCATTAGAGCTGAAATAAACTCTTTAATCACGGGAAAATGCCGACAATTGAACAGACACTGAACTACGAGTTCAAAAACAAGGACCTCCTTAAAGAGGCCCTTACACACCGTTCATATTCCTCCGAAAAAGGATTGAATTATGACAATCAGCGTCTGGAGTTCCTCGGAGATTCGGTGCTCCAAATCATACTCACCGAATATCTCTATCTCCGCTATCCGTCAGCCCCCGAAGGACATCTCACTAAAATGAGGTCTGCCCTCGTCCAGCAGAACGCTTTGGCCAACCTGGCGGAAAAACTCGGCCTCCATCAGCATATAGTTATGGGAAAAGGCGAAATTGATTCCGGCGGCAATCACAGGGATTCCACTCTCTCAGACGCTTTTGAGGCGCTCATCGGAGCTTTTTACCTTGACGCAGGCATCGAAAAAGTGAAGGATTTCCTCCTGCCTCTTACAGAAAAAAATTACCCTGCTCCATCCGATATGCTTCATTCCATCAACCCGAAAGGGGCCCTGCAGGAATACACACAGAAAAACATCGGGGCCGCGCCTTATTACAAAACAGTGGAAGTCAGCGGCCCTGACCATGAGCCCCTTTATAAAGTTACCGTATCGGTAAAGAACAAAATCATAGGCGAAGGCGAGGCGTCAAAACGCAAAACAGCCGAAAGCGAAGCCGCCAGAAATGGCCTCATTTTCATAGAAAATAACAACGAAACCATTGAATAGGCGAATAATATGCAAAACTCATACCTCCTTGAATATCCGGCAAAAATAATATTCGGGTGCGGGAAACTCGCGGAACTTCCGGCAAATATCCCGCCAGGTTCCAGAATACTGTTAGTTACCGGAAACCACGCGGTTAAAAGCGGATTACAAAAACAGCTCATTGAACTGCTCGGAAACTTTACCGTAATACCATTCTCCGGCATCGCGCCCGAGCCTCCGCTGGAAGACGCGGACAGGCTTATAGAATTGGGAAGAAAAGAAAAAATTTCAGCTGTAATAGCTGTCGGCGGCGGAAGCGTCATAGATACGGCAAAAACAGCGGCATGCATCATTCCGGCAAAAGGCTGGACGGCCGATTACTTTTCGGGCAGAGAAAAAATCACCGGAAAAGGGCTCTTTATGGCGGCCCTCCCGACAACGGCAGGAACGGGTACGGAAATAACAAGAAATGCGGTACTGACTGACGCCGCTTCAAAAATTAAAAAATCCATCAGGCACTCTTCAATGATACCGGACCTGGCACTGATAGATCCGGCCCTTACGGTGTCAGCTTCTCCCGCGCTTACAGCTGCCAGCGGCATGGACGCTTTCACGCAGGCTGTGGAATCATTTATTTCAAGTGAAGCTAACTCCGTTTCAAAATCACTCGCGAAATCATCGGTATCTCTGATTTACGGAAGCCTCGCTGGAACATGCAGGTCTCCTGATAATCTGGAACTTCGCGGCAGAGTGGCTGAAGGAAGCCTGCTTTCGGCAATGGCTTTTTCACAGAGCGGGCTCGGTGCAGTACATGGTCTGGCGCATCCCATAGGCTCATTGCTGAAAGTGCCGCACGGAATATGCTGCGCCATACTGCTTGTGCCGATACTCAAATGGAATCTTCCCGCATGCGGGAGCGAATTCAGTGAACTGGCAGAAGCCTGTGGCGGAAAGAGCGCGGAAGACTTCATCGGAAAAGTTTCAGCGCTCTGTTCTGACTTGGGAATAGCGCCTGATTTCTCGCTGTTCGGCCTTTCGCCTGAACATTATCCCTTTATTATTCAGAATTGCCGGAGCAACAGCATGAAGTGCAATCCCCGCCAGATGAGCGACAATGACATTGAAAACATCCTCAAAGGACTTTGAAATACATTATGCAGAAGAGCGATAAAATACCGCCTTCGATATCAGAGGAAATTTCCCGTCTGTCCTCAATCGTGGAAAAAATTTTCAAAGGGGATTATTCAAGCGCCGCTTTTACTTCTTCCCACCCCCAGATCACCGCTGAAACAGCCAGACTGTCATCCGCCATCGAAAAAATGACCATGAAAATGCAGGCCGAAGAAATACGCCTGAAAGAAACGGTAGAAGAACTGAGTCGGCTCAATAACAAGCTCAAAAGAAATATATTGAAAACCGTAATCACAATAGCGAAAACTGTCAGTGCGAGGGACAGCTACACGGGAGACCACGCCCAGAGAGTGTCACATTACTCGGCACGCCTGGCCAGACGGCTTGGACTCCCTGAAGAAGACGTCGAGAATATCAAAATAGGCGCAAGGCTTCATGATATAGGCAAAATAGGCTTCAGTGACAGGCTTTTCAATAACATGGGGACAGAACTCCCTCCTGAATTCGCCGCGGAAGTAAGAAAGCATCCCCAGATAGGGGTTTCAATGCTAAAAGAACTGGATCTTCCGGCCCCCGTTCTGGATTATATTCTCTATCACCACGAGCGCATAAACGGCAAAGGTTATCCGAAAGGGCTGAAAGGAAAAGAGATACCTCTCGGCGCTCAAATCATAGGCATAGCCGATTCTTTTGACGCGATTACCACAATACGCAATTACCAGAATGCGCAAAGCAGGGACGAGGCTTTTGATATACTGATGAACCTGTCCGGGAGCGGCTTTGACAAACTTTTAGTAGAAGCCTTCATCCGGGAAATCACAGAAAACGGAATGCCCATCCACACGGAATAAAAACAAACATTTTGCCGGGCTATAATGTTTGAACGCTTTTCCGTTCTAAAATTTTATATGGAGTAAAAACTTCGGACGGCGTTTCGCCGGGACGATACCATTCTTTCGAATTTAAAAGATGAATTAACGCCAATTCTCCGCATTGTTGAAATCCGACATCGATGGTGCTTAGAGGCGGCGATAACAATTGACTGCCCGGATAATTACTGTAACCCATTATTGAGATCTGTTGCGGAATTTTCATATTAAGTTCTTTCAATGCCTGGTAAACCCGCATGGCAACCCTGTCAGAATGACACATAATCGCCGTTGGAGGCAATGGCCCGAGTTGCAGTTCCCGTACGGTCCGGATAATGCTTTCCGGTGCTTTGTCTATATGCTTTATCAACAGCGGACTTTCCTCAAGGTCATTATAACGGTAAAATTCCAAAAGCTCCTGAAGCAAAAAGCCGCGCATTCTGCTAGTGTCTTCATTGGGAAGCTTCAGAAAAATCGATGCGATCCTGCGGTGTCCAAACTTTGCCAAATAGCGCAAACCATCACCGAAGGCTGCCCTTTCATCTGTGCGAAGCACTGCAAAAGAGGTTTGAGCGGAGTCGGTCGGCCCTCCGTGCGGTATTACGACTGGCATTGGAAGAGATTTCAAGCGGCTTATGGTTTCTTCTTCCGGCAAAGCGCGTCCGGTTTCCAAAATTATTCCACTTATACTGTGAGACTGCATCATTTCCTTATAATCATTCATCGACAGGCTGTTCAAGAGGCTGGTCGAACATTTTTCCAGTGTAACAGCATTTTCCCAGGCGGATTTTTCGATACCTTCAACGATATAACGGCTTGGTGATTCTATATTTTCAGTGCCGTCTGGCAGCAGGAGGAGAAAAGTACGCCGGTTTGAGGGTTGGGCAACAAACGTTCCTTTACCATGAATCCGTTCAACAAGGCCCTCCGCTTCCAATTGGGCCAAAGCACTGCGAAGCGTTACATGTCCGATACTGAGTCGTTTGGCAAGCTCCACTTCCCGCGGCAGTTTGCTGCCGGGATAAAGCTGGCCGCCAAGAATTTCCCGTTTCAAATACTCATAGATCTGATCTTTTTTATATTCTATCGTCATATATCAACTCCCTTATTCACAGCTTCAAACAAGCTTGATATGTTTTTATGAGTTTCCATTGAATATATGGCATAATATCGTTTTTTCCAACTTTCAGGAATATTCCCAACAAAAAAGAAACTGGAAAAATCAGAGTATCACAAAGTCTTTTAAACTTGGGCTGAATACAGAGATTTTTGAGGACTTTTTATCAATCTGCTATTGACAACACCTTAAAGATACCCTATAATAGAAACACACGGAAACTTATGGGAACATATTTTGTTTACAGGAAATATAAATTATGAATCATACAAAAATAGTTTTGGTCGGTGCAAGTATGCGTATAAAGGCATTTGTTTATGCGCTATTGAAAGATTATGCGGACACCCATGAATTATGCGCCGTCATGGATGTGGATGATGGCAAAATGCGGGGCTTCAACGAAACATTGAAAATTGATTTGCCACGATATACTGATTTTGAAAAAATGTGTGATGAAATCAGACCGGATTTAGTATTGATTTCAACGGTGGATTATTTTCACAGGGATTATATTCTCAAATCGCTTGACCGGAAAATATCATGTATTTCGGAAAAACCCCTTTGCGTCAATATTGAGCAGTGCAGGGACATCCTGGCGGCGCAAAAACGCAATCCCGAAGTATTTGCCGCTACTTCTCATAATGCCCGTTACCATGTGGCGGCCCGCGCCGTCAAACGCCTGCTGGATGAAGATGCCATTGGAAAAGTTAACAGCGTCCACTATGCGGAGATGCTTGACCTTGAGCATGGGGCCAGTTATTTCAGACGCTGGAATCGGGTAAAAAAACTTTCCGGCGGATTGCAGATTCATAAATCTTCCCATCATTTTGACAAACTCAACTGGTGGCTCAATTCCCGCGTCGCCAGCCTCACTGCAAGCGGAGGATTGAAAGTTTATGGCAGTAACGCTTCGCCGTTCCATGGGGAAAACTGCTCTTCCTGCCCACATACGTCCCGTTGCCGTTTCGCTGTGGATTATAAGAAAGATACCTGCATTGATTTCAGTATCTTTACGAAATACCGCGCTGAAAATTCCTATATTCCGGACAAATGCGTTTTCTCGCCTGAAATCGATATTGAGGATTTTCTCAGTGTCGGCCTTAATTATGAAAACGGCGTCTGCGTCAATTACACGCTGGCGGCCCATTGCAACTATGAAGGGGAAGACATAATATTCGAGGGAGAAAGAGGCCGTATCGAAATGAAACGCCGCATTTACAGGGAAGAAAAAGCATTGAGAAAAGACTCCGTCAAGGTTTATCATTTTAAGAATTCAGAACCTGAAAACATTGAATTTGCGTCGGAAACAGGCGGCCACGGCGGAGCGGATGCGCGATTGTTTGAAGACCTTTTCGGCAATAAAAAATCAGGACGTCTTGCGACATTGCAGGATGGCGTCCAAGCGGTATTAATCGGCATTGCTGTCAATGAAGCCCTGAAAACCGGGAGTAAAATCAATGTGCAATCACTCTTATAAAGGCATCACCCTTGACGGACAGGCAATAGAAATTACCGTCCACGATGATAAAATCAGAAGTATCAAAGATATCAGGACAGAACCCGGGCTTTCCTATATTCTGCCGCCTTTGGTCGATTTGCAACAGAATGGAGCGCTGGGTACAGCTTTCAATGAACTTAACCACACGGCGCCGGAGCAGTTGCGCAAGATTGGCGATCATCTTATCCGCAATGGTGTCGGGCGGGTACTTGCCACTATTACCACTTGTCCTTATGTCCGGCTTGAACAAGCAGTGAAGGCATTTGACCGGGCATTATCCGCGGATGCGGAACTCAGCGCTTTATTTCCCGGCATTTTCCATGAGGGGGTATTTATTTCCCCGGAAGAAGGCTGGCGGGGTGGGCATCTGCCCGAGTTTATTCGACCGCCGGACTGGGATGCGTTTCAACATCTTGATGAATTAAGCGGAGGCCGGATAAAAATGCTCAATATTGCTCCGGAAGGACCGGGAGCCTTGGATTTTATAGAAAAAGCCGTCTCGGCAGGAAAAAAGGTCTCCCTGGGACACTGCCGTCCTGATACGGCAATCATCCGTGAAGCTGTCAGGCGCGGCGCCTCCATGGTTACCCATTTCGCCAATGGGGCGGCTGTGCATATTCACCGATTTAAGAATCCTTTCTGGGAATTTCTTAACAACGATGCTTTAACCCTCGGCCTGGTCGGGGACGGCTTTCACTTGCCGCCGGAAACCGTTCAAACCGCATTGAAAATCAAGGGAATGCCGCGTTGTTTCATGGTTTCGGACGCAAACGCTAATTCAGGTTCTCCGCCGGGCCGTTACCGGCGCAACGGCGGCTGTGACTGCATTATAGAGCCAAACGGCTTTGTCCATCTGGATAACGACCAACTGCTGGCAGGAGCATGGTTTCAAAACAACCGGAGCGTGGAATTCCTTGTGAATAAAGTCGGCCTGAAATTCCGTGACGCATGGCGTTTATGCAGCGAAATCCCCGCGCAAATTATGGGAATAAAACTGACGGAATTCAAGGCTGGCGAGGAAGCAAGTTTCGTAGTTGCGGACTGGAATGACAGTCATCTGAAAATAAAACAATCAGTATTTTGCGGAAAGAAATATTTATGAGATATCCTTTTGAAATACACATGAAAAAATAGCGCAAAGACTATAATATTAAGTAAACACAACAATTCACAACAGGTAAGAAATGGCAAACAGGAAAACTCTCAGATTAACTGAAGAAAACTTTAAAAGACCTAAGTCATTTAGGATTCTTTTTTTTACACTGACTGAATTGCTGATTGTTATATCAATCATAATCATTCTTACAGCAATCCTGCTCCCTGCGCTGAATAAGGCAAGGCAAAGCGTTTACGGGATTGATTGCACATCAAAACTGAAACAGATTGGCGTTGCAAATTATAATTATGCTTCCGATAACTTGGAATATTTCATGCCGGTAGTTTACTCTGACAGTGTTACAGGAGAATATAAATTCTGGTATGTGCAATTTATTCTTTACAAATATTTATCAGCTAAAAGTTTTTATTGTCTTGGAAATAAAATCAATCTCGAAGTTTCAAACTCAGGAGAGCCTCTCACTGGATATGCGGATTATGATGAGCTGAAAAAAGAAAGACGCACCCTGCAAGGTAATCATAGATTAGCTGGTTTCTTTTACAGCAATGGAACATCTCTTACGGAAGGTAGCAAAATAACCAGGGTAATGAAGACATCATTGGCAGTATCGCATAGTTGTAGCGCTTGGACCGCTGGTTCTCCCGGCCGTTATGGTTATGTAGCTCCTTCCTATATTAAATATTATGACCAGTTCGATGACAATATGGACCGCTATAACCGTCCGGTCCACGGGAAAAACTGGAATTTACTCTGCGTTGACGGACATGTGGCTTCTGTTAATTGCCAAGACTATAAAACAAAATACATGATTTCAGATATACCATCAAACAATTGATTTTCATGAGATAAGACAGTGGAATACCGTATGGATTTTACCGAAACAAAGTAAAAATCAAAGTGTGGAAAAAGAATCATATTATTATATCAATTAAAATACCAGGAAGGTACTGAAAAATGAAAAAAATCTGTAGTCTTTTATGTTCGGCATTGACGTTAGCCGCATTCAGCGGCGATATCATCCCCCAAAGAAATTACGACTTTAACGAGCTATATCCTCTCAGGAAGGTGGCGGGACGCTATGGCTGGCTCACTGGGATTGACGTGCAAAATCCGGGACAAATAATAATGTTCCAACTTGGACTCTCAGACGAACTGGCCATGTTCAGCGTGGAGCCCGATGGAAACCAAAATTCCAATCTCAAAGGACAAGAATATCTGAAACGCCGCCTTGAGCTTTTTCAAAAAGGAAAATTACCGTTGTCCGCTCCCAATCGTCCATTTTATCTGGACAATAATATTCAACCGCCAAGTCAAAAGAAAATCGAAGCAATTGCTCAGTTTGATAATTTTCTAGGGTGGAGGCCCTTCAATGAATGGGGAACTGGTTTTATACGCATGTTGTCTGCAGCTACCTCGCAGAGTAAAGTAAACACCACCGCAGGAAAAAAACAAGCCGAACGCGGAAAGGAATTGTTTAAGGATTTCAAACTGCCGGTGACCAGTCGAGAAGAGTTTGAACAGGCGGCGCGATTTGCCTGGAATCAGATCAACGGGCCTTTCAACTTCGAAACCTATGTGCTGGACGGTTCACATTATTGGGCCAAAGCATGGCCGGGCGGCTGGAATAAAATCCGTGCGATCATTACTGAAAACCGCGTGCCCTACCGAAGCAACGTTATTATGCAGGCAATTACCAGAGGAGCTGCAAGAATGTGGGGCGTCCCGTTCGGTTATCTTTCCGCTTACGACTGGTATGCCAGAATAAGCTCCCCCATATATGATCACATGCAGAAACCACGCTTGAATTACCAGAATCAACAGGGAATACTCAAGATAAATCCTAACCTCTATCGGAGAATATGGTACTATGAGATCATGGGAAACGCCGCAATTATTGCCGATGAATCAGACCATGCACGTTTCAGCGACCCGGGCGCAAACGGTCAGTACCGATTTAACTGGTACGGGGAACTCTGCGAAGAAATCAGGGATTTTGTCAAAAACAATCCGAACTTGGGAGTTTCCTATAATCCGATAGCATTAGGGCTCAGTTGGCACAATGGAGTTGTCTACAAAGGGGACAAAGCTTTTGGACTCTTCGATTACAATTATGGGGAGCATATGTCTCGCGAACTTCTTCACCGGGTTATATATCAGTATTCCGAAAAAAAGGAACACATGGACGAACTGGGGCCTACCCCTTATGGAGATATTTTCGATGTACTCCGTTTAGATACACCGCGCGGACCATTGCCGGAAAAGCTGTTGGAAAATTACAAAGTACTCTTCCTTGTAGGCGAACAGAACTTCACGTCTGAAATGATAAAAAGTCTAGAGGAATATGTAAAAAAGGGCGGCACACTTATCATCAACAGCGCTCAATTGAAAGGACAGATGAAAGCTGATTTTTTAGGCGTTGATATCAGCGGCAATCCTGGTAAAACCGATACAATTATATCTGAAGTAAACGGCAAAGTCCTCAAATCCGGCAAGTTCACTTATTCTGCCTTAAAACCCCTCCCTGATACCGTTACATTATATAAAGTTGCCAACGGTCCCCCGTTAGTCACCCGCAAACAGTACGGCAAAGGTTTTGTAATCTGCATAGGAGCTCATTGGATGCTGGAGGATAAGAGCTTTATTGAAGATAATTATGTCCGTCGCACCATGATACCGTTGGCTGGCGACTTACTGCAGAATATTCTGTCATCACTTCTTCCTTTCCGTATAGAGGGCAAAGACGTTGAAAAACAGATTCTATATCAGGTAAACCGTAAAGGTCGCGGTTGGGTGGTATCACTATACAACAACGATGGTCGTAGCAACAGTAGTAAAGCTTATCACGGTTACATGGGACCGGATATAGAAAATATCAATAAAACGATAAACCTGCGTTTGAGCGTGGACCCAAGCCTGAAATTCGCGACAGAGCTGCTCAACCATGAGAGATGTTACTTTTCCGGGACACAAGGAAAACAATATCTCGAATTCACGTTGGCCCCGGGCAACATAAAAATAGTTGAATTGCTGCCTGAACCTATTGCCGACCCTGTAATAACTGAAAAGGTTAACCTGGCCTTGAATAAAACAGTAACGGCATCTTCGTTTACTCCGGGATATGAACCTGAAAAAGCAATTGATGGCAACTGTGACTTTACCGCCGCCTGGTGGAGTAGCGATTCCTGTCCCCAATGGCTCACGGTTGATTTAGGAAAAGTCGAGACCATTAACTCAATCCATACCGTCGTAGCTTGGTCGGAAGATAACAACATTTTTCCTCGTATCAGCCAATACACCGTGGAGGCAAGTGAAGACGCTCAGAACTGGAAGACTGTCGTCAATGAAAGTAAAAATATTCAACCGGATACCAAACGTGGCTTACACCGTTATTTTGAACCATTGCAAGCGCGTTACTTAAAATTAAATCTGACTTTTAATTCCTCCCGTCAAGGAGCACAAGTAGTAGAATTCAAGGTGTATGGCGAGGCTACTCATCAGGTTACAATACCGTGGAAAACAGATCCATCTAAAGCTCTCTTCCCACCGGAAACGACCAAAATGCGTACCAAAACCTGCCTGTCAGACCGCTCAGTCGAAATGATTTCGGCAAAACAAGATGAAAAATCCCTTGCTTATGATAAAGAATGTTATAGCGGCAACCCGTTGAAAATTCGCGGCCGCCAGTTCAAAAAAGGATTGGGTTCTCATGCAAAATCAGAAATCATTTATCGATTGGAACCTAAGGATAATTGGAAACTGTTTACCGCCTACGTTGGGATTGATGATAATTCAGCGCCAGTCGGTAGTGTTGAATTTCTAGTCTATGTGGATAACAAAATTGCGGCAAGGACCGGCAAACTGACAATGAAAAATCACGCTGTTCCCATTTGGGCAGATATCAAAAATGCCAAAGAACTGAAACTTGTCATAGACGATTGTAATGACGGTATCAACGGGGACATTGCTGACTGGGCCGATGCATGTCTCAGAAAATAACTGATTACAGTATCTAAACCAAAGGAAACGGACTATTCAGAATTTTAGAAGTGAATGTTGAATATGCTGAGGAAACTCAGAACTCGATTTTTTTCTTGTTGTACTCTTCGAGCTCTTTTCTGCGTCTTTCCTCTTTAATGCGCTGATTTTCCTTAATCATCAGAGACTTTGCTTCCTCTTTTATTCTGGGGTTTTCCTTGATAAGGCTGAACTCGGTGTAAGCAGTGCGTTCAGTGTTTATTTTTATAATTACAGTGCCCAGAGTAACTTTGCCGGTCCAGTGGAAAGCCTGCTCAAGAGGTATCTGTACGGCATTTTTCTTGTGTTCATCTTCCGAAACGACCTCTCCCGTCTGCTCTGCCGCATCGACATCAACCTCCTTGCGGTTTTTCTCCATTTCCTCTTTCAGCTTCTTCTGTTCATCCGTCAGCCCGTAGCGTTCATTGAAAAGAGATGTAAGCCTCTGCATGGCCGTGTTGGAAACCAGCCTGAAATTAATTTCGACTTTATAAAAAAGTCCGGAAACAAAATAGAGGACAACTTTAGAAATAGGGCCTTTGCTGTATTCAAGAATAATTGAGTCGGGAGTAATTTTCTTTGAATATTCATCTTCTCCGGGTGAAGAACTTTTATCGCCTGAAGAAAAACTGTTCTCAGTGGAAAGAAGCATTTCAATTTCATCTTTTGTCATTCCCCAAAGGGCCATCTTATAGCCCTGGTCCGCGTCAATACCGGCGCATGTGTTCGATATTTCAAGTATTCTTTTATCAATTTTCTGTTTGAGTTCCTCATAAGGGCTTTTTGCGGGTTCTGTTGTTTTTGCCGCGGGAGCTGTTTCAGGAGTGTTTTCGGCGATTTTGGCAGCTGGCGCGTCCTCGGCAGGGGCCTGCGCCGCTGCAATCTTCTGTTCAGGGGCTTTGGCTTCAGCAAGCTTTTTGATATCATCAGCATCCACAATGCTGGACATGTAAATCTCCGCGACTTTTCCAGGTGAGCGCCATTCCTTATATACAAATATATAACCGAGCTCCTCATTTCTCTTTAGCTGCTTTTCCTTCAGCTCTTTGTAAATCTCCGTCAGCCTTGCGCTTTTTTCGCTGAGATATCCACTGAACATATTGTCAATGAATTCTTTTTTTCTCTGTTGATTATAGACCTTATCGAACTTTACCCTTGAGTCGGGAAGGAGATCAAATATTGGGATAAACTGTTCAC
>Ga0209417_1001822_pt1 | contig 37163 bp, 33 predicted proteins | sample RifGroF2_FD_184002 | JGI IMG/M metagenome (GOLD analysis project Ga0209417, IMG submission 184002) | Groundwater microbial communities from Rifle, Colorado, USA - Groundwater F2 (SPAdes) (version 2) | ecosystem: Environmental > Aquatic > Deep subsurface > Groundwater | place: Rifle, Colorado... | reverse complement strand
GGGAATATTTCCCATTGGAATTAAAGTTCTCATTGAGAGGCGCGGCAAAAACACTGTGTCCGGTATCGGATTTTGACAGATTGCGGGGGATTCCGCCTTTCAGCACTTCGAAATTATCGAAACATTTCTCTCCGGCTGCCGACACGCACCCTATACCTGTAACCCAAGCAGTCATACGATTTATTTGTTTCCTGATTCAATAATGTATTGGGCTAGTGTATTGATGCTGGTAAAGATCTCCTTGCGCCCTTCCAATCCCTTGGTATTGACTCCGAATTTACGTTGAAGCACCACGACTATCTCGACGGCATCAAGAGAATCCAAGGCAAGCTTGCCGCCGAAGAGCGGCTCATCGTCTTCTATATCATTTACGGACAAATCATCCAAAGCCAAGACCTCTAAAAGACTTTCCTTGAGTTCCTGCTTTATTCGGTCAATATTTTCAGGCATACCGCTAAATTCTCCTACGTATTTTGTTGTTTTTAAAATATACCCATCCAATACGATATACAAATATAACGTCGATTACAGGACTGTCATTTAGTCCAGATATCAGTAAATAAAAAACATTGTTCAGGATGTTTTATTATCATCATTTCCAACTGTTTTGCGTATTCCTGCACCCATGGCCTTACCCATTCTGTCATGGGCGTTCCAGATACCTTGACCGGCCTCATTGTTTCTGAACCGATTACCAGATAGCGCTCTGACTCCCAGTCCTTGCAGATAAACAGGGGTATTACCGGACTCTCTGTTTTTGCCGCAATTGCAAATGCCGAATACGGAAAAAAGGCTTTATCTCCGAAAAAGTCGACTTCTATCGTTTCCGAACCGTAACTTCTGTCTCCCATCAGGCATACGACTTCCCCATTGCATAGTGCAGATGCTATTTCCAGAGATCCGTGCGCCATATTGTTGGTGAAGATGTAGTTGATGTTGCTGTCTTCCGAATTTATCTCAAGATACCTTTTCGCTGCCTCGTTGGTCTCTTCGTGGACTACAATATTTACGTTGCAGTTCAGAGACTTGAGCCCTTCAACCGCCAATTGCCAATTGCCGAAATGCGCCCCGAGCAGCAGTACTCCCTCGTCTGTTTCCTCTGCCAGGTGCCTGAATATCTCATATCCGGAACAGTCATGGTCAAAGTCGGTCAAGCCGCAGAGAAATGAAGACCTGTCCAACAGCATACACGCCTGGCTGTAAAACAACTTATGAATCCGAAACAAGCGTTTTAAGAAACCGGCGCCGGGATAGGCGTGGCGTACATAAGGCAGCGATTTACGTACCGCGCTCCAGTCAAACAGCAGATAATAAAAACAGACCATCGCGGCAAAACGCCTGGCATGCTTTATGCCGAACAGGCGGAGAACGGCAATAAAAAAAACAAATCCCGATTCATTTCCACGTTTGCGCTCAACAGTATCCGTGTCAGAGTTTGGCATTGTAGCATTTCCTGATGATGGACGCGCAAAGATATACGAGTCCAGAGGTGATTAAGGCCAGTGGCAATGCCAATATAATCGAGCCGATCCACCATTCCAGGATACGGGAACCCAGCTGACAGCATACGGAGTCAAAAGTCAGTTCTGTAAGCCACTTGCCGTAAAGCAGATAGTGCCCCACCTCCAGAGATAGAAAAGGGACAAAGGGCGGCATAAAAAAATGCTGGATGTTAAAAGCCATCACTTTATTCAAATGAAGCCTTGATGCCGCGTAAAGTATGACAATGGAGTGAAACCCGGGTATCGGCAGAACGGCCAGGAACGCTCCAACCCCGGCCGCAGCGGCCAGACCTTTCGTTGTCGAATGCTCGACAAGCAGTTCACGAATCAGTTTTAGCGGATTTCTGAAATGCCTTTTTATTTTATCTTGAAGCCTCTCAGTCTTAAGAAGCTTGCGTCTCGGAAACGGAAGAATTCTCAAGCCTACAAGATGGATGTTTATCAACGTGATTCTTAAGTTATCCATAAAAGGCTTAAACGAGGATACTCTTTTTCCCGGCGTTTCCGGATACCAGACCCGGATATTGACATTTTTCACAGGTATTCCAGCCCAGACAGCCTTTACCAGGACTTCTGTCTCAAAATTATAGTGTGAGCATAAAAAATGCAGTCTTGATATGTATTTGACGGGATATGCCCTGAATCCGGATTGTGCATCATTAATTTTACAGCCGGTCTCGACAAATGCCCAGAAATTCGAAAAACTTCTCCCGAACCGGCTCTTTTCAGGCACATTTAAAGAAGAAAAATCTCTGCAACCTATAACCATCGTATAATCATTTTCTGAAATCTCAGGTAAAAATTTTTCAATGTCTTCGGGATAGTGTTGTCCGTCCCCGTCAACTGTAATCATATAGTCCACATTATGCTCTGACAGGAAGTGCAGCGCAGTCAGCAGTGCCCGGCCTTTGCCCATATTTGATTTGTGTTTCAATACCGTAACACCGTTCAGATCGCCGAGCTCAGACTCGACATCAATATCCGTACTGCCATCGTCTACAACCATAACCCCATTGAGGCCAAGTTTCAGAGCCCTTTCAGATACGTCACGCACCGATCTTCCATTATTGAAGACAGGAATAACACACCACACAGATGAATACGGATTACTCAATATTCCTGTCTCCTTTTTTTCTCTGTTGAATCTGGAATTTCATAAACAACTTTAACTCATCATTCCGTGATTGAGGTGGAAAAACCACATGGGGCATATCTTTAACGCCATCATTCAAGCCTTCAAATAAGTCCCTTTCACTGATTTCCGGCGAAAGGTAAAATACCGGGTTCAAAAGATCCGAGGCTTCCGTAAGAAGCCCCTCTTCACGGGCAACCCGCTCAATCCTTGTTCCCGGAAAAACTCTGATACCCATAAAAAGAAACGCCGGAACCCAGTATATTCTCTTAAGATTTTCAATTCCCTCCCGTAGAGTCTCATGATTTTCTCCGGGGCCTCCGGCAATATATGAGGAGGAAACTTTAATACCCGCATTCCTGAATATCTCGCAAGAACGGAATACTGTATCAAAATCATAATGCTTCCCCAGGCCGGCAAGAGTCCGATCCGTATAAGCGTCAGCTCCCAGCTCCACGGTTTTCAGCCCGGTACGCTTCATCAGGTCTATGTTTTCAGAGCTGAACTCATCCGGGGAAAAAAATGCACACCACGGAAACTTCATTCCTTTTGAGGCTATTTTCTCCAGCAGTTCAATATACTGCTTCCCTGAATCGTTAAAGACCGAATCTGTAAAATAGATTGTTTCGGGCTCGAACCTTTTCTGAATAAACATCAAATCCTCTAATACTTCGTCGGCATCTCGGCTTATTACATGATTCCCCTCCAGGCCGGGGTATGAGCAATATATACATTTCCCGGGACATCCCCGCTTGGTCTGAAGAGGAAGCATCCCGGTTTTCGAGAGATAAAAACGTGTTATATCTTCTTCATAGTCGCAGCTCCCGAAATCGCAGTCCGTCGTCTTGCCGTAAATAATATATGGCGGCAATTCATTGCGCTCAATATATCCTGTAAGTTCAAGAACCGCATTTTCTCCGGCACCTGCTATGCCGTAGTCTGCGCCTACAAAATCAAGGATTGCTTCCGGCATAAGCGAAAATCCGGCGCCCCCTACAAAAACAGGCGCGTCGCAACAGGATTTGACTTTTGTAACCAGCTTCGCCGCGACATCAAGAAAAAATGCCGGAGCTAAATAGTTTACGTTGTCAACATTGCGGATTCCCAGTCCTATAAGTTCCGGTCGAAATTTTTTTATCTCTTCGCCAAGCTTTTCAGAATCGGCCTTTTCAAAAAGGAAGTCAAAGATCCGGACAACATGGCCACGAGCTCTCAGCGTATGTACAATAATGCCTAATCCCAGAGGAAAGACCGCATAAGGCTCCTCCGCAAGGTTAGTCGATATCAGCAATATTCTCATCAAGCACTGTTCTCTAGGCGTTTTCTTAAAGCAGTCAGAACCATCCCTGCACTATAATGAAGGTTCTTGCTTCTTTCTCCGTTACAGATTTGAGAAACAATACAAAGGATTTCATCTCCAATTTGATAACCAATAAGCATATATTCGGCACTGCCATCGCCAAGAAAAGTATTTGCCGCGGACATCAATCCGTCCAACGCATCCGAGTCATCCCTCCAGTAAAGCAACGGACCGGACAACTTGAGGCAGACTGACGCGTCAGCGGCTGCACTCGTAGGCAGCGTGTGTACAAAGAAGCTTGATCTTCCCAGTTGCCTGCCGCCTTTAATATAATCATCGAAATATCTTTTCTGATCATTCTCATGCTCATAGTTGTCAGCCATTACAATACCGGTAGAATGCCGTTGCTCGGGAGAACAGATGCCGGCATCCTCAAGCGCGAGAAAACAACTGAGGCAGAATTGCTGTGCATCAGGAGAAAATTTACCCAAATTGTCCCATTGCCCGAAAAGACGACCGGAATCAGCCAGGTTCCGCCTCAACTCTGCTTTTTCCCCAAAGGATGAAAACTCACCGTTATATAGAGTTGCATAGCTATTGCGCTGTAACAGACAGCCCCCGCTTATAAACTGTGATTTCATAAAGCTCCAAAGGGTTTCAGTCAAATACTTCAATCCTAATCGTTAAAGTAAATCCTTCATCCTGAGTTTTCAATTCTCCAAGAAATTTCCAGACGATAATTTCAATTCAAAATAATGTAACGAATTTCCTGGGTTTTTTACCGCTGAAATTTGTAAATGCTATAAAACAATATTTATTTACGGCTGTGCTTTTACTACAAAAGCAGAAAATAATAAAAGTCAGTAAAAAATGAAAAATAAACTCGCATTGGTCATAGGCGGAAGTCGCGGCATCGGACGGGCTACGGTTCTAAGGCTTGCCACGCTAGGATTTGAGATAATCTTCAGTTGCCGTGCCGAATCGGAAGAAGCCCTGTCTACCCGGGATGAGGCAACCGCACTCAACGCGAAATGCTCTATATTAACATTTAATCTCGAAAATAGAACAGAAACCATGCAGAAGGTAGAAACTCTCTGCAAGGAAAGAGTCCCCGATGTTATCGTCTACAACGCCGGAATCTCCAGGGATAATATCCTGGCCTTTATGTCTCCGGATGAATGGGATCAGGTTATGCGCGTCAATCTCGACGGCTTCTACAATGTCATTCAACCCGCAGTATTCCACATGCTAGCCAGGAAAAGCGGAAGAATCATTGTCGTAACATCTGCATCCGGTCAGACGGGCCAGGCAGGACAAGTCAACTACTCAGCCTCCAAAGCCGGACTTATCGGAGCGGTAAAGGCTCTGGCGAGAGAAATAGGAAGAAAAAATATCTTTGTCAATGCGGTTGCGCCGGGGGTTATTGAAACCGCTATGACAGAAAAACTCCCTAAAGAAAAAATTAAACCTCTTATCCCGCTAAACAGATTTGGTAAACCCGAAGACGTCGCTTCTGTCATAGGGTTTCTCGCCGCGGAGGAAAATATGTACATTCACGGACAGGTAATAGGAATCAACGGCGGCCTTGTACTATAAAAAATGACTGATTATTATGAACCATTATGACGATATAGTAGTTGGCAGCGGCATCTCCGGTATGACGATGTCCATGCTCTTGGGAAGAGCGGGACGGAAAGTCCTGCTTCTGGAAAAGCAGCACTGTGTTGGCGGTTCCATGAGGCGTTTCGTCCGTAACGGTATTCCTTTCGATACCGGTTTCCATTTTACCGGCGGATTCGGAGAACTGCTCTCGGATATGCTGAAAGCCTTAGGCATAGAATCCAGCATCGAACCGTTGCCCCTTGACACTTCGGACAAAAATCATATCTATCTGGCTGATTCTGCGGAAATGTTTGATCTCCCATCTGGATTCGATGCCATAAGGCAAGCTCTTTATAAATATTTCCCCGCTGAAAAAAATGCCATTAATCAATATTTTGACATGGAAATATCCATCAGGAACAGAACATCCTTCATGGATATTGATAAACTGAACACTCTTGACCTTCCCGAGCTGTTTGAAGATATCGATGAAAACTATCTCTCTCTTAAAGAATATCTTGACTCAATCACCGCATGTGATAAGCTTAAAACTATCCTTGCCGGATTCGCTCTTTGTTATGGCAGTCCGCCCAAAATAACTTCTCTGGCCAATCACTGCCGTGCCTCATACGGACTCCACAGAAATCTGACAAAAGTAAAAAACGGGGGACAAGCGTTTGTTGACGCCTTTAAAAAAGAAGCCCGAAACCATAATATCGAAATCAGAACCGGAACAACTATTAAATCAGTAGAAAATATAGTCCGGCAAAAAGCGTCTTCCGTTACTCTCTCCGATAATTCCTGCTATTCTATCGATAACTGTATCATGTGTATTCATCCTAAAGAAATACTCAATATCCTGCCCGCAAGAAAAGTCCCGCAACAAACCAGAGAAACAGTTCTGAACTATCAGGAAAGTATTACTTTCTTTTCCATTTTTACTGAACTTAAAATTGACTATCCAGTAAAACCAAATCTCATATCCATGCTTTCATGCGCTGATATTGATACCATTATTGACAATAAATCCCCGGCAAGTGCTATGGCTGTTCTGACCGGAACAGAAGAAATTAACGGAAGCAGCCATAGCCTCCTGTGCGCATTTGAAACCGAAGCCCCAAGCTCGGGCGACAGATGGCGAAATACTCTCCATCGCTCGAAAGATAAAAGCTACCAGCAATATAAATTAAAAAAAGCTGAAGATATGATCCGCCGTATTGAGCATATCCTTCCCGAATTCAAAGGGAAAATAAAACTCACAAACACTTCTTCTGTACTTACATTTGAAGATTACATCCCCCCATACGGTTCTGCTTACGGTATCATGCACAAAATGAACGAAACTCCTCTTTTCGGACGTTTGCCTATAAGAAACTTTTATGCAGCAGGGCAAAATGCCGTACTTCCCGGCCTGCTTGGTGCAATGCTCTCTTCATTCATCACCGCAAGATTTATCCTCGGAAAAAATTTTATCGTGTACAGCAAGTTGAAGACAAATTTACGGTAATGAAAAGCAAAAACGAACGAAAAAGTGCCTTTCCAAGGGAGGAGGTAGCCTAGTCGCCAGAAAAGGGGACTTGCTGTCTATGCGGCTTTCTTGATATCTATCTATCTTTCGTTCTGGTCAGACCATATTTTAGATTTATAACTTGTTCATATCCAAAATTTTAATTTTTAAATTTGCATTTTTAAAGGCTTTTTTTGGTAAAAAACGACTATAAATATATTGACAATAAATGACTTACAATTTTAAAACATGGTCAGACCTGTCCCTCAAACTTCTGTTCTGTCAATCCAAGCCTTGCGTACTGCTCCTCGGGTGCGTCATTTTCGTGCATTATCCTCCGCATGTGACAAATCAAGCGTGCCTGCTCCGCGGGATTGTCGATAGGATTGACTTGGAACGGATCATTGTCTAAATCATATAACAAATTGCCAAAACTGTGCGCATTTGCCATAAATGCTTTTCCCTTTGTTTTCAACACCTTGGAGTCTTTGGTAAATTCAAAAGGACTTGCAAGTTCCGCCGTTCTTAGTTCTTCTCCGGTAAAAAAGCCTTTCATATGGGTCGGCATCAGTGTATAGTTGTAAAGGGGGGCATTTGCTTCCGACACAGGCGCTCTCATGTATACATATCTGCCATCCGAACAATTGACATGCCCGCCGAATACTCCAAAAATACAGGCTTCGCGAACTGCTTTGTTTTTCGCAATTGTATCCCGCAGGACTTTTCCCTGCATGTCCTTCGGTACGGGGATATTGAAGAACTCCAGAATTGTGGATGGAATATCATGGGTCTGTACCAGTTCATTGCACCGTTCTCCCATCCTCTGGCAACGCGGATCCCATATGTGCAACGGCTTGACACTGACGTCTGCCCAAAACGGCGGTCTGCAAAATGCCCACCAGTTGTGTTCGCCAAGCATAAAGCCGTGGTCTGTCGTGACAATCAGCATTGTGTCTTCCCACATTTTCTGCTCGTCCATAAAATCAAGAATACGTCCCAGCGAATGGTCGCACATGCTAACCAGCGCCGCATAAAGCATTCGACAGTGTTCGATCATTTCAGGAGTTTCATTCTCTTTTACCTTGTCATAGCAGGGCCAGTCGAAATGAGGTCCATCATATTTGTGAGGATATAAATTCTGATATTTTTCCGGCACAAAGAACGGCGGATGCGGATCAAAGCACTCAACTTGCAAAAACCAATTATCTTCGCAGTGATTGGTTCTTAAAAATTCTTCGGCTTTATCAAAGGTTCGTGCCTGAGTAGACGTAGCTTCCGTGTTCGTGTATTTTCGGTTTATCCAATCCTGCCTGTAGGATTCCCCTGCGTACACAGGAATTGATGGCTCAGCGACCTCCGCTTTCCATTTGTCGCCCTCCTGCCCTCTGATGCATTCCCAGCTGGAATAGCGGTTATGGTAAGTCGCTCCACCATCTTCCCAATAATGATAATGGTCGCTTACTAGATGGCTGTATACACCGTTGTTTTTTAGTATTTCAGGCATGGAATCGTCAAAGGGCTCGATCGGCCCCCAGCTTCGGTGCAGGAAGTTGAGTCTGCCAGTATGCAAGTCACGGCGTGCTGGCATGCAAGGCATGCTTCCGACAAAACACTTGTCAAAGGTTACCGAACGTTCTGCAAGGCGTTGAAAATTAGGCGCTTTTACCCATTCATTGCCGTACGGAGGAAGAAAATTTTTAGCCAGTGAATCGAACATTACCATTATTGTTTTCATTTTATGATATTCCTGATATAGTTTTATTTTGTTCTACGAATATAATCTTTTTTGTGCTATATTGGAATAGAGAAAATGAGCAAAAGTTTATACAAAATGGGAAAAGTCACTGCATGAACAACGCCGTGCTAAATGCTGGACAGATAAACGGAAGGCTGCCTCCAGGGAGAAAGACCGGGCAACGCCGATTATCCGGTGATTTCATTGCGCTGATGACTGGCGGGGAGGCTTATTTCTGCAAACATTCAGAGGCAAAACAGCTCATCAAAGCCCCTGTACTGATTTATGTTCCGGATGGAATGCCGCACCGCTACGACCCCAATCCTCAACAGCACTGGAAAAATTATTGGATGCTGTTTGATGGGAAAATCGCAATACGCTCTTTCGGTAGTATACTGCCTCCGTGTCCGGGCGTTTTCAAAATTAAGGAAACTGATGACATTGAAAAGGACTGGTCTGATCTTTGCGCTGTCAAACTTTCGGAATGTCCGGATGCCGACGCTTATAGCTTTCTGCTTTTGCATAAGATCCTGTTTGGTGTCCTCATGCGGATAAGAGGAACTGTTCTGAGTCATCGCCCCTCGCGCTTTGATTTCATGCTTCAGGAATTGAGCAAGAAGGCAAATGCTCCTGATCTTGACCTGCACGTACTGGCGAAAAATCACGGTTTTAGTTATGACAATTTCAGGAAGCAATTCAAAGCGCAGACAGGTATGAGCCCATGGCAGTATTTTCTCAAACTGAAGATAAACAATGCAAAGACCCTCCTCCTGAACAGTACTTTGAATATCAAGCAGATTGCAGAAATGATTGGCTTTGAGAACCAGTACTATTTTTCCAGGATATTCAAGGAAAAGGCAGGGATGTCTCCAACTGAATTCCGCTATAACTTGCTTGGAAAAGCATGAGAATTTCTTGAGATTGGTCGAGTAGACTCAGGCCTCCGGTGTTTCGGTCATGTTTGTGTTTACCGCTTGTCCTGCCCTTTCAGTACGCAGGGTATTACAATTTGTTGCCTGCGCTGTTGTCAGGATAGCTACCCGGCTGGGACGACATTTGCCGGACCGAGACTTACACCCGCTGGATTATCGCACCTTTTTACGGCGCACACGTGCACCGACACCATCAAATCCGAATAGTTGCTGTAGGGCTTGTCTTATCATTACGTCTATTCCGGAAGCTCAGCCCGCCCTTGCAAGCTCCTTGAGCCTTTCCGGATTTATCCCTAAATGCTCATTGCATATCCATGCGACGTCGATTTTCAAATATCCCATGAGTTCGACGATGTCCGGTTCCGAGTAGACGCTTTTAAAACAGAATACAGGTTTGCCGTTTCTGAGTTTCTCCAGTACGATGCTTTTTTTTCATATCATTGCCTTTCTTTTTTGATTCAAAATCTTCACGGTGTCCGGTATCCGGTATCCGGTATCCGGTATCCGGTATCCGGTATCCGGTATCCGGTATCCGGTATCCGGTATCCCGCCGTTACAGAAATTGTTATTAGTATTTTCATGCCTGGACTGAGCCGTTTAATATATGCACCGGCTTTCGGTCTGATTTCGATGATTCCAACGGACTCCGCAGGTGTCATGCGATGAATTTTCTGAAGAGTTTTTTCCATGGAGCAAGCATTATTGACGTATTGTACTACAAATAGTATAGGGCTGCCTTCAAGTTTTGTCAATACCTTTTCTGATATTAGGCCTGCTCTGTAAAAAGTACGGTTCAGGGTGCGGCGGAGCTTTTTCAGAGTAAGGTTTTGAAAGTCTCGGATACTTGTGAATTATTCCTTCGCGAATATATTTGATTTTCCTGTTTGAAAGATGAAATTACTGGAATGTAAATAAGGAAATATGATGCGAAAACCCGATATGCTTAACGCGATTGTCCTTGCTGCCGGGCTGGGAACAAGGCTCAGGCCGATAACCGGCTCAATTCCTAAACCGATGGTTCCCATCTGCAATACCCCGCTGCTTGATATAGTGCTTTCAAAGCTCAGAAACTTTGGTGTGGAGAGGATTGCCGTCAACACACATTACCTTGCCGATGTCGTCAGCGGCTTTATAAATCAGAGTCCGCACGCAGAATATACGGAAATTTTTCACGAACCTGAAATACTTGGCACCGGCGGTCCGCTGGTCAATGCGAAGAGGCTTCTTTCCAACGGCGATGTTTTTATTCTCCATAACGGTGATGTTCTCACCGATCTTAATCTTGAACGTCTCATTGATTTTCACCGGAACAATGGTTTCACGGCCACTTTCGCACTCGTCGACGGTCCCGAAAGCATGTGCTATCGCCTTTATTATGGGCACGTGATAGATATTCTCGACACCATCGATTTTAATGAAGAAAATACAAAGAAGTACACATATACTGGAATTATGGCCTTTTCCGCATCCATTTTCAAGTATCTTCCCAAAAAGCCCGAGAATTGTTCCATAATAAAGGCGATAGCACATGCGATTAATGCCGAGCCGGGCACAATCGGAGGATGCGTTTACGAAAATGTATACTGGAATGATTTGGGGACGATGAAGCAGTTCTTTCAGGCGCATGAAGATATTCTTCTCAAAAGGCTGATAAGTATTCCCGGTATCACTCCGGCCGACTCTAGCACGGTATATGGTGAAAATACAGTTATTGCGTCCGACGCTGACATCAGTGGTTTTTTGTGTACCGGCAGGAACTGTGTTATCGGCGAGGGGGCTACTCTCTGCAAGTGCGTACTTCTCGACGATGCGCGCGTTGCTCCCGGGGACTTTCGCTATAATGAGGTCATCGGCCCGTCCTTCAGCCGCCATCGCGAGTGCCAGTCGCTGAAATCCCTTCAGCTTATCAGCGATATCGACCTTGACAATGCCGTTGTTTCGTCTCTTGTCGAGCAGGGGTCCGACAGGGGCTTCTTCAGAATAAAAACAAGTGACTCCTCCAAGGTTCTCATGCGCTCATCGCAGATGGACGAGGATTTCGACCGTTATATTTCAATCGGCGAATTTTTGCATGGTACCGGGTTGCAAACACCGCGGATTTTTTCTTATTCCCGTCAGGAATACGCTATACTGATGGAGGACCTCGGCAATTCAATAATTTACAAGAAAATATCAGGCCGCGAAAATACTGATCTATTCAATGATATTTACGGGAGAATAGTCGATGCGCTTGCGCTCTTTCAGACTAGGGGAACGTTGGCTGTCAAGGCGCGCGGCAATGATCTGGGGATAAGGATATTCTCGTATGACTATTTACGCTGGGAAACCAGTTATTTCATGAAGAATTTTCTCGAAAATTTCTGCGGGCTTTCGGCCCTTGAGTCTGAATTGGGAAATGAGTTCGATCTCCTTGCCGGTGAGGTTTTCAGCCAGCCTAAGATATTTATGCACCGTGATTTCCAGTCACAGAACATTCTTGAACATGAAGGCCGCATAAGGTTCGTTGACTTTCAAGGCGCTCGGCTCGGCCCGTTGGCCTACGACATAATGTCATTGCTTCGCGATCCGTATATTAATATTTCCATCCCTCAGAAAAACGAACTTCTCAATCTGTATTTTACGAAGTTTCTTGAATATGGCGGCACTGAAGCCTCAGGAATGTGCGAATCTGACCGTTCCCTCTTTTGCCAATATGCCGTGACCGCCGGGCTTCAACGCTCAATGCAGGCGCTTGGCGCGTACGCATTTCTTTCGCTGAGGAAGGGAAAGGCCGTTTACATGAAGTTTATTCCGCAGGGCTATAAATATTTGATGGAAGGCCTTGAGAATTTCGGGAAATCCTCATACCCATTCAGGCTTGACCGTCTGACCAGGCTCTGTGCCTCCGTTGAGAAGACCCTGAAGGAAAAGTTAAGATGAATATACATCGTTTATTGTCAGGGCAAGTCTGTAAATCTGAGAGTTCTTTTCAAGACATATCGTGAAAAACCTGCTCATTCAGCATGGAAGGCCGCATTATTGTAAATTATTTTTATTCCACATGAGCCGGAGCTTTTTAATTTTTTAAAACACAGGCAATCGGAGTATCTTATTATATGGTAACGGGGATATAGGATTATGGCAAAATATGTTATGGCTCTGGATGCCGGGACAACCAGTAACCGATGCATTCTCTTTAATGAAAAAGGAGAAATATGCAGCGTGGCTCAAAAGGAATTCGAACAATATTTCCCGCAGCCAGGATGGGTTGAACATGATGCCAACGAGATTTGGAGCACCCAGCTTCTGGTCGCTCAGGAGGCTATGGAAAAAATCGGGGCCGACGCCTCAGATATTGCCGCGATAGGAATAACAAATCAGAGAGAAACCACAATCGTATGGGATAAAGCGACGGGAATACCAGTCTGTCCCGCTATCGTATGGCAGTGTCGGCGTACCTCGGAGTACTGCGACCTTCTCAAAGACAAAGGGCTTACGGAGACATTCAGGAAAAAAAACAGGCCTGGTGATTGATGCTTATTTTTCCGCGCCAAAAGTAAAATGGATTCTGGACAACGTCAAGGACGCGCGGGCAAAGGCCGACTCCGGGCACTTGCTGTTCGGCACGGTGGATACCTGGCTTATCTGGAAATTGACTGGCGGGCGAGTCCACGCGACCGATTACTCCAATGCCTCAAGGACTATGATGTTCAACATCAACACCCTGCAATGGGATCAGGATATTCTGAATGAACTGGATATCCCCGGGAATATGTTTCCGGAGGTCAAGCCGTCAAGTCACATCTTCGGGAAGACGGAAGCTTCGATTTTCGGAAAAGAGATTCCGATAGGCGCGGCGGCGGGCGACCAGCAGGCGGCGTTGTTCGGGCAGACCTGTTTCACTCCCGGCGAAGCCAAGAACACCTATGGCACCGGCTGTTTCATGCTCCTGAATACTGGAGAGAAGCCGGTTTATTCAACGAACGGTCTTGTAACGACCATCGCATGGGGGCTGGACGGCAAAGTCAATTATGCGCTTGAAGGCTCGATATTTACCGCCGGGGCCGCCATACAGTGGCTGCGCGACGAAATGAATCTGATCGACGCGGCGGCGGATTCGGAATATATGGCAAACAAAGTAGAAGATACCGAGGGCTGTTATGTCGTCCCGGCGTTTACCGGACTCGGCGCGCCGCACTGGAATCAGTATGCGCGTGGCACGATTGTCGGACTCACCCGCGGCGTCAATAAAAACCATCTGGTACGGGCGACACTTGAATCGATAGCCTTTCAGGCCAACGATGTTATCGTGGCGATGGAGAAAGATTTCGGAATCAGGCTTACGGCGCTCAAGGTCGACGGCGGTGCGTGCGCCAACAACTTCCTGATGCAGTTCCAGTCTGACATTATCAATGTCCCGGTTCATCGTCCTGAATGTATAGAGACAACGGCGCTTGGCGCGGCATATCTTGCGGGGCTGGCTGTCGGCTATTGGAAAACACAGAAAAGCATCCTTGAGAATTGGCGGATAGACAAAATATTCGTTCCCGAAATGACTGAACCCAAAAGAGCTCTCAGTCTGAAAGGATGGAACCAGGCAATCCATTGCGCCTGCTCCTGGCAGGCAGGCAGAGCAAGCCCTGCACCAAGTCTGTGATATTACCCTATTTTCCGGGTTCTGATAATTTTTATTGAAGTTTCGATGATGTTTTCTATCAAAGGGTAGACTGTCTTTAATTCCTGTAATTCTTTTCGAAAGACCGCAAGTTCTCTCCTGACTCTGCGCTGTTCAAGCCTCATTGCGTCTATGCTCAATGATTCGGCTTCCGGATACCTGACTTTCTTCTTCATCGCAACACTCCTCTTTACGCAAGGCTGCGGAAAAGAAAAAGGCGTGATCTCATCCGCACTCCAGAGAGGTACTGGTATACCCGTTCACGAATACGGAGAGACACGCCATTATTGTATGGGTGTCGTCCGCGTTTCGTGAACAAAAGTACCAGTTTTCTCTGGAAACGCTTGCTATGGTTTTTACTTTACTCTAAGACTTCTATAAAGCCCCCTAATTAATTCCTACTTCAATATAACATTATTCACGGATGATATCAATAGATAAAATACTCCCTCCGGGGGGCAGGCCGGGGGCCTGCACATTTCTGTGCCGTTTTCGCTTCGCTGACGGCGGGAAGAAACAATTATTTGTTTGCGGGATAAACCTGAACAGTTTCAGGTTTCCCCCTGCACCCCACTTCCAGAACGTTCCGATGCAATGTCATCCGCCAAACTTATTTCTGATTTATCAGAAGACGCAATTAAGACTTTCTTGCGGAAATACTCTTGCACATACGCCTGCATCACTCCAACTCGCGTTTGAGCCTCTTCATTTTTATAAACGCTAAGGTCTTCAATATCCGCAAACGCCTTCATTACAGCTTCATATCCCTCATCCCCCAGCCATTCTTTCAGGCATTCATTCTTAATAGGCGCTGCAACAGAATTATCCGACGGGACTGAATCAAGGGAAGGAATGAAAAAATAAGCAAATTGAGATAATATTTTAACAGAATCTATTTCAAGGGACTTAATCATTAATTTGCCAAGCCATTTCCACGCAGATGGAGCAAAAGCATATTGATCTTCCGTGCTAGTACAATAAACAGTGGGTTTGGTATTAGATGTGGTATAATAGCCGCTATCATGAGGATACCTAATACAAAAATCAAAAAGTGTAAAAGGATATTCTTCTTCAAGAGAATTGATAAAGTTCGCAGAAGAATTCCAACACTCTTTTGTGTATTTGAAATAATCCTCAAATGTTTTTCTGTCATATGAACCCCTCTCACACCCTCCTGGACTATTATTATTCTTCCAACGTTTAACAATAGTATTTGCCATAAAAAGGCTTCGAGGAAGAGCCTTTTTTATTTCACCAATTACCCATTTCCTGTGCATCTCAATATCAATAGGCTTTCTAATTTCGCAAAAACAGTTAAGAACATCACGTTTCTTAGAAATATTTTCATAATCCTCAAGGATTATCTTAAATCCGATTGAAGCAAGATTCCTGAGCTTATAACCACCGATAAGCTCTGAAAATTGTTTTGTTTTATTAGACCATCTGCTATCTGTCAACATATTTTTTGCTATATTTTCGCCTGATTCAATCTGTTCTGACTTTAACTGTTCAAATCCTTTCTCCCCCTCGTCCTCGTCTGAATTTCTCTCTACATCTATTTTCTTCCCGATAAAATCCTGAATGGCTTTTAAAACCTCCTGATCTGGAAGTTCATCCTTTTCCAAGCATCCCCTTTTTATTCTCTTCCAATAGTTGGTATACTTATTATTCCTTACTCCTTGAGGATAGACATGTCCCGCCATTTCAGAATTCCAAGACGGAAAAAGAAAATCTATTAAATTATGAAAAGAATCCTGTACTCTGCCGTTAGCATCGCCTATGATCTTATTCAATTCTTGCTTGGCATTTTTCAAGCGTTTTTTTTGTTCTTCATCAAAACCCGAATCACCAAAAGAGGAAGACATATTCTGAATCATTTGAATATTACTGTCTATATAGTCAAAAACGCTCGGATATATATTTTTTATAGTATTAATCACCAGCAATTCATCAAAAACAACTTCTCCTCTAAGATTATTCCAGTCAGAAGTCATTTGTTCCCAAATAGCTTTAAACTGCCTTATATTAGGGAATAGTTCAGGTAAAATATCAGAAGGGGGACTCTGCTTTGATGCAGCCAGATAAAAAGAAGATATAAAATCATCTTCCTCTTGGAAAATTATCACACCATCCGTTTCGACATTTTTTTTACTTCTGAATTCATTCAATTCCCTTCTAAATTCTGACTTGGGCGCAAGAAGGCGTTCTGTATAAGAGGTTATCCGCTGCAACCATGGCGCATGAGGAATCTCCGTATCAATAGCTATAACAAAGCGGATATTCTTTGTATTTTTGATTCTATCTAAGAAGGCGGGAAGTTCAACAGTAAGTAAATCAGATTCTTTATTTCTGTCAACATCTTCTATAAAATATATAAGACGCCCACCCATTACGCCTAATGCATTATCAAGGCTTAATATAACATCTTCTGCCGAAGTACTTTTCGTGGACAGTCCAAATAACTTACCAAAGAAACCGACATCAGATAGCGCCTCGGAATACTCCTGTGGCAAACCGGAAAAAGAAAGAACATCAAAACGATTCTTCAATGATTTAAGTCCTTCGGAAAGTATATGCTTTACAAAACCATCCTTTTTCCGTCCCCATGAGTCTATCCAGCAAATCGTATAAGGCTCTTTTTTTAACTCATCTTCAACCCATTCCAAAATAGTTGTTTTCCCAGAGCCAAAACTTCCGACTAAGGCGATATTTCCTTTCGGGTCTTGAATATATCTTGCAATTTTTTCAGCAACGACTTTCCTATCATATTCATCCTTGACTATTTTCTTTGGTATTTTGGTTCCAAAACAAAAATACACCAACAACTTTGCTAATATGATGGACAGAAGGAATATACCATAAATCCAAATCTGCATACGCCACGAAGCCAGATCATCAAGGTAACAGTAGTATAAAAACGATATTCCAATCAAGGAAAGTAATGCTATTGCCCATGTTGGAGGATATCTTAACCACGTCGGAAAATGTCTATTGTATTTTAAAGGATGTCTCAAGCTTATCAAAAAATACCTCAAACTTTTTAACGGATGACGTTTCCACCCCAGATATAGACGTCTTAAATGCAGAGGCATGCCGCCTTTTAGTATTATCAGCGACAAGACCGCGGTAAAAACTATGCCCATCAGTATGTCGCCGAATATATTATTAGGGAAAACAGTATAAAAAATGCTTACAACATATGGATAAACATAAGGCCTTATGAGTATCAAAAACGTAACGGCAAGAACTGCGGTCAGGAAGCAATCGAAATATCTTTTCCTCATGAGCACACTCCAATTATTATAAATCAATAATATCCCAAAGGGACATTTAATACAAACAGCAAACAGTAAAAAGACTTTTCCGTGTTGCAAGCGGAGCAAAAGCAGCACAAGCTTTGTTCGTAATGCGTCAGTGGGGTTTTTAGAGCTAAAATAAAAATTCATTTTTTTGACCAAAAGCCTTGTAATGTCATGGAAAAGCTCTTAAGTCGGATTGAAAAAATCAAAACTGAGATAGCTCAAATCGGAGAAATGCGCCCGGGTTCGCTCAGCGAACAATACAATGTGTGCGGCAACCCGACGTGTCGTTGCAAGGATAAGAAAAATCCTCAAAAACACGGGCCCTATCATCAGTTGAGTTACACTTGGAAGCGGAAAAGCACCAGCGAATTCGTAAGAAAAGAGGACGTGCCCGTGGTGAAAGAGCAACTTGCAAATTACCGGCATTTCATGGAATTGAGGGATGAATGGATTGACTGTTGCATTCAACTGGCAAAGCTTCGCAAGAAGATGTGAAAAAGCTGGAAATTGAATTTCCGAAGGATGAAGAAATTGCGAAATTCGCAAACGACCTTAATTCGCTTCTCGCCGATGCGATTGGACTTCGTAATGAAGATTTGAGCTTGAATGAGTATCAGGAGAAAGCCCTTGAATTGAAAGGGAATGAAAACAAGAGAAGTTCTGATGACCGTCATGCATACGGCAAAATGCAAAGGGCGTGATCCTGCTGAATTCATGGAAGAATTCCTTGATATTTTTGCTCAGGATAAATCCGCCGACATTTCCCACCTGCTAATCCCGAAAACGACAGAAGAAGGCAAATCTGCCGCTTAAACGTTGCCCAAAACACTTATTTTGAACTCAAAAATCCCACTGACGCATTACGAAACAGAGCCCTGTAGGGATTGTTATTGGGGAGCCGAGAGTTCATATATTAACGTTTCTATAGCACTTACATTTTCTTCGGTAAAGGAAGAAATCCCTTTGCCGACTATGCGACCGGAGAAAGCTTCCTTTACGTCTTGTTTGCATGGAAGAGTAATTGTCTTGTTGCCGGAGGTCGATGTATGGAGCATTATATAGCTTTTGTTCGCGGTAAGTATATCCCCGCTTTGGGAATAGGCATGCACTCCGGCATAATTGCACAGTCCGGTCAAAAGTTCAGCCGTCAGCGGCATAAGGGAGTATACCGATTTCCATTCTTTGAATTCTTTTATTACAAATATCGGTTTGCCATCGGCGGTACCAAGCGTTTTTGCGTTATTGTCTTCAGCGTAGAATAACGGTCCGAAAGTACAGGGATTGGACTTCTTCGCGAATTTTGTTATGGGGTGGGCTTTGTCTGTTATCTCCAGTGAGATAGTTTTTTCTACCCTTTCTTCTTTGAGCTTTATTCCCGTCAGTTGGTACATCGTTTCTGTCCCGAGTCCACTCGGCGATACAAAACCGGGAGCAAAACACCAAACCGCGACGGAGTTATTTTTTCTTACTTTTTGCGCTATCGCTTCTCTTGTAGCGTCATCTGTATAGTACGCATTCAGAAATACATACAATTTATAATCCGGCATAGCTGAGTTTTTAATGTCTTCAAGCAGATAGAAGTCATATGGGGCGCCGCATCTTGTCGCTTCTTCATAGGCATGCCATGTCTGTAGGTCAAGGAAGTTGTTTTTGGGAGAAGCGATATATAGCAGGCTTTTTTCATCGAATATAATTGCAATTTGGGCGACTGATGAATTGTCTTTCGAGAGGGAGTTTTGAGATATTTCATTTGCTTTTGCAATTGTTTCCATCATTTCATCCTGATGGAAGGCGGCATTTCCGGCTATCGCAAAAAACCAAAGTCCTGAGCCTCTTGTTATGGAATAACCAAAGCCCCTTTTTATGACAGCTGAAGATTCCTTGCGATTTGCAGTACTGCCAAATTCCTTTTTGGGGAATACATGTGTCCGCAAGTCTTCCTCTTCCCATATGAGTTTTTTGTGCAGGGAGGCGCTTCCATTATAGGGATTGATACTGAGTCCGGGCTGGCCTCCTCTTCTGCTTACATAGTCATTCGGGGTTGCGAGGATGTCTATGTAAGGAGAGTTAAATACCTTTGATGTATACGTCATGCCTGACTTGTGATTTGTCTGTCCCTTGCCTGTAAACAATATAGGATAGCCGGTATAGACTATTACAAACTTTTTGAAGCTTGAAGCTTCTTTTACTTTTTTGCATATCCTCTCCATTGTTTCAAAAGTTTTATCAGTGATATAGCGCCTGAAGTCAATTACGGCTGCGGCTTTTTGGGGTTCTCTGAATGAATAGACTTCGGATTCCAAACGTGACTCAGGAGACGGTACCTCCAACTTTTCAAAAGAAACCTCCTTATCAAGCCAGGCCTTTTTCAAAAGGACATCATCATTATTATATTTATTTCTCAGCCATTCCTTGAAGTTTTCGAGGGTTGTCTTTGAATATCCGCTTATACCTCCCGTAAAGGCGGCGGGCCAGTAAAACTCACCCGCGTCTCCGGCGGTTATAAGATAGCCATATATCCGGTTGGAATAACTGGCATCCAAAGAATGCGCAACAATATCGTGAATGTATTTATCCAATACGTCCATCCATTTTTTTGAATAGAGCAGCGACATCTTCCACCTGATTTTCTTTTTGGATGTCGCACTTGATAAATATTCTTCAAATTCTTCAGGGTATCTATCTTGAAACCATTTGGGAGGATAGGCGGGTATCTGGAAAATCATTTTTATCTCGGGATTTGCTTTCGCAAATCGTTCCAAAACGGAATCAAGCCTTGAAAAATCATATTCTCCTTCTCCTTTCCAGGCAGAATTTGGACTTACGACGAAATTGCTTCCCAGCCCGACGGGTTCGATATTTATTCCGGCGGCAGCGAAATCTCTGATATATTCAAAGGACTGATCCACCGCTTGTTCGTTTAACCACCCATGACTGGAATATCCGGCAACAGGAAAGGTTGTCTTACCATCCAAAGACAAGGCTATTCTTCCATTTACTTCCACGATTTTACCTGTGGACTTATTTTTATTCTTATCCAATAATCCGGGAAGAATATTTCTTTCATAATCAGCAGTTATGCGGAGTTTGCTTTTTAAGTCATAATCAAGGTCTTTCAGCGCTTCTGTATAGTAATTTCTGGTAGAGGGAAGGTTGATGTTTTTTTCAGGATAAGAGTCTTTTTCAGTTTCATAAACAGTCTTTACTTCTTCGTCATCAATCGCTTTGGAATAAAGTCTTATGTCGTTTATTAGCATGTTTGAACTGTGATAATTGTCTTCTTCACCTTTTATTCTTTCAGCGCCTATGCGGATAGGTGTGTTGCTAGTTTTTATTGATCTATGGTTCTGATTTATTTTTTCGAGTAGAGGCAAGCCATTTCTGTATATCTTTACTTTTCCTTTAGAAAACGTTAGGGCTATATGTGTCCATTTTTGCATCGGAATTTTTAGATTATCAGAAAATACTTTTGCGTCCTCATATCTGAAGGAGTTTCCATAATCTGACCCGACTACGCTCACTTGGGCCAAGTTGTTGCTTTTATCCGCATAAATGAAGGACGGAAATTCTCCCAGTGCAAGGAAATCTAACTCCAGTTTGTCCCATAAAATACCTTTGGAAATCAAAGGATAACGGCTTTGACTGTAGATGGTGGGCAGGGGTAACAACCATACAGAGATACTGAACCCTTCTGAAATATCAGGCAGTTTTTCACAGGGTATATATATTTGTGCCCCATAGTCTGTGCGAAGTCTGCCTTTGTATGTTTCCATTGGGGCATCCTTTGAAATACATTCGTAATCTCCAGTGAGGTCTTTTATTTCTTTTTTACCTTGAGAGTCTTTAAAATTGAAATGAAAAACAGGATCGGTCGCAAAAAGGCCTATTTGCAGTGTTCCAATTGTAAGAAGAAGGGAAATCTTCTTTATAATATTGTTACCCATTTTTACTCCTTTTAAATAGGTTATTTGGATATGCCGGTATCTCCCAAAAGAAGATTTTCCTGCAAATAATATTTTATGAATAGAGGTCCAAGATTGGGTGCACTTTCTCCTGCCGCATGCCCATCAACGAAATAAAGGTTTACTTTATTCGTGTGCCTGACGTGCAGAGCCACAGACGCCTGCTGTACCGAAAACCAGTAGCATTGACTGATAGGCGAGTCAGCTGTATTTGCTGTATCCCCCAGTATCGATGCTTGAGACGGAGAAAGGTTCACACTCCACGGAGGAGTGTAAAGAGCTGCTGTTTTGAAATAAACAGGACTTCTATAAATATTTATATACTCATTTGCTCCTATGCTTCTGAGTCCGTACGTCCTGTACCATTTACTGTAGGTCCCGTTAGGGGAAAATGATGGACATACGAGAATGGAGGGCTCCCCGACGGTCTGTGGCTTACAGTAGCCTAGTTCCGTAATTAAAGTGGTCCAGCCTTTTACCGGTCCAAGGTCGATGTAAATTGGTAGGAATCCATTATTGTCCTGGGAGTATGAATTCAGATATAGCCCTGTCTGACGCAGATTGCCAAGGCATTTTATGCCTTTTGCTGACTCTCTTGCCTTCTTCAAGGCAGGAAGCAGCATACCCGCAAGTATTGCTATAATGGCAATTACAATGAGCAGTTCAATGAGTGTAAAAAAGGCTTTCTGCTTGAGTATTTTCATATTGCACCTCTATAATTTAGGAACAGGGCCGCTGGACTCACGGACAATAAGGGTCACTCCAACATTGTCTGTTTTTTCTGATGGAATACTGCCCAATTTAAGCCTGTCAATTATTTTTAACACCAATTTCTCTCCTATCATGGAATAGTTCTCAGCGACTGTCGTAAGCGCCGGATGACAAAATTTCCCGGCTTCGAGGTTGGCATATCCGACAATTGAAACATCGTCGGGTACACGAAAACCATTGCCCTGCAGAATTGTAAGTGCCTCAATGGCCAGCCAATCACTTGTACAGAAAAATGCGGTAGGTCTTTCCTTTAATTCCATTATCCGTTGAATAAATTCTTTTATTTTCTCGCGTTCCGTCTTGGTGTGAAAAAAACTATCAGTAACTTGAATTTCCTTTTCCGACAGATAGTCCAGAAATCCTTTTTTTCTTTTAACGGAATAAGGCATCAACGGATTATTCCCAATATACGCTATTTTTCTGTGCCCAAGCGAAACAAGATACTCAGCAACCGCTCGTCCTCCCTCATAGTCATCGGAATAAACCTGAATGCAGCCTTCTGGAACTTTCCCGTTGAACAACGTTGCTACGGGAATCTTTTTTTCAAAAAGCCTGTCTGAGATTTTTCTGAGTTCATTCATCCCCATACTGTATATGACAAGCCCGGAAAGGCGCTGCTTCACTGCAAGCGCAATTATATTCTCCTCCGTTGTCATCTCATCATAATACAATACTTTGACCATATACCCCTTCGGCGCGGCGTGTTTCATAATGGATGTCATCACCGATGCCACAAACTCAAAATGAGGACTGGCCGCAAGAAAGCCTATTACTTTAGCACGTCCAGTTGACATGGCTCTCGCAAAGTCATCAATGGTGTAACCTAATTTCAGCGCTGTTTCCTTAATCCGGCATGCCGTCCCCTGGCTAATATGCTTTTCCTTTTCAAGCCCGTTCAAAACATAAGATACTGTTACTTTTGTAACTCCTGTCTTATCAGCAATGTCCTGAAGGGTTATCATTAATGACCTTATCTTTAGTTAACCGGTTAATTAGATTATAGCCGGTTTCTGGAAAAATGTCAACAACTCAAATAGTTTTTCCTGATATTTTCATGAACTGAAAATTGAAAAAGTAAACGCACCCCCCTCCAGGAATCCAAGTGCATTTAGTCTGACAAAAGGGGCGGGGTGCAATAAGTCTGACAAACCACAGCTTTGCCGAATCGCAAGAGTTATGCATAGGGCGCGCTCCGATGAGAATGGGTCCCCCTAACTCGTCGGAGTCGGAGCGCGAACTGTGTGTAACTCGGTTGCATTCCACAAAAGGTATGATACGTTGCCGGTAAACAATTTGAGGGGAAATATTGGGTGTGCGTTTAGTGTGTCCGAAAAACCGACTGAGCGTAACGCCCGGAGGGCATATTGTCGTTTTTGTCAGAGTAAATGCACAAATAACAGGCATTCCTATCTTTTGAGAAGAAAAATATCACCATATTTTAGGCGTTTGTCAAACTAAACGCACTACTTTTCCTAGGTGATGTGCGTTTAATCCTACAAATGTGCGTTTACTTTTTCAATTGACCTGATTTTAAATTCATGCCGGAAAGAGAATAGATGAAGCACGACCAAAAAGCACGGGATAAAAAAGAAGAATTTGTTGTCTGGAGCACGGGGACGGAAGGCAAGGTGTTCTATGATGGAAAGATATTAACGCCGCCAGCGGACTGGCAGTTTGTTCCGAGCGGAGACGCCGGGTTAACCCGTCGCTTAAAAATGGGTGATTACTGGCTAGTCGTCCATCGTCGCCGCAACCGAATTGAATCGCTGGGATTGTTGACTTCCGCCAGGGCCGTGGAAACCGCAAAAGCACAGTTGGAGGCAGAACGCTCTGCCCCTGCTTATCAGAAGAAATTGGATGCTGGCAGACGTTCACGAGAAGCGAAGCAGGCAAAATACGAAGTCGAATTCAGGGAGGCCGTCATCGTGTTTTTGAACTTTGCCGACAAGTGGTTGGAGTTGGCCGGAAAGTTCGCCGATGCGGTAACCGCCCATGCCGTACCGGTCGGAAGCGGCACCGTTGCGAGAACTCAGCGGATTCCTGTGGAACGTCGCGCAGAAGCAGCGGTAATCGCATGGATGCGCCATCAGACAACCGCCTACGACCATATGAGTATTGCCAGAATCAAAGGCGAGCGCCGCGAAGTTCGCCGCAGACTTGCCGAGCGGTCACGCCAGTTCTTATGCAAATACCGCTCCGGTGAGGATGTCAATCTTGCGCAGTGCCCTTTGGTAAAGGCGCTCAAGTAAAAGCATTGGTATTCGGCTCAAATTTTTAAAATCCATCAAAAACTGTATGCGGCTTGTATGTGTTTCATACTACGAAAAGGCTAAAAAGCCATAAAATGACAGGTTGAGACATGAAATATCGTTTGAGGTTGATTTGTGGGTAGAAAAATGGTAGCGGGGGTTGGAATCGAACCAACTGCCTTCAGGTTATGAGCCTGATGAGCTACCAATGCTCCACCCCGCAACAAGAATAATGAAAACGAAACCATTAGTATATAAGACAAAAAATGTAAATCAAGCCGAATATCAAAAAAACTGCAAGGAAGACCAACATCATTTGAACCGGAGCTGGAATTTTCGACTCTAATTCTGTTTCCCTGCGTTTATTGCGTCAACGATGGCGCGGAATTCCGCGTGTTTCTTCTGTTTTTCGGCGGGAGTGGCTCCCCATTCAAGAACGATTGAATCGGTTATTGACGCATAATAGTGCGGAGTATTCCGGGGGATGACAGCACTTTCGCCATCCTTCATCCTAAGTGTTTTATCTCCGATGCGGTATTCCACTTCGCCCTCTATCACGCAAGTATATTCGTCACTGAGTTCGTGAATACAGCCGCCGCGTGCAAAGCCTTCATTGGTATGAAAGACCGTAACTTCCGGGTATTTCATCTCTTCCGTAAGGAGTGATATGGAACCCCTTGAGTCAGTATGGATTGTGTTAAGCTTCACTTTTTGCCGCCTTTCTTTTTGGCATCAAAAAAGATTGCTTGCGACGGTGAGTTCAGAATGAATTTCTCGTATTCAAGATCGGCATCGACCATCATCTTTACGAGCATGTTGAAATCTACAGTCGGTTTCCACTTAAGAACTTTTTTTATCTTCGAGGAGTCTCCGAGAAGCGCCGGGACTTCGTTTGGTCTCTCATAGCTTTTGTCGTATCTGACATATTTGCCGAAGTCCAGATCCAGATATTCGAAGACTTTTTCGGCAAACTCCTTGACCGTATGATATTCGCCTGTGGACACTACGAAGTCATCCGGCTCGTTGTGCTGGAGGATCATCCATATTGCTCTCACGTAGTCGCCGGAAAACCCCCAATCTCGCAGTGCCGAGAGGTTGCCCAACGTCAGTGAGTCCTGCACTCCAAGTTTGATCCTGCACGCGGTCTTGGTTATTTTCTTGGTGACGAAGTTGAAGCCTCGCCTCGGACTTTCGTGATTGAAGAGTATCCCATTGCTTGCAAACATCTTATAGCCTTTTCGATATGCTCTTGTCATATGGTAGGCATAGAGTTTGGCGCAACCGTAAGGCGAGACGGGATTAAACGGACTGTTTTCGCTCTGGGGTGGTTCTGTAGTACCGAACATTTCGCTTGAAGATGCCTGATAATATTTTACGCCCGGATCAAGTATTCCGTTTTCTATGCCCCTTCGAATGGCGTCCAGTATCCGTGTCGCGCCAAGTCCGGTCACGTCCCCTGTGTAGACAGGGACATCGAATGAAACCTTTACGTGGCTCATCGCTCCGAGATTATATATCTCATCGGGCTTGATCTCGAAAATAAGATTATCTATTCCGTCTGCCAGGTCGCCGTAGTGCAAGAAATTTTTACTTTCCGGATCAAAATAGGGGTCGATGCGGGCCGTATTGAGTGAACTTGCTCTTCTGATTATTCCATGAACTTCATATCCTTTCGAGAGCAGCCATTCTGAAAGATATGAACCGTCCTGTCCGGTAATTCCTGTTATGATAGCCTTCTTCTTTGCCATATTTTCCATCCCTTCTAAAGTTTTATGCTTTGAGCGCCTGCATGTTCAGGCTTGTACATATTCCGTTATCAAGATCCATGTGCGGATAATATGCCCTGCTGTAGTCGTCATATCCAGTGGGCAATTCACGACGCCAATCCCACTCTGTCGTGTCGCGGAAACCATTCGATTCCAAAAGAGACTTCAGCGACTTCCTGTCATAAACGGTTTTATGGTATATGCATGTACCGTTCTTTAGTTCCCAGCGCCCGAATATAGGGCCGATGAGACGATCGAGTTCCCCTGTTGCCCTGTAAACTTCCAGAAGTTCCTCGAATGACGGTACGGCCAGTCTCAGTATTCCGCCGCTTTTTAGTACCCTCCGCCACTCGGAGAGAACCCGCACGGCTTCAACTCTGTCAAAATATTCAAAACAGTGCGATGCATAGATTAGCTCCGCGGCGCCATCCTCTATCATGTCCAGGCAATCTATCGGAGTGACGTGATCAACATGTTCAAACGGATTGATGTCTATGTGTACAAAGCCCGGCAGATAACGTTTTCCGCAGCCCAGATGTAATTTCATTGTTTTACGTGTCCTTCCTGTTGAACCCTGTTACCATGCTTTTTAAAACATCTTTTTCAAGGCATCCGTAACCCTCATTATATCGCCTTCTTCGAGTTTGGGACTTGACGGCAGCCAAAGCGCGCTGCTGGTGTAAGACTCAGCATTTGGAAAGGCCCCGGCAGTTTCAAAGGGGGCCTGGAGATGAAGCGGCTCGTAGGGCATTCTAGTTCCGATATTTGCGGATTTTAGAGAATCAACAACGGCTTGACGTCTTGCCGGTTCGCTGAATATTATCTCGAACTGCCAAGGCACGGAATTAGGATCACGCAAAGGAATGCTGACAAACTGTCCTGCATTTTCAAGTTCGCGTCGGTATATGAGCTCAAGTTTCTTCATTTTCTCCAGCCGTCTGTCAAGGTCGGCAAGCTGGGAAAGCGCCATCGCGCATTGAATATCTGTTAGTTTGAAATTGAAGCCAAGCGCGGGATGGTGGTTCCATTTCCGGGAAAGCCGTCCGTGGTCTTTAAGCTCAATGAGTCTGTCTTTTGTCTTGTCATCATTTGTCAGGACAAAACCGCCTTGCGCGCATGTTATTATTTTGGTCGACGCCAGTGAAAATGTGGCGATATCACCCAGTGTGCCGAGAACTCGTCCGTCCGGACTCCTCGACCCGATGGACTGTGCGGTATCTTCCAGTACGTATATGCCTTTTGGTCCGCAGATTTTTTTCAGAGCATCAATATCCGCGGCGTGACCGTTGAGATGCACGGCCGCGACTGCTCGGGTCTTCGGCGTTATCGCCATTTCCACTGCCGAAATGTCGACAGTCCGGTTTTTATTGTTGATATCGGCGCAGACGGCTTTTGCGCCGCAAAGCATGGCGCTGTCGGCTGTCCCTGCGAATGTTATGTCCGGCACGATAACCTCGTCGCCGTGCCTCACTCCCAGTGCGTCAAATGCCATAAAAAGAGCCATCGTTCCGCTTGTGGAAAGAATGCAATGCTTTGCTCCAAAATAACTTGCGAGACGGCTTTCCAGCTCTGCGGCCAACTTGCCCTCATTTATGAACGTGGATTTTACGCAGTCATAGACGGCCTTGGCGTCGTCGTCGCCGACCATTGGTTCCCATTGGGGGATAAACTCGTTTTCCTCGTACGCATATTCCATATAAAACATCCTTTTAGCTGAGGAAGGAGAGCTTTTTTTAGCTTTCATTCATGATTTCAAATGCTTTCAGCACCATTCCACGGGGGTTAAATTAGTCTGCATTTCAGGATATTTCCAGCTCAAGCAATCATATTTATGAAACTACCCATTTTGAAAATATTCTAAAAGCGTGAAGAATCCTTAAAATGATTTATCTTATCCGGAGCCGTGGCATCAGATGACCGGAAATAAATTCGTAAATCTGCTCGGGAATGCTAAATTGACTGCCGTGATGCCAGTGAAGCGCTTTTGTGCCCGGCTCAATTTTAAGACCAGTGAGGATATGAAAAATGCAGACAGATTTTAATTCTATAAATCAGGTGTTTTCAACTATAGTCAATCGAAGAAGCGTAAGGAATTTTTCGGATAAGGACGTATCTGCTGAGGATGTCGATAAAATCCTTCATGCCGCCAACCTCGCTCCCTCGGCGCACAACCAGCAGTCCTGGCGCTTTATAGTCATAAGGGGCGATATGAAAAAGCAGCTTGCGGCCTTTGTCAGTTCATGCGCTTCTGACTTTCCGAAGCCGTCGTCCACCCTTTTGCGTATGGCGTCTCGAAGCATAATCAGTGCTCCGGCTGTAATCGCTGTGGCCAATACCGCCGAACTTATAGAGCACGGGACAGGTCTCTTCAGCATAGACAAGGACAAGGCCTATGACTTTTTCCGCACCATGGAAATTCAGAGTTCCGCCGCCGCTGTCGAAAACATGCTCCTTGCCGCGACTTCTCTGGGGATTGCCTCCGTATGGCTTGGGATTCTTTATCTTGTTAAGGATGACGTGCTTGAGTTTCTCGGAGAAAAGAAGGGCGAGTTTATGGCTGTTATTCCGATAGGTTATCCCGACACTCTCAACAAGGGGCCCAAGAAGAGGAGTCTTGAAAAGATTGTGAAGCAACTCGACTGATTGACTTTATTTTCGATCGCCGTTTTTCTGAAGCGATTTGTCAATGTCCTTTGCGGCTTCGTTCATCGCCGTTTCCATCAATATTACATAATTCCTGACATCCCTGCCCATATTGTAATATAGGCCCTGTACGATATACTCGGAGCCGCTGTATGAATATTCCCATAGGATTTTTCCGTCGGAATTCCTCTTTAGGCAGAGCTTGAATATCAATTCATCTGTTGAAGTCCCGTAAGGCACACCGAGAAGCCAGAATATCGGCGCGACTATCGAAAGGCCGTAGGAAAAAACCCTTCCCTTGTACATTGTCGAATAGACTTCGCCTGTCAATGTAAGCTCCGACTTGTCCCTTTCTCCGCCATAGGTGAAAAAAACATCCTTAAATAGCCCGGAACGGCGCAGACTCGTGACGGATGCCCTCGCAAGATCGTCCGTTACATTGAAGTCGAATTCATTTACGGAAACAAAGCTCCTTGCCGCGTCCGGTCTGTCATAAGTAACGTATCCATACGGAACAAGCGGAATATAATATAGAAAAAGGGTGCCTATTGTATTGTCGTCCTTTCTCATTTCTTCAAATGGGAGTACTGCCACAGCGCAGTCATATTTAGGGGAGTCTGAAAGTTTTACAAGCTCTTTCTGATTGGAGGGATAAACAAATTTTGATGTTGTCCCACATCCGCAGAGCGTAATAACAAGAAGGAATCCGGCTATTCTTTTTATCATTTTCCTGCCCCCTTTTCTATAAAGAGCAAATTATAACCGCTTTAATCTGTTTTCAAGTCTCAGGGCGAAGGTTAAGGTATTGTTGGAGCGTTCCTGCAATTTTACCGGGCTTCTTCCAGCCCGTGGGCCTGGTCAGAAGAGGGTCTCTTTGCCGAGGATGGAATTGGGGTCGAAGGCTTTTTTGATGGCTTTCATCTCGGCGATTCCGTCGTCGCCGAGCATTAGGTGGAGGAAGTTTTTCTTGAGCTTGCCGATGCCGTGTTCGGCAGAGATGGAACCTTTCATTTCCAGGACTTTTACGGCGAACTCCATGTAGAGTTTTTTTCCGAGATTATATTCTTCCATATCGGAGGGGAGGATATTTACATGCAGATGATTGTTGCCTATATGCCCGAAAATAACGTACTGGAGATTGACCGCGTCCATTTTTTTTCTGTAGAACTTCATGATCTGACCTAAATACTTGTCGGGGACAGCCATGTCTGTTCCGAGCTTTGTCAGGGCAGGGTGTGTTTTTCTTCGTTCTGCTATGGTCGAATTTACGGTTTCGGGCAATGCGTGTCTGAACTTTTTAAGTCTTTCGCGTTCGTCTTTATCGAATGCGGCCCATGCGGTGATGAGGGAACCTTTTTCCAGGTTTTTCGAGATGTCCAGAAGGCGTTTTATATTTTTCTGAACATCTTTCCTTTCGCAAGTAGTATCGATATAGATTCCAGCAGTCTCTCTTTCTTCTGGCATATCGGGCGGGACGCAGCTTGCGGGGCCCATTTTAAGTCGTCTCTGGCGAAGAAGTTCGAGAGCGCCGGGGTCGAAATATTCTATTGCCGTTATTCCTGACTTATCGGAGACGTATCGCAGCTTTTCGGTGAGTTCGATTGCCGCATCTTCATTGGAGAGAAAGAAGAATGTGTTAAATTCTGCTTCGGGGCAGGGAATAAGTTTGAATTCAAGCTCCGTTACAAGACCGAGCGTTCCTTCCGAGCCAATAAAGAGGTCTATTGCGTCGATCTCTTTTCCGCTGAAATAACCGGCGGCATTCTTTGTATTGGGCTGCGGGCGAGAGGATGCAGTGAACTTTTCTTTACGTCCGTCATTGTGTTCGAGGATGAAGTCGTTTGTTTCAGCTGAAGCTTTGTATTTTCCACGTTCAAGCTTGAGGATTTCTCCGCTTGCCAGAATAACAGTCATTGCGTTGACGTAATTTCGAGTGGGGCCGTATCCGAACGTGTGTGCGCCTGATGCGTTGCATGAGGTCATTCCGCCCGCGCTGGCGCTTGTTTCGGTCGGGTCGGGCGGGAAAAAGAAGCCTTTTTTCTCTCGCCGGATAAATTTATTGATATCATCGAGACTTGCCCCTGATTGGCATGAAATTGATACGTTCCCATTCCCGTCCTCGCAGATGCCGTAGATTTTCTTCATCTTTGATGTGGAAATGATTATTCCGCCGGTCGGAACGGCTCCGCCTGCGATGCCTGTTCTGCCGCCTGAGAGTGTGACTTTTGTTTTACTCTTTGACGCGTTTCTCAGGATTGCTGCGGCCTCTTCCGTAGATTCCGGAAATTCGGCTGCATCAGCGCGGCCCTCCATGCGCGATTCATCGTGGAGCAGTTCTGCTGGTACAGTTTTTCTGCCGCATTGCGTTGTTAGTTCTGAGGACTGAAATGTTTTAATTATATTTGTCATCGTTCAACCAAGAAAAAAGCCCCGGGGTTGAGGCCCCGGAGCTTTATATAACAATAATTTTCTTTTACAAGAACTATTATCTGGCGTAAAATTCGATTACGCTCATTATTTCCACCTGCAACGGAATCTCTCCGATTTCCGGTACACGGAGCAGAGAGGCTTTGACCTGTTCCCTATCGACTTCAAGATAAGAGGGTATGGTCCTGTTGCTGTTCTTTGCTATTTCTGCGACGGAAGGTGATTTTTCAGCATTGATGCTTATCACCTGTCCGGGCTTCAGTGCATACGAACCGCGGTCAACTATTTTGCCGTCTACGAGGATGTGCCTGTGATTCACGACCTGCTTAGCTGCATGCATTGAGGCGGAGAGTCCACTTCGAAAAACCACTGAATCAAGTCTCGTTTCGAGAGCGCTGAACAGTTTTTCGTGTGTTTTACCTTCACCTTTCTTTGCCTTCTGATAGGCAATCACGAGTTGAGCTTCGGTGATGCAGTAGTGCCGTTTCAACTTCTGTTTTTCGAGCATCAGCTCGCCGTAGGTTGAAAGCTTTTTCCTTTTCCCAGTCTTGCCGTGTTGTCCGGCAGGGTAGGGGCGTCTTACGCTCGGGCATTTTGGATTGTCCCACAAGCAGTAGCCTAACCGCCTGCAGAATTTGTGTTTCGCTCGACCTTTTTCGGGCATTTATCCCATCCTTTCTTGAATGAAGTTTGTTTCTTACTTAGCCGTCGCAGGTGTCAAGCCTCATATGGGGGCCTGCGCAAGCTGTATACGAAAATAAGAAGATAAATTTACTGCCGCTATTGAATTCTTCAAGGAAAGAATGCAGATTTTTAAAATATTAAACAAACGGGAGGGAAGTGCGGTGCTTTTCAGACTTGCGGCTTTTTTAATTCTTTGTTTCATATTTGTCACAAGAACGGAGGCCCGTGTCTATGACGGACTTGAGATGTTCCTCTACAAACATACCAATCTTGTAAAGGGCAAGAGAGTCGGGCTCGTTACCAACGCGACCGGTGTCGACGCGAGACTTCTCGCAACGGTAGACCTTTTTCGCGCTGACGGGCGGATAAACCTCGTGGCGCTCTTCGCTCCCGAACACGGAATTAGGGGGGATATCCTGGCAGGGGAAAACTTCAAAGGCGGAATTGACCCGATAACCCGGCTTCCGATCTATACTCTTTATGGCGGAGTTGATCACAAGCCGCCTAAGGAGGGACTCGCAAAAATAGATGTCCTTATATTCGATATTCAGGATGTGGGAAGCAGAGCATATACGTATATATGGCATATGGCCGAGTGCATGAGCGGCGCCGCCCAGGCAGGGAAAACATTTATAGTTCTTGACAATCCTAATCCGTTGGGCGCCGAGGTCGTCGACGGCCCTGTCACCGAACGCAAGTTCCTTTCCTTTATTGGCCTTTATCCCGTTCCGCGCGTCTATGGTATGACGATGGGGGAACTCGCCAAATATCTTAACGTCGAAGAAAAGATAAACTGCAATCTGATAGTTATTCCAATGCTGAACTACAAGCGCGGAATGAGCTGGACGCAGACCGGGCTCCCGTGGGTTCCAACGTCTCCTCACGTTCCTACCCCTGAGTCAGCATGCTGTTTCGCGGCGACCGGAACAATCGGAGAGATCGGCGTCTTTAATATCGGCATAGGATATACCCTTCCGTTTCAGACTGTTGCCGCTCCATGGATGAATGCCGCTTTATCAACGCGTTACCTAAATTCCCTCAAGTTGCCGGGCGTAATTTTCCGCCCTATCTACTACACTCCTTTTTATGCCGCGTACAAAGGGCAAAATGTTAGCGGCGTCCAGCTGCACATTACCGATCCTGCCAAATTCAGGCCCGCGACAACTGAGGTCGCTATTCTCTGTCATATAAAAAAATACTATCCCAAAAATCTCGTATGGAACCCTGAGAAGATAAATACCTTTGATAAGGCCATGGGGACGGAAAGTGTCCGCAAAATGATACTCGCCGGCAATTCCTATGAAAAAATCACAGCATCGTGGGAGGCCGGAATCAGGAACTTTGATGCAAAGCGTAAAAAATATCTCATATATAAATAAGACTTTTTAACGGAGCCGCACTCTATGAATTTTATAGTAAAAGATTCCGAAGGTAAGGAACACGGCCCCCTCAATGAGGATTCTCTGATCAAATGGGCCGAGGCCGGCGACATTTTCGCCGAAACCCCTATGCGCAATGCATTGATGGCGCAGTGGAAGACCGCTGCCGATTTCAGTTTTCTCAAGGAGCCACTTGATCGGCAGGCAGAGGAGAAGGAAAAAGCTAAGGGGTTTTTTGAAAAACGTGCCGATTCCAAAACCAGGAAAAAAGAAGGCGATAAGTCAACGGCCTTTGAATATAAGTATCTTCCCGATTCCGCAACATTGTTCCTTCGTCTCGCATCGACTTTCTTCGACTTTGCTCTTCTTTCCGTTCCTGCTCTCATTCTGTATTGTTCCGCACTTTCAATATTTTATTTCTCCGACATTAATTCGGGAGTGCCTGTTCCTGAAGCGAAGGAACCTGTGAATGTAGAAACTTCTGAAAAAGAAAAAATTGAAATCCCGCAGCTTGCTTCGTTTGAATCAGAAGCCAATCCGCTTATTGAAGACAATGCCATGAAAGGTTTTGTTGCTGGCAGCCGCTGGAAAAACACAGGGACTGGCGACGCATTTATTTGTGTCAGCTCCTCGGATAGTTCCGCACGCTGGCTGCCTCTGAACACATATAACAATACCATTATTGCCTGTCTTTCCGCGTTTCTTGCCGTGGCCCTGCTTTATTACGGGCTTCTTCTGGGGCTTTTTGCACAGACATTCGGCATGTGGTTCTGGGGGATATTTATAGTGAAACCAGACCTGTCCGAGGTCTTTCTTCTTAGGGCTTATTATTTTACGATAATGATGTTTCTCTTGGGGGTGTTTTCCCCAATCTTAGTTTATGCTGCTTCATCCCGGCGGGCGTTTCACGACCTGGCTTCCGGCGTTATGATTATCAAAATAGCGGGTAAACCGAAAGCCTGAAAAACCAATTATTTTTGTCTTTTAGCATGGTTTTAGTCGATTTTATGTCGGGGAATGAGTTTCTGTCCTTGATGTTTTCTTAGCGCTATTCTCAAATAAAATAAGCTGTCTGCGCTTAACCCCTAAGCTGGAGTACTTTTAAATCAAAGATTGGTGTAAAAGCTCCGAATAATCATATAGCATTAGAGCACGGATTACAAGCTCCGAAATAGCTTTCGTCCGGGGTGATATAGTCCCCGACTGCACCCAGTGCGGTATGCTGTATGTGCAAATTATAGAAGTTCACGTAGGGCTGCACCTTTTTTCTTGTTTTTAGTTTGGGGAGTTTTTACACTTATTCAATCTCTCCAACTTTCGGGGCCAGGCGCAGATTTATAGGATCGTCTTTTATCCATCTGCCCAATATTGGGCTGTAATATCTGTAATTATAGTACACTAGTTCAGTCTCTTTATCGTAATATTCGGAGCTGAAGCGGAACGGGTTGATGTCGGCATAAGTGCCTGTCTTCGAGGTTATTTGCCCGAACGGCGAATACTCGTATGCGGCAACTATGTTGCCTGAATTGTCAATGAGCTGACCAACGTTCTTGTTGGCATCTGTAAAATAATGGTATGTCGCGGTATTTCCAGCGTCGTAGACGGAAAGAATTGTTTCTCCGCTCCATGCGTATTTTCTGAGGATGGCGTTGGAATTCGCGCCGTCGAGTTCTTCGATGAGCTTGTAGCCGTCGTAGATGAAACGCTGGTGTTTCGCAAGAGTCCAATTTCCGCTTGAACCCGTGTAGACTTTCTTCTCGACACGGCGCCCCATATAGTCGTAGGTGAACTCTAGTTTCTGATTCGACTTTTCCGCAGCGGCCAGACGATTTTCGGCGTTCCATGTAAACGTCCAGTCAGCGTTTGCAAGCATGTTTCCGTCGTCGTCATAAGACGGGCTCAGAGTGTCTACAACTGTATACTGGTTGCGGTTGTTCGAGGTATAGGAGGTGCTCGTACCTGAAACTGTCGACGTAACACGATTCCCGATATTGTCGAAGTTGAATGTGTAGTCGAAGGTCGTTACCGGAGTCGTGGTGTCGGTCGGATCACTGCCCGCGTACTTCTTGCCGTCGACAAGTTCCGAACGGTCGTTATAAAGCCACTTGTTGAATCAAATTTTCAAAGAGCACCCGGACGATCAAGTCCAGAAAAAGTATTTTTAAAAATATATAAAATAAATATTAGCTATTTTGTCAATCCTCAATCTCATCTCCCCCTACACGGGATAGGAGATATCGGGAGTTGTGTCTGAATAAAAGGTTCCCAAGGAGCTGTAGCTGGTGCTCCATAATGAAATTGCACAGTAATAATAGGACGGAGAAATTTAAATGTTTCTGATAAAGCTATTTCTCGAATTCTATCAATGACAGGCTTGTAATCAAACTCTTTAGAATCTACATATAAATGTAAGAAAAGTCGCGCATTTGCCCATCTCCATTTTACGCCCTTCAGAATTACTGACTGTTTTTTCAAAATTGCTTCAATAATCTTATCAGCAGCAACAGATTTCCCAAATCTGTCCATTGCATCACGTTGCTCTTCCGTTGGAATATTGCTGTGCCGAATAGATGCGAGATATACCCACAGGACGCAAAGTCCCAAGAGAATTAAAATAAAAATAATCAGATGTTTCACTTCGGTCCCCTTGATGGCCCATATCCTTTTTGTTGACCTTGTCCTGCGGGTCTGAGTCCTGGGCTATAAGGACTATATGGTGCAGTAAGACCTCCGGCATCAATCCAACGACACGCCATACCTGAACAGTTATTTCCCACAACGTTGGTTCTCTGGGAAGAATATAGAAGAAGATGAAAGAAAGTCAAGAAGATGATTTGACAAATGAATTTTTCGAAGAATATGCAAAAAAGGCAGCTTACGCGGCAAAAGAAGAAGATACAGAAGAAAAATCATGGACAACTGAGTCCGGCTAATTCTGGACAAATGAGATCAGCGGTAACAAAATCCAGAGGATCTTGAAGTTTCGGAAGATGATCCTGAGAGCAAGTCTATTTCCGCTGACTATCCGGATCACGTTTGGTCTCTCGATTTGACTGCAGTTCCGACGTTCGGCGGATTCTGGACTTCGTTGATTCCGAATTCGCTCTCGCAGGTATGGCCTTACTGCTGGTGGGTTCTTGTCATCATCGACCACTTTTCAAGAAATGCAGTTGGCTTCGCGCTTTTCAAGAAATCGCCGACGTCTGAAGAAGTTACCGCAGCTCTTGAGAGGTTGCCAAAGTACCCAAGCTGGAACTTCATGTTTCCTATCTTGACGGAAGAAAACATCTGCCCATCATCGAAATCCAGAAAGCCGCATAAACAACACTCCGCGGTTCTGCCGACTGCGCTACCACCTGCCTTGAAAAGGCATTTTTGAGCCTGTTTTTGCTTTTCATCACTGTAAAATTGTCAAAGAACACCCGGATTATCAATTCCAGAAAAAGTATTTTTTAAATATATAAAATAAATATTAGTTATTTTCCTTATCCTCAAGTTGATGTGCACCTACACCCCTTGCTAATACCATTTTTGTAAGGTTTCTCTTTGTCCTTTATTAAGCTTGGTATAGATTAAAATAATATCTCCTACAGTTTCAACATTTCCCAAAAGTTTT
>Ga0209417_1001819_pt1 | contig 37212 bp, 35 predicted proteins | sample RifGroF2_FD_184002 | JGI IMG/M metagenome (GOLD analysis project Ga0209417, IMG submission 184002) | Groundwater microbial communities from Rifle, Colorado, USA - Groundwater F2 (SPAdes) (version 2) | ecosystem: Environmental > Aquatic > Deep subsurface > Groundwater | place: Rifle, Colorado... | reverse complement strand
TCTTTCCAAAATTGGTTGTAAAGAGTAAATCCATGCTTACAGAAGAGTGTGGACTGAATACATTTCTTGAACAAAGAGGATTAGAGGTTGTAGACACAGATTTAGGAGAGAGAATAATCCAATTCCGGAAAGAACCGCCAAGTCATATCGTATTGCCCGCCATCCATCTGAAAAAAGAGGAGATTGGAGAACTCTTTCACGAAAAGCTCAACACGCCAAAAGGGATGTCGGATCCGGTTCTTCTTACTTCTGCCGCCCGCACTCATTTAAGAGAGAAATTTTTGTCGGCCGGTGTGGCAATAACAGGTGTCAACTTTGCTGTTGCAGAAACCGGAAGTGTGGTTGTATGCACCAACGAAGGAAATGCAGACATGGGTGTTCACGCTGCACCTGTACAGATTCATTGTATGGGCATAGAGAAATTAGTTCCTCAGACAAGAGATCTTGCTGTATTTACACGTCTTCTTGCACGAAACGCCACCGGACAACCAATAACAGCCTATACTTCTCACTACCGGAAGCCGAAACCCAGAGGAGAGATGCATATTGTCATAGTTGATAACGGAAGGTCCGACCGCCTTAAAAGTGACATCCACCGTAGTTCCCTTAAATGTATCCGTTGCGGTGCCTGTATGAATACATGCCCTGTTTACAGAAGAAGTGGGGGGCACAGTTACGGCTACCTGATTCCCGGACCAATAGGTTCCATTCTTGCACCTTCATACAATATAAAAAAACACACCGATCTTCCTTTTGCATCTTCATTATGCATGTCTTGTTCAAATGTATGTCCTGTCAAGATTGACATTCATGATCAGTTATACAAATGGCGCCAGGAACTTTCCGAGAAAGGAGCGTTCTCACCTGTAAAAGGGCTAGTACTTAAGATTGCCGGGTTTATTTTATCCAAAAGTGCTCTCTATGATTTTTCAGGTAAAGTGGCAAGAGTTGCCTTAAAATGGCTGCCGCGCAGAATGGTATACAGTAAAATAAATGTCTGGGGATGGGAAAGGGAACTTCCTGCCGTTCCCCAAGAATCATTCAAAAAGTGGTATTCAAAAAATTCAGGAAAGAACAACTTATAAAACAGAGAGTATTAAATGAACAGAGATAATTTATTAACGGCTAAAGATCTTATTCCGGAGTTTATTGAGAGTCTGGCCCATGTTGGAGCAGAGGTTATTAAACTCAATGGAAAGGATAGTGTCTTAGCATATATAAGTGAGAATTATCCGGAATGTATAACATTTGAAAATAAAGAGATCTGGGAAGAATATTCCTTCTCATGTTCTAAAGAGAAGCTTGAAAAACTTGGAACCATTCAGTTAGAGGGAAGATTCGGAGTTGCCGAAAACGGAGCCATCTGGCTAGATGACAATTGTTTTCCTAACCGTTTGCTTCCGTTTATTGCTCAGAAAGTGATAATGCTGCTTGATTCCGGAAAAATAGTAAAGGATATGGGTGAAGCATATGATTGCGTGAATGAATGTGGTTATGGAGTATTCATCTCCGGCCCTTCTAAAACAGCAGATATTGAGCAAAGTCTTGTATTTGGAGCGCATGGACCAGAAAGTCTGCTCGTTTTTCTTTACTGACAAATAAATATTGGATATTTTAAACAAAATAGCCATATTGCAGAAATTGATGAAATCTGCATTACTGTTATTACTTCTTTCGTTGCTTGTATTCACAGCTTCTGCCCAATCTGTAAAGAATCAGGAGGGAGCCAGGTATCCGGGTGGAGTTGTAGAATTGAAAAAGATAGTTCACAGGCATTTGGATAAATCTCTTATTGCTAAGGAGCATATATCAGAATCCAGATTGGTCTTAAAATTTTTTATTGACAAATCAGGAAGGGCAAAAGAGGGTGTCATAATTGGTACAAATAACATTGAATTGCAGAAAATGGCAAGAAAGGCGGTAAGGAAAATGGAGAGGTTCCAACCCGGGAGAGTTCATGGAAAACCTTCACAAACTGCTATGATACTGGAATTGTAAAGCTGACTTTCAGCTTTTTTTGTTCTCTTCGATGAATTGAGCTAGTGTCCTTACAGATTTGAAAACCTCTTTGTGAGCCTTAGGGTCTTCCATACGGATTCCGTATTCTCTCTCTAGTAAAATTACCAGCTCAAGGGCATCGATTGAATCTAATCCCAAACCTTCTATAAAAAGAGGTGCATCGGTATCAATATCATCCGGAGTTATCTCCTCCAGGTTTAGTGCTTCGATAATTTGTTGTTTAAGTTTAAGAATAAGTTCTTCCATGGTGGGTAATGTGCTAATGGGTTAATGTGCTAATGTGTTAATGTGCTAATGTGTTAATGTGCTAATTAGTGATTAAAGGTCGAGGCGGTGTTTATTGTTATATATAATTGCAAATATAAAGCAAATCGTTCCAAAAGCAATCAATGCCAGACATTCGGGTATGATTGCAGAAAAACCTTCGTTTCGTAACAATAGGTCATAGAAACCAGACAATCCCCAGTTCATAGGCGATAATTTGCTTATAAGCTGCATTTTTTCAGACATAAGGAAAATTGGCACCCAAACACCTCCCACTGCAGCCATCATAACAACAGAAATTGACCCGAAGACAGAAGATTGCTGATATGTTCTTGAGATATTGCCGATACATACTCCAAAGCCTATTGCTGCAACAGCAGAAGAGAATGCTAATGCGAAAAGAGCCGGAACAGAACTTCCAAGGTTGAGTGATTCAAGTCCGATCAGAGGTAGCAGATAAATACCAATAAGAAGCATGACTCCAAATTGAAGTAATGCCACAACTGTGTATATCATTGACTTGCTTAAAAGGTATTCTGTATATGTGCAAGGCATGGTAAGAAGTCTGGTAAAGCTTCCCTCCTCTCTCTCCTTTATTATGCTTCCGGCTAGCGAAATGACAATAAAGAAGATAGCAAACAGTGTCCACGCCGGAACATTATGCTGAACCGAGTTAGGTACAATTTTATTACCCTTGAGAATGGCAAATTTGCTTTTAAGTGTTACCTGATCACCTGAGAATTTATTTGTAGAGATTGGGATGGGACTCAATTTATTCACTTCAGATGTCATCTCCTTTAAAATGAATTCAAATTGAACCTTTTGCGCCTTCTCTTTTAATGTACTCATTAGTATTGAATAAAATGAGGCTTTTGCAGTAGGGTCAATAAATATAGAAAGCTCCACATCTTCCTTGGGTGGTACACTATCTATACCGTTAAAGGCACATATAACATATTTTCTGACATTTGTACGTATCTTTTCGGTTGCATCATCAGGGATATATATTCCTAGCATAAATTTGCCGGTAGCAACCTCTTTTTCAACATCTTCCAATGATGGCTTATCTCCTCCGATTTCTGTGGTGACATCAAATATGCCTGAACCTGATATCTCCTTGTCGATTGCCTCTCCCAGTTCTCCCTTGTCGTTATTTACAAGTAATAGCGGGATATGAATGTCATTTACAACATTAAATGTACTGTTTTGTAATGTTGACATAAGGACAACAAGCAATATGGGCATTACGAACATCAGAAGCAACCCTGCAACGTCACGTACAAGCAAGAGATAATCTTTGTATAATAAATATCTGAATCTACCCATTACAATCTCTCATTTGTTTTCCGGTTAGACATAAATAGACCGATTCCAGGTTATTGCAATTGCAATTTCTCTCAATCATCTCTCTTGGAGTGCCCTGACTTATTACTCTGCCGTTGTCGATAAACGCCACCTGGTCACAAATCTCCTCGGCTTCCTCAAGATAGTGTGATATAAAGAGAATTGTTGTGCCCGACTTGTTTATCTCCTTTAGTTTATCAAGAATTAACTTTCTGGATTGGGCATCAACTCCTACTGTAGGTTCATCCAGTATAAGAATCTTGGGTTCATGTAACAATCCTGCAATAAGATTAATCCGTCGCTTCATACCCCCGGAATAGTGCGAAATGATATTATTTCTGCTCCCCTGAAGGTCAAACAGATCAAGAAGGTTATCGATTTTTTTCTTTAGAACCGGAGCTGATATTCCATAAATTCCTCCGATTATCCTTAGATTTTCCATGGCAGTCAATGTAGGGAAAAGCGCGATATCCTGTGGGACAAGACCAATAATCGACTTAATCTGATTAAGGTTTTTTTTGACCGACAGGCCATCTACATAAATGGAACCGCTTTCAAATTTCCTTAATCCGCAAATTGCGCTGATAGTAGTAGTTTTGCCTGCTCCATTAGGGGCAAGAAGACCAAACAGAGACCCATAAGGGATATTGAGATTCAACCCGTTAAGTGTAGGGTGCTTCTTCCCTTTGTAAGTCTTTGTAAGATCATTAATCTCTATGGCATAATTATCGTGCATCTCTAATCACCTTTTCCAACTCCCTGAATAATTTCTCTTCCCTGTCTGCTATAACCATGAGTTTGTCTGCAAGTTGGTCATAGGTTGCAACTTCAGCATCTCTTTTCTTGAACAATCTTGCTGCATTATATGAAAAATCTCTCCATTGATCACCAATTGCTGTAAGTTCGGCTGAGAGTCTGTTTAACCGTGGTTCATTTATCATTACGGATGCCTCCTGCAGGAATGCTGCGTACATAAACCTGAAACCTGCTCCGCCCGTTCCTATCTCTTCAAGCATCCTGATTACTTGGGCAAGGTTAAGTGCTGCTTTTTTTTCTCCAAAAAACGACACCCATTTTCTCATTCTTTTTGCAAGGTATCTTATACCCTCAACGCCAAACATTGGAAGGGGGATCTTTAACATACGGTTGCAATTTTTCAGGATAGCTTTGCGGACCATGCTTTCATTAACAGGTTTGATTCCTTTAAAATCACTTATATAGTACATTCTACCCTTTGGAGGGTATGTACCACTTGCAAACCTGACAAGCTTTAATTCATTGCTACTCAATCTACATTTGTCTACAACAACCGGATCTGATACAATGTATTGATCTTCCTCTTTGCCAATAACGCAAATATTATGTGCATTAAAGTGAAATCGGTACTCCTTTGGAAAATACGGCAAATGATATACTCCCACCAGCATACCCACAGGAAAACCTTTCATAAGTAGTTCATCCAGCTTGTCCATGGCTTTCTCCTTATCCCGAAACTTGAAACGTTTCATCTTAATACCAAGAAGCTTAACTACCCTTGAAAAAATATCTCCCGGCAGGGGTCTGAAGGACGTGATTGCCATTCCATGCATCTTGTAAAAGGGCATATGGGAGAAGAAGAGCCCGGAGCCAAGGCCAAAGACCATTGCTTCACTCATTTCTACACCATAAAACCTCAGAAGATTACTTACCACACCATTCTCACAATGTCCGGAAGGCTTGTGTACAAAGTTAAGTTCCATATTCAATCTGCAGAGATTAGTTGTTCAACACTTATATTAAGAGCATCCGCCAGTTTATGAAGATCATCATATTTCAGTCTGGAAAAAGTTTCTGGCTCACAGAATTTCTTTATTTCGCGTTTTGAGAAACCTGAATAATCCGCCAAGATTGCCGGTGTCATGACTAGTCTGTGCATATGGTAAGCCAGGGGGCTGAGGGTTCCTGCAATCACTTTGACCTTTATCTGCTCACTCTCCTCATTTATAGCTTCCCATGCGAAATTGATTGCGTCATTTTTTGGCTCCCAGCCAACACTTATTACCTGAGTATAATTGCCGTTTTCATCTACAGCATAGCAGACATCCCTCACTCCCGATGATTCAAGGATCACTCCATCCTGTGGAACCTCTTTAATCTTCATATCAACAAACAGTTAATAGCGCAAAGGCATATGAAAAACGGGCACTCTCCGGAACCATGAAAAGAATCTTGTCTCCTTTTTTCAGCTCTTTTGTGCGTAACAGCTCTTCTAACATCAGAAAAGCGGAAGCAGCAGCAACATTACCTACATGAGGCAGGTTCAGGAACCATTTTTCCAAAGGAATCTGAAAACCATTCTGTTCCAGATTTCTAAGTATTCTGGGTTTAAAGTACATAGATGAAAGATGAGGCAGGAACCATGTAATATCTTCTGTTTTGAGTTTATGCTTTTTAACCAGCTCCATAAAGAAGCTTCCACCCAGTTTTATAATATTGTCGCCAAGCAGCTTTGTATCTTGTTTAAGAGAGAATATTGATTTACTTGTCCACTCTTCCTCAGGGAAGTGTGTCCAGCCAAGAAGCCGTCCACTTTGATCATAATCGGCCCCTGCATACATACATGTGGGCAATGTATTTGCAAATGATGTAAGTTCAATCCATTCAATTCTGAGGGAGATACCCTCCTCTGCCGGTTTGTTGGAGAGCTTTACAGCTCCGGCTCCATCTGAAAGCATGAACCGTAGAAAATCCTTTTCAAAGGCAATTATTGGGTCATCTTCTAAAAGTTGCAGATTCTCAAATTCCTGTTTGAAATATGATGACGTCATCCATGCTGACAGTCTTTCTGATGCCACGCATACTGCATTTTGCTTATCACCGGTTGCAACAGACATATAGCCATATTTTAAGGCATGCATTCCACTACAACATGATCCGGCAAAGGAGACCACATCTGCGTTATTGGTGCCACCCATCTCACCATGAATCAGAACTCCATGAGAGGGCATGATCATCTCCTGAGATGCTGTTCCTGCTGTGAGCAATTCTACCTGATCTGCGGTGAAATCTTTGTCATAAAGCTTTTCAATAGCTTTGACAGCCATTTCGCAGGCTGTATGAGTTATATTTTTCTTTTCATCCAGCGCATAATATCTGGACGTTATTCCGTTATTTCTTAAAATTAAATCTTTTGCTTTTGAGGGTTTCCCTCCAATCATTCCCAGGTAAGCTTCAATATCTTTATTTTCAACAGGATTGTTTGGCAGGAATGAAGAAGTTTTTGTGATATAAACAGGATGCATACTTAGGTTTGTGTTTAGTGATGTAAATATACATATTTATTCCTCACGCTTTGCAGAGAGGACTTCCTTAGTGGGTAGGTGAGGTTGAAAAACAATGTCCCAAAAGGAGAAATTACGAATATTACAGCCATGAGATAGTATTTGAAAAGAGTTAATCTGAACTTCCTGGCTTCAGACATATACGGGCCCTTCTCCAATATCCATTTTGACCAGAAGCCGAACATCTTATAACCCGTTCTTTCAATCAGATAGAGATTGTCATGGAACGCCACAAATCCTTTGTCTGCAATTTTTGTCTGTAATGTCTTGTAGTCCTTATTTTCCAGCGCATAGGACAAGTCCGGTGCCAAAGCCGCTAAAGAATCAATATCTTGTTGGGAAACACCAGCCTCAGGCAAATAACGGGATGCCTCTTTCTGTCCATCAATAAGCCATCTGAATATTGTCAGGACACTGACAAGATTATTATGTCTGTCTTCCAGAACAATATTACCAATCCAGTTACAGTTGGCTTTGAAGAAATGCCACTCTACAGAGTCGTGGGCAGAGATCCACATGTTTCTGGAACCTACAACAGTCATCACCATTTTTCCATTAAGGTAATTTTGTGTTGTTTGTTGCTGAAGAAATGAGGAGAAGGGTATTGAAGGTGAGAGAAACCAGGGTTGATAACCCATAATCACCAAATCTGCATCACTAACATCAGAAAAGTCAATCTCTTTGTTTTCAAAGACTATCTCCTGACGTGTCTCCGGGAATGCTTGGTAAAATCTGTCGGATGTCCAGGGAAAACTGAATGGCACAACTGGCTCTATAGCCTTGTAAATCACTTTGTATCCCTCAGCTTCCAGTGGTGCTAGCAAGCTTTTCAGGATATTGAGAAGTTGCTGTGTCTGTGTGTAATAAAAAACTGCAATTTTGTAGGATTTAGACATAATCTTTCAGTTAAATCATAAACAATGAAGGCTTCAGATTCTGATTTACAGTGATATTCGTGAATTTATATATAGTACAGTCTTCCGATTTCTCGAAAAGAGTAAGCTGCTCAAGTGCATAATTAACAAGATTGAAATGAAGTTCGATACATGTGTAGGGGTTCTTTGCAGTACTTTTCGACTGTTTTATTTTTATGACATGACTGTCTGGTTCAAGTTTGTACTCTACAAAATAGTCTTCCGGTAGTTCTCTTAATTTCCCGCTTATACATGCCTCCATAACTGCTGCCAGCTCTGCAAGAGGTTTTTGGGTTGTCAGGTCGTAAGTTGTTTTTTTCTCCCCGGCCACTATCTGAAGTTTGTCCGGCATCATTATGATGCTCATTTTTTTGGGGGTGGCATAATCAAATCTTATCTTGCCTCTCTTCTGATAATAGAATGTTCCGTCTGAAACTAGCTTATTATCAATAAGTTTTAGATGTTTTGTCTGGGTAAAATGACTGGTTATGGAAATAATGTCGTTTGACTGCTTTGATAAGTTTGCAAAAAAAATCTCTTCTGAGCTGTTTCCCATAATATTTTTATTAGCCGGGCCTTTTAATGCATCGACATTGGTCGTGCAGAATATCAATAAAAACACAATAAAAAAACTGCTCCTCATTTCAAAAATCTTTTACAAGACAAAAGTAATCTTTTTTGTCGGTTTTATAGGCTACAGCAGCTCCCTTACGTCTAAAAATTTCACGGCTTTCCTGTTGGCAGGTGGAAATATTGATTTCGCCAGAAGCTCTACAGGCTCAAACGATATCTCTGGAGCAACCCTTATTTTAGCACGGAAAAGATCCTTTATCATTTTCTCAAATGTCTCTGTTGGTGTCGGGGTACCTATCTTTATTACGATTCCGTCTGTACCTAGCGTGTTAGTATACACCTGTACCTGATAGTTCACCACACCGCTGATATTGTCCAGAATATCATACAAAGCACTTGGGTAAAGAGTTGTCCCCTTATACTTTATCATCTGCCCCTTCCTCCCTACTATAGGGCTAAGTCTCATACTGTTTCTCCCACAACTGCACGGGTCAGTTATAGCGTGACACAGATCTCCTGTCTTGAATCTCAGAAGTGGCATTCCCTCTATTCCCAGAGTTGTTATTACCAACTCCCCTACCTCTCCCGGTAATACTTCATTGTCTTTTTCATCCAACAGTTCTACTATAATAAGGTCGGGCTGATGATGCACTCCGCAATAGTGCGAGCATTCGGTAAAAGAGCTCTGCATTTCAGTTGAGGCATATGTAGAGTGGAGTGAGAGATTGGGCCATTTCTGAAAGATTTTTTCTGTTAGGGTACTATCTGTAAGGTCTATGTTTCTCAATGGTTCACCTATGCAGACTGCTCTTTTAAGAGATGTGTTTTTGTAATCTATGCCGTGTTGTTCGGCGAATTCTGCCAGCTTAATTAGAAATGAGGGGACAACTATGCATGTACTTGGCTTCTCATGCAGAATTGAACTCCACTGAAGCTCAGGAATTCCATTTCCCACTCTAATTATACCTGCACCTAATTTTCTTGCTCCCAGAAAATATGCCATGCCTGCCATGAAACGCCGGTCAATAGTTGTCATAAGCTGTATTACGTCTTCAGATGTACAACCTGCAACTGTAAATGATATAAAGTCGTTGTAAGCCAGCCTGTCAAGGTCATTTTCGGTGAGCATGAATGTTACAGGCTCTCCCAATGTTCCTGATGTTGTGACATAATCCAGAACCTGATTTTTTGGAACACAAAGAAAGTCATTGTTGAATTTCTGCACATCAGCCTTGCATGTTGTGGGCAATAACTTAAGGTCCTCCAAGCTTTTGATACGGGTAGGTTCTATCCCGTTTTCCTTGAATATTCTCTTGTAAAAAGGTGACCTTTCTCCAAGATATACCATAGCTTGGCGGAGTGCCTCCTCCTGAAATGATTTAATCTCATCTATGCTCCTAAACTGAATTTGTGGATCTCGCTTCATAGCTTTTTAAGTTTGTTTAGTTTTTCAATTATCTCTTTTCTGGCTTCATTTGTTGAAACATCTCTCTCAAGCGATTTTTCGTACATTCCAATTGCCTTGTCGTACATTTCTGCCGATTCATAGTATTCGCCCAGCAGCTGATATGAATAATAGTAGTCAGGATTTATCATTAGCAACGAATCTGCTTCACTCTCATGTATCCTTATCTTCTTTTTTATTGCTGTATTGAATTTCGAAGCCAGTGTCTTGAATTTTAAAACTTTGGCATATGTTCCGTTTACAAGAGAACTATCAATCTTTATAGTAAGGGATTCCATATTGGAGTTTGTGTCGAAGTTCTTCTTTTTGAACACCGAATCCAGATTGTAAGCCACCATCTCACCTAACTGCCATGGCGTTGTACTTACCCACATAATCCTTTTTTTTACATCAAAAATTACAGCATGGTGCGAGATATATTGGTTAATCGATTTTTCATTTGTCAAACCTATTGATTTGTTGCCTTTTCCATAGGGATCCCTTAGTATTCTGGCTACTCTCTGTGGTGTCAGTGGAGTTCCGGAGGCTATGAGTTCCTTTATCCGGTCAAACCTATAGAGGCTATGCCCTCCCTCCAGACTTTTTATAACCATCTCATTCTCTTTATTGCTGCAGAATTCTGAGGACTGGAAGTGATTTGTTGATATTATCATATCACCTTCAACTGTATAGAGGATTGTACTTTTGGGAGTTTTCTCAATGATGGCAGCAACTCCGTCAATTGAAGATCCTATCAGGATTGATTCAGACACAAATGCATCCATACTATTAGCAATATTATAAGCCTCTTCAATATTTGAAGAGTATTGAAGTATCTCTCTTGCTATTATTGATATTGGAGTCTTTGAAGAAATTGGAGGTGAGGACTTTGCTGCATTAAGTGTAACAGTGAGTCCTTTTTCATTCATTCCTGACAGTACCCCAACCATTCCCGCCCATCCAACAGCTGCAAACTTATAGCCACTGTCAGGATAACAGAATGTTACTATTTTATTCTCAGCAAACTCGTCTCCAACATAAAAATCAAAATTCCTTCCTAATAGTAGAGAACTGTCCTGAGTGAGGCCGCCCCAGACTCCAAAGGAGGAGCATCCTACAAGCATATACTCCTGCATTGCGTGTCCCAGATCATGGGCCGCATGATAGTTTAGTTGTCTGTCATACGCTTTGCCTATGTAGTCAAACTCCTTGCTGCATGCCAGAGAAGTTGCATAAATCTCTTTTCTGTACTCTTCTGGAATATTCTTACCTATGTTTCTGTTATATATGATTGTAATGTACTTTAAAAAACTGAGGTAGCCGGCAGACGGGACTATCTTTATAATCTGATTTACAAATGCTTTCTCCTGTTTATACATAAGATCCTTGCACAGTTGCCCGAAAGCAAGTCCTCTTTCCGATGGATCGCCCTTAAGATGAAGTTCCCATAATCCGGGTCTGTTTAATTTAAGAAACGATGAGTCATACTGAGTATACCCGTCATGCATAGACACGGAGGGCAGTGGCTCAGGAATAATGACTTGCGGGATTGATCTGTCAGCCGTATAGTACATGAAAAGAGCGGAGATTGTAGCCAGAATTAACAGAGAGAGCAAAAAGGCTAAGAAATATTTAACAACTTTCAGTAATAGTCTCATAACATGTTCCCTATTTTTTTTGCCAGATAGTCGCCTTTTAATATTTCAGAACACGTAAGCATAGATGTTATTGTCACTCCCACAACACCGTGAACATTCAAGTTCTGTCCGGTCAGCAACAGATTGGGGACCTTTGATTTTGGGGAGATAAGAGAAGAGTATGGGGTTTTATAATTTTTCTGCATTCCGTATGCGCTCCCTTCCGGATTTGATGTATAGTCGCGGAATGTCAGGGGTGTGGCAGAATACATGTACTCAACACTCTCTTTTAATCCGGGAAAACTGGCAGATACATAATTCAGGAGCTTCTGTGATCTCTTCTCCTTGAATTCTCTATAATCTTCTCCTCTGTTTCCGACAGTGGTTTCTGACCATCTCTCCACTTCTGAATAATACATAGGGGCCACAATTGTCACAACCTCTGCAAATGCCCTGTCTCTAACAGGTGGCTGCATTGACACGAGAGCATAATCATCACCCGGCGAATTGCCTTTAATATAGTGATTTTCATTCATATACCTATATGAATTTGGTTTCATTACCATATAGAGACAAAAAAGACCATATGAACTTTTACTCTTGATTATTCTTTCTGTATATGAATTGCGTATATAGTTATTCTCATCCAACATCCTGAGGGTGCTTGACGGGTGCAGGTTAGATATCACATACTTTGACTCAACCATTTCGTCGTTGGAAGTGACAACTCCTTTTAAATGGTCTCCTTCCATCGCAATTCTGGTTACTTCTGAGTCTGTCATTATTGTGCCACCGTTTTTTATAATCTCACCAGCCAATGCTGATGCCACCTGATGAGAGCCACCTCTGAAACGATAGGCCCCCTGTATATTGGAATTGTTGGTTATGGCATGCAGATAAAATGGTGTGACCTCCTTTATTCCTGCATAAAGAAGCGATGTACCCCACAACACATCCCTCAGCTTTTTATCTGAAATAAGACTCTCAATTTCTGCAATTGCGGACTGAGTAAAATAATCCATTCCGTTTCCTGAGAAGATGCCTGTTTTAAGCACCTCAACAGACGACAACTCCCCAACTTTTCTTATAGCATCGCAATATCTCCTTATTGAGTGATGCTCATGTGGAAAACGGGCAGATAGGGATTCCACAAAATTATCATGCCCCATTGCCAGAGAATAATGGTCATCTCCAAGATGTATGTGATCGTATCCATTTCCATTCAGACGCTCAATATTTATTGAATCCATTATTCCAAAGTAAGAAAAATACTGGTAAAGGATCTCTCCCTTATCTAAACTTCCTACATAGTGGATAGAACTATCTATTGTGGTACCCTTCCTTACAAATGACTGAAACAGTCCACCTATCTGCCTGTTTTTCTCAACAACGCATACATTCATCCCCTCCTTGCTCAAAACCAGGGCACATTCAAGGCCACCAAGACCACTACCGATTATTACAACGTCATATTTTTTCAATTCTCTCTCTTTTAAATATATAAATGGTGTTTGATGTTACTCTGTCGTTTCTGATAACTTCCAGGGAACACCCCATGCTACCTGCCCAGTATTCAAACTGAGAACCATCTGTGAAACACGGAGCCTGAACAGCTTTGTTAAAACCAATCAAATTTATGGAAAACCATTCAGAGAGGCGCGTTATCCTGTGATTTTCTCTTTTTCCAGAATCTCCGTCCCGTACTATAACCATGCCTCCGGCATTCGTGCTCTCAACGCATCTTTTTAGGAGTTTCTCCTGATCTGGCAATGGCAGGTAATGTAGCATGTCGTTTAAAATAAAAACATCGCTTGCTGCCATATCACATTCAACTGCATTAGCCGTTTTGAAGGTTATGCCCGGATTTACTGAATAGCCATTGGATGCAATCTCAATTTTTTCGTTATCATAGTCGATACCCAATATAACTCTTTTTTTTGAGAGAGCCCCAAGCATATAGCATAAAGGGCCATAACCGCACCCTATGTCAGTAATGGATGCATCTAAAGGAATGATCTCATGAAAACACCTGTAGCTTCTCTCCATCTTCATTTTAATTCTCATATACCACTCAAGTACAGGTCCCTTATAAATATAATTGGCCAGTACCGCATAATAAAAAAAGTGATTTTGAGGAGTATCAAACCTGCTTCTAAGAAGCTTATACTCTCTCCTCATATAAGTTGCCGTCATCTTTGCCCTATGCTGATAACTATCACCGAATTCAGTGTCATCAGCATGAATTCTGTTTAAAATCCTGTAACCTATCACTCCATGCTTTACATAAAATGGCTGTTGTTTGGAAACCAGGTTCCCGTTACCATAAACAAGAACCGGAAGGATATCAAGCGAAAGCTCCTTTGCCAGAAGAAATGCACCCTTATGAAACCTGTGGATTGTCTGGTCGGGTGATCTTGTCCCCTCCGGAAAAATAAGTATAGAATAACCCTGAGAGACTTTTTTTCTTACCTCGTCCACATGTTTGTCAACCCCACCCTTGTTGTAAATGAAGCCTGCGTATCTTACAATGTGTCCGAAGAAAATTGAGTTCCAGACCCATTTGTTTGTCATCATCACTATTTTAGGAGAGAGAGATAGCAACATGAGTATATCTATGAAAGATTGATGGTTCGCAATTATGATTGCGGGAGCAGAGAGGTTTTCACCCTGTGGGTTCTCCTTGAATATTCTGACTGTGGGAGACAACCTTACCGGTAAAAATGCAAGTAATCTTATCATTTTATGGAACAGCTCCCTTTTATATCTGGCGGGAACAGGAACAAGTGCGGCTAAACCAATATACAAAGCCCCTAATATACAGATGGTTGAGAACGCTGAAAATGTAAGAAGCATTAACAGGACTCCTGATATTGTATATGGTGGCAGTCCCTTTTCAACCTGCGATGTTATAAAGAACCTGAATAGAATGGGTTGGATAGTAAATGCAACTGCCCACACTGCAATCATTCCTAAAACAGAGATTAACGAAACAGACTGCAAGGCAGGATGTCTGGCAAACAAGAGCGAGCCCATACCAATGATAATTGTGAATGTAGAAAAGAAGATTGCCGTTTTGTGTGACGCAAGAACCATCTTTTTTCTTGCAAATTCATTCTGGAGTCCGTCCAGCACAAATATGCTGAAGTCGTCACCAATACCAAAAATAAATGTTGACAATAGTATATTGACGATATTGAAGGGGATTCCAAAGAGGGCCATTAACCCAAGTATGATTACCCAGCTCACCATCATTGGAATAAAAGCCAGGATAGCAAGCTCAAGCCTCCCATAGGATATCAACAAGGTTGTAAATACAAGAATAGAACAGAGAAATAGAATGAAATAAAAATCCTCCTTTATGGCTTTGGCCCAGATTCCTGTAAAGTGCGCCCTGTCAATTACCACTACTCCTCCAATCTTTGATATCTCATCATATACATATCTCTTGTCCCTCTCGTTGACAAAAAGCTGAGTTATGAGCAGATTGGACGAATCAGATACCTCCATCCACTCCTGAAGCATTTTAGGAACACTGTTTATATTCTTTTCATAGTCAAGGATATTGTATTCCTTGTTGAGGGTGTTTGCAAATCCGTTAAAGGCATCAGGAGCAAAACCTAGTGAAACGGCTTTTTTATTTAGAATGTCTATGGTCATCTCTCTTTTCCCATCGCTCCAGTACTCTCTCCATCTAATCAGTCTTTCTATCTGCTCCTCTTTTGAAACCAACAGATTGCCTATAGAGGTGCTCTCAATTTTTACTCCTTTTTCCTCTATTTTCATAAGTAGAGAGTCACAACTTGAATAAGCTTTTATTGCATCATCCATTTTTTTTCCGGAGGATAACAGCAACACTCTTGATTCATTTGACTTGAACTGGTCGTAAAAGGTCTTTTCTGCCTTTTTAATACTCTCAGGTTCATAATTGAGTTTCATCATGTCGCTTTCGAACCTGACCTTTGGAGAGAGGAACAGACCAGCTATAAACAGAATGACAATAAATGATACAATCCATCTGTTTTTTTCAAATTTTATGGCATTGAACTTATCAATCCAACGAACTATCTTATTTGAACCTGTATCTTTTTCGATTTTGAGAAAATGAGGCAAGTAAACCAGTGAGAAGAAGGTTGTTCCTATAAGAGTCAGGGCAGAGAAGAGCCCAAAATCCCGCAAAAGAGATGATTGCGTGAAAAGTAGCCCCAGAAAAGCCCCAACAGTTGTAAAACTTCCTACTGTAAGGGGATATGCTAGCTCATCAATCAGTTGCTCAACAGAGTTTACATGTTTGAGATGAATAAGTATATGAATCGAATAACTCAATGCAATTCCCATAACCATGGCACCTGAACCGATTGCAATTGCAGAAACTCCGTTTTGGTCGAAAGATATAAAAGTCAGGGCAAAAAGTACACCAAAAATTGCCGGTAGAAGAAGAAGGACTATTGAATAAATCCTTCTGAAAACTATGTACAAAAAAAATATTATTATAAAAAGGGCAATACCCAAAGTAATAAAAGTGTCTGATTTAATCTGCCTTGCATTGTATACCCCAACTGTAGGGCCACCCATAAACATAACCTCAATCTCAGGAAAACTCTTCTCAACATTTGTTTTGGCAGATTCAAGCGAACTGACAAGTTTATCGTTCTCAGTTGTATTGCTGCTGCCGTTCACTGGTGTTACTATGTAAAGCAATGTTGAGTTATCGGCCGAAAGAATGTGATCTTGAACCATATTGTACTCCATGCCTGATTGTAGTTTCTGAAGGGATGCAAGTACTGGTGTTCCAATATTGAAAGGATCTCTTCCGAAGAAAGATGAGAGTGTATACCCGGCAGGTGAAAGCAAAGCTGACAGGGCACCTTTAAGATTCAGTTCAACTGTCTCTTCCTGTGTTAGAGAATCAAGTCTTGAATAATCCTGTTTTGTGAGAAAGAGAGGACTGTTGTCATAGATAAAATCTGACATTGATTCTCTTTCCGAAGCATCTACCTTAAGTCTGCTCTCTCTTATAAGCTCATCGCCAGCACTACTTATAATATCTTTTTCGAAAATCTCTGCAGCTTCTATCAGTTTATCTGCCGGCAAAATATTATGGCTCTCTTTGTTCTTGAAGAGAATGATTATTTTATCCTTGATTTTAATCTGTGAAAAGAGTTTCGCACTCTCTGCAGATGCACTCTCTTTTGGAAAAAATCTGGTAAAATCTTCTTCAAATTTTATATGAAGCGAAGCGTATACCATTAGCGCGCCAATCAATGCAAGTGATAAAAAAACCACCCACCTGAACCTTGACAACCAATGGTATAATGCTATGAATAATCTGCTCATTTCTCAGGTTTTCTGACAACCAGCAAAAGGGAGTATGAAATAATAAACCCTGCAAATGCAGTTATCATTGCAAAAATAATACTTCCAATAAGATATGTCTTCAATCCGCCTGCAATGGAGGCTAAAGACAGGTGGACAGGTATAATATCGGGAGGAAGACCCAGCAACCATGCTCCTGTTGCAAAACTACCATATAATATGAACGGAATCATAGGGGGAATGCTTATGTTTGATGCAACCAGGACAAGCAGCTTGTTCAACTTAAGAAAATGTGCAGCCAGTACAGCAGTTACCATCTGGTACCCCCATAAAGGAACAATTCCAAAGAAGAGACCCAGCCCTATGGCACCTGCTATTTTAGTATTACTCTCTTTTGAATTGGTAATATTGTCATTTACAAAATTCCTTATATTGTTACGTGTAAAACCCTTGACAAAACGGAATGGCCAGTACCAGGCTAGTGCATATAGGACGAATAATGTATTAAGAATGCTTATACGTGTGAAGTCCCTGAAAGGTCTGAAGTGCGATATCCTTTCGTTTTTTGGAGGATAGTATACTTTTACAGGCATATTTTTTACAGGAACACCCTTCCAGGCTGCTCTTACTATAGCTTCCAGTTCAAACTCGTATCTTCCGGAGATGAACTTCATGCCATCAAAAGGTTTAAGAGGGTAAAGACGAAAACCTGACTGAGTATCTGTAAGCTTTATCCCTGTCTCTGCTCTGAACCAGAAGTTCGAGAATTTGTTTGCAAAACTGCTTTTCTGCGGCATGTTCTCTGAGGAAAGATCTCTGGACCCAATCCATAATGTATTCTTCTCTCTTGATGCTGCCTCAATAAAGCGGGGAATCTCTTCCGGATAATGCTGTCCGTCTGAATCTATTGTTATTGCATAGTCAAAGCCCAACATTGCCGCATACCTGAAAGCATCCTTTAAAGCTGCCCCCTTTCCTCTGTTCAGGGGAAAAACAATTGTCATAATGCTTGTAAACCTCTCCAGTACCTTATCAGTTCCATCGGTAGAACCATCGTTTACTACAATTATGTTGCTGCAATGTCTCATACAACCCTTCACAACACTCTCCAGGGTGCAGCAGTTGTTGAAAGTGGGTATTATTATTACTAGATTCATACTAAAGCAGCCTTTATTTTGCTGACAACCCTGTCGGCATTGCTAACTGAAGCATTGACCATTGTTTTTTGTTCTTCATCATTCTTATAGCTGAAAGTGATTGTAAGCCTGTTGTCTATTTGAGGGTCGACCATTCCAATAAACTTGCATTGAGAAATATTCATAAAATGAAGATCTTTCCCCAAAACAGAACAAATGCACTCTTTAACAATCTGAATTGTGCAAACACCGGGAAGAACCGGTCTGCCAGGGAAATGACCCTGGAAAAGCGTATCATCGGGATTTATTTCCACGATAAATTCATATTCCATCGTACCTGTTTCTATTGATGACAATATTTTATATAGGTGTGGCAGAAGCATCTGGTAGTGTTGTTAATTTTATATACAGCTTTAAATGTGGATGTCCTATACTGAGTACAGATGGCCATGAATCTTTATAATCTGTGAAATACATTACAGTTTTGGTTATGCTGCCAGCTCTTACTAGCGATGTAAGCCTTGAAGAAGAATCAATCTTGTAGCGGATGTTCGGGAAGAAATCGGGTTTAATCAACATGGAAAAATCGTTCCTCAGAAGATAGAGAGCCCTTTTATTATTTAGCGGTTGTATACAATAATGAGTTACATATTCTCTCTTGTTTATCTCCATATCAAACACAGTTAGTCCGAAATGAGATGTAAGGATAAACCGGTAGTGATCATTGCCATATTTTTTAAGTAGCAGCAACCCGCCGAACTCATCGTCCCTGAAGTTCATCTGTAGTTCAAAAATCTGTGTTTCAGGGATAGAATCAATAACATGAGGAACACTCCCGACACTATTCTTTAGTGTTGAACATGAAGAAAGTGCCAGTAGAAAGATAAGACTAAAGTATGCGAAAGCTTTCATCACTCTTGATTGTATTAAATTTAGGTTGGGTAAAATAATATATCGTAGAGCTTTTTGCCCCTTCGTCCAGCTGAAGCTGTAAAATATCCAGTGTAACCTTGTCAAATGTAACCGATATTTTCCTAATCATGTCTGATACGCCTTTATTAGAGGGAATGACGAACACAAAAATCTTGTTCTCATTTTGGAAATATGTGATTTTATAGGATGAATCCATTCCTGAAAGTTTCCCCAGAAACGAAGCCTCTATCAAACCTTTCATCTCCTTCATCATAGGGTTGTTTTTCAAATCTATCGTCTGAACTTTCCCATTGTTTACAATTTTTAGTCTGCTTCCGTTTATTATCATATGATACTTGAGAGGAGAGTCGTACAGAAAAGCTATCTTGTTTTCTTTCATATATCTGAATATCCCTTTAGAAACCATTTTTCTGTTCAGCATTTCGAGATTTTTCTCCTGAACAAACTGTGATTCCATAGAGAAAGTAGACTCTCCCTTGTTTTTCAGCGACTTTTCGAACATTTCGATTTCCTGTTGCGACATGGGCATCATCTTCTCATCTGCTTTTAAACCGTCAGAAAAAAACGGAAGCAATGCCATAATCGGCAGAAAAACATATAAGCGAACCTTTTTCATAACCTGACAACTTTATATCCTCTCTCATCCAATAGAACCAGTAACTTGCCAACCAGCGAGGCACACTCGGGCAATCGGTCGTGTAGTAAAACTATAGCACCCGGGAAGAGTGATTTCGCTATCCTTTTCAAAATCCTGCTTTCATTTTTGCCCGTTGTGTCGAAACTCCTTATACTCCATCCGACAGATGTCATTTTAAGAAACTTAACGGCAGCTGCAATGTTTGGATTTGTAACCCCAAAAGGCGGACGGAAAAGAGAAACCTTAGTTTGGGAAATTTCCTCAATAGTGTTTCTGCACCTGGTAAGATCGTCAATCACTGCTTGTCTGGAACATATAGTAAAAGATGGTTTGTGATAAAAGGAGTGAATTCCCAGAATGTGACCCTCTGCAATAACTCTTTTTATGATTTCCGGATACTTTTCAGCTTGCTCCCCTATTACAAAGAACGCTGCCTGGATCTCTTTTTCCTTAAGAAGATCAAGTAATTTTGGTGTGTGTTCAGGGTGAGGACCATCATCAAAAGTGAGAGCTATCTCCTTAGCATTTGTATCTATAAAACATTGTGAACGTATGAAAACACCCCACCCGATCTTTAATGATGCTGTAAAAACAAGCAACAGTACAATAAACAATATGGCGCCTAAAGCAATGAACATCATAATCCTGCTCTTTTGACTAGTATAACTGAAAGCTGATCTCTCAAATGTTTGTTTACAATATATATCTGGTTGATTTTACGATTTTGTTTAAAATTATCGCAGGCTAACCATAACGCGAAGGCAGTTGAAGTAGGATACTCCCCGCAGAACTCCTTGAAGTTGACTACTGGCACTTTTCCATCTGACAGTAATGTTCCAATATTTTTCACCCCACTTAGTACTAAGTCTACCTCATTGCATTCCAGACTATTATTGGCAAGCAAATCCTCCCTGGAGAATGTCTCTACAGATATTATTTCTGCAACTGATGTCTTCTCTTTAACCGAGCTGAAAACAAAGAAATGTGAGCCCTCGCCAGGCGATGAATATCTCCATACTCCCATTCTGCCAAGGAGTTGATTCTTTGTAGGGGTCATTTCGTCGAGCCCTCCTACAAGTATATTGTCACATGAATCCTCCTGTAATTTGAGGAGAGCATCAATCATTGCTGCTTCGAAAGAAGATCCTCCGTGAACAAATGTATTGTTATAATTTTTCTCTCCTGTAAGCAATGCCACCTGTGCCCCTATTGTATTGGAGGTGCTTTGAATGAAAGAAGTAGGGTTTAACATCCTCTCACTGTTTTCAAAAATAGAGTTAAGAAATTTTTCAGTATCGGAGAGACAACCCCATCCTGTTCCTGTAATTATACCATCCAAAGATTTAACACCACTGTTTTTCAGGCACATAAGTGCCGATGCGACACCCATTCTTATAATCCTGCTCATTCTCCGTCGTGCTCCTGGATCGGGAATATATTCCTTATAGTCAGGTTCTCCGGCATCGGGGAAACCTTTGGTTGCCATAGGTGGAGATATACCGGCGATACTATTGATATATACTTTTTTATCCAACATGTGGTTTATTATTAAATGAGCTAAAAATCAGAGAAGTGCAATTTCCCCCGAAACCGAACGAATTTGTAATTACAGATTTCATTCCGTCACGTTTTATACACGATGTTTCCGGGATTAGTTCCGTTCCCGCCATAGGGGTAACAAAATTCAGGTTAGGCCAAATATATCCGTAGTACAGGCTCAAAATTGAAAAGACAGATTCAACACCGCCTGCTGCACCCAGAGTATGACCAGTAAATCCCTTGGTAGAACTGAATGGAGGTACATCATTACCGAATATCCTTATCAAGGCTGCTCCCTCTGAAGCATCATTGTTTGGAGTTCCGGTGCCATGGACATTAATGTAATCAATTTCGTCATTACGCAACCCACTCATTGTAATTGCCTTTTTCATGGCAAGATATGCACCCTCTCCCTCTGCAGAAGATGCTGTCTGATGAAACGCATCATTAGCATTGGCATATCCGCTTACAATTCCGTAAGTTTTATCATAGATTGTTTTTGATGACTGGAGTACCAGAAAACCTGCTCCTTCACCCAGATTGAGTCCTGCCCTGCTATCGTCAAATGGCCTGCAGGGTTCCTTGTCGAGGATTCCCAGAGAGGAGAATCCGTTAATAGTGAAATTGCAAAGTGCATCCGTTCCCCCTACAACTGCGACATCAAGCATGCCGTACTTAATCATTCTGGCACCCAGCATAATTGCATTGTTTGCAGATGAGCAGGCAGTGCTTATTGTGGTGACAAACCCTGTAATGCCAAGATAATCTGCAATAATCTGAGTAGATGTGCCACAATCGTGTCCGATAAGTTCCCTTAGTCTGCCCTTACTGGTATCTTCTCTGTAAACCTTGTAAAACTTCTCACTTACATCCATTCCTCCAACAGATGTTGCAGATATCAACCCTATTCTCAATCCGTTGTAGTTGTTATCCTTTAATCTTTCCAAACCCGAATCATCAAATGCCTCCTTTGCTGCCAGTAAACCCAGCAGAGTTGTTCTGGAAAATATTTTCTGTTTTGGCAAATCAAGAATTTCAATTAACTCATCATTTGTGTATTTTATTTCACCTACTTTGGCATCGTGGCTTGTATTGAACAGCGAGAGAGGAGCAATACCGCTTTTACCTGATTTTAATGCATCTATCTGGGATTTCAGCCCTATTCCAAGGGCCGTGACAACTCCTATACCGGTAATTAATATCTCATTATTCATAATCCAGCCTTTTAAAGAGTTCGAGATGAAGGTCAAATTTTTCTCCAATAAGTTCACACCAGCCTGCAATTACAACATCAAGACCTGAATGACCTGCAAATCCAAGAAGCAGGTCAACGGCTTCATCTTTCTTTTCTTCCGGCATTATAAAGAAAGTATTCTCTCCCATAAACCTATGCTCTATACATATCTCTCCCAGAACAATATTAGGGAGTGTGTATACAAAGACAGCAGGGCTGGCCATACTGTCTCCATCTATTTCAATTATTCTCTGATGCTTGACATCTGTGTTCAGTGACGAGCTGAAGTTAGCCATAAAAAGACCTTTGCAATTGGGTGGAACATCATCTAACCATGGGTTGTTCCTTATAAGAAAAGAGGCACCTGTACTACCAAGCTTTGAAAGATCATCCATTTTGAAAAACTTCATACTCTTGTTGTTAAGTTCCTTGTTGCGCTCCCTGATAATTGAGCCAAAGTCCTTGTCGCCGGTAAGTGTATATGAATCAGTCAGCTTCCATCCCCTCTCCTTAATAGTGGCCGGTTCTCCGGAAACAGATTCAAGGCCATATACTACTGCTGCATTGCACCCACCAAAACCAGAGGCTGTTTTTATACATCTGTACGACTTGAAGTCTTTGTGCCCACCTGAGACATTTATTGACAGAGGTACTCCCAACTCTTTGAAACCCAGTGTACCCAGAAGCTTTTCATTTTTCAGTTGCCAGAAACAGGCTATGCTTTCAATTACACCTGACGCACCAAGTGTATGGCCCCAGTATGGTTTGAGGCTTTGGACAACTGCCCCTTGCAGTTTGGCCCAGTGAACAGCCTTAGATTCCATTTCATCATTATACATGGTTGCTGTACCATGTGCATTTACAAAACTAATATCATCTTGTGAGACTCCGGCAATATTCATCGATTGAATCATTGCTTCTCCAAGACCATCTCCTGTCCGGGATGGCGCAGAAAGGTGGTTTGCATCATTACTCACTGCTCCGCCCTCTACAACAACCGGATCTGAATCTTTTGAAATATCTCTTTGTGATGTCAGAATCACAACTCCGACTGCCTCTCCAAGGCTCAATCCGTCTCTGGAAGAATCGTAAGGGAGACAACGGGTTGGGCTAATTGAATGAAATGCCTGAAAACCTGTAACTACAAAATGTGAAAGTAAATCTGCCCCTACTACCACCGCATTATTACAAATACCTTTCTCAATCAATCTGGAGGCAGTGATTATTGCATTCACTCCTGAAATACATGCATTGGAAATTACTAACGGTGATATTCCCATATTCCAGTATTTTGCTGTCTTTTGAGCCAGATTTGACAGAAATACTCTCTCATCAATTTTTTCAGCTGTCGATTGTAAGGCATCAATATCACCCTTAGTTGTTGAAAAAACAAGTATGGTCTCCTTAAAGAAAGAGTCATAATCCAATATATTAGAACACTCTGCTGCCTCTTTTATTGATAAGTTAATTCGTTTCTCCAGATCATAGTTGTCACTTAAGATTCTAGACCCCTGGAATGGCCTATAATAGAGCGCACTGTCATTAATCTCCTCTATCCCAGATTTATATGAGAGAATTGAATTCAGGTTCTCTGATGTTGTCAAGCCCAGAGGACTATATATACAATCCCCTGCAACATATACTCTTCTTTTTGCTATTCTGTCAGCTTCCATTTTCTCTTCCAGTTAAGAAAAAACTCCGGGTTACACCACTCTAACGTACCCTCACTCCCCAGGAATACCTGTATTGAATAACCTGTCGCAACAAGTTCGCCGTCAGATTCCCTGTAAATATTATATTCAAAATGGATCTTAGCTGCCGGGTTATAGTTGTATTTTGTTTCGATAACAGCAATATCGCCGTATACTAAAGGCTGTTTGTATGATACATGCAACTCTACAACCGGAGCAGTGAATCCTGCATTATAAATATCAAGGTATCCTATTCCGTAATGGTCTCCAAATGACTCTCTTCCGTCTTCAAAATACTTTACATACTCCCCGTGCCATACGATTTTCATAGAGTCAACCTCGTTGAACCGTACCCTCACTTTATTCCTGTGAACCAACGTCTGACAGCTTTGTGTCTCTCTCTTTTTGCGCATATACTATTGGTTGTTATCCGTTCTCTTTTGTAAAAATATCTTTAGTTCTCCTGTAGCTATTATCTCTCCGTCAACCTCAACCTCTGAACATACCAGAGAAACATCCATAAATTTCTGAATCTCCCTTGTAGTTGTGTGCAATGTAGTTCCGATAGATGGTAATCTCACAACATTGAATTTACTCACTGCGCCAATAAATCCCACCGGAACCACTTCTCCTTTGCCTATAAACTCTACACCAGCACATACAGCAGCCGACTGGGCAATATGTTCAATTATACCTGTCTCCTGAAAAAAACCACCTTCACAAAGAAGGGAGCCTTCTGCAGGAGTATATCCTGTATACGAGGCACCTTCAACTCTTCCATAATAAGAGTCGACCATTACCATTGGAGGTCTTTGGGGTATATATTTCAAAATTCCCTCTCCTGATATCAAGGCTTTCTCAAATACTCCCATATCAAACCCTTTTTATTCCTTTTAATTCGCATTTCGTCCATCTGTTCAGACAAAGGATCGTCAGGGAATATCCACGCTTTTCCTGTCTGTAGAGCCATTCTCTTGCACTCTTCGTAATCAAAACCGTCTGCAAGATAATATGTAGGTTGCAAAAGTGTATCATCCGGCGAAATCTTACCTTCTTCTACTGCAATCCTGTGAAGCGGGGTCCCTGGATATATTCTCATACCAATATAAGGGAAAAAAACAGAATATCGAATTTTTCCGGCATTTACCATTGTCTCCTTCAGAGTCTCTTTTGTCTCTCCTATACCACCAAGTATCAGGAAATGTGCATAGTATATATTATGTTTAAGACACCTGTCTGAATTCAGCAGGACGTCCTCAAATGAGAAATTTTTGCCGTATCTGTGCATTTGTTGGGTGCAAAGAGATTCTGTTCCAAATTCAATGTGTTTCAACCCCGAACGCTTAAAAAGCGCAAGAATGTCATCGGTAAGGTTGTGTGGAGAAAAGTATGCTCCCCAATTGACCTTGATTCCACTTTTGATGATCTTTTCAGCTAACTCAATATTGTAACTATTGTGTATGTTGAAGACTGAATCAGTAAAAAAGACATAATTTATTCCCTTATCCCTGTATAGTTTTTCAAGGTTGCTCACAATAAGGTCGGTATCCATGGTCCTCACCTTTCTTCCATCGATTATTGGATAGGAGCAATAGATACAATTGTAACAACACCCCCTTTTTGTCTGAATATTGAGCATGCCACTTCTTTCCCAATAAAAATCTGAAAGAGTTTCGTTAAAACTTATTTCCAGTGATTTAAGATATTCAACATGTTTGTTTACCACAATCTCATCTCCCTTAAAATAAGCAAGTCCCTCAATATCATCAACAACGGTACCAGATATAAGGCTTGTCACAAGCATCCTCAAGCTCTCCTCTCCCTCGCCAATTATTCCGTAATCCGGTTTTAGAATATTTAACAACTCCTTTGGATAAATGGAGAATCCAGAACCTCCAAGAATGACCACACCTTTTGAGTTTGCTCTTATGGTATCTATAATCTCCTTATAGCCTGGAATAAAACTTGTTCTATCGAGAGAGTTGGCACCATCTATGTTCCTGATGGAAACACCAATGAAGTCCGGCTCATCTCTTTTAAGAGTATCTGCCAGATCATTAATTGTTCCCAGGTTCATATCAAACAATGAGACATCTGTTTCCGGCAAATTCTTCTTTAAATATGTCTGAAGATAGGAAATACCTATCGGGTAGACCGGATATGGGTCTGCCAGACGATTTGCAGAAACAAGCAATAACTTCTTATTCATCATGTATTCCAGAAATTGTAATAGTTGTACCATTGTTCGGGATATTCCTGAACTACTCTTTCCAGGGTGGCGACATAGTCCTTCATAAGTGCAACCTCCTTCATTTTATGTGCTTCGCACGAATAGTCTCTGGCCAGTGCAAATTCAAATTTATATCTTTTATAACCAGTCCTGACGGCAAAATAGAAAACAACAGGGGCATTAAGCCTTGTTGCAAGTACGAATGGTCCCAGAGGAAAAGCAGCTTTATAACCCATAAACTCCATGTCAAGGTGCTTTTCGCTCTTGCTAAGACGGTCTCCCTGAATTGCAATATATTTGCCTTTTGAGAGAGCGTCTCTTATTTCAAATAGGTATGAGAAAGAATTATCGGTTATTGGAATAACCCTGAATGTATCAACTTTTTTCTGAGTTTCAAGTATCTTCTTGATATTCTGATATTCATAATCCATCATCACAACCATCATCTCCTTTGAATATTTGTCAAAAAAAGGAGAACCTATCTCCCAGTTGCCAAAATGTGCACCAATAATGACAACTCCCTCTGGACTGTTTAAAATTTTTCTTACGTCATCGGGTTCAGAAAAATCAAAGATATATTCGTTGGATTTTCCCGAGCTTACAGCTACCCTGTCAATTATTGACTGACCAAGACTAAAGAAGTTCATATAGACGAATTTCAAGGATTTAAAACGACCGTTTTCCAAGATTTTCCTTGAATACATCCATATGGACGAAGTTGCTTTTGGTGCAAAAGGTATATAGTATATAACGACAAAAGCAAGCAAAGAGTATGCTGCCCCGACACCAAATTTTTTAATTAGAAATACAAACGAGAGGTATCCTAATGTCCCGCCCCTGGATTTTCCGTTCCAATTCTTATTAGAATCATTAGGCTCCATTCATTCTGGAATTAATGAACTGATAAAAGTCCTCAAAGGACTTTATCCCGACAAAATCTTTTGCCTTTACAGTAAAACCAAAATTATGCTCAATCAAAACTACCATATCGACAAGATCCAGACTATCCAGATCCAGAGTCTCCATTAGTGGAGCTTCCGGTTTGATAATTGCAACATCTACCTCAAACTCTTCTGCCAGAATCTTGTTTATTTTTTCTATTAGTGCACTGTCTATCATAGTTATGAGAAAGTTATATTTTATTTATTATCAAAGTTGAATTCGTTCCTCCAAAACCAAAAGAGTTTGATAGCAGAGTATCGAAACTATAATCAACATATTTTCCTGAAATATTCAGTTGTGCCGATGCTTCATCTGGTGTTTTGAAATTTATTGTAGGTGCTATGAACGAGTTTTGCATCATAATCACAGAATATACCACCTCACTGGCACCAGCCATCCACATTTCGTGACCGGTCATGCTTTTTGTAGACCCTACATATGGTTTGTGCGACCCGAAAACCTCTGCAATTGCCATTGCTTCGTTGTAATCTCCTATGGGAGTAGATGTTGCGTGCGCGTTAACATATTGAATCTGTTCCAGGGAGAGACCTGAGTTTTGTATAGCCATCTGAATGGATCTTTTTGGTCCGTCAACATTTGGAACGGATATATGTTCCCCGTTGGAAGAGAACCCGTAAGATTTGACTTCGGCAAGTATGGGAGCACCTCTCTTAACGGCAGATTCATAACTCTCCAATATCAATGACGCAGCCCCCCCGCTTGGAACCAGTCCGTCACGGTCAGCATCAAATGGTCTTGAAGCTTCTGATGGTGAGTCGTTTCTCATAGAGAAGGCATTCAACCCATCAAAACTACTCACAGAAAATGGGTTAACCTCTTGTGCTCCTCCACATATTATGCAATCCTGCAATCCCGACTGAATCATCAGGAACCCCATGCCAATTGCGTGCGAACCACTTGCGCAGGCTCCGGCAATTGTAATATTAATCCCTTTGAGTTTAAAAATTACCGAGAGATTCATTGTAACAGTAGAGTTCATGGACTGGAAAACAGAGCCGGAACCAACCAATGTAGTGTTCTTCTTTTCTCTTATAAGGTCCACCCCCTCCATAACAGCCAGAGCACTACTATCGTTTCCATATAGGATACCTACATCATGCGAAGCAAGAAAGTCGTTGTCTATATGAGCATTTTCCAGAGCCTCAACAGTTGCCATATATGCATAGCCCGCCTCCTGCGACATTGAAATTCTTTTTCTCCTGTCCAGCAGAGGAACCAGATTGGGCTCAGGAAGTATACCGGTAAGATAAGACCTGAAGCCGATTGCCTCTCTGGCAGGATCAACTCCAATTCCGCACTTTCCACTCATGAGCGATCTCTTCACCTCATCGAGGTTCTGACCTATGCATGAGTATATGCCCATTCCTGTTATTACAACTCTGTTCATGCTATTAAGTATATAAACCTCCGTTTATGGAAATTACCTCTCCTGTTATGTAAGATGAACCTGAAGATGCCAGAAATCCCACAAGATCTGCTACCTCTTCAGGTTTTCCGAATCTGTCCATGGGGATTTGTTTCTTTAACATATCCTCGTCCAGACCTTTAGTCATATCGCTCTGTATAAAGCCGGGAGCTACAGCATTTACAGTAACCCCCTTTCTTGCAACTTCCTGAGCTAGAGCCTTTGTAGCAGCAATTACTCCTCCTTTCGCTGCTGAGTAGTTAGTCTGACCCGGCAGTCCCTTTATTCCAGAAAGTGATACAATGTTTATCACCCTGCCCGATCTCTTAACCAGCATGTCCTTAATGAGGGCCCGGGTTACATAGAACATGCCGTGAAGCGATACTCCAATAACCTTGTGCCAGCTTTCCGGTTCCATCCATAACATCAGGTTATCTTCCCTTATGCCGGCATTGTTCACCAATATCTCTATATATTCCTTTTCATGAGCATCTCTCCAGTTTTTCAATGCTAAGTCAACCTCTTCCCTGTTGGAAACGTCAAATTTTAAAATTGAGGCATCTCCCCCTGCTTTGATTATTGTGACCATGGTATCAGCGGCTGCATCCTCATTATTATTGTAGTTTACAATAACCGAGAATCCCATAGTTGCAAGCTTCAGACATATGGCCCGTCCGATTCCTCTGCTACCTCCTGTTACCAAAGCATATCTCATATTAATTCTCCTTTAGGTAATTGATTGTGTTCTCAATATCTTTATGCAGAGGTGTATCATCTGCAAAAACAGGAAAAAAGGATCTGATATTGCGATATACTTTCAGGCTCTCTTCCGAAAGATCATTTTCAATTTTCAAATAATCAATAGCTTGCATCAATGCCATATATTGTATTGCCAGAACCTGAAATGAGTTCTCTATTACTGTTTTGGCTAAAAGCGCAGAATTTGTACCCATGCTTACAATATCTTGATTATCATTATTATTTGGTATGCTATGGATATACATTGGGTTTGAAAGTGTCTGGCACTCTGCTGTTGTTGATGTTGCTGTAAACTGAGCCGCCTGAAGTCCGTAATTCAGTCCTAATACTCCCAGATTTACGAAAGGAGGTAGAATTCCGTTGATTTTGTCGTGGAAAAGATAATTAAGTTGTCGCTCTGCAAGCATTGTCAGTTTTGTTACCGCAATTTTTAGCTTGTCCATTTCAAAGCTTACATAGTCGCCATGGAAGTTACCCCCATGATAGATATTGTTTGACTTGTTATCTACAATAGGGTTGTCACAAGCGCTGTTAAACTCAGTTATAACTACTTTCTCTGCATTTTCAATTGTATCATAAACCGGGCCCAGGATCTGAGGCACACATCTGAGAGAGTAGTAACTCTGCACCTTATGCACAAAGACCGACTCGTTGTGATTGTTATTGTACAATTCGCACTCCCTCTTCTTGAATCTGCCTGAACTACTCATGATTCCCCGCATCAGATCTGCTATTGCAAGCTGACCCGGGTGAGGCTTGGAATTATTTAACGATTCCGACACGAAATCGTCGTATGCGTGGGTAATCTCGTTCATCATAACAGAGGCAAGAATAGACCATCTGAGGAGTTTCTTTGCGTTAACAATATTGATGAACCCAATTCCTGTCATCATTCCCGTCCCATTGGCAAGGGCCAGTCCCTCTCTTATATATATAGAGATTGGCTTGAGCCCGTATTCTTTCATTACAGATGCTGTATCCCTTACCTCACCCTTGTGTCTTACTTCTCCTTCTCCTATTAGTGTAAGCGCGATATGGGCCATCTGAACAAGATCTCCGCTGGCTCCTACACTGCCGTGTTCAGGAATAATCGGATATATTTCTAAATTCAGGAAATTGACCAGCAAGTCAATAAGCTCCATGTTGACACCTGAGAGACCCTGTAAAAAAGTGGTCATCCTTGCAAGCATAGCGGCTCTTACGTATATATCGTCCAATGGTTTTCCGGCACCGGTACAATGACTCCTTATAATATTATATTGAAGCTGAATAAGAGAATCGTCGTCAATCCTGTACTGAGCCATCGGGCCGAAGCCTGTGGTTATTCCATAGATTATCTTGTCTTTGCGAAACTTATCCAGAAAAGCAAAGTTCTCCTGAATCTTGTTGGCTATAGCACTGTCTATAACTATTTCTTCCCTTCCCTGTACTATTTTTTTTATATCTTCAAATGAGATATCCTTAGAAATTCTAAACACCTTGTATTACTTAAGTAATTATCCACGCAAAATTAGGCTAAATTGGTAAAAAAAGCAAATAATTTTATCCTTGAAACATTTAAGCACAAACGCTAAAATCTGCTCTTTGCTCTTTTGTCATCAAGAAATAATTTAAACTCCGGACTCCCCAGTACATCTGTTTCATTGCACAGACCTAGTACAAACCTGCCCACCCCCTCATAACTGCATACTGTTGTCTTAAAAATAAACTCATTATCTGTTATTTTTGTAATAAATTGTTCTGACAGCGGGTACTCTTCCTTTAGCAGATTTGCAGCCAGCATGGTGAGTCTGAGCTCTACTCCGAGTTCGTCGAATCCTGAAATTCTGAATACATCGGTCTTTGCTTTCCGGTGAAGAGATTCAAAGCACCAGTCCTTGTCGAGTCTTATCACCTCTTCTATCCGCGCCACCTTAAACAGTTTGTTCTGATTGCTGGCGGGTTCAAAACAAAATACCTGAACCATGTTTGTGTCAAATGCAAAAGGTTCCGTCAGCCTGTCAGTGACGTTGCTGCTGTTGGATGAACGGTAATTTTTAAGTATTACTTGCTCCTTGTATTTAATGGCTTCTATAAGGTTATTGACAATATTAAGCTGACCGGGATGAACCACAACATCTGCAATTCGCTTGAAATCGTATACTGAATAGAGTTTTTTCTTCAATCCACCCAGTGCCGGATTTTCATCATCAATTGACTCAATGGCTCTTTTAAGAATAAATGCCTCCTCCTCGGTAAAGTATACAAGTTCCGAAATGCTTCTGAATTGTTTTGACTCTTTACTGAGAGAGTATATTCCGTCAATTTCGTTAACCAGAAAGCCGGCATTCTTGAAAGTATCTATGTACCTGTATGCAGTTCTTGCAGATGTGCCGAGCCTATCTGCAAGATCTTCAACGGTGTATCTTTTATTGTTGATTAAAAGCTGCATTACCCTAAGCAGTCTTTCAAGTTTTGGTTGATCCATAGTTATCTAACATTACAATTTGCTAATTTATGCATTTTTAGATTACTTTGCAGAAAATAAATCTGATGACTGAACTTCACAAAATGATGGCTTTTTTTGGTGTAGCAAGAGAAGATCTCCTCAGGCTGATACAAATAGCCCTTTCAAATGGCGGTGACTATGCAGATTTGTATTTTGAGCACAGTATCTCTAACGAAATTGCGTTAAGAGATGGTGAGGTAAATGCAGCCGGCTCTCATATAGATTATGGAATGGGTATACGTGTGGTTTATGGCGACCAGACGGGTTATGCCTATACCGAGATTACGACAATGAAAGAGATGGAGAAAGCAGCAAAAGCCGCCTCACAGATAGCCACTTCCAGCATTAAAGAAATGCCCCCGATCAGAATAAATCCACTTAAATTCACAAACTTTTATCCAATTATCACCTCATGGGAAGAGAATCCCATATCAAGTAAAATTCCTTTTCTGCGGAACATGAATTCAAAAATTTTCGCACTTGATTCCAGGGTAAATAAAGTACTTGCCAAAATATCGGACTCTACAACCCTGATACTATTCTTCAATTCAGATGGTCTGCTTGCCTTTGACGAAAGACCTATGGCATCCATTGCTGCTACTTGTATTATGGAGAGTGACGGAAAAGTGGAAAACAGCAGCTCTTCAAGAAGTTTCAGAACAGGTTTTGAGTTTTTGACAGACGACCTGGTTAACGAGGTTGCAAAAGAGGTTGTTGAGAGAACAGCATTTCTTTTTAATGCAATCCAGCCAAAAGGTGGAGAGCTTCCTGTTGTTATGGGCGCAGGTGGGTCAGGCATTTTGTTGCACGAAGCTATAGGACATGCTTTTGAAGCCGATTTCAACCGGCTGAACACATCAATTTTCGCAGACAAATTCGGCAAGACAATCTGCTCATCTGAGATTTCAGTAATAGACGACGGTACTATTCCGGGGAACAGAGGTTCTGTTAACTTCGACGACGAAGGTGTGATAGGCCAAAAAACTTACATGGTTCGTGATGGTGTACTTACCTCCTATCTGCATGACAGGATAAGTGCAGGTTATTATAAAACTGCACCTACCGGAAACGGGAGAAGGGAATCTTTCAGGTTCATGCCTCTGCCAAGAATGCGTGCAACCTACATGGAAAACGGGAGCAGTAGCGAAACTGACATTATTTCATCTGTCAAAAAGGGGATATATGTAGACAATTTCTCCAATGGCCAGGTTCAGATAGGCGCAGGGGACTTTACTTTCTACGTGAAATCCGGATATCTCATCGAGAACGGGAAACTTACCCGACCAATCAAGGATATAAATATAATTGGGAACGGCCCTCAGGCCTTGGCAGATATTGTAGCTGTCGGAAATAATTCTGTCATAGACAATGGTACATGGACCTGCGGAAAGGAACAATATTGTGCCGTATCTTGCGGAATGCCAACTGTTCTTGTAAAAAAACTAACCGTAGGAGGGGTTCAAAGCTAATGTCACTAAATCCAAAAGAAACAGCTGTAAAGGCTCTTGAAATTTCTCTCAATAAGGGTTGTCAGGCAGCAAGAATAAGTCTGAACATAGCAAAGCAGTGTTCCTACTCTGTAAGAAACGATAAACTTGACAGGTTGCAGCAATCAACCGGTTCTTCTTTATATATCCAGTTGTATGTCGACAGCAGATACGGTTCTTTTTCCACAAATCGCACTGAAGCAGATGAGATTGGAAATTTTATCGGAAAGGGAATAGAAGCAACCAGGCTGCTTACACCAGATCCATACCGCAGGCTTCCGGATAAATCACTATACTATACCGGAGGCGGTGCAGATCTGGAACAATACGACAACTCTGTCGAATCAATCGAGCCGGCAGAAAAATCGAGAATTGCATTTGCTTGCGCATCTGAAGTTTTGGGTAAGGACAAAAGGGTTATAACCGTTAACAGCGAATACGGTGACACAGACGATTATTTTTACATGATTGACTCACAGGGGTTTGAAGACGAAAGCAGTCAGTCAACCTTTACTGTAAGCACCGAATGTTCTGTCAAGGGACGCGGCGATGCCAGACCGGAAGCATGGTGGTACGAAAGCACTATATTTTTCAACGATCTCAAAATTGAAGGATGTGGCACAAAATCACTGGAAAGAGCTCTCAGAAGGCTTAATCCAAAAAAACTCAAATCCGGAAAATATAATATGGTGGTTGAGAATACAGCTTCAAGCAGGCTGATTTCACCAATAATCTCCGCCTTGAACGGGGCCTCAATTCAGCAAAACAACTCTTTCCTCAAGGGAATGCTTGGCAAACAGGTATTCTCTCCATCTTTTACACTCTTCGACAATGCCCACCTTGTGGGAGCGTTTGGTTCCCGGTATTTTGATGGCGAGGGGGTAGCGACCAAACCAATGAACATAATTGAAAATGGTATAGTAAATACATATTTCATAAACACTTATCACTCGCAAAAACTAGGGATGCCAGTAACGGTTGATGGTCCCTCTGTCTTAAATTGCCTGATGAAGGGCAATGAGCTTAAAAAGACACACAAGGACCTGGACCATATATTGTCCAAATGCAATAATGGTATATTTGTAACCGGATTCAACGGAGGAAACACCAACTCCTCCACCGGTGATTTCTCCTTCGGGGTAGAGGGATTTTTCTTTGAGAACGGAAAAATACTGCATCCAATCAAAGAGATGAATGTGACGGGAAATATTATTTCTCTATGGAACAATATAATTGAAATCGGCACCGATCCAAGAAATTCCAGCAGATGGCAAATACCCACACTAGCTTTTGAATTAGTGGATTTTAACGGAATATAAAACAGATATATGAAAAAACCCGGTCTTTTTATCTCGTTTGTTCCTATCATTTTTCTTGTTGCAATGATTTCCCTTGGTGTTCGTCTGTTTGGAGATAACATATCATCGGGGCCTTCCCAGATTTCACTTTTACTGACAAGTGTTCTCAGCATTATTATCGCAATCGGCTATCTCAAGGTTCCCTGGGAGAAACTAGAAGCAGGCATGATGGATCACCTTACCAAGACCGGTTCGGCAATTTTCATACTTCTTATGATTGGTGCGCTTACAGGATCATGGATGATAAGCGGTGTTGTACCTACAATGATTTTTTATGGTCTCAAACTAATACATCCATCTGTTTTTTTGGTAGTTACATTTGTTTTGTGTTCAGCTGTGTCACTCATGTCCGGCAGTTCTTGGACAACCGTAGGCACCATTGGTGTTGCCATGCTCTCAGCAGGGCAAATTCTTGGGTTCTCTGCACCTTGGCTGGCAGGAGCAATAATATCCGGGGCTTACTTCGGCGATAAGCTTTCTCCTCTTTCTGACACAACAAATCTGGCAGCAGCCGTTGCCGGTGTCGATTTATACACCCATGTAAAGTATATGCTTATAACCATAGTTCCTTCCTTTGTCATTACATTTATTATTTTTGCTGTTGCTGGATTTCTGATTCCGGTATCCTCTTCTGTCAACGTAGAAAGTCAGCTTAATGCAATCACATCTACTTTCAAAATCTCTCCCTTTTTGTTTCTTATACCTGTTTTTACAATAGTAATGATTGTAAAAAAGGTTTCTCCATTCATTACCCTGTTTCTCTCTGCAGTAATAGGAGCAGTTGTAGCATGTCTGGTACAACCCGATCTTTGCTCACAGATAGCTGTAGGTGTAAGCGATAAGTTTACAATCAATTTTGTAGCTGCTATGAAAATGCTATCAGGGAGTGTAAGTATAGATACCGGAGATGCAATGCTCAATACTCTAACAGCAACAAAAGGTATGGCAGGAATGCTTAATACAGTATGGCTAATCCTTTGTGTAGTGACATTTGGCGGCGTGATGGAGGCAAGTGGTATGATTCAGACAATTACAGAGATGATGTTGAAATTTGTTAAAAACACATTCACTTTAGTAGGCTCTACTGTTGCATCTACAATCTTCTGCAACATAACCCTGTCCGACCAATATATGGCAATATTGCTTCCCGGAAAAATGTTTGCAGATACATACAGAAAGAAGGGATATGCTCCCGAATTACTCAGCAGGACACTGGAAGATTCAGGCACAGTGACTTCTGTGCTCGTACCATGGAACACATGCGGGGTGGCTCAATCCGGTGTTTTACATGTTTCAACTCTGGCATATCTTCCCTATTGTTTTTTCAACATAATTACGCCTCTTGTAACACTATTTGTTGCTGCTATTGGTTATAAGATCAGAAGAAAAATTTAGCACAATATTTGCATATGCAGTTAACTTTACAAAACATATTACTTTAAAATCACAGAAAAAATGAAAATCGGCACTAATAAAGTTGTTGCTCTGTCCTATACTCTTGTTGTAGACGGAGATGTCATGGAAACAGTCACAGCTGACAAACCAATGGAATTTATCTTTGGCACAGGTTATCTTCTGCCAAAATTCGAAGAGAATGTAGCAAACAAGGAGGTAGGAGACAGCTTCGACTTTAAATTGACAGCTCTGGAGGGATACGGTGAGGAAAATGAGGACGCCATTGTAGAGCTTCCAAAGGACATGTTCATGATTGAAGGAAAGATAGAGGATGGTCTGCTAACTGTTGGAAATGTGCTTCCAATGCAGGATTCAGATGGAAACCGCCTTCAGGGTACCATAGACGAAATCAAGGAAGATGTTGTGGTTATGAACTTCAACCACCCTCTTGCGGGTGCTGACCTGCACTTCACAGGTGTAGTAGTTGCTGTACGTGAAGCAAGTCAGCAAGAACTGACAAAAGGTCTTCACGGCGAGAAGGAAGAATCATCTTGCAGCACAAGCGGCGGATGTTCCGGTTGCTCAGGCTGCGAATAAGTACACGGATAAGTGCACGGGGACGCAGTGTAAACAGGGACGCACATTGTGTTCCCGATAAAGATAAAAGTGGGCGAATCTGACAAAATATCAGATTTACCCATTTTTTATTTGTTTCAGATATTTACATTTCATGCTAGGTGGGACAAAAACTCCCTTGAAGTTTTTCATAAATTGCGACATTAAATGAAAATAATTCATATCTTATAGACAATGTGCTACATACAAAAAACTTCAAGGGAGTTAACACATGGGAAACTTCAGTGAACAGTTTGGTACCCACAAAAGGAGCGAAGTGGGTAAATCCCGACAGTAATTGCCATCATGAGCGTTGAAATGAGATAGTCACATACACAAATTATGTGTATAAATAACATAGTGGTTGGTTGTGATATACTTGCAATGAAGATTTGGGCACCCACTAAGCGAAAGTCATCGAGTAGACTGCCCCGACAGTTGACCTGACGGGGAGAGCCTCTCACACCACTGTACGTACGGGTCTCGTATACAGCGGTTCATTAAGATGTGGGGC
>Ga0209417_1001818_pt1 | contig 37218 bp, 38 predicted proteins | sample RifGroF2_FD_184002 | JGI IMG/M metagenome (GOLD analysis project Ga0209417, IMG submission 184002) | Groundwater microbial communities from Rifle, Colorado, USA - Groundwater F2 (SPAdes) (version 2) | ecosystem: Environmental > Aquatic > Deep subsurface > Groundwater | place: Rifle, Colorado... | reverse complement strand
CGGTCAACTCGGCATTGAGCACGCGTTCCAGCAGACGTTTCTTGAGTTCGCGAAATATTCCTTTTTCGCCCGTCAAATCTTCGGAAACCTTGTAATCCTTCAACAACTCATCCAATACCTTTTCGCTGATGGCCATAGCTTTTTTCCTTTCTCGTTAATTTAACTGCTATGTCCATTTACACAAAAAATTTACATACTCGGGGTACCACCTCATGTTCCCCCGCACTAAGGCGCAGGGGAACATGAAGGAGTCTTAGTTTTATTTAATTTCTATTGACTAGGAGTTACTGTTCCTCTACATCTCTTATTGAAGGCTTGTTCTTGTGGTCCTGCTTTTTGTCGATGTGCTTTCTTATTTGTACGTCAATTTTGGCAATGGCTGCGTCAATGGACTCGTGAAGGTTATAGGTTTCTTCAACAGCTTCAGCTTCAAACTGCTTCATTTTGACAATCACTTCTACCTGGTAGCGAGTTTTTTTCTCAAGGTCCACGACCACCTTTGCGCTGGTGATCTTGAGATTTTTGTGGTCGAGTACATCATTGAGTTTGTTTGTGATGTATTCTTTTACTACTGGTTCGACCGAGCAATGGCGTCCGCTTATTATGATTTCCATTTCTACCTCCGTTTTTATTTTTAAGTTTTCCGGTCCTACATAGTAAATTTAGGGCCGAGATAAATTTCTCTGGCCTTATCGTCTTTAACAAGATAATCTCTGTTTCCCTCGCATACAATGTTGCCTTCACTCATCAAATAAGCCCTGTCAACTACGGAAAGGGTTTCCCTCACGTTATGGTCGGTTATCAGTATCCCGAGGTTTTTTTCCTGAAGCTGGCCTATAATCTGCTGCACGTCATAGACAGCTATGGGATCGACGCCGCTGAACGGTTCATCCAGCAGGATAAACGAAGGATTCGTAACCAGTGCGCGGGTTATCTCGAGTCTGCGTCTTTCACCGCCGCTGAGAGTCATTGCCTTCTGTTTTGAAAGCGGTGCGAGTTCAAGTTCATCAAGGAGGTGCCCAAGCCTTTCGCGCCTTTCGCTTCTGGTCATATCAAGGGTTTCAAGTATTGCCATTATATTCTGTTCGACGGTGAGTTTTCTAAATATGGACGGTTCCTGAGCCAGGTACCCCATTCCCATTCTTGCCCTTTTGTACATAGGCATCTGGGTGATTTCTTTGCCTTTGAATATGATTTTTCCGCCGTCTGGTTTTATGAGGCCCATTATCATATAAAAGCTGGTTGTTTTTCCGGCGCCGTTTGGTCCGAGGAGGCCTACGACCTCGCCGCGTTTCACATAAATGGAAGCGTTGCTAACTACCCTTCTCCCATGGTAGGCCTTCACTAGGTTATGCGATTCCATCAATAATTCGCTATCCCCTGAAAACCCCATATCCTTATCCTCTTTTTCTATTTAACTGTTTTTTGTTTACCGGGCGGATTCCGGCTGGTCCGTAACGATTACATCGCGAATGTCAGCTTTTTTGCCGGAATTTTCTTCTTCTCGCACAGTATCCGGCTGGTCTATTCTTCCGGTATATACTTTTCTTTTTATTCTTTCCTGGTCGTCGGAGCTTTGGTTTTCCGCTTGGGGAGTTTGTATTGTCTGGGTCGCTCCGGGTTCGGCTGCTGGAATCTGTTGTTCAGGGGCTGGTGTGCCTTCGGCGCCTTCAAAAGCTGACTTGAATGATGTCTTAACATTTCCCTCGAATTTGGCCTTTTGCTGATCGCGCCACATGGTTATTTTGTCGGCTGAAATTACTTCCTCGCCTCTTGTTATCGAGGGATTATTTTCAGTAAGTTCTATTTTTCCTGTTTTCAGATCATAAACCGCTCTGCCTCCGACGGCTAAATGGTCGCCTTTTTCCTTTTCGAGAGCATCATAGACTTTTCTGACGAGAACCACGTCTTCTTCGCAGAGAATACGTCTCAGCTCCTTTTTTCCCTTCATTTCTTCCGCTCCGGAAGCCGCAGGGGGTCCATTTTTTTTCATGGCGTCGTCGCCCTGATCTTTTTCTTCGAGAAATATGGTCAACTTATGGCATTTTATAGTCATATCGTCATCGTCCACGAATACATCACCCGTAAAAACAATTATGTTTTTCCCGATGTCGGCATCAAGGGTTTCGGATGTTATTTGGGTCGGCTTTTTGGAACCTTTCCTTTTGCTTTTGGGTGTCGCGGCGTCTCCAAAAATGCCTTGAGCAGAGGCGGGGTACGGCAGGAGTGCCGTTATTATCCCGAAGACAGCTGCAGCGAGTATAACTTTAAAAACATTTCTCATTGTCATTTTCCTGTTTTAGCTTTCAAAAAATATCCATTTAAAGGTTTTATTCAATCATTAATCAGATAAAAGCCTTTGTTCATTCTGATTTCTCATCGGTTTTGCCGTTTTTTTCAGTTCCTTTATCGTTTTTTTCAGTGGAAGCTGCCTTTTTTTCCTTTTCGGCACTTTCCTTTTTGGCGGCATCCGCCAGGTCTTTCCGGTAAACGACTTTCACATTTTTATCTATATGGAGTGTCTGTCTTCCATGGTCCGCCTCGAAGCCGACTCCGTCCATATCGAGGAAATGGGATCTGACCTTAAGCCACTCTTTGCCTTTTATTATCTGGGTACTTCTGTCGTATTTGGCGCTGGGGGTTTGAATGAGCATTGTGGAACAGGGCTTATCCCTCCAGAATGCCTGAACTTTATCCGAATCCAGCGTAATATCATAGACATTGAGATTCTCGAGATTTTTAACAACACGTATATCAGTTATTTCTTTACTGAGTATGTCGACAAGTACTCCATTTATATTTACAACTATTCCGAGTGCGTCGGCTTCTTTTCCATACAGAATAAACTCGGCTTTGTTGGTTTTTGCGTTATACTGCGGCAACCTGAAGTGCTTTAGCAAGGCGGTGCCGTCCGAGGCCTGCGAATAGAGCCTCGCTGAAAACGCCAATGCTACTATTACTATTGCAAGTATTTTGCTATTAAGCACGGCCACTTCCCCTGTTCTTTTAACAACCATTCAACGATTTCCCTAACCGCGCCCGCGCCCCCCGGAAGCTTTGTCCTGAAATCACAGAATTCATCCATATATTCCGGAGCGTCTGCAACGGTTACGGAAACTCCTGCCCTCCGCATCACCGGAACATCAACGATGTCGTCCCCCGTATAGAGGCATTCCTCCGGTTTGAGCTTATTCTCCTCAAGCAGGATATCGAAAGCGGCGGCCTTATCTTTACAGCCTTCATAAATAAAATCAAATTTAAGTTCGGACGCCCTCTGCCTGTTCGCCTCGGCTGAACGTCCGGAAAGGGCGCCGATCTTAATGCCTGCGCGAGAGGCCATCTTAAGGCCGTGTCCATCTCTGACATGAAAAAACTTTATCTCATTTTTCCCGTCATAACCGATTCTGCCGTCAGTCAGAACTCCATCGATATCCATAACGATTGCTTTTATTTTGAGGGCTTTTTCAGGCAAGTTCATGGATTTTCCTTATCTGAGAGAGCACATTTTCAGCCGACTCGAAATCAAGGCTGTTCGGCCCGTCCGAAAGGGCTTTTCCCGGGTTGGGATGCACCTCCATGAATATGGCATCGATACCGACAGCCGCAGCGGCGCGCGCAAGCGGAAGAATAAATTCGCGCTGACCCCCGGACGAATTGCCGAGCCCGCCGGGAAGCTGTACCGAATGCGTCGCATCGAAAATAACCGGAACACCGAGCGAACGCATGATTGCAAGCGACCTCATATCGACAACAAGATTATTATAGCCGAAGGAGCTCCCTCTTTCGGTCAACATCACTCTGTCATTCCCCGTACTTCTTACCTTTTCGACCGCTCCTGCCATGTCTTTCGGAGCCATGAACTGGCCTTTTTTTATGTTGACAGGCTTTCCGGTGGCGCCGCAGGCCGCGAGCAGGTCTGTCTGGCGGCAGAGGAATGCCGGTATCTGGAGTACGTCAACGACACTGGCACATTCTTCGGCCTGAGAGCTTTCATGCACATCGGTAAGTACTGGAAGAGAAAGTTTTTCACGGACCGTGGCCAGAATTTCGAGTCCGTGCTCCAAGCCGGCTCCGCGGAAAGATTTCACGCTCGAGCGGTTTGCCTTGTCAAACGATGCCTTGAAGATATAGTTAAGCCCTAGCTTTTCGCAGATTTCCTTCATGCTCCAGGCTATTTCCAGGCATATTTCCATACTTTCCGCAACGCACGGTCCGCCGATGACGGTAAGCGGTCCTGAACCTATTGATATCTTGTCATTTATTTTAACGGGATTCATTTTCCAAGTTCCTCTCTTATACGCTTTTCGGCTTTTTCAAGATCTTCAGGGGTATCGACCCCTATAGTGCTTAAATTGCTTGTATGAACATAAATTTTTATTCCGTTTTCAAGAGCTCTGAGCTGCTCGAGTTTTTCGCATTTTTCGAGTCTGCTTTCCGGCAGTGATACTATTTTCGCAAGGGTTTCTCTCCGGTATGCGTAAATCCCCCAGTGTAGATAAGTTGGGGTGTCCTCGCCGCCTTCCCTCAGAAACGGAATCATCGACCTGCTGAAGTAGAGCGCGAAATTGTCTTTGCCGAAAACAACCTTAACCATGTTGGGATTATTCTCAAACGACTTTCTGACGCACGGTACGGCGACCGTGGCCATTTCCAGTGAAGGATTGGACACCATGATATCGATAAGTTCATCAATAACTTTTACGGGTATGAGCGGTTCATCCCCCTGGACATTGATTATTATATCGCAATCGAGATTAGATATTGCCTCGTGAATCCTGTCCGTGCCGGACGGGTGCGACGGCAATGTCATTACCGCCCTGCATCCGAAAGATTCGACAGCATCAATTACTTTTTTATCATCGGCAGCGACAAGCACGGTCCCGGCCTTTGACGCCGCAGCCTTTTCGCAGACCCATTGCAGTAGTGGTTTCCCACAGAGATTAGCAAGAACCTTTCCAGGAAATCTCGTACTTCCGAGCCTTGCCGGAATGACCGCCGCAACCCTGTCATTTTTATTTATCATATTTAAAATTTTCCCTGAGTTCTTCCGTTGAGACCGTCGCGGTACCTATCTTTCCAACCACTATTCCTGCCGCATGATTAGATATTATTGCCGCTTCAATTCCATCGGCTCCACCTGCAAGCGAAAGGGTAAAAGCTGCCATTACGGTATCGCCCGCACCGGAAACATCATAAACTTCCCTTGCCTGTGTCGGAATAAAGTGTCTCGAACCGTCTTTTGCAAAAAGAGCAAGCCCCTGCGGACCCAGTGAAATAAGAAGATAGTCGGGTTCCCATCTTTTAATAAGTTTTCCGGCGACGTCTATTAAGGCTGAATCATTTTCCGCCGATTCAGCCGGGTCACTGCAATAAGTTCCGGCAAGTGCGAATGCCTCGGATCGGTTTGGCTTGAGAAGCGTGAGCCTTTTTACCTCAAGCAACTGGCTGATATGTGGATCAAGCGACACCATTACGTTGTTTGCCCGTGCCACCTCTATCACCTTCTGTAGCATCTCCAGGCTCAACACGCCTTTTGCGTAATCTTCAAATATAAGCGCGTCCAGGTTGTGTTTTTCTATTTCCGAAATTATGTCTTCGGTTATTTTTTCCCGGAGTTGTGCAGGGATTGGAAGAGTATCCTCAAAATCGATCCTGACCAACTGCTGGGCCCCTGCCATAACCCTCTGCTTTTCAGTAGTCCTCCGCTGAGGGTCGGGGTAAACCGAAGAATTTCTTATACCTTCGGCAGCCAACAGTTTTTCAATAGCCTTTCCATTGGGGTCGTTTCCCGTAACCCCGAAGGCGGAAGCCTTCCCGCCGAGAGTTATAACATTGAGCATTACGTTTGCGGCTCCTCCGAGCCTCAACTCCTTGTCTTTTACCCGCACAACGGGCACGGGAGCTTCAGGCGATATTCTCGTAGCCTTGCCGCAGAGGTAAACGTCAAGCATCAGGTCTCCCACAACGCCTATTCGCTTCTCCGGAAAATTACTTATTATGCTGTCCAGTCTTTCTCTCTTCATTTTCCGGTGTAGTTTCCTTCTTTTGGCTGGCCTTTTCTAGGGGTTCAATACCACAGTCTGAGGCTAGGTATTCCATATATTTCTCACGGTCTATACTCTCCTTGACGGTATAAAAAAGATTTTCCTTTTTCATTCTGAAGAATATCTTTTCGAATTCCTGAATATCCTGATAAATATCGCGTATCTGGTTCCGGCTCAAGTCGCTTCCATACGTTCTGATATATCTCGCATAATCATCAAGACATATCCTTATAATAGTTATTTCCCCTTCGGCTGTTCCTTTACATTTCCGGGCATACGACGAAAAGTTTGCCCGCAGGAGGTCTTCGATCTCTATCATTTCCTGAAAGGCCGATTCTTTTTCCCACATACTTGCAGAACGAAGGTGCATCGGTATCCAAACTACTATTACAAGCTCCAGAAATGTTATGAGAATAAAAAGGAACACGGCCAACCATGTAACCATGTCCTTTTTACGTTTTATCACATTATTTTCATTTATAATTTCCAAATCAGGGCCCTGTTCTAAATAAATACATAAATATTCAAAACCTGATAATCTAGCCTCTTTAAGGCCTTATTACAAGTAATCCGGGCTTTTAAGTCCTCGCAGATTTAGAGGCTTGTAAGCTTCTTGCTCAAGATGCTGATACCGGCGAGAAGTTTTTCGGAAGTATCCATGGCAAAAGGATTTGAACGGGGGGTCGTTTCATATCCGCCGCGTCCGTAGTTCCATTTATTTGGAATATAACCGCCACTTAAGTTCGGTGATCCTGTTCCGTTCGAGTGTTCTACTACCATGACAAGACTTCCCGGAAATATCCGCCATTTTATTTCGAGGCCAATTTCTACAAACGGTTCAGCGGGCAGTGATACGATATAAATGCCTTCGCAGGGTGAAAATCCGCAAAGCCGGAAGATCCTTTCTTCTTTGTCCTCCGCCGTCTTAAGAAGTGCTTTGGCAAAAAATTTTAAGGCAGCCGGTGTTTTCTTCGCAAGATCTACAGAGTGAAGCTCCCCTCCGTTCTCTGCATCGGGAATATCCTTATATTTTTCAAGGACAGCACGTGCTTCATCCTGTTCCTCTTTACTTATTTCACGAGCTCCGGTAGTGACACTTACCGAGCTTGACTTGAAATCCAGCTTCGCGAGTTCTGTCATCCGGGAAAGTGCTTTTTTGACTGATTCGGCATAACCCTTTCCTACACGTTCCGCCTCGGCGTATGAAAACTGTTCTGAAGGCTCCATTACATCTAGGTGGTTTATATCGCCCGAGCAGGCAACGAGTGAAAAAAGCATGAGGTCCTTCCCCTCCGTTTTCTGAAGCTCGCGCCTCATAAATCCATGCCAATCCGATGAAACCCCATTACCGCCTACAGTATCTGCATGATTTGATATATTGGCGAGGATTACCTGCCAGTTTCCGGCGTTGTCCTTTATTCCGAGAATCGGTATCTCAGGATCGGTCGTCCCCTCCGAATGCTCTATTTCCGGATTGAGTTTGCCGGGGTTGGTGAGGATGGTGCCGTCTTTCATAAAATATCTGCGGTTAAATGAAAGGTCATGATTGAAAGTCCTGCCCCTGAACAGGCGGCCCTCTTTCATCTCTGAAAGCGCCTTTCTGAGGGTTTTCGCTCCTGCTTCAGCGGCATCTTCGATATACTGCGAATCGCAACCCGGCTTTCCAATCCTTATTTCGGGCGCGGTGTGCGAATGTGTTGCCGTGATTATTATATTCTCACGAGAAATCTCTTTTACGTCCGATATCTTTTTAAGAAAAGCTTCCGCGAAATACTCTGATATTGTTACAAGGTCATACTGAACTATTGCGAAATAATGGCCGGAGTAATTAAAGACAAGTGCCCTGACTTCTATATCGTCAAGTATTTTGTCCCAGATCCTCTCATTAAAATATCCTGCCAGCGAACAGGGCCTTAGCGGTACTATTGAGGCTGACGCGGCGCCATACATCAAGCGCTTTTCCGAATTCATTACCGTTTCTTTCTCTTATAGACCGTCGAGGCTGGGCAGATGCTCCTTTGAAAGCTGCTTCTTGGGTGCCGCCACCTGCTTCTTAGCGGCAGGTTTTACTGCCGCTGGCCTCGCCGAAACTACTGCCTCTTTTTTTACGGAACTGGCGTCTACCTTGAATTTTGCCATCATCTCCTGAAGGTTCGCCGCCATATTCGCAAGATCGGCTGCCGCCGTATTAAGCTGCTGGGCTCCCTGGCTGGTTTCCTGTACGGCATCACTTATACCGCTGACATTCTTGGAAACGTCCTCGGCTCCTTTTGTCGCTTCAGCCGCGTTCCTCGCTACATCTTTGGCTCCTTCCGCCGATTCGGATATGCTTTTCGCGATGCTGTTTATGCCGGAATTGACATGAACCACGTTCTTTGTCACTTCCTGAATGCCCTCAGCGACCTGCGCCACGTTCTGTGCGTTCTGCTTCATCGTAACATTTTGCTCTTCAACGGCGGCCGCGATTGTCGTAACGATACTATTGACCTCCTGAATAACGACAGAGACATCCTTTATCTTTTCAACTGTGAGCTTTGTAGAACCCTGCATTGCCATTATGCGTTTTTTGATATCGTCTGTGGCGCCGTTCGTTTGTTTTGCCAGCTCCTTTACCTCGCTCGCTACAACGGCAAAACCTTTTCCCGCTTCCCCTGCTCTGGCGGCCTCAATCGTCGCGTTAAGCGCGAGGAGCTTCGTCTGTTCGGCGATATCGATTATCACGGCTATTATCTTATCTATTTCCAGAGCCGCTGAGGCAAGTTTTTCAACCTGCTCCGATGCCTGATTCACTGAGTTGACGGCATTATTTGTCGTTTCATTCGCCCTCTGAGCGTTTTGCGCGACTTCGTTGATTGTAGCTGTCATTTCTTCAGACGCCGACGCCATTGCATTCACGTTCGTCTGCGACTCTTCCGCGGCTGATGCCACTGTTCCCATGTTCTGCGATATCTGAGTCGATGCCGCTGAGATAGTCTGGGAGTTGAGGCTCATCTGTCCGGCGGCATCGTCGACAGTCTTGATATTGGCGGACATCTGTTCCGTTGCTCCGGCGATCGTGGTTGTCTGGTTGGTTATTTGCTCGGCTCCGGCAGCAAGTTCCGTCGAGATTGCCGAAACCTCTTCTGATGACGCCGCGAGAGCTTCAGCATTTTCCTGAATTTCGCTGATTATTTTAGAGAGAGCCGCGCAGGTGGCGTTAAGCGCCGTGCCCATTTCGCCGACCTCGTCTTTTGTCTTAATTTCCATTCGCTGTGTCATGTCACCCGCAGACATTGCGGCAGCCAGGGCGGCGGCGGCCTTGACAGGCTTTGTTATAAGTGAGGTAATAAAAAACGCTATAAGAATTCCCGCCGCAATTCCTATGGACAATGCTATAATTGTCGCAATCTTAGCGAAAGCACTCGAAGCGGCGGCAGCCTCCCTGGCATGCAGGGCTTCTTTATCATGCATGTCTATAATCTTGTTCAGTAGGGAAATGGCTTCCTCTTGTTTTCCCTCACAATTCACAGTGCACTGCAGCCTTGTCTTTAAAACTACCTTCTCCAGTCCATGCATCTTTTCATTCATTGCCTCCAGTCGCATTACAACGGCGTCCATGTTTTTCCGGAAATCGCCAAGAAGAAGCTTTTCCGCCTCAACTTTTTTATTCGCAGCCATAAGTTCTTTTATTGCCTTAACATTAGCATGGAAAAATCTGTGAGGCTCTTCAGTGGTCTCTATAATAGCCCGTATCCCGTTATTACTAGCATGGAGTGTTTTCAGCCATTTTCCATAATTGCAGAGAAAGTGATCCGTTCCGCCATCAAATTTTTTCCCTGAAAAAATCAGACCTGCGAGCATGCCTTCAACTTTGTAATGGTCCCCTATAAATAAATTCAAATTACTTACCGCCGCTTCCGGATCTTTTATCCCGGTACTTTTTATTTCTACAAGCCCTTCAGCAAAAACAGTATTTTCCTTTTCCAATTCCTTGAGAACTTGGACAAATTTTTCCCATATCTGGGCTTCTTCACCGGCTCTTGAAAATTCTCCATATTGTTTAAGAGCCGCTCTGTAGTTTTCCTCGGCTTTCTCCTGGTCTTTTAGCGTCTTCTGATATTCAGTGTCAGTTGTCTCTGGATTTATTAATGTTCTCTGACACTCGCCTATAAGCATGAAGCTTTCTTTTGCTATCGTCAGAACCTGTATTGCCGGGAGAATTTCTTCCCCCATCTCGTGCAGTTCGTAGGAAAGGGTTGAGATTCCAATCCATCCAATGACTCCCATAGCAATCGAAATAAGAATTACTACCGAAAAACCGCCGCCGATTTTGATTCCCAGTTTCATCGCAATCACCCCATGCGTAATTTGTCAATACTCCTACACCAATTATACGTGTTGATATGCATTTTTTCAACTCATTTTTAGGAACTTGCAGGTAAATATAAAGGCAAGTATGTTAGCTTAGGGGGATGAAAGCGCTTGTAATTAAAAAATATAGATTGTTGAAAGTTGAGAACATGTCTGAAATTGGCGGATTCAAATATGTTATTGAAATGTGGTAAGTTTTAGATCGCTGAACAAGCGAAGGTCTTTTTCGATGCTTCTTCCTGAAGTCACAAGATAGTTGCCGAGCATGACTCCGTCCGCGCCCGCAAAGAATATCCATGAATGCAAGTCCCTGAGATTGTGTTCCCTGCCGCCGCATATCCTTATTGACTTCTCAGGCATCATAAGTCTTGCCACGGCGATTATTTTCAGGCAGTCGAGCGGGGTGAGGTCATTCATCTTCTCAAGTCTGGTGCCGGGAATCGGGGTAAGGAAGTTTACCGGTACGGAATCAACGTCAAGCCCCCTTATTGTTTCAAGAAGCTCAATCCTTTGTTCAGTTGATTCTCCCATGCCGAATATGCCGCCTGAACAAACCTCAAGGCCGGCGGCCTTCGCGAAAAGTATTGTGTTTATCTGGTCTTCATAAGTCCTGGTACCGCATATGGAAGGAAAATATGAGCGTGACGCTTCAAGGTTATGGTGATATCTGACAAGCCCCGCGTTTTTAAGGGCTTCCAGCGAGTCTTTGTCAAGAATCCCCAGTGACGCACAAGGTTTGACCGGAAGTTCGTCAGCTATCCGGCTCACGACGCGGCAGATTTTTTCAAGTTCGTCTCCCGGCTTTACTGACCTGCCCGAGGTAACGATGCTGAAGTAGGCAGCCCCGTATGATGCCGCTTCTCCGGCGGCTTTGAACATTTCGTCTTCGGAAAGCAATGGAAAACGATTGATTGCGGCCGACGCGCTTTTCGACTGCGCACAGAACGCGCAGTTTTCGGTACAGTCGCCGCATCTGGCGTTAAGGATGATGCACGGGGAAAGCTTGCAGGCGGAATTTTCAATCCTTGCGGCGGAAGCTCTCGAAAAAAGTTCATAGATATCCTTTTCCGCCGTAAGCGTTAGTAAGCCTGCGGCTTCCAGAGGGGATATGCCTTTCATATCGTTTCCGGTACTACTTGGCGGACTTGAGCGCGTTTATGAGGCTCTGTTTGTCCTGAACGCCGACGAACTGGTTTACTACTTCGCCGCCCTTGAGGATAAAGATGGCCGGAATACTTCTGACATTGTATTTCGCCGCAAGTTGCTGAGCTTCATCAACATTTACCTTTGCAACAACCGCGTCATCACCGATTTCCTTCGCGACTTCGTCGATTATTGGCCCGAGCATTTTGCATGGCCCGCACCAGGTAGCCCAGAAATCGACAAGCGCGACTCCGGAACCTATTTCGCTCTCAAAATTTTCTTCCGTAAGATGTTTTACTTCGCCCATGATTTTCCCTCCATTCTGATTTGAACATTACCTATACCTTAAAATTCCGGAAAGAAAAACGATTTTTAAGAATTTCTATCAAAAATCTTATGCAGCTCAAATATAAAGAGGTTTTAATTTTTTTTAAAAAGAGCTTGAAAAAGGGGAGGCGCAGTCTAATTTAGGTTCTGTAAGGGGTAAAAAGGGGCAAAAAGGTGAGCAATAGCGAAGAAAAAACTTTTGAGGCGGATGACTTGGTCTTTCTCGGTGAGTTCGAGCATAGTCTCGATTCACAGAGACGAATCGCCATTCCCTCGGCCTGGCGCTTCAAGGAGAAGGAAAACCGCTTCGTTATCGTGCCCGGGAGGAATAAAATTCTTCAGATAATTCCCTTTGTTACGTTCAAAGAGAACTTTCTGGATAAGGCGAAAAAGGTTTCTCCGGCAAGCGCGGACGGAACGCTCGCGCTCGCACGATTTGCCTCGAAGGCCCAGGAATGCAGGTGCGACCGGCAGGGACGGATACAGATAAACCAGTCGTTGCTTGATTACGCTGAGCTTTCGGAAAACGTGATGCTGATAGGAGCGATGTGGTTCGCACAGCTATGGGATGTGAATGAGTGGAGGCTCAACCAGTCGAAGGCTGGAGCTGATGACTATTTTGACGAACTTGAAAAAATAAGCTCCCGTCCCGACGACCTGACGGTTGCCCTTAAGGGGACGATTGATAGTCTGAATAAAAAATGAGTGAAGAAAAATTTTCGCATATACCCGTTCTGAGGGAAGAGGCAGTAAATCTGCTTATGCCGCGGGACGGGCCGTGCCGCCTGATAGACGCTACACTCGGCTATGGCGGGCACAGCTCTTTGATACTCGAAAGAAATAAAGCGGCGGAAGTGCTCGGGATCGACCGCGACGGCGACGCTATTGACGGGGCCCGTGAGAATTTGCGTTTCGCTGCCAGCCGCGTGCATCTCGCGAGAGGAAGTTTCAGCGGTCTGAGGGGGTTCATGGCAGAGTCTGGGTGGGCTTATGCCGATGGAGTTCTCTTTGACTTCGGAATATCATCTCCCCAGGTAGACAACCCGGAGAGAGGATTTTCCCTAAGGCTGGACGGTCCATTGGACATGCGGATGGACAAACGGTCCCCGGGCACTGCCGGTCGCTTTCTAAATACGGCTGACCAGGGCGAACTTGAACGTATCTTCCGCGAATACGGAGAGATACGGAAGGCCCGCGCACTGGCGAGGGGCATCGTCGAACGCAGAAAGAAAAGGCCATTTACGAGGACGCTTGAGCTTGTGGAGCTCTGCGAGGAGCTGCTCGGTAAATCGATTCCCGGCAGAATGCCATCCTCTACTCTCTGTTTTCAGGCCCTGAGGATTGCCGTGAACGACGAGTTGCGCGAGATTGAGACAGCCTTGGACGAGGCATTTCTGGCGCTTCGGCCCGGCGGAAGAATGGTTGCTATAAGCTTTCATTCGCTTGAGGACAGGATGGTGAAGAACTTCTTCAGGGTGAAGGCGTCGGAATGCGTGTGTCCGCCCGGTTTCCCAATATGCGTGTGCGGCAAGAAGTCCGAAATCAGGATATTGACGAAGAAGCCGATAGTCGCGGGACGAGAAGAATTGGAAAAGAACAGACGTGCCTCATGTGCTAAGTTGAGGGCCGCTGAAAAAATATAGCCAGTCATAAGGCTGGACTAAAAGCAGAGGGTTTTGATGAGATGAATCTCCATGTGAGAAATTTTAAAACGGATGATATGGCGAGACGCAGGAGAAATAAATCAGGCGGGACAGCCTATTTATTGTTTATCGGCAAAGTATTCTTTTTCGGGATTGCGATCTTTGGAGTAGTAACACTCAGAATTTCAATCAATGAAAAAATTGAACGGCTTAACAGGCAGGCGGTCCTCGTAAAAGTCAGAATACACGAAATAGACAGAGAAATAGAAAATATCAAAATTGACAGGGAACGGCTTACCTGTTGGCCTCACATAAAAAAGAAGGTCGAAGCTTTTAAGCTCGCATTGCGCTTCCCCTCACCGGAACAAGTGCATCCGCTTCTTGACGGCATACCTGGCAGAAGAGACCTTACAAGAGAAAAAACCAGAGATGTCTCAAAAAGATAAAGAGGTCGCCGCATGACGAGAAACGATGCAATCTCCACCAGAATTAAAATAATGTGTCTTATCTTTTTTGTTGTACTGGCCTGGCTGGCTTTTCACCTTTATGAAGTACAGATAACCCGCCACGATGAGCTCTATGGCAAGGCGCGCGACACCTATACCTCCGTCAAGACAAAACAGGGAAAACGTGGCGAAATATATGACTACGACGGAAATCTCCTCGTGGGAAATATTCCATGCTTTGATCTCTGCGCCGACCCTGAAATAATAGGAGACGAGGAAAACTGCCGGATTGCCGCAGGAATCATTGCAAAAGAGCTTCCAGAACTCAAAAAGGACGATCTCGTCAAACGCCTTATGAAGAAGACCAGGAATTCTGAAATAAATGGGAAACCTGTCGGAATCAAAAACAATTATGCGTTTATAGCTTCAAATGTCGAACTTAAAACAGCCAAGGATATAGAGGACGCGCTTAAGAAAAAGAAAATCAAAGGAATAAGCTTTAAGGAAACCACCAAGAGATATTACCCGAAAAATGAACTGCTCGCCAACATTCTCGGCTTTACCAATATAGACCGTGATGAAGTTATCGCCGTAATAGGACTTGAGAAATTTTTCAACGAGTTCATCAAACCCTCCAGCTCCGAAATCCACTACGAAAGAGCCAGAGACGGCCTTCCACTTTCCTATGGATGGCAAAATAAAATTGACGATGCCAAGGACGGAATGAATGTCTATCTCACAATCAGGGAGCCGATACAGGCAATACTGGAAGAGGAGCTGGACAAACTCATGGACAAATGGAAGCCGCGCGCGGCTTACGCCATAATGGCCGATCCTTTTACCGGAAGCATAATCGCGGTAGCCCAGCGCCCGACATTCAACCCCAACGACCGCAAGTCAATGCTTGACCCCGACGCCTGGCGTAACAGGATAACTGAAGATATTTTTGAGCCAGGCTCAATCATGAAACCAATGGCGGTAGCAGGCGCCATCGACAGTGGAATAGTAACTCCAAATACATCTTTTGACTGCGAAAACGGCGCATGGTTCTATGGTGGAAAAATGCTCAGGGACTCACATCCCCTCTCGCTTCTGACCGTCTCACAGATAATACAGAAGTCCAGTAACATAGGAACCGCTAAAATAGCGCTTAAAATGGGTGAGCGACATTTATACTACACACTAAAAAGCTTCGGGTTTGGCGACAAAACAGGCGTACCTCTAAAACCCGAAACTTCCGGCATATTCAGGCCGTTGAAGAAATGGGACACCCTTTCAATAACACGTTTCCCGATAGGGCAGGGTATAGGAGTCTCCCCGCTTCAGCTTGTAAGGGCGTATTGCGCTCTTGCCAATGGCGGCTATCTTGTTAAACTCAGAATGATAGATAAGCTTGAGAACCCCGATACGGGCCATATAATAAAAATTCCGGTGAAGCCGGGAATGAAAATATTTAAAAACTCGAAGACACATCAGCAGATTGTGAGCATGATGAAACTTGTTACCCAGAAGGGCGGCACCGCTACAAAGGCCGCGATAGACGGTTACCAGGTGGCGGGAAAAACAGGGACGTCACAGAAAGTTATAAATGGTCAATACTCGCACTCAAAATTCTTCGCTTCCTTTGCCGGCTTCGTCCCAGCGGACAATCCGGCATTCGTCCTTTTCGTTACGGTCGACGAGCCGCAGGGGGCGGAATACGGAGGAACTATTTCCGCTCCGGCATTCAGGGAAATAAGCGAGAGGACCCTGCGCTATCTTGATATAAAACCGGACGTTCTCAGCACGGTAGTAAGCAAGTAATCAGGGAGAAAAATGAGCCTGGATTTGAATATAATCGCATCGAAGCTCGAAGGTCTTGAGGAAACCATCATCGTAAAACTTATAGACCGCGCCCAGTTCCGGCTTAACGAGAAGATCTATCTCCCCGGCCAAAGCGGTTTTATGAACGAGGAGGAGAAAAGCCTTTTCAAGCTCAGGCTTTTTTTTCAGGAGTCAATGGACGCGCAGTTCGGACGGTTCAAGGCCCCTGAAGAACGGCCTTTTTGTAAGGGTCTTCCGCAGGCAATGCGGATTGTTTCAATGCCGCCTTCGGGACTTGTAATAGACGATTATGAATCTATCAACATGAGTTTGGAAATAGAGACAAGCTACCTTGATCTTCTTAAAAAACTTTGTCGCCCCGGCGACGACGGACAGTACGGCTCCAGCACGGAACACGACGTTTACGCCCTTCAGTCAATAGCCCGCAGAATACATTTTGGTGCCCTTTACGTCTCCGAATGCAAATTTTCAGCCGATCCAGAAACGTATTCCGCCCTCATAACGGCGCATGACGTTGAGGCTCTGAATCTAAAACTTACGAGAAAAGAGGTCGAAGACAAAATCGTCGACAGGGTCAGGGAAAAAGTTGAGAGTATCCAGTCCAAGGCAAATCCGAAGGTTAGATATCTCATAAACCCCGAAACCGCAGTGGAATACTATAGAAATACCATCATTCCCCTCACGAAGAAGGGTGAGATAGCGTATCTTTTGAAAAGGCTTAAATAAGAGCGGATTCCACACATTTCAGACAACTTATTAACAAATAGGTTCCTCTACGGATTTTCTTCAGCAAATGGCGGCTTTTAAAGTTTTAATTCCTTTATAATCATGGGATTAAAAAAACTCCAATATCTTAAGTAATTGCAAGTAAGGTAGTTATACTCTAGCTAAGCGAAAGAGTTGTAAAAATGATAGTTATTCCTATTTTGACGCTTCTTCTTCCGCATATTGAGGGGCTACACAGCTGTTTTAGAAATTATCAACAAGTTGTTAACAATCTTTTAAAAGAATAATTTCCTATCGCTGCGGGCTTTACAGACTATTTGATAATATTCCTGGCAAATGAAGAGGATAAATGATACACTACGCAGATAGCTTTGTGTCAACGGGAAAGATTTTTTAATGCTCTCAAATGTAACAATCGTTCTTGACAGGCTCCGGAGCGCCCACAATACAGGCAATATATTTCGAATTGCAGAAGCTGTTGGTGTTAAAGAGATTATAGCTTGCGGATATACCCCGGCCCCGCCGCATCCTAAGCTTGTCAAAACCGCGATGGGCACCGATAAAATAGTGCCGTGCCGCTCTTTTGAAACATCGCTTGAAGCAGTAAGAGAATTAAAGAAAGAGGGGATGGCAGAAGTTCTTGCGGTGGAAAGTGTTACTGGGAGCCCTTCCGCATGGGAGTATTCTTATTCCTTTCCTCTAACGTTGGTCTTCGGCAACGAGGCGCTGGGCATAGCTCAGGAAACTATCGATGAGTGCGACGGAGTTGTTGGTCTGCCTATGTTCGGAGGGAAAACTTCTATAAACGTGGGGAATTGTGCGGCTGTCGTGCTTTACTCTGTCACAGCTTATGCTAAGAGTATTGGAAAGGACGGATTACTTAAATGAAAAAGTTGAAAATATGGACAGAAGGTCGTTATCTTGACGATATAGATTCTCTCCTGAAAAAGGCAGGATTTACGTTCTGCGCTAAAAATCCGGATCTTATCATAACTCACGGCGGCGATGGAGCGATGCTCGGCGCGGAAAGAAAATATCCCGGAATTTCCAAGTTCCCCATGCGGGACAGCAGGACCGCGGCGCTCTGCCCGCTGCACTCCTATGAAAAACAGATAGCAATGCTCAATTCCGGCCTTCTTGAAAAGAGCGAGCTTATAAAAATAGCGGGGTTCTACGGAAAAAAATCCATAGTCGGCATAAATGATGTTTTTATCCATAATCGCGAGCACGTCAGCGCCTTGCGCTACAACGTGTGGATAGACGGTGAACTTTACGCCGACGATATTGTAGGTGACGGAGTAGGCGTTTCCACCGTTCATGGCAGCACCGCTTACTACAGAAGCATAACACACAGTGTCTTCAGGGTTGGTATCGGGCTGGCCTTCAGCAACAGTACCGAGCTTACCAATCATCTCGTGCTTCCCGAAGATTCCGAAGTGAAGATCCAAATCACAAGAGGCCCCGCAGTCCTGGTAGCGGACAATTCGCCGGAATATTTTGAACTCGGCGAAAAGGACGAGATTACCGTGAGAAAGATCAACAAAAAAGCCGAAATACTCGGGCTTGATATATTTATGTGTCCGGCATGCCGTATACTCAGACATCCCAAGTCAAGACCATTCTACATCAGGGCAAAAAAATGAGACTCCTCGTAACGGCAGGTCCTACAATAGAAAAAATCGACCCTGTCCGCTATATCTCGAATTTTTCCTCGGGAAAAATGGGCTACGCCATTGCCGAGGCCGGGAGAGAAATGAATATTGACGTTACTCTTATAAGCGGACCCGTTTCGCTCCCTGCCCCGTGCGGAATAAAATTAATAAAAGTTGAAAACGCTTCTGAAATGGCAGCTGAAACAAAAAGGATATTTCCGGATTCAGACATAACAATAATGGCGGCGGCGGTAGCGGATTACCGTCCCGTGCTGCAAGCTCCGCAGAAGATGAAAAAGGAATCAGTTTCGCTTATTATAGAACTTGAGAAGACGGAGGACATACTTGCCAGTCTGGGAGCCATGAAAAAGCCCGGGCAGGTACTTGTAGGTTTTGCGGCTGAGACCGAAAACCTTTTGGAGAACGCACATGCCAAACTCGTTAGGAAAAATCTTGACTGGATAGCGGCTAATGACGTGAGCGGTAACGAAACGGGCTTCGGTTCGGATCTGAATGCCGTTACGTTGATTTCCCGTAACGGAACTATTCTTGAAATCCCGGCGGCCCCTAAAATAGAAGTCGCCAGGCTTATCCTTAAAGAAATTCTCTCAGCATCCTGATATAATTCAGACGCTTTCCTGCTTTACCTGTCCCTTTTGCGGTACGGGATCTTTAATGCCTGCGCCGATCTTTCTATGCCACACGGCCACGATCGGACTTGCTATAAAGATAGAAGAATATGTACCTACTATCAAGCCTACAAGCATTACGAAGACGAAGTCTTTTACAGCCACGCCGCCCATGACGTAGAGTATAAGCACGGCGATAAGGGTTGTGAAAGCCGTCAGAACCGTTCTGCTCAAAGTCTGGTTTATACTGAGATTTATAATCTGCTTGTAGCTCATATTCTTTTCTAGTTTGGCATCTTCACGTATTCTGTCGAATACCACGATAGTGTCATTTATTGAATAACCTATTATTGTGAGGAGTGCCGCTATTACGTTCAATGATATTTCCCCGCCGCAAAAGAGGAATATGCCTGTAGATATTATAACGTCATGCACGAGGGCGACTATACCGGCTATTGCGTACGAAAACTCAAATCGCACTGATACGTAAAGGATTATACCTATCAACGAAAGAACGAGAGAGAATATTGCGGATTTGCTGAACTCCCAGCCGATAAGACCACCTATCGAAATTTCCTGTCCGCCGCGGAAATGGGATTCAGGGAAATTTTTTTCAAGTATAGCGCTTATTCGGTCTTTTGGGCTGCTTTCCTGATTTTTATTGTCGGCGAGCTCCGAGTCTCTTATCAGGATTTCCAGCTTTTTATTGTCGCCCAAAGAGACTGTTGATGTCTTATATGTAACCTTTGCGCCCGGGAACTTATTGTTATCGAGTACCTTGGCAATTTCAGCCTGCGGTACGTATTTGTCGTAGCTGAATGTAACCTGTATTCCGCCCGTGAAGTCGATTCCAAAAATATTTCCCCCCTTAACTCCCATAAATGCGAGGGAAACAGCTATGACGATAATGGATGCGGCACCCGTGATATAACGGACACGGAGGACATCGAAGTTGGGTTTTTTGAAAAGCTGAAGCATTTTTATTGATTTTATCGGCATATACTTGGCGGTAACGTCAAGTATCAGTCTGGTAAGGAAAAGCGCCGTGAACATACTTGTTATAATACCGATAGTGAGGGCGACCCCGAATCCTTTAATTGATCCTGAGCCGAACCACATGAGGATTACGGCGATGAAGAGCGTGGTCAGGTTCGAGTCAAAAATCGTTGTGAACGCTCTGTCGTAACCGAGTTCGATTGCGTGGTAAATACCTTTGTCCTTGGCGAGTTCTTCTCTTATCCTCTCATAGATAAGCACGTTGGCGTCGACTGCCATACCTATACTCAGGATTATGCCGGCGATGCCGGGAAGTGTGAGGGTTGCCTCAAAGGCGGCAAAGAATCCCAGCATGAGTACGATATTTATGAGGAGGGCGACATCGGCTACCAATCCGAGTCGCAGGTAATAGACGCCCATAAAGAGCATGATTAGAAATGTTGCGATTACCCCGGCGTAGAGGCCATTCCTGACGGATTCTCGTCCGAGTGTGGGGTCAGTGTCGAATACGGCGGCGACGTTGATTTTAACGGGAAGACTTCCGCTTTTCAGGGCGTTTGCGATACCCTGGGCTTCTTCCTTCGAGAAGCGTCCTGTTATTTCGGCGTTTCCTCCCCATATGGCACCGTTGATGACGGGGGCTGAGTAGAGTTTTCCGTCAAGGATTATAGCCAGTTCCCGCTTTACATTTCTGTTGGTGACATCGCCGAACTCTTTGGCTCCGGCGTCATTGAAGTTAAGAATAATTTTTTTCTGTCCGAACTCGTCGGTTGTGGCGAATGCGTCTTTGATATTTTTTCCGGTCATTTCGGATTTTTTATAGACGAAGTAGATGTGTTTCTCGGATTTTGAACCGTCTTTTGAAAGTACCTGACTTTCCATTTTCTGGTAGCCGAGGGGGATATTGAATTTTCCAGGATTTTCGTTGTATTGCCTGATAAGTTCGGTGTTGTTTGGATGGACCAGTTTAAACTGGAGTTTTGCGGATCTTTTTATGAGGTTTTGAAGTTTTACCTTTTCATCTCTGGAGACGATAGGTACTTTGAGAGATATGAAATTTTCGCCTGCGGGGGTGATCTCGGCTTCATATATTTTTTCTTCTTCGAGACGGTTTCTCAGTATTTCGATGCTGATGTCCCTGAAACGCTCAAACTCCTTTTTAAACTCTTTAAGGTCGGCTTGTTTGTTTTTCAGTTTTTCGGCGGTTTCCTCGTCGGGTTCTATTTCGAGGAAGAACTCAGCCCCTCCATTGAGGTCGAGTCCCAATCGGATGGAACTGCTGGCATTTTTTCTGACGAGGCTTATCACGTCATAGTTATCGGTGATGCCCTTGGTTTTGACGAATTTAGTGAGATCGACGCCCTTTTCCGCCATAGCCTGTTCAAAGGCTACTGACGAGAAGAGGTTTTTATCGGCGGCCTGCTTTTCTCTTGCCGTTTTGATTATGTTGTAGACCAGCTCTTTATCCTTGTCATTGCTGAAAGAGGCTAGTCCCTTGAATGTTTCATAAAAGTCCCTCTGGTGGAGGGGGTAGATTGACAGTGCGAAAACGACTATCACAAAAACGGCGAAAACCGCTCTCCAGAGAATGGGCCTGTTATTCATTATTACTTGCTGTCCTTATTGTAATCGGGGCTTTTATTTTCCGCGGGAGCGGCATTATTGACCACAGTATTCACCCCTGTTTTGCAGACCTCTATTTTTACGTTGTCGGCTATTTTTACCACGAACGAGTCATTTTTAACGCTAGTGACTTCTCCGTATATTCCGCCGGCGGTAACGACTTTGTCGCCGGTCTTTATGGAATTAAGCATTTCCTGGCGGCGCCGAGCTTCCTTTTTCTGCGATCTGAAGAGAAGGAATATCATTATGCCGAGAATAATTATGATTCCGAACGGACCGAACATGCTTCCGCCGGGTTGTTGAGTCTGCGCTGCTCCGGTTTCAGCGGCAGTCTGTGTTGCGGCGGCGCCTGCTTCTGTTGCCGCGGCCTGAGCTATCATAAGGCTGTCTTTAAGCATTTTTAAATGTTCTCCTTGTTTTATCTTTTCTTAATTATGTGTAAAAATCCCGAAAATACGAAACTGAAATCTACATCACAAACGGGTAATAACAAGGTTTTTTTCTGATATTTTTGAAGGAAGAAGTATTTATTCCATTTGAAGGAGCGATGTGTTTTTTCGGAAATTTTATATATAACACAGACATTGTCCTTTATTTTCCGGAAAATTAGATTATTTTCTTGCAAATACTGCCGGTTATCCTATTTTATAGGCTCGTTAAAAACCATAGATTAAAAATGAGGGAGTTGCTGTGCCATGGTAATCAGGAGCATGAACAGTGTTTTTAATAAGCACGGCAGATGGCTTTTTGGCATAATAACGATTATAATTATCGTATCGTTTGTAGGATTTCTGACCCCCGGGTTCACCAGCCTTTTTTCAGGACGCGGCGCCGGTGCATCATATGGAAAAGCCTTTGGGAAGACCATTTCTCGCGATGACATGTATGAGCAAGTAAGACTTGGCTGTGTCGCTCTTTCGCTTCAGACTGGTTTCCCGCCGTCGGCATCGTTTGTGTCGCAGATGGCGGAATCGCGCGCTTTCGAGACAATCTGTATGGTCAGGGCGGGCGATAACCAGGGGATCAAGGTCGGAACTCAGGAACTCGCTGACTTCATGAAGAGGATGCCGGTATTCGCGGCGAAAGAAGGTGCCGGCTTCGATAAATCCAAACTTGAAGCCTATATAAAAAATCAGCTGGTTCCGGCGGGCTTCAGCAGCCAGGACTTGGACAATGCCGCACGGCAGTCTCTTGTCATCCAGAAGCTTATCAATCAGGTTACCGAGAATGTCATAGTTACCGATGATGAGGTGAGGGAATTTTTCAAGGCTGTCCACGAAAAGTTTGACGTAAGCCTCATTAGCTTGCTTGCCGCCGATTTCAAAAAGGATATAAGGATTGAAGAAAAGGACCTCAAAAATTTCTACGAGGCAAATAAAGACAGCTATCTCACAGCACCGAAGACGAGGGCGGATCTCGTTTCTTTTAGCTATCAGAACTTTGTTAAAAGTGCCGCTAAATCCATTATCCCCGAAGATATTAAACTCTATTACGACCAGAACATAGCTGAATTTACAGAAGGCAAGGACAAGGATAAAAAAACAATTCCGTTTGATAAGGCGATGCCTGGAATAAAAGTCAAACTTATAAATGAAAAGAGCAAGACGCTTGCGATGGAATCCGCTCAAAAATTCGCGGAAAAAGTCTATGAAGCTCTTGAAAATGCTTCTTCGGAAAATAATGTCGCGGCTGTCAGCATATTTCAGGACGAGGCAAAGAAAAATAATTTTGGGACGGTTGATACAGACTGGTTTGAAATCAGCGCGGACTCCATAAAGGGAATAGGAAAAGACAGCCAGCTTGTAAACAATATCTCTCAGCTCCAGGAAAGAATGCCGGTATCCGACCCGATTCAGGGAGCAAAGGCAGCCTATGTGGCGCTCCTGAAAGGAAAACAACCCGCAGCAAAAGCTGAATATAACACCGTTAAAAGTAAGATAGCGAAACAGCTTATTGAAATCAAGGCCGCTCAACTCGCCCGCGAAAAGGCGAGAGAACTTAGATCGACTCTCGATAAATCAGCCGATGCCCAGAAGGAAATAAGCCAGCTTTCGAAGAAGTTGAAAATAGAGAAGCTTGATACGTTCATTCCCCTTTATAAGGAAAGAGTTCAAATACAGAACGGCCCTGCCGCCGCTGAGCTCGCTATGAATACCGCCCAGGGGAAAGTATCGTCAGTAAAGGATGTGCCTGAAGGCGCCATATTCGTATTCGTCGCTAAAAGGGAAATTCCCTCCTTAGACGAGTTCGAAAAACAGAAGGCCTTCGTGGAATTGATATATAAACAGGAAAAACAAAAAGCAGCACTGGAGGCCTTTGAAGCTTGGGTCAATTCCCAGTGCAGCGCTCCGCAAAGAGGACAAAACTGAAACAAAGGAGGGAATCTCAATGATCACCAAAGCTCTTGATTATGGAGGAAAAAAATGTGCCGCATCGGCGCAGCACAAGCATCACCACGAAGCACGATTTGCTCTTGGCAGGCACATGACTATAGAGTATTATGACTGTGACCATCTTGTCCTCAATGATCCCAAAAAAGTCGAAGAGATTTTCATAAACGCGGCAAAAGAAAGCGGAGCGACCGTTCTTTCCTCATCCTTTCACTCCTTTGAACCCCAGGGCGTAAGCGGCATGGTAATCATCGCCGAGTCCCATTTTTCCGTACACGCATGGCCGGAACACGATTACGCGGCAGTGGATATTTTTACCTGTGGCGACCTCATCAGCTTCAATGTAGCCGTAGAGTCACTTAAGAGAGGCCTCGGTGCGGAAGAGGCAATTGTTTCAGCAGATATGAACAGAGGCATTGTTTCCAACAATGGAATAGAAAAACTGGTGCCGGTTGTTGAAGACCGGTCACATATTTATACACTTTCATGGAAAAAGAAATTCGAGCTCAGCAACGCCTGGGGCCTTCTTTCATCTGTCGATATTTACAATTGCGATGAGAGCATCATCACAAATGCCGACAAAGTCAGAGAATTTGTTTTGGCTCTCTGTGAAAAAATCAATCTGAAAAGGTTTGGCGATTGCGTTGTCGTCGATTTCGGCGAAAATGAACAAATAGCCGGATTTAGCATGACACAACTGATTGAAACATCTTTGGTCTCAGGTCATTTTGCAAACGCGACAAAGGCAGCGTACCTGGATATATTCAGCTGTAAGTTCTATGAGCCTAGAGAAGTAGCGGAATTCGCAATCGAGTTCTTCAAGGGGTCCCATTATAAAATGCAAGTAGCGCTCCGCAAATAGCGCAGAAACACAGGGTAAATAATGGGAAAACTGATCAACGGCTGGTTTTCTGAAACCAGCCCGCTTTGGCCGGGGTGGGCATTATCTCTGGAAATAGAGGAAACCCTATACAGCAGAAAAAGCAAATACCAGGAAATAGATGTATACAGGACAAAATCCTGTGGAACTATGCTCGTCCTCGACGGAGTCATCCAGGCCACCGAATTTGACGAGTCCGGCTATCAGGAAATGCTTACCCATATTCCCATTTTTGCCCATTCAAACCCAGAACGCGTACTCGTGATAGGCGGCGGTGATGGAGGCATCCTCCGCGAAGCGGCAAAGCATTCTTCTGTAAAGGAAATTGATATATGTGAAATCGATGAGGACGTAATCAATGTATCAAAAAAATTTCTCCCGTCGATGGCCTGCGGTTTTTCTGATCCCAGAGTGTCTGTCCATATCATGGACGGAAGCGAGTTTATCAAAAACCGCCAGCAGTACTACGATGTGATAATCGTCGATTCGTCCGACCCGGTAGGTCCTGCCGAAACACTCTTCAAGCACTCCTTTTACGAGGGAATGAAAACAGCGCTCAGACCTGGCGGAATGATCGCCACTCAGGCCGAGTCCATCTTTTTCCACAAGGACATCGTAAAAAGCCTCATAAATATAGCAAAAACCCTTTTCCCCGTCTATGGTTATGCGGTAACGCTCGTTCCCACATACCCGGGCGGCAATATAGGTATATGCATAGGTTCTCTCGGCAACGACGTTAAAACCCCGTCACGTCAGCCAGACAAGACAATGAAAGAAAAACTGAAATATTACAGTCCCGAAATCCACAGGGCGGCGTTCGTCCTTCCGGCTTTCGGCAAAGATTTGTTCAACTAAAAAGTTGGAGAAGATGAAAAACTTTATAAAAGGCGTTATTCTGGCGGGCGGCACAGCCACACGGCTCAAGCCGCTCACAAAGGTTACCAACAAGCACCTGTTGCCCATTGGGCGAAAACCGATGATCTATTATCCCATAGAAAAGCTCAGGAATGCTGGAATTGAAGAAATTCTGATTGTAACCGGAATGGATCACATGGGTTCCGTAGTCAACCTTCTCGGCTCAGGCAAGGACTTCGACTGCAAGTTTACTTACAAGGTTCAGGACGAGGCTGGCGGAATCGCACAGGCGCTTGCGCTGGCGGAAAACTTCGCGGGCGGCAAGGCGGTAGCCGTCATTCTCGGCGACAATATCTTCGAAGATTCGCTAACCCCATATTTGGAAAAATACGCAGAAATCGGTTCAGGTTCTCATATCCTTCTTAAAGAAGTACACGATCCGGAAAGATTCGGTGTTGCCGAAGTCGAATGCTCAAAAGTCGTTTCCATAGAGGAAAAGCCGAAAGTTCCAAAATCAAATCTCGCCGTTACAGGCGTATACTTCTACGATGGAGGCGTCTACGATATAATTAAAACCCTCAAGCCTTCGGGAAGGGGCGAATACGAAATATCGGACGTGAACAACCATTACATTAAATCCGGGAAAATGACATGGAGTTCCATGCAGGGCTGGTGGAGCGATGCCGGAACATTCGAGTCACTCGCGAAAGTACAGAAACTAGTGGAAGAAGCGCCCCCGAAATGAAGAAAGTCGCAATTCTTGGCGGGCGCGGAATGCTGGGTTTGGATCTGAATGCCGCGGTGAATGCAAAAGGGTTTGAACCAATTATTTACGACCTTCCGGACTTCGACATTAGCAACAAGGAAATGCTTGAGGATGCGGTTGCATCTTCAGACATGATTGTCAACTGCGCCGCTTATACGAATGTTGACAAGGCCGAAAGCGAACGGGAAATTGCCGAAAAAGTCAATGCCGTAGCTCCCGGAATGCTTGGAGTGCTCGCCCGCAAATACGGGAGATATGTCGTCCATATCAGCACCGATTTTGTGTTCGGCGACACGAAAGAAGACCCACTTTCAGAAACCGATACGCCACACCCTCTCAGTATTTACGGGAGTACCAAGCTCGAAGGCGAAAGACTCTTAATTGCTTCAGGTTGTGGGTATTCCATTATCAGAATACAGTGGACTTACGGAACATACGGGAACAATTTCATAACGAAGATAGTCTCGCTTGCGCAGAAAAATAAATCGCTCAAAATTGTCAACGATCAGACGGGTTCTCCTACCCATACCGCCGATGTGGCGAATGCTATAATCTGTTTTCTTGAGAAAACGCCGGCGGGATTATTTCACTTTGCGGCATCGGGCTACACAACACGTTACGAGACAGCGCTTTTTGCGTTTAAAAGTCTCGGCATTGATATTGAAGTTCTGCCATGTTCTTCAAGTGATTTCAAGACCCCGGCACGACGTCCACTCAACTCGAAGTTTGACTGTTCTAAAATAGACGGCATACTTGATTTCAAAAGACCGTTCTGGCAGGATTCCCTGAAAGAATTCCTCGACGCCACAAAACTCGGTTGATTCAGAGCTTTGCGAGTTCGCCTTCGAGCTGACTTACATTTTCAAGGACTTTAAAGGCTCTGCCGAAATCGCCGTCCGCCGTAAGAGCGTCGGGAATTACGAAGCACTTTATTCCGGCGGCAGCTGCGGCGGCGAGCCCGCGTTCCGAATCCTCAACGACAACGCATTCATCAGCCTCAAACCCTGATTTTTCAAGAGCTGTCAGGTATGGGGCGGGATGGGGTTTTGAGTGCGGATAATCGCCCTCCGAAATAATAAATCTGAAATAGTGAAGGATTTGCGTTTCACGGTGAATTATTTCGAAATGTTCTTTGCGGCAACTGGTCACTATTCCCATTGCGTATGTGGGAGAAAGTCTTTCCAGGGCATCTTTAACGCCACACTTAAGGAGCTTATCCTGAGACTTTTCCAGCATGAGAGAGAACAGGGCGTTGCGTTCGTCTCTTATTCTTTTCTGTGCTTCTTCCGGCGGCGGTGTAAAACCGGGGAGCTCGAAAACACTTTTGCCTTGACGAAGACTTATTTCCTTGAATTGTTCAAGCGAAAGATTGAAACCGTATTTGGCTAGAGTTGCCCTGTTGGATTCGAAATAAAGGTGTTCGGTACTGACAAGCACGCCGTCATTGTCCCAAAAAATTGCCTTCAACAACTTTCAAAGCCCTCTTTCCCGATGAGAGGGACGAAGCGGCACGCAATACCTTTTTCCAGACTGATTTTGCCTGAACTTGCCTTATCGACGACAATAAGCTGCTGAGTGAAAAGGTCACCGCATGGAATAACCATGCGTCCGCCGCGGGCAAGCTGTTCCACAAGTTCCGGTGGTATTTCAGGGGCGGCGGCTGTAACAATAATGCGGTCATAGGGGGAGGCCTGCGTAAAGCCCTCCGAACCGTCACCGTTTACTATGGTTATGCGGTCGGCATACGGTAGCTTTGCTAGATTAATCCGCGCGAATGACGCGAGATCCGGTATCCTTTCAACTGATGTGACGCGGCATCCAATGTAAGCGAGTACCGCGGCCTGGTAGCCCGAACCCGTGCCGACTTCCAAAATTTTTGTATCGGCAGCCTTTTCCGGAATTTTCAAAAGTTCTGTCATTAACGCAACTATGTAAGGCTGGGAGATGGTCTGTCCGAAAAAGAGCGGCAGCGGGCAGTCGTGATAGGCCACCGGTATATTCTCTTCCGTCACGAATATTTCCCTCGGAACGTTGTTCATGGCTTCAAGCACGGCGTTGTTTTTTATGCCGCGCGGTGTGAGCTGGGAATATACCATTTCGAGCCGCATCTGCTTAAAAATATCTTTTTTGTCGGGGTCCATTGTCAAGTTTCCCTTATCTGGTTACGCGGATATTATTGCCGGTAAAACTCGTAAAATCAAGTGAATGATTACTTTCTTCCGAACCTTTTCTCAAGTTCGCCAATCGAAATATTTATGACGGTCGGCCTTCCGTGCGGGCAGGAAAAGGGCATTTCGCAGTGAGCCATCTGGTGAAGGAGGGAGAGGGCCTCCTCCATTGAAAGCTTATCGTTGGCTTTTACGGCAGATTTGCAGGCGGCCATCGCTATTTTCTCAAGATCTGTGGAATTCTTTCCGGTTGACTCGTCTTCAACGAGGTTATCGAGAAGAGAGGTTATAAGACTTGAAACATTTTCCTGTTTTACGTCAGAAGGTATGGCATTGACTATTATTGAGTTCTGCCCGAAAGGCTCGATTTCGAAGCCTGTCTCGCAAAGGAGGTTACCTAGTTTTTCGGCAATATGCATGGCTGTTTTTGAAACTTCCAGCGTTACAGGGATAAGGAGTCTCTGTGAAAGTTGACCACCGGCATTTTTGAGAATCCTTTCATAGAGAACACGTTCATGCGCGGCATGCTGGTCAATTATCATGAGCCCTGTTGCCCCCGCGGCAATAACATACGTATCTCCGAGAAAACCAAGTATTTTCAGGGGGCCGCTGCCCGGTAGTTCGGGAACTCCTTGAAAATGGAGGGGCTGTGAATATTCCTGATCCGAAAAAGTCTTTTCCTCACATGGCGGCATATTCTCTTTTTCATCAGTAAGATCCTTGAGTCCAAGGTATTGCTCTTCCCTCGGTGATGGCTGATATGATATTCCTGCACCCTCAAGCATTGCTCTAAGTGAAATTGAGGAGTTTACGGAAGTGCTTGGCCCGGCGGCAAGCCTGAGGGTCGATCTTATGGCCTCTGATACAACTGAGCTTATCAATTGCGGATTTCTAAAGCGAACCTCGCGTTTGGCGGGATGTACATTTACATCGACAAGTTGCGGGTCCAATCTGAGAAAAAGTATCACCGGCGGAAAGCGTCCTTTTTCAACCAGCGAGCCGTAGCCTTCCCTAATCCCCTGATAAACGGGGAGGGCTTCGACAGGTCTGCCGTTTATGAATACTCTCTGCTCGCGGCGGCTGGTTCTGGAAAAGCCGTGCCGAGCTATGTAGCCTGAAACTTTTATGTCGGAGGCACTGTATTTTAACGGCATCAATCCCTTCTCCATCTCCTGCCCGAAAAATGTCCTGACGCGTGGGAGAATGGTATCCGCCGCCGGTGATGAGAATATTTTTTTACCATCCATTACGAGTTCAAACGAGACATGCGGGTTCGGGAGAGCGAGCATCATGAGAGCCTGCTGGATATGACTGTCCTCGGTGGGGCCGGAGCGGAGGAATTTTTTTCTTGCGGGGGTATTGAAGAAGATATCTTTAATCAATATTTCTGTTCCGGGCGCGCATCCTGCCGGGGCGGCGCTAAGGACTTTTCCTCCTATGGCGTTTACTTCGGTGCCTTCCATGGAACCTTTCATCCTCGTTCTCAGGGTAAATCTTGAAACAGATGCGATGCTGGGAATGGCCTCACCGCGGAAACCGAAACTGGATATTTCGAGTATATCCTTTTCGCTGAATATCTTACTAGTTGCGTGTGGTTCAAGGCATTGGAGTGCGTCGTCCTGGTCCATTCCGGAACCATTGTCGGAAACGGAAATTAGTTTAGATCCGGATTTTTCGACATTTACGGAGATTGACAGAGCCCCGGAGTCCAAGGAATTTTCAGTAAGTTCCTTCACTACGGAGGCAGGTCTTTCGATGACCTCGCCCGCGGCAATCTTGTTAGAGACGTGTTCCGGAAGCACCTTTATTTTTCCCATGATACTTAAAACCTATTTTGAGGGGATGCCTTCTTTGCGGATTTTTCTTCCGCTTTTTTAACGATGGAGATGAATCCGGGTTCGTCATGAATATTTTTCAGGGTAGGGTCCCCCGAAATTTGGAGGATATCACTGCCTATTTTTTCATAAACTCTTTTAAAGTATTCGACGGATATTTTCTTTTCTCCCATAACCGAGTACATGCCCGAGAGATTGAGAAGTATGGGCGTTGAGTCAGGCATGATCTTCAAACCTTCCTCAGCGGTTTTAACCGCTTCGTCGAATTTATTCTGTTTGGCGAGAGCGGAGCTGAGATTATTGTAAACATTTGATTCTCTGGGATTAATGGCAAGCTGTTTCCGGAAGACGAATTCAGCATCCCTATATTTTCTTGAGCGATAGAGGATTTCTCCCAGAATGTTCAGGGCGGGGAGGTTTTCGGGTTCAAATATAAGCAGAGTGCGAAGCCTGTCTTCGGCACTTTCGGGATCTCCTTTTTTGAGTAGGGTTTGTGCCTCGACGAATATGGCGGAAGTGTCAACTTTAAGCTCGGACGAATTTGGTATCCGGTTTTTATTCTGAGCGGCTGTTGTTGTTTTCCTGCTTCGTGAAAAGGGACTGAGTTCCAGCTGTGATGGAATGGTGTAAACAGTTGAAGATGAAGATGACTCAGCATATCTTGTATTGACTATTATTATGCTCATGAGTAGAACTGCCCCAAGTATGAGGATAAGGGGTGTGAGGGACTTATTCATGATAAGGTTCCCTTCTCAAGTGATTTTCCGGCATGATGGCATCTGCAGAAATGTCCGGGACGCTCTTCACGCCAAACGGGAACATCTGTTTCGCACAAGCTTTTTTCCTCATGGGAAAGGGCATCGCAGAGATCGCAACGTCCGAAGAAACGGCAACCGCGCGGGAATTCCGAAGGAGTGGGTACATTTCCCCTTATTGAGCAGAGGTTTTCGACGGATTTACCTATTTCCGGAACAGCGGAAAGGAGAGCCTTGGTGTACGGATGGATAGGAGAAGAAATAACATTCTTGACACTTGAGCTTTCCACGGAGTGCCCTGCGTACATAACAATCACGTTATCAGCCATTTCGGAAACTATCCCGAGGTTGTGGGTAACTATTATTATGGTCATTCCCGTATTGTCTCTGAGCTCCTTAAGAAGCTCAAGAATCTGGGACTGAATGGTTACGTCCAATGCGGTGGTTGGCTCATCCGCGATAAGAAGGTCAGGAGAACTCGCCAGCGCCATGGCAATCATTACGCGCTGCTGCATGCCACCGCTCATTTCGTGAGGATAAGAATTTATTCTTGTTTCAGGCGCGGGAATCCCTACTTGCTTAAGGAGCTTTATTACTTCAGATTCCGTGTCGCGGAGCTCTGGCCGGTGAAGCCTTATGGCTTCTTCTATCTGATTTCCGATTCTGAAAACAGGATTGAGGGAAACCGATGGTTCCTGGAATACGTAGGCTATTTTACCGCCGCGGAGTTTTCTCAGTTCGCGCGGCTTTAACTTTAGCACCTCAAGCGGGTCTCTCGAATTCCCATCATGAAAGAGGATTTTGCCGTTGATAATGGCTGGCGGAGAGGGCAGGAGTCTTGCCAGAGAGAGGCAGGTTACGCTCTTGCCGCAGCCGCTTTCGCCGACGAGCGCAAGAATTTCGCCCTTTCCGATTGAGAACGACAACTCAGATACCGCCGGCAGTTTTCTGCCGTCAACACCGAAATCTATGGAAAGATTTTCAACATCGAGGAGCGCCATGAGTTCCCGTTTTACTTTTTCTCTGTTTTTTCTATTTCACTGCCCGCGGGCTTTGCCGGGGTTTCTACGACTTCTTTTGTTTCTCCGGAGGACATTCCGTCTTCCGAAGGCAGAAGCTTCATAACTTCGCTTTTTCCTATTTCATGGAAACCGAATACTTTATACTTCTTTATTATTTCTCTGATGTCCTTGTTTCTTTCTTTTTTGAAATCGTCCATGCGCTTTTCAAGTTCCTCTTTAAGGATGGCACTGCTGGAAAGCCACTTGCCTTCCTTGCTTTTTGAATAGCCTGCGGCAATAAAGACCTTTTTCTCAAGATCGCCCGCAAGCACATTCATGAATCCTTTCTTCTCTGCCCCGAATTTCTCGGAATACTCTTTGATTTTTTCATCCTGAAGCATTTTTGAAATGCCTTCATCGAAGAGGTATTTGTATTCCGGCGAGATGGAAAACATCGGATATTTTTTATAGCCAACGGCGACTAATTTCCCGCTCGGGCTGTTTGATACACCCTTATATATGCCTCTTACGATATCGCCGCTGCCCTGGTCGGCACGTGGTGTGAGCTGGAAAGAAATCTCTTTTCCTGTCTTTGCCGGCGAATATTGTTTCATAATTGCTATAAGGTCGGCGGATCTTTTCTTTACTGAGAATTTTTCAGAGGCTTTTTTGAATACCGCCATCTTAACGCGTTTATTTATAATCTCTTCAGTGACCAAAGGTTCTTTCACCGGGAGCTGGAAATTGAATTCACCGGCTATTTCCATAGAAACCTTTTCAGTATCGAAGACGGGAAGCTTCTCTATTTCCGAAACGATTATGGCTTTCTGCTTAACATACGATACATACGCAAAAATCCCTGTTCCGCAAATGGCGAGAAGCGGAATTCCCCCAAGAAGAAACGCCATGATTATACATGATTTTTTATTGGCTGCCATGATAAAATACTCCCTATTTTAAAAAAAATTAAATGACCCCCTAAAAAGAATCAATAAAAAGCCCTCATACAATATACATCCAAAAGAAATATTTCCATAAGTAGTATTTATTATTAGAGAAGTATATATTGACCTTTTGCAGAAGAGAGGCTCTGTTTTTATGGAAAAAGTAGCAATCACCGGAAGAGGACTTATAACTCCGCTTGGTAATGGTTTGCCGGTAAATGAGGAAGCACTCAGACTTGGCAGGTCCGGAACTGTCCTTGTTCCCGCGTGGAAGGAAATGGGCCTCGACAGTCAGGTGGCGGGACTTGCGGACGAAGATCCGCCGTGCGAACTTCTCGATCCCAAAATTAAACGATTTGCCGCACCGAACTCCAGAATGGCCGTTGCCGCCGTCTGTGAAGCCCTCAAAGAAGCAGGCCTTACGAAAGAAACCCTTAAAAATTATAAGGTCGCCATAATTAACGGTTGTGCCGGCAGCGCTTATGAGGAAATCCATGAAGGCGCACGCACGTTCGAAAAAACCGGGAAATGTAAAAAAGTAAAGCCGCTTATCGTTCCCAGGGTAATGGCATCGTCGGCAGTATCAATAATGTCGATTGCTCTTGGCGTAACCGGAGAAACATACGACATCAGCTCGGCCTGCACAAGCGGGGCACACGCAATACTTCTCGCATCGAGGCTTGTCAATACCGGTATTTACGATATTGTGATTGCGGGCGGTTCTGAAGAACTCAACTGGGTACATGCGCTCGGATTCAACTCTATAAGAGCCCTTTCCACGGCGTATAACGACAGGCCTTCACAGGCAAGCAGGCCCTTCGATACCGAACGCGATGGCTTCGTGATAGCCGAAGGCGCGGGAATAGTCATTCTTGAAAAGCCCGAACACGCAAAGGCCAGGGGTGTGAAACCCGTTTCATATATAACAGGCATCGCCGCAAACAGCAATGCTATCGATATGGTCGTTCCCGATGCCGCGTCTAACGCGGAGGTAATGAAAATGGCCGTCCGCGATGCCGGAATTTCTCCCTCTGATATAGACTACATAAACACGCACGGCACCGCGACCCCGGTCGGAGATCCCATCGAAATGGATGCCATACAGAGGGTCTTCGGCTCAAACCCAGCCATAAACAGTACAAAATCCATGACCGGACACATGATTGGCGCCACAGGAGCCGTCGAAATAATATTTACATCAATGATGCTCGAAAAGGGATTCATTTCCCCATCAATAAATCTTGACAATCCAGAGCCGGCTTTTGCATGGGCCGACATTGTAAGAAAAACAAGAACAAACCTGAACCTCAAACACGCAATAAGTAACAGCTTCGGGTTTGGCGGCTCAAACGCCTGCATCGTAATATCGTCAGCAGACGCCTGAGCCCTCAAAGCCAGGAGAAATTAATGACCATAAGTAAGGCAAGGCCCAAGCTTCCGCCATGGATAAGAGTCAAAGCCTCTTCAGGTGGTGGCAGGCAGGAAGTCGATTCACTACTTAAAGAGCTGTCACTCAATACCGTATGCGAAAGCGCCAGATGCCCCAACCTCTGCGAGTGCTGGCAGCGCCGCACGGCTACATTCATGATCCTCGGCAGTACCTGCACGCGAAGCTGTAAATTCTGCGCTGTCGACCACTGTTCCCAAATGCTGCCGCCTGATCCTGACGAGCCGACAAACGTGGCTGAGGCGGCAAAGAGACTTTCCCTCAAATATGTGGTAGTAACCAGCGTTACAAGGGATGATCTTCCCGACGGAGGGGCCTCTCATTTCTCCACCGTCATAAGGGAACTACATAAGAGGATGCCTGATACAAAAATAGAAGTGCTTACTCCGGATTTTAACGGTGATGAAAATGCAATAAGGACTGTTATCGAGGCAGGGCCTGCCGTCTTCAATCACAATGTTGAGACCGTCGAAAGACTCTCCCCCCTCATAAGGAACCGCGCCGATTACCGGAAGTCTCTTGCGGTACTGCGCAAGGCTGCCGAACTCGGAGGAGGTACAATCCCAGTCAAGTCGGGACTTATGGTAGGAATGGGCGAGACAGACGAAGAAGTACTCAAGACTATTTGCGACCTAAGAGAAAATTCCGTGAGTATCCTCACCGTCGGACAATATTTGCCGCCGACAGACAATCACTGGAAGCTTGAACGTTTCGTCGAGCCTTCGAAATTCAAAGAATGGGAACTTTTCGCCTATAAAAAGGGATTTGCTCTTGCCGCATGTTCCCCGCTGGTAAGAAGTTCGTACAACGCCGAAGAACTGTTTCAGAAAGATAAAAAATAACGGAAAGGTGAAAATATGCTTCTCATTGTTCCGTTGGTTCTTGTTGCACTTTCAATCGTGCTGCTCGTTTGTCTTACCGTCCAGCGCTCGAACCTTATCGAGATGGAAAAGGAAAGGGACAAACTGCTTAACACCGTTGCGGAGGAAAGAAAAGCAGCTTCCGACATTATAAATATTTCAGGCGATATAATTGAGAAAAATCAGGGAAGCAATGAATTCCTGGCGCGTTACCTTGAATATGTAGTGAAACTGTTCGGCGCCAACGGCGGCGCACTGCTCGAAAAGGATAAAAACGGTTTTTTTACTGGCTGCTCTGTCATAGGCTCTTTCCCGGTGCTGAAGGAAGTTTCAGAAGAACTTGAATACGAACTCGTAATAAATCCTCAGAAACATACGGAAAGTCTCAAAGGCTGGACATCAAAATTTTCCGATACCGATATTGAGGAACTTTGCGGAGAAAAAGATTTTGCCATCTTCTTCAATCAGTGCCCAATATGGTTTCCGGCGCGATTCCTCCAGCAGGCCCCGGAAATATTAATCGCCCCGCTTAAAATAAAAAACAGAATGAATGCCTGTGTTATCATAACCAGTGATAATAGTTCCGGTCATGCCCGAATACGTGAACACGAAGCCGATATCCTCGTTCGACTCAACAAGATAGCCGCCGGAATCATTGAGTTTTTCAGAGTGTTCGAAGAACGCCAGGAACGTGAGGCATATCTGCTTGCCGATCAGGGTGAGAGTATGATGCAGCTTTCGTCCGGTATGATGCACAATATAGGGAACGCGCTTACAATCGCCAAACTATCTGTTCAGGAGCTTTGCGACCGCCTCTCCCTGAAAGAGAAGGAGAGGCCGGAAACCCTCATCCTTGAGGAAATGATACCCGTTCTTAAAAATAAACTTGCAGATGGTTCTCTTCAGGATTTTCTCAAAAATGATCCAATCGGCAAGGATTATTTAGGCATAATTTCTGAACTTCTGCTACACTTGCGTTTGACAGGAGAAAACTCCGCCAAGCAGCTCCAGGCTCTTTCCGCAAAACTCTCTCATATCAAGGGGATAATAGAGCTTCAGCAACACTTCTCGAACGAGTTAGGAAGCGAAGGACCCGCAAACCTCTCAGGAGTCATAAATGCTGCCCTCAATATTTTTGAAAGTGCGTTCAACAAATATTCTATCAAGGTGAAAAGATATCTGGACGAGAGACTTCCCGATGTTCCAGCCGACCCCTCCATGATGATCCAAATATTGATAAATATAATGAAAAATTCTGCGGAGGCGATTGCATCCGAGCAGCAGACCGGCAAGGATTATTTTATCGAAGTTTGCCTTTATTCTGAAAACGGACAGGACGAGAAAAAGGGAGTTGCAGTCGAAATAAAAGATAACGGGCCAGGAATCGCACCAAATATCAAAAAGCGCATTTTTGAGTTTGGATTTTCGACAAAAGTGACGAACGGTACACGTGGCCGCGGTCTTCACTCATGCATGAATATTCTGAAAAGGTACAACGGGTCCATAAGCGTGGAGTCTGCTCCGGGCAAGGGAACTGCAGTTAAGGTTTTTTTGCCGTTCCAGACCGAAAAAGAGCCATTCTGATATAGAAAAATGCTCCGTTTTCAAGGTCTTTATACATGAAGGTTTCCGTGAAAACAACGTCCTTGCTTGAGAAACTCCTCTGCGTATTTGTTTGAAAACCCGATAAGCTTGATACCTTTGTCAACAGTGTTACGGAAAATCTTTTCCATGTCGTTGTATTCAGGTTGGGACATTGCGATGGAGGAAATTCCCGGCATTGCGCACATCTGCTCTATCTATTGCTCCGGCGGGAAATCAGCTTGCATATCTGACGCTCTCCGCTTGAAATAAGTTCTTGATATGTTGAGGCCTTTTCTGGACGCTTTTCATGTGTGAGCGCGCGTTCTTTTC
>Ga0209417_1001815_pt1 | contig 37223 bp, 36 predicted proteins | sample RifGroF2_FD_184002 | JGI IMG/M metagenome (GOLD analysis project Ga0209417, IMG submission 184002) | Groundwater microbial communities from Rifle, Colorado, USA - Groundwater F2 (SPAdes) (version 2) | ecosystem: Environmental > Aquatic > Deep subsurface > Groundwater | place: Rifle, Colorado... | reverse complement strand
TGAACAGTCAAGAACGATTACCGTGCGCGGTGAGTTTAACAACTCGAACAGCAAATTGAAGCCGCAAATGTTTGGTGAATTAAAAATACCGGTAAGTTCAAATGCAAAAGCCATTATGATTCCGGAGGAATCTGTTATAAAAGAAGCAGGGCAAGAATATGTGTTTGTTCAAACCAGTGATACGACCACGCCTACTGGCGGGCAGGCATTTGAAAAGAGAATGGTAATTACCGGAATATCCGTTGATAACAGGATTGAAATAAAAGAAGGATTGAGAGAGGGTGAAAAAGTGGTTTCGAAAGGGGTATTCTATTTGAAGAGTGAACTGAAAAAAGATGAATTGGCGGGAGATTAAACTAATGTTAGAAAAAATAATTTCATATACGCTGAAGCAGAAAGGAATGATAATATTTCTTTCTCTGCTTATAGTTGCGTTCGGATCGTATTCATATCTGACATTGCCGATTGATGCCTTTCCGGATGTAACAAATATTCAAGTTGAAGTTGTAAGCCACGCTGATGGACTTTCCGCCATAGAGATTGAACGCTCTGTAACATACCCGATTGAAATGGCAATGCGCGGTTTGCCGGATGTTGAACAAATGCGTTCGGTAACAAAGTTCGGTCTTTCAATAGTAACAATTGTATTCAAAGATAAGGTTGATATTTATTTTGCGCGTCAGCTTGTCTTTGAGCGGCTGGGTGAAGCAAGAGAAAGTGTTCCCAAAGGTGTTGAAGTTGCGATGGGACCAATAGCAACGGCAATGGGAGAGATATATCAATATACTCTCGAAGGAAAAATGCCAAGTGATTCACTTGCAAAGATTTCTTATTTGACAAACTTGAGAACTATTCAAGAATGGATTATTACGCCGAAATTAAAAAGTGTTGCCGGTGTAAATGAGATAAATTCTTTCGGCGGTTATTTCAAACAGTATCAAGTAATTGTATCACCGGAAAAATTACTAAAGTATGCTGTAACGGCTGATGAAGTTTATTCTGCAATCGAGAATAACAACCAAAATGTGGGCGGAAATATTCTTGAAAAGAATTCCGATCAATATATCGTTCGCGGAGTTGGATTAATAAAAGATGTTAGTGATATAGAAAATATTGTTCTGAAATCTTACAAAGGAACCCCAACCTACATAAGAGATGTAGCGCAAGTAAAGATTGGCGAGGCAGTAAGAATGGGCGCCTCGATGAAGAATGGAGTTGATGAATCAGTCGGTGGAATTGTAATGATGCTGCGTGGTGAGAACAGCCGTGAAGTTGTTGAACGTGTTAAAGAAAAAGCAAAAGAGATAAATGAAAATAATATGCTGCCAGATGGAATAAAGATAGTTCCATATTATGATAGAAGCGACATTGTAAACGCAAGCGTTAATACGGTAAATAAGGCTTTGATCGAAGGATCTCTTCTTGTTCTGTTAGTTTTGTATTTATTGCTCAGAAGTTTTAGAGGAAGTTTTGTAGTGTTAATTGCTTTACCGCTTTCGCTTCTTGTTACATTCACTGTAATGAAACTTGTAGGATTAAGCGCAAACTTAATGTCACTCGGCGGACTTGCAATCTCAATTGGAATGATAATAGATGCGACAATAATTCAAGTAGAAAATGTGCAAAGACATTTAAGCGAAAGCGGAAACGAGCATCCAAAATTATTGACAGTTCTTAAAGCGGTTCTGGAAGTTAGAAAACCCAGCATCTTTGGTGAATTGATTATTGCCATTACATTTATACCAATTCTTTCGCTGGAAGGAATCGAGGGAAAGATGTTCGGACCGCTTGCAAAGACTGTTGCCATTGCTCTTCTTTCATCATTGTTCCTATCAATCTTTGTAATACCGGTTCTTTGCTCAATGTTCTTGAAGTCTCAACCGGAAAAGGAAAGCATCGTAATGAAGTATGCTACCAAAATATATTTGCCGCTTTTAGAATATGTGATGAAGAAAAAAATAATGATCTTGAGCATTGCGGGAGTTTTTTTGATAGCCGCTTTGTTCCTCTTTACAAGATTAGGAACGGAGTTCATTCCAACAATGGACGAAGGCGCGTTTGATATGGATGTTGCATTGTTGCCGGGAGTGTCACTTTCGAAGGCTATGGAAGTGAATCAACTTGCAGCACGGAAAATGAAAGAGTTTGACGAACTGGATGTAGTGGTTTCGCGAATTGGTCAAACCGGCGTTGCAATGGATACCAGAGGAGTGGATAAAACCGGCTATGTTGGAATATTGAAACCAAAGAGTGAATGGAAACGTGATATTACGAGAGAAGAATTGACAAATGAAATGCGCGCTTCTTTGGAAACAATACCGGGAATTGGTTTTGGATTCAGCCAGCCGATACAATGCAGAATTGATGAACTTGTTGCCGGAACAAAGGCGCAATTGATTCTTAAACTATTTGGTGAAGATATAGACTTGCTAAAAAGTAAAGCTGATGAAATAGCAAAAGTTCTTTCTTCGATTGAAGGAGGAACCGATTTGATGACAGAAAAAGTTTCCGGTCAGCCATACTTAACAATAAACAGTGATCGTTCAAAAATTGCGCGGTATGGTTTGAATATTAATGATGTGCAGAATGTAATTGAAATAGCTATTGCCGGAAAATTTGCCTCGAAATTTTATGAAGAGAACCGGAGTTTTGATATTACCGTCCGTATGCCGGAAGAAAAAAGAAATTCCATTGAAACGATTGAAAATATATTGGTTCCGACAAAAACAGGAATGAATATCCCGCTTGCACAATTAGCAGATATTAAGATGATCGAAGGACCGGTTCAGATTAGCCGTCAAGATGGAATTAGAAGAATAGGCATCGAGATGAACATAAGCGGAAGAGACATCGGAAGTTTTGTTGCAGAAGCAAAACAAAAAATAAAAGAGAGTGTTCAACTGCCAGCTGGTTATTATTTAACGTGGGGCGGCCAATTCGAAAATCAGCAAAGAGCAATGAACAAACTGATGATCATTGGACCAATTGCAACCGGATTAATTCTGCTTCTCTTATTCGTTACGTTCAAGTCTCTCCGCTTGGCGTTTCTGGTAATTTCCAATCTACCATTTGCTCTCATTGGTGGAATCTTCTCGCTCTACATCTCCGGTTTGTATTTATCTGTTCCAGCTTCGGTGGGATTTATAGTTTTGTTCGGTGTTGCTGTGTTAAACGGTGTAGTGTTGGTATCTCAAATATCACAACTGCGTGAAGAAGGAATTGAACTACAAGAAGCAATTCGGAAAGGAAGTCTGAACAGATTACGCCCGGTATTAATGACAGCCTCAATAGCAATATTTAGTTTAATGCCGATGTTGTTTGCAAGCGGAGCGGGTTCGGAAATACAAAAACCGTTGGCAACCGTTGTTGTTGGAGGATTGATTACTTCAACTCTGTTAACGCTTCTGCTAATCCCGTCCGTTTATAGTTGGTTTGAAAAGAGAACGGTTGAAGGGGAAATGTAAATAATATTTTGCGGCTTATTACTTGTGCAGTGGGCCGGTCTTAAAAATTATGAGACGGCAATATAATTTCAAAACGTAATCACCTTGTCGGAATCAATAGTCCAGGCGGTCAACTCAGCCATTGTGCTAATTTGAATTTCTTCATTAATGGTAAGTATTTAATACCGCGTTATTGGCACAAGTGCAGCAAATTTTAACTACCCCACTTTGATTTAGTTTTTAATTGTTCTAAAAACAGCAGAAATAGTATTATCACTTGACAATATCGAAAAACGATATTATATTTCGATAGTTAATAAGGAAAACATATGGAAGATAAATTACTCAAGGACTTGTTTCTTGGCTTTATTAAAGTTCATATTCTGCATCACGCCGCGAAAGAAAGAATTTACGGACAGGAATTTAGTGAGGAATTGCAAAGGCACGGATATCAGATATCTTACGGCACATTATACCCGTTATTTCATAAGCTGGAAGAAAATGGTTATCTACAATCCGAAAGTGAGAATGTAAAAGGAAAGGTAAGGCGATATTATACAATAACAAAAAGCGGAAAGAAGATTTTAGAAAAAGCAAAACTTCAAGCAAAGGAATTGGTTGAGGAGTTGTATGAGGAATGATAAGTTTTCAAAGGGCAATGAATTGGTTGGAGTAAGTGGATTAAAGACTACTGTTCAACAAAAAAATGGTTATGATCTTTTAAGAATAAAACCGATCCGAAAACTTATTGAATGGAATTGGTTCCCTTACGTATTCCAGTTTTTAATGTTAGTCGTGTTTATTACTTTAATTTACATTGGCTGGCAGGTCTACACACCAGAAAATGTTAATGCAAAACTGTATGCGAAAACCAATATAGTAACACTTGTAATTTGGGGAATTTGGTGGCCACTTATGGTTTGGTTTGCTGTCACATTAGGAAGAGTGTGGTGTATGATTTGTCCCCTTGAACTTGTATCCAATATGACTGAAAGACTTTCAAGGAAACTTGGAGTTGGTCAAAATACACTTTCTAAATGGATTAGAGGTGGTTCTGTCATAGTTTTTCTGTATGCTTTAGTGCAGCTATTAGTTGCTGGAATTAATCTTCATAGAATACCGGCATTTACTTCCTTTTTTCTTATAGCATTATTAACTATTGCAGCAGTTACAGGATTTCTTTTTAAAGATAGAGCTTTCTGCAGAGGATTTTGCCCGATAGGTATGCTTCTGAATGCATACGGCAGAGGTGGAATGTTAGCGGTAAGAGCAGGCTCTGAAAACACTTGTAAAGACTGTACGGGTAAAGACTGTATAATGTCATGTAATAGAAATAAACTTGATTCAAGAAGTTGTCCTAGTTTGCTAAATCCGCCAAAATTAAACTCGAATAAGGATTGTTTGGTTTGCGGGCAATGTATTAAATCTTGTGAACCGGATAATATGCAATTGCTTTTAAGAAAGCCCTTTGATAGTAGAGACGCTAGGGAAGTAAAGGCAAACTGGGCTTTAACAATCTTTATAATACTTGTTTCAGGATTCGTAACCTCGGAATTAACAACGGAATGGAAGGCTGCAAACGAGATTTATGTTTTAATTCCAGAATACTTTACGAAAATAACGGGTCTTCATTCAATTAGCGGTTTCTTAGAAGGACTATGGACTATCGTAATATTCCCTTTTTCCCTATGGGCAATTTTAGGATTGATGGCTGTAATAACAAAAAATGCAAATTCAATAACAGATGCTTGGAGAAGATTAGCTTTGCCGCTTGTTATAATAATATCTGCCGGGCATTTAACAAAAGCAATTGCCAAATTAAATACATGGGCTGGTTTTTTACCGGGAAGCATCGATGACCCTTTAGGGAAAAACAATTTACGATCAATAGCGGCAGGCGTAAATATTCCAGGCGAGTTATTCAGCAATCAAATAGTTTCTGTTATCGGGTTATTCTTATTATCAGCTGCATTCATTTATTCAATACGTGAAGAGAAAATTATTAATAATAATTATTTCACAAGAATGATTCCGAAATTAATTATGTATTTGTTATTCTCATTCATTGTAATTGGAATTGGGTTTAATTAGTAATATAGAATTAAATGAGGTGCTTATGTTTAAGAAGGTTTGTATAGCTGTTTTATTATTGTTTTTACATACATCTTGCTCTGACAACACTGATAGAATAACGGAATTACAAAAACAGGTTGACTCTTTAAGAAGTAAGGTTGAAAATCAATACACTCCAGGATTTGGAGAGTTGATGAGCAATGTTCAGGTTCATCATGCAAAACTTTGGTTTGCAGGTATAAACCAAAATTGGAAATTAGCAGATTTCGAAATTCACGAAATTGAAGAATCATTAGCTGATATTCTTAAATACCAGTCTAAGCGCGATGAGTCAAAATCACTTAATGTAATTAACGCTCCGCTAGAAAATGTTAATAGTGCTATAGAGAAACGAGATTTGAATTTATTCAAGAATACTTTTGTAAAATTAACAAATACGTGCAATGCATGTCACGAAGCTGTCAAATTTGAATTTAACAAAGTAAAAATCCCAGAATCACCACCATTCAGTAATCAGGAATTCAAATAAATAAATTCAGAACTATTTCTAGGAAAAAATATGAAAGACAAAAAAATAAATACAGCTATACTCTTAATCCGTATAATGGTTGGTTTTATATTCCTCTCTGAGGGAATTCAAAAGTTTTTATATCCTAATACTCTTGGTGTTGGAAGATTTATAAAAACAGGAATACCGGCGCCGGAATTATTAGCCCCTTTCGTTGGGACAGTAGAAATTGTTTTCGGTATTCTATTATTAATTGGACTTCTTACAAGAGTTGCTTCAATTCCTTTAATAATAAACATCAGTGTGGCAATTATTTCTACGAAAATACCGATTTTGATTAGTGAGGGATTCTGGAAAATGGCACATGAGGAGAGAACCGATTTATCAATGTTATTAGGTTCAATTTTTTTGTTAATTGTTGGTAGTGGAAATATCTCTCTTGATTATTTCATTCATAGAAGCTAAAGTGGAAAAGATGAAAGAATTGATAAAAAAATATGATCCGGCAATAAAAATTACATTATTGTTCTTTCATTTTGCAGGATTCAGTGTTTGGTTTGGTGCAGTAGCAACAAATCAAATAAGTATTACAGCTATTTTTGTAACTGTTGTAAGTGGAATTCTTTTGGCGATAAGAGAATTAATAAAGGACGGATTGATTTGGCTAACAATTACTGAGGGTGTATTCAATACTGTGAAGGTTTTTGTTCTTATTACAGCGTTTTTATTGGAAGTAAAAAATCCAGTTGTTTTATTAATTGTAATGCTGCTTGGAATTTTAAGTGCGCATCTCCCTACTGAAACAAAAAATAAGGTACTATTTACATTAAAAAAAGATGAGGCGCATAATAGAAAAGTATAAAAGACTTATCGAACTCGCTAAAGTATTTTTAAAATTAGGATTGATTACATTCGGCGGTCCAGCTGTGCATATAGCAATGTTCGAAGATGAGGTTGTATCGAAGCGTAAATGGATGGATCATCAACATTTTCTGGATTTAGTAGGGGCTACTAATTTAATTCCGGGTCCGAACTCAACGGAAATGGCATTACATACCGGATATCACCGTGCTGGAATTTCAGGTTTGTTGATAGCTGGATTTTGTTTTACTTTACCGGCGGTTCTAATTACCGGAGTATTTGCAATAATTTATGCTCAATATGGAAATCTTCCTAACGTAAAACCGTTTCTAGATGGCATTAAACCGGCGGTTCTCATTATAATATTTAATGCGGTTTACAAACTTGGGTCTAAAGCTATAAAGGGCTGGAAACTAATTGTTATTGCGGTTGCTGTTGCTGTTATTAATGCTTTTGGAGTAAATGAAGTATTTTCAATACTTACAGGAGGAGGTTTCGGAGCTTTATTTATTTTTCTATCGGAAAAGAAAAATGTTTTAAACTCACTTTCACCTTTTGCAATCCTTTCATTATTAATGATTACCTCGATATCAACTGCTATTGAAAAATCTCAAATATCACTTACAAAAATATTCATAACATGTTTGAAGATCGGGACAGTATGGTTTGGTGGAGGTTATGTTTTAGTTGCATATTTTGATGGTGAATTTGTGCAAGGATTAAATTGGTTAACGAGGCAAGAATTATTAGATGCAGTTGCAGTCGGACAGTTTACGCCAGGACCGTTCCTTTCCTCCGCAACATTCATCGGTTATCAAATTGCGGGTGTTGGAGGAGCGGCAGCAGCAACTATAGGAATATTGATCCCTTCTTTCATTTTTGTATTATTGTTAAATCCACTCGTTCCAAAGCTAAGAAGATCTAAGTTTTTCTCTCAATTCCTTGATGCTGTAAATGTTAGTGCTTTGGCTGTTATGTTTATAGTTGCGGTAAAACTTGGTGTTGAAGTTTTAATTGATCCAGTAACCGGAATAAATTGGACTGAAATCATAATTGCTTTATTGAGTGCAACAGCATTCTTAACTATTAAGAAAATAAATTCGGCTTACATTGTTTTGGGAGGTTCCGCTTTAGGATACTTACTATATTTAATTTAAGAAAACCAGTCTATTCCGAAAACACTACTTTTAATAATTCAGAAAGATATTTATGAATATTATCAAGGAAGACTTAAAAAGTATTTTAAATGATTCTAAATCTCTAACCAGATTTACCAATATCTTGAATTACCGAACATTACTAATAGGTGCTTTACTTGTTATTGTTTACGGAAGCATCTTTTTGATTGATCAATCAGTGAGAGATATTTTTGCAAAAATACATACAGATTATTTCGATTTCGTTTTTAATGTTGGTCACCTTTATGGGAAATATTATTTAACGCTGATTTTTTTTGTTTCATTTTATTTAATAGGATTAATACTCAAAAATGAGCGAGTAAGAAAAAACGGTTTGAGGATATTCGAAGCGTTTATTTTCTCGGGGATAATGGTAACGGTATTAAAAACATTAATCGGTAGATGGCGCCCCTACACTGGAAAGGGAAGCTTTGCTTTTGATCCCTTTAACCTTAGTTCAAATGATCATTTTTCGCTTCCTTCGGGTGATGTTGCAATTGCGTTTGCCTTCAGCACAATAGCCGCCGGTTTTTTAAAAAATAGATATTGGAAAGTATTCTGTTACTTTTTGGCAGCTTTGACTTTTTTTGGCAGAATCTATCATGATCAACACTGGATGAGCGATGTAACTTTAGGTGCTTTCATTTCTACAATTATTGGAATGAAGCTGAATTTAATAAGCAAAAAAGAACAGATTTAGAAAGTTATTACTTTATCAGATTCGACCGTCCATGCCGTTAATTCAGCCATTGTGCTAATTTGCGCCCCCGCGATTAAAGGAAGATTTTTTATTCCTCTGGCGTCCGCACATGTACCACAAATTTTTACTTGTCCGCTTTTCAGCAAAACAGATTTTAACATACGTTCGATGTTGTAGTATCCGTTTGGAGTATTTTGGTTTGGCAAAGCGCAAGTAGCCGCATCAGCCATTAAAAATATTCTAACTTCGTTTTCCGGAAAGTCTTTTTGAATTTGCATTGCAAGACGAAGCGCGTTATATGCTTTTTCTGTTCCGTAAGGTGCATCGTTAATAATGATAAGGTATTTCATGTTTTTCCTTTTAAAAATATATTGATTGCTAGATTATTACAGTTCTATTTGCGCCGAAAATATTTCCCATCGCTATTCAGTTATCTTTAAATTCACCTTACGTTCAAAGTAATTTCCAAGCATACCGATTTTAGCATTTCCTTTTACGGACTCTCCTTTTGTAATCATTACCTGAAGTGTTAATTCACCATCATTAGCATCGTAAAGCGGCTGAACGGTCATCGGCAGAGCAGTTATTTCTGCATCCTCGAACCCCATTAGTTTATCACCAACCAACCGGCAAGCCATTTGAAGATTCACAGCCCAGCCCGGAACAAATTTCGAAATCGAGTTTGTCCCAATCATTGAGGAGTCAACATAAGTCCATGCATTCCTAAATGGAGCGGGCAAGTTATCATCTTTTGTTCGCCCAATAACTGTAAGAACAGTTTTTTGCTCTCCGCGTTTTACTTCAATAAGGAAGGTACCGTTCGACCGGCGCAAGGACTTCATTGTTTCTTTATCAAGTATGTCGATTATTGTTTTATTCTCATCCGACCAGGGTCCGTTATTTACATGGCAGGACATACAAGATTTTGCATTCCCTAAGATTCCGACTGCCGGCGGATAAGAGAAAACCTTTTGTGCAAATCCTCCCAATATGATTATCACTAAGATGGTTGATACTTTGACTCTCATTTTTTATTCCTTTCTTTATTCTTTCAAATAAGTCTGTAATATTACTTTCAAAATCTTAAAGTTTTATTTGAACACCAAAAAGTTTTGACCCGATTGTCATTAATTGTTTGTAGAGTTCTTTAGTAAAACCAATAGGCGCTAACCACCATTTCTCAAACAGAACTTTTGAAATGTGCCAAATTTTTCCAAGCTGTTTTAATTTAACATCAGGATTCGGTTCACCGTAAAAATTACCGTAAGCAAAACCGGCTAATTCTTCTCCGGCTTCGAGCATACAAAAACCATCAGCACAAAAATCCTTAGGATGTTTTTTATTAAGAAGCCGTGCAGAAATAATATCCGATACAAAAATAGCTTGTGAATGCGCAAAGACGCCGGCTTTAGGAAGATTCATAGGTCTATCAGGATTCCATCTTCCAGGAAGCTGAATTGTTGTTACGTCGCCTATTGCAAAAACATTTTCAAATTTTGTCTCCAGGGTATTTCTGTCAACCGGAATCCAGCCTGCCTGTCCGGCAGGCAGGCCGGATTCGTTAGTCAATCCGGATTCAATAACTACATTTGGCGCTTTATGATTTGGAATAGTAATCAGCAAATCGTAGGCATAAGAATTCTTGTTTTCAAATAGTAATTCTTTATTTAATGTATCAACAGTAACGATTTTATGGTGTGGATAAAAATTAATTTGCTTTGAAGTTAGAAGATCAATAACAGCCTGTCCTAATTGCGGACCGGCTACAGGGAGCGGTTGAGGTTCGGGAGTAAATATACTTGCTTCGGCATTAGCCGATTTCTTTTTGTAGTAATCGGAAATCAACATTGCAGCTTCAAAAGGTGCCCCGGGACATTTGTATGGTAGTGATGAAACCATTACTACAATCTTACCGCCTTTGAAATTTTTTAATCTATCTCGAAGTTTTATTGAGTTCTCGAGAGTATAAAAAGAATATACATCAGTTCCTTTTGAGTCCTTTTGAAGCTCTACGTTTTCTAAATCAGCGCCTAAGGAGATGACTAAATAATCGAATTTGATATTACGATTTGACAACGATACAAATTTTTCTTCTGCATTTATCTTTTGGATGTCTTCATAAATAATTTCTACGCCGATTGAAACCAACATTTTTAATGGAGAGGAGATTTGAGAAGGAGTTCGTTTATCCACCAGTAACCAGAGATACGACGCTGCCAGGGAATGCTCTTTGTTCTTTTCGATAAGAATAATTTTATAATCTTCAGGCAGATTTTTTCTAAGATGATTAGCTGTAACTATTCCGCCTACCCCGCCGCCGAGAATTAAAATTGTTGATTTATACATATAAACTCCTATTTATTGTTTTGTTTTTGAAAGCATTAATCATTGAATCCGGGAATGCTGTTAAAAGAATCTTTTAGATTAAGAATCGAATCGCACATCTTTGGATTTGCTAATGAGTAAACATAGAATAGTTTTTCACCCCTTCAGCAGACCAAGTTATTCTCCATAAGCGCATCTAATTTTTGAATAACTTCATTTTCATCAAGCTCTACCAATTTTGCAATAGAAGATGAAGTAACTTCATTTTCATAAATAGAGCAAAGTATTTCTATGTAAGATGGATCGGAAAAAAGATCGCTAATTAATTTGTTTATTTGATTATCCATAGAAACTATCTCTCAACTTCAAGACCTGCAAAACGCCAGGAATTAACATCATCTTTAAGGATTGTGGTTTTGAATCCTTTTGAGCTTAACAATTTTGATGCTTCAGCAGCAAGCACGCAATATTTCCCTCTACAATAAGCAACAATCTCTTTGTCGACAGGTAGATCTTTAATTTTATCATTTAATTCTGCTAAAGGAATAGATACAGCTCCGAGAATGTGCCCGTTGAGAAATTCTTCTTTGGGTCGCACATCTATTACAACAATATCAGCATCGTGAATTTTTGAAAGCAGTTCCGATGCTGAGATTGGCTCAAGCACCAATCTCTGATCCATGAAAGATTTAGCAATATCTCTTAACTCAGCAACTGTTTTTTCGGCTAAGTTCTGTAAGTTTTTCCAATAAACGATCACTTCATCGGTTGATACAGAATAAATAACGCGGATACCTTCTTTCCTACTCTTAACAATGTTTACAGATTTCAGAAGCTGAAGATGTCTTGAAGTATTAGCAAAATTCATATTTGTTTCTTTAGTCAAAGTATCAACATCCTTTTCTCCTTGAGAAAGAAGGTCTATTATTTCAAGTCTTTTGGGACTTGAAAAGGCATTTGCTATTTTAGCGAAGTGCTCAAACGTGAGGTCTTTGAATTCTCTACCAGTCATAATATTTTGTTATTTATTATTCAATTGAACAATTGAATAATAGTGTTTTTTTGTGATATCTGCAAATTTTAGGTGTTTTCAGGAACATATATTAAAGTAAATTTATTGCATCTCTTAGATTTTGCTTCTGCAGATGACTATAAATTTGTGTGGTAGCTAAATCTTCGTGACCAAGTAATTCTTTTATTTGAAGTGAACTCTCTTTTGAGATAATACAGAAACAACTGAGTAATACAACGTTTAAAAAAACCGGAAGGTATTCGAAAAGCTTATCTTCAGAAGTTAAAAGATTTATCTGAAAGCAAAAGCACTGATCACTACCTTAATTGGTTAGGTTTACCCTAAGTTTATTTTTACGACTTATTTACTTAATTTTGATTTGAGTTAAATATTAAACAAAAGATATCATGCGCTATTTATTAGTAATTCCTTCCATTGATATTAAAAATGGCAAGACCGTCCGGGTTGTGCAGGGTATTCCAGAGCTAGATTCTCAGGAGTATGGAAGCGATCCGGTTGAGATGGCTAAAATCTGGCGAGCTGAAAATGCTAAGATGCTTCATGTAGTTGATTTTGACGGCGCTCATGATTACTCTCACCAAAACTTTAAAATAGTTGAACAGATGTGCTCATCGGTTGTTATACCTGTCGAGTTTGCCGGCGGTATTCGAAATTTAGATGACGCTAAAGCGATCATGGATACAGGAATCTGTAGATTAGCTTTAGGAACAATGCCTATTTCAAATTTAGAAGAATTTAAAAAAGTTTTTGAGCTGTTCGGACCCACAAAGATCGTTTTATCTCTTGATATTATAAATGACGAGATTATAATTAAAGGAAGAAGAATTAAGACAGGAATTAATTACAAAGATTATGTAATTAACATGTCTGAAATGGGTATCGAAAGATTTATAGTTACAGATGTATTAAGAAACGGAGTTCTTGGCGGACCGAATATTCAGCTTTGTTCGGAGGTTGCAATTATATCAAAGAAGAAAGTCACAGTATCAGGCGGAGTAAGAAACAAAGATGAGCTTATGGACATTCAAAATTTAATACCTATTGGAATTGACTCTGTTATTGTTGGAAGAGCATTGTATGAAAATAAATTTCCTTGCCAAAAATTGTGGCGTGTTGCAGAAATCGGAATTTTCAATTAAATGACGAGTGAATTATGAAAGAAAATCAAAAAGTTATCCGAAGCAGTTTTTGGGCAAATTTGTTTAAACCGCCCACGGATAAAACCGATTTGCAGGAAATACTTCAAGCTATTCCGTTGTTTGCGCAATTATCTAAACGAGATTTTTCGATGCTGTTTAACATCATCCACAACCGAAGTTATGTTGCACATGAATATATTTTTCACCAGGGTGACCCTGGAATAGGGTTATACGTAATTCGTGAAGGCGAAGTTAGGATTGAAAGAAAATTGGATTCAGCAGAAACAATTTCACTGGCCAAATTCAAATCAGGTGATTTCTTTGGTGAATTAGCTCTTGTCGATGATGAAAAACGATCGGCTTCCGCAATTGCAGAATCGGAGGTTAAATTAGCTGTAATCTTCAAACCGGATTTAGATGAATTTATATCTCACTTCCCAAAGAGAGGTGTAAAAATTCTTCAAGGTATTTCTCATGTGGTTGCAGTTCGTTTAAGACAATTAAATGAAGAAAACATTAAGTTACAATCATCTATCAAAAAACATTCGGAGAGCAAATATGGAACCTAACATAAAAAAAGTATTGGTACCCGTAGATTTTTCCGATTACTCAAAAAGCTCTTTACGATATGCGGTAAATTTTGCTAAACATTTCAATGCGGATATTTGCCTGGTTTATGTTGTTGAACCCATGGTTTATCCTCCGGATTTTAGTATGGGACAGATAGCTATACCATCTGTTGATATCGAAATGGATAGAAGAGCAGCGGAGGAATTGAGTACTCTTGTAAGGAAAGAAATTCCTCCTGAAGTCAAATCGAAAACCATCGTGAAAACGGGTAAACCATTTGTTGAGATTATTGAAACTGCGGCTGAAGAAGATGTTGATTTAATAATTATTGCAACTCATGGACACACCGGAATTGAGCACGTTCTTTTCGGCAGCACAGCAGAGAAAGTTGTAAGAAAGGCGCCATGTCCTGTTTTAACTTTGCGTGAGCCAATTAAGGGATTTGAGTTTAAGGAAGGAATTAAAAAAGAAAAAAGAAGTTAGCTTTATAAAAGTTAAGTTTAGTTTTTTCTATTGATTACAAAATCTACCAGCGATTCGAGCGCTAATCTGCTCTGAGATTCAGGAAATATTTTAAGCGAATTTCTTGCTTTCTGAGCATACTCAGAAGCAGTATCGAGAGCATAGTTCAGTCCATCGTGTGTTTTCACAAAATCAATTACCTTTCCTACATTTTGCTTATCCTTGCCATTTTTTATCAGTCTTTTAATTTGCTGAACTTCATCTTTTGAAACTTTACCAAAAGAATAAATTAGTGGAAGAGTTATTTTCTTTTCCTTGATATCTGTCCCGATTTTTTTACCGAATAATGTGTAATTCCCGTCGTAATCTAAAGTATCATCTTTGATCTGGAATGCTATTCCTAATGATTCACCATAAACTCTCATCGCTTCAATGAGTTCATGATCATTTGAACTGCTTAAAGCACCAATCTGGCAGCAAGTCTCAAGCAGTGATGCGGTCTTATCTTTTATTACTCTGAAATAAGTTGGTTCATCAATATCAAGCTTCCGAGTTTTTTGAATTTGAAGAAGTTCACCTTCTGCCATCCTTCTCACAGTGTTTGTGATCACTCCAAGAAAATCATAATCCTTGCCTTCAACAGCTAGCATTAAACCACGTGACAATAAATAGTCTCCCATGAGAACGGCAGCTTTGTTTTTAAATACAGCATTAACCGACCATAATCCCCTTCTCTTTTCGGCATTATCAACAACATCATCATGAATAAGAGTTGCTGTGTGAAGGAATTCAACTAAAACTGCACCGCGATATGTTCTCTCTGCAATTCCCCCGGAAACTTTTGCGGAAAGAAGTACCAATATTGGACGAATTTTTTTTCCTTTTTGCCGAATTATATAGCGAGCAATCAAATCAACCAAACCAACATTTGATTTCATTGCACGCTTAAAGCGTAAATTAAAATCCTCAAATTCTTTTTTAATTGGCTGGCTTATTTCTGTGAGATTGCGGGTAATCAAGTTTTTCTTAGCGATAGTTTCGAAATAAATATACTCACTTCATAAAGTAAAACCAATGGAACCGCTAGTATGATCTGTGAAACCGGATCCGTTCCGGGTGTTAATATTGCTGCCATAACCATTATGATAACTATCGAATGTTTTCTGTACTTGCGCATGAAATCCGGTGTTAAGATGCCAAGCTTTGTAAGAAAAAATGATACCATAGGAAGCTCAAAAATTAACCCCGCTGCTAACATCACACTTATTATTATGGACATGTATTCATCAATTGCAAATTGATTTACGATATCTTTAGAACCAAATTGAGCGGCAAACTTCATTGTTAATGGCAGCATTGCAAAATATGCAAAAGCAATTCCGAGCAAGAAGCATAACGATGAATAAATCACAATTGCCAAAATATATTTTCGCTCTTGTTTTTTTAATGCAGGGGCAATGAATCTCCATAACTGGTAGAAAATATTTGGAATGCTTACAATTATCCCTCCAATAATGGCTATCTGCATGTACAAAAACAGCTGACCGAAAGGTTTCAAATTTTGAAGTGATGCGCCGGATTCTTTAGCAGGTTTTAGGAGAATCACATTAACGAGAAAGTCAATAAATATCCAGCAGACAATTGCCCCGATTACTATTCCCAAAAGTGAATAGATTATTCGCCATCTTAGCTCTTCGAGATGTTCAAGAAAAGACATCTCGACGCCCGAACCGTCAGTGGAGTCATAATTTGAATTGCCTGATTTAGAATCCACGTTAATTTTTTATTAACTCTGAATATAAAGGAAAGCCGGATGCAAAATCCTTAATTGAATTTTTAATTTCTTTTAAAGCGTTTTCGTTATTGTATTTTTTAATTGCTTCGTTAATAAATTCCGCAATGCTAATCATTTCCTTTTCTTTCATACCTCTTGTTGTCAAAGCAGGTGTTCCAACTCGAATTCCACTTGTTACAAAAGGACTTCTTTGATCAAACGGGACCATATTCTTATTAACAGTCATTCCCGCTAATTCTAATGAATTTTCAGCTTGCTTCCCAGTAATATTTTTACTCGTCAAATCGATTAACATCAAATGATTATCTGTACCGCCTGAAATAACATCAAAACCAAATTCAATCAGCTTAGTAGATAGGGCTTTTGCATTGGCAATTACCCGTTGAGCGTAAATCTTGAATGAATCTTCGAGTGCTTCTCCAAAAGCGACTGCTTTAGCCATAATGATATGCATAAGTGGTCCACCCTGAATACCGGGCATCACCATACTGTCTAACAATTCTGACATAAGTTTGAGCCGATCCCCTTTGGGTGTTCGAATACCGAAAGGATTTTCTTTATCCTTTCCTACCAATATAATTCCTCCGCGTGGCCCTCTCAATGTTTTATGTGTTGTTGAAGTTACAACATCACAATAAGGCAATGGATTTTGCATTAAACCTTTTGAAATTAAACCTGCTGGATGAGCCATATCGCACATTAAAAATGCTCCGATAGAATCTGCAATCTCTCTGAATTTTTTATAATCCCAGTCTCGTGAATAAGCACTTGCACCTGTAACAATTAGTTTAGGTTTCTCTTTTTTTGCCATGTAGGCAATTAAATCATAATCGAGAAGTCTTGTTTCCTTATTTAAAGTATAACTAATCGGCTGGTATAGCTGCCCGGAGAAATTCACCGGAGCCCCATGAGTGAGATGACCGCCGTGAGCAAGGCTTAATCCCATAAATTTATCACTGGGTTTAAGCAATGCCATGAACACCGCCATGTTTGCTTGCGATCCGCTGTGAGGCTGAACATTTACATATTCTGCACCATATAATTTCTTAAGTCTTTCGCGGGCAAGATTTTCAGCCATATCAACATACTCGCATCCGCCATAGTATCTTTTACCGGGATAACCTTCTGCATATTTATTTGTGAGAACCGAACCGGCCGCTTCGAGGACTGCGGGGCTGACAAAATTTTCGGAGGCAATTAGTTCCAATTTCTCTTGCTGACGTTTTATTTCGAGCGATAATACGTCAAATATTTCAGGGTCACTTTTTAAATTTTGATACATTAGCTATAAATTATTTTGTTAAATAATTAATCTTCAATTTTTTTTACTCTTCTTTCGTGACGTCCACCTTCAAATTCTGTGTTAAGCCATATATCCAAAATTTTATAAATATTTTTTTCATTTAACAGCCTTTCACCTAAAGCTAAAAAGTTTGCGTTATTGTGGCGTCTTGAAAGTTCAGCCATTTCTTCATCGACTACAAGTGCTGCTCTTACATCTTTAAATTTGTTTGCGACAATTGAAACTCCAATTCCTGAACCGCAAACACCAATACCCAAATCCGACGTATGTTCGGATACATCTTTTGCAGCAAGTTTGATGAAGTCAGGATAGTCTACAGAATCAGACGAAAAGGTTCCGTGATCAATAATTACGAAACCTTTTTCTATTAAATATTTTATGATGATCTGTTTATATTTGTAGCCCGCGTGGTCGGAAGCAATTGAAATTTTCATTACGGCACTGTTATGCTTCGTTGTATCCATCCAAAACAACTACCGTTAATAGGAATAACAGTACCGGATTTAAGTTTTCGGAAGAAATAATCTTCCTTAGTGGGTACAGAATTACTTAATGCATTTATTCTGTCTTGTGCCTGCTGACTAATTGAAGAATCGGTATTCTTTGCCTTCCGATAAGTATCCACAGCAAGCTGGTAGACGCACTTTGTCTCAAAATCAAATGCACAGGCTCTTGCAGCTTGCTCGTAAAGCAGTCCTTCATTAAAAATTGCTTGTCCCCAGCCTTTTCCAATATCATTTGCTTTTTGATACTGGGTTCTTGCAGCAGACAATTGCCCTTTATCTTTATATAAAATACCTAAATTTAAGTAATGAACTTTATTTTCAGGATCAAGCGAAATTAATTTCTTCAGAGAACTTTCCGCTTTATCCAATTTGTCCGTTTTCTGATACGCAGATGCCAACTGATTCCAATAATTTACTGATTCTGATTCTTTTGCAACTAAAAATTCTAAGGCAACTATTGCTTCTTCATATCGGCTTGCCTTAATCGCTAATGCAGCATACTTCCAAGCTTTCGAAAGATTATCTTGATCTAAGTCCCAGGTTTTCTTTGTAAGGTCAACAAGTTCATCAATATTTTCAACTAAGCTCTCTAATTCTATAGGCCACTGGGGAGTATGGGGTTCCCTTTCACCTAACATTGAAAATAAATCAATTGCCTTTGTTCTGTAATCATTTCCTTCTGCCATGTTTTTCTTATACAATTGACCAAGTCGATTATAATAATATGAAGTTAAACTAGGATCAAAAGTAAATGCATCTTCGTATTCCTTAATGATAATTTCATCTTTCGCGCCAAGCCAAATCTCAGAAACAAATGCTTTACGAACTTGGAAATATCCTTTCGCTTCGGGAAAATGTTGCAGAGCCAAACTATAAAAATATAGAATTGTATCATTTATCTCTTTGATCATTTCTGGGGAGGTATTGGAAGAATCGTGCAAATACCATAAGCAATCTTCCATTTTATAATAAACCCATTTTGAAAACCTTTTTGGATCCATTTGTAAAACAGACCAGCCGTAAGGAATTGCGCTACTGCAATCTTTATTCTTGTAATATTCTGAAAAAAGACTGTACTCAGTTAAAATTTTTGTCGAATCGGATGAACTATAAATGTATTCATGACTTTCAATTTTTGTACTTGCCGGTGAGCAGTAACTTAAAAGGAAAAGAGCAAAGAGCGCTAGTATTTTTGTTAGATTTTTCAATTTATTTCCTCTGAAATTATTGAACTAATTATTTATCTTGCCGAAGAAACCAAAGTTCTCCAAGACTAAATCCTATTCCTAATTTAATAATTTCTTCTTGAAGAAGATTTAATTCTTTTGTACCTCTTCTCGAATACATTAAACCAACATCTAAAGTATTTTCATTACTTAGGGGGAAAGATGCACCTAACGAAACTGAATATTGATTTATTCCTTTACCGTAAATTAAATACTGTGTTTGTTCATAGCTTAAACCTGCACGGAAAATGATTTGTTCCCAGAAAGTGCCGCCCAATTCGCGAGCAGGACGATACTCAAAACCACTGCTAATTTTGTAAGCATCGCGTAATGCAGAGGATGAAATATTATTTATCAAATATTTGCTCCAAGCCTGAGAAGAATAATCAAGACTAAATAAATATTTGCTATTCAATACAAAGCTCATTCCAAATGATAATCTTGAAGGAAGATTTATTTCACCTCGTCCTGAACTTAACGTATCAATTCCAACAACCGATTTAGCTATGAATAATGTGTCATCTTTTATATTCGAAAAAAGATTTACTGCTAAACCTAATCGAAAATCGGAGATTGATTTTAACTTAAGTAATTTTGAAAAATCCGGACTGATAAAACCAAATGTTCCGCCTATTCCCCTATTTTGATAACTTCTTTCGTATTCACTTGAAAACGATGCTGAGTTAATGAACTCAACTCTAGAATTATAATTTATGTTTCCGAAGTAATAATCCATTGAAGCACCAATTGACATATCGATTGGAAGCAAATAAGATGAACTGATAAAAACTTTTGATAATCCGCCTTTACCTGAATACTCGATTTCATAATCTCCAATCAGTGGATTTGTCGAATTATATCTTTCCAAAACATTATAACTAACATTTGAAAATGGAACTAATCCAAATGCCATTCCGATACCATATTTATTGCTTATAGGAACTCCAACTGTAAATCCCCCAAAATCAGTTTCTGCAAAGTAATTTTTTTGTTGATCGTTTGCTAAAAATATTCCGTTATAGTTCAAGCTGAATTCAATTCTTGTTTTCCCTATCCTATACAATGAAGCAGGATTGATAACGGAGATGAAGTCCACATCGGCAATTGAAGTACCGAGCTGTCCCATCCCCATTCTGCGAACCGAATAAGAATAATCTACATCGCCTAATCCGAATCGGGTGTAACTTGAACTGCTTTGACCAAATAATCCGCAGTTTATTAAACTGAGAATGCCGAAGGATAATATTAAAATAATTTTTGATTTCATTTTTTAGAAGTATATATAATTTGAAGTTTTGGGCGTTCCGTAAAAATTGCTGCATTGCTGCCTTTAATTGCGAATAGCTCCACACCATTTAGTTTATCGGAAGCAGAGAGCAGCAATCCCTGATTATTGTTTTCAATAAGCGTCCGTTGGACAAATGAAGTTACGCTGCCTTCAAAGGTATTGCTATCTCTATCAAGAAAAAGTGAAAATGTGGAGTCGATGATTAAACTAGTGCTATCAGTTAAATAATTAACTCTTAATGAATTTGTGAAGCTTGAACCTGTTATTGTTTTAATTGTATCAATTGTCAAAATTAACTTAGCGTAATTTACAACGATACCTTTGGGAAGACTTGAAAGATCAAAAAACAATCTTGCTTCACTATTAAGACCGGCTTGAATACCAATATTTTCAAACCCGACATCCGGAAGTGAACCGCTAATTACGCTTAAATCAATCGAGGGAAAGTAACTCAAGGTATCAATGTATACACCCGCCTTCTGTATTACAATCTCCAACGAGGGAATTGAAAGATCATCAATGCTTAAAGCCTGGAAGCCAATTATTTTTTCAGAACTCATCGATGGTTTTACATATAGCCCATTGTCAATTGGAGTGATCGAATCAGCTCTTGCCTTCAACCAATTAAGCGCTGTTTGATTATCAAAATTAAAAGTATTGATGGTGTCGGTAAAAGTTTTACCAAAGCTGATATCATTGGCATCAAACGAAAGAAGCGTAAGACTATCTGAGGTAAAACCCGTTGACCAACTGCTGTTTATTTGATGAACCGAATAGTCTATTGGCGCAGATGAATTTCCGAATGTGTAATTTTTTGTAAACTCAACTTTTGCCGAAAGTACAGTTAGCTCGTTATTTATTATTTGCTGTTTAATTGAGTCAGCAAAGAAAATTAAAAACTTTAAAAGAATTCCTGCTTCGACATTATCTTTTTTACCCAGTAAAAGTCGATCCGCGTTACTTAATGCAATAACTTTTTTATAAGTGCTGGAGGATTGAAATAAAGAATCTTTTGCTGAATCGAGTTCAAGAATGTTTATTAAATCCTGTGAGAGTAGATCTGCACCAAGAGAAGATGGAGAATCACTGCACGAGAGATGAAGTAAAGACACCGATACAAAAAGCGTTAAGAATATGCTGCGAATTGCCAAATTAATTTTCTCCGGAAAAATCTTTAATAATAAATTTACAAGCCTGCACTAGATTTTCGGCAACAAAAGTGGGAATTTTATTTTGCTTTTGCAAGATAGAAATACTCTCTGTTTCGTAACCAGTTCTTACTAACACTGTTTTCAAGCCCGCATTGAAACCACAAATAATATCCGATGATGAATCACCTATAAAATAAGATTTGCTTAAATCTATTTGAAAATCGTTTGCTGCCTTAAAAACAAGCTTAGGCGACGGCTTGCGGCATTCGCATTCTTCCTCTGAATTATAATCCGGATGATAAGGACAATAATAGAAAGCATCGATTGAAGTTTGTTCTGCCAAAAGCAACTCATTTATTTTTTCATTCACTTTATCTACCATTTGCCTGGTTATTATACCTCGAGCAATGCCGGATTGATTCGAAATTACAATCAGTTTACAATTTAATTTAGATTTTAAGATTGATAGTGCTTTTGCTGCCCCTGGAAATAGTTTCACACTTGAAGGTTCGCCTAAATAACCTGGATCCTCGTTAATAGTTCCATCTCTATCAAGAAAAACGGCGCAGTCAGACATTAATCATTGTCAAGAATTGTTTTATAAAGATCAAGGTATCTTTTGGCTGAGGCATTCCAGCTAAAATCCATCTTCATTCCATTACGCATGATCTTTGTCCACTTCTTCTTATCTTCAAATAATTTTAATGCGCGTTTAATTTCCTTAAGCATCGCATCCGATTCATACTTTTTGAAAACAAAACCATTTCCCTCTTCAGTTTTTTCATCGTAACGAATAACCGTATCTGCAAGTCCTCCCGTTTCCCGCACAATCGGTACTGTTCCGTATGCGAGACTATACATTTGGTTCAGTCCGCATGGTTCAACAAGAGAAGGCATAAGATAAATATCTGCACCGGCTTCAATTAGATGAGCAAGTTCATCGTTGAATCCTAAATAACTTGCAAATTTGTGCTTGTACTTTTCACTCATCTTTTCAAAAAAGTTATGATATTTCTTATCACCTGTGCCGAGAAGGATAAGCTGAAGCTTCATGCCCATCATTTCTTTGAAGGCATCTGTTATTAGATCCATGCCTTTAGAGTTGTACAAGCGAGAAATTACTCCTACAATAGGTATTTGCGGATCATATTTAAACCCAAATTTGTTGGCAAGCTCAATCTTATTTTCGGCTTTTTGTTCTAAATCTTTGAGAGAATATTTTTTTATGATGTGCTTATCCTTCTCGGGATTCCAAACATTCGAATCAATTCCATTTACAATTCCAAACAGATCATGTTTTCTTTTTGCAAGAACATTTCTTAAACCCGATCCCAATTTTTCGTCTGTACGAATTTCATTTGCATAAGTCTCGCTAACAGTATTGATAACATCGGCAAACTTCAGCCCGCTCTTCATGAAATTTATTTTTCCATTCATTTCAATTCCTCGTTCGGAGTTCAATTCCTCCGGTAATCCGGTTTTCTTAAATGTTGTATTTGGGAATTCACCTTGATACTGGATGTTATGAATGGTGAAGAGAGTTTTAAATTTGTCAAAATTTTCACTGTTCTTGTATATTGTTTTCAGGTACGCAGGAATTAATCCACATTGCCAATCATTACAATGAATGATATCCGGAATCCATCCTAATCTCGTGATAAGCTCCGGCACCGACCGTGCAAGTAAGATGAATCTCTCATCATTATCAGGGTAATCCTTGCCGGTTTTTGAATCCACATAAAGATTGTTTCTGCTGCCAAAATATTCATGATTTTCGAGAAAATAAATTTGGACTCTGACTTTTGGTCCCGGTAAAAAACAAGATTTAAGAGAAAAGACAACTTCCTTATCACCTATTTTGATCTGAATATCCTTTAACCTAACCACCTCATGAATTTTAAATTTTCGCTGATCGACAGCGCCATACTTGGGTATAACAATTCTCACCTCATGACCCATATCGGAAAGATATTGAGGTAAAGCTGAGGAGACATCTGCTAATCCTCCGGTTTTTACAAATGGCACAACTTCAGATGTAACAAATAGTATTTTATATCTTCTTGGTGGCATTGTTCATTTGGTTATTATTGTAGGAATATTTATAAAAATAATTGCAAATTTACGAAATTAAATACGTTATCCCAAAAATTCAGACCTTTGCTCCGGTATGCCCAAGATAGGTTGGATTAAAAAATCCTAAAACTTAACTTTAAGTAGTATAATTTTAACTATTCATCCGATTAGATTAATTCACATAATTTGATATGTCCAAATTTAGTTTCATACCGATTATAATTCTTTTTGCAGTATTATTTTATTCTTGTTCTGCTTCCACGGATACAAGGTATTCTAAGGATTCTGAGAAGGATGTTTCCAAATCCAAGGAAAAAGAAGCTATTGTTGAAGATGATTTTGATATAAAACCATTTCAGACAAAGATTGAAATCCCCGTTGAAACTAAAGAAGCCGATGATAAACCGCTTGATTTATGGTTTGGCTATTCTAACGACATTCCTGAAGATGAAACGCTTAAGACAGTAATTGATACAATTTCTGGTTACCGCGTGCAAGTTATTTCAACAGATAATCTCGAAGAAGCCAATGGTGTTCGATCGGAAATATATTTCAAGACAAATGAAAAAGCTATCTATGTAATTTTTGAACCGCCATTTTATGTTGTAAGAGTTGGAGATTATAAAAATATTAACGATGCAAAAGCATTAAGCTTCAAATTGAATCAAATGGGATTTGCTGGAACCAAAGTCGTTAATGATTTGATAAACATTTATAAATAAGCTAACCAAACATGAAACTTCTTGCCAACAGCTCCCAAATTATTACAGTCAATACCGACGGGAAGAATTGCAAGCGAGGTAATGAACTCGCTAATATCGGTATGTTGACTGAACATGCCATTGTAATAGAGAATGATGTAATTAAAGATTTAATTCCAAATTCCTCCATAAAAAATCCGAGCAGGTATGATATTATTGATGTACAAGACAAAGTAATTTTACCCGGTTTGGTTGAGTGTCATACCCACGCTGCATTTGCTGGATCTCGTGCAAATGAGTTTAAGTTAAGGCTGCAAGGAAAATCTTATGAAGATATTGCTAAAAGCGGAGGCGGAATTATTTCTACAGTTTCTGCAGTTAGAAATTCATCCTTGAATGAATTAGTTAAGCTTCTCATTCCTCGTGTAAAATATTTTATAAGTCAGGGCATAACAACCATTGAAATAAAAAGCGGTTACGGTTTGGATCTTGAAAATGAAATAAAATTATTGGAGGCAATCAAAAAGCTAAAATCTCTATTTACAATAGATATTATTCCTACATTTCTCGGTGCGCATACTTATCCGCCAGAGTTTAAGGATAACTATAAGGGTTATCTGGATTTGATAGCACAAAAAATGCTTCCTCAAATTGCCGAAAAGAAATTAGCAAGGTTTTGTGATGCTTTTTGTGAGCGGACGGCTTTTTCATCTAAAGATGTTGAGGTCATTTTTACGAAAGCCGAAGAATTAGGATTTCATTTACGGCTTCATTCAGAACAATTTCATAACATTGGTGGATTAGAACTGGCGTTAACTCATGAGGCCGTGTCAGTGGATCATCTTGAGGTTATGACGGATAAACAAATTTTTAAATTAGCAGCTTTTGACATTGTTGCTGTCTTGCTTCCAGGTGTTTCATTCTTTTTAAATTATGAATTTGCGCCTGCAAGGAAGCTAATAGATAATAACGCTATTGTTGCTCTTTCAACAGATTACAATCCTGGTTCGTCTCATATTTCAAACCTAAACTTAATCATGAGCATAGCCGCAATTAAAATGGAAATGACAATAGAAGAAATAATTTCGTCCGTAACTATTAATGCTGCCAAAGCTGTACTAATGAATCACGAAGTCGGTAGCATCGAAATCGGGAAGAAAGCCGACTTTGCTGTCTTCAATGCTCAAGATTATTCTGAAATTATTTATACCATCGGTAAAAACTTAAATACCATGACAATAAAGAACGGCAGGATAATTTATCAAGCAGATGAATTTTAAAACTCTGAGGTTAATCATGATTAAAAATATTTTTATTTTTTTTATTACACTAAGTGTAATCGCCTATGGTCAATCAACCAAAGTAATTACTGGAATTGAGGTTTTAAAAGAATCTAACTTCAAAATATTAGAAGGAAAAAAGGTTGGATTAATAACAAATCCTACCGGAGTTGATTCCAAATTAAAATCAACTATAGACATTCTTTATGAAGCTGAGAACGTTCATTTAGTTGCATTGTTTGGTCCTGAACATGGAGTGCGAGGTGATTATGCTGCCGGAGATATAGTTGAAACTTATACTGATCCTCAAACCAATCTTCCCGTTTTTTCTCTTTATGGAAGAACGCGAAAACCAACAATGGAAATGCTTGAAGAAATAGATATTCTCGTTTATGATATTCAAGATATTGGCTGCCGTTCTTATACTTACATAAGCACTATGGGCTTGGCAATGGAAGCAGCAGCAGAAAACGACATCGAGTTTCTTGTGCTTGATAGACCAAATCCACTTGGCGGCTTAAAGGTTGAAGGCAATCTTGTCGAAGATGGATATTTTTCTTTTGTAAGCCAATTTAAAATTCCTTACGTGTATAGATTGACTTGCGGTGAATTGGCAACGCTGCTGAATGAAGAGAAAATGTTAAAGGATGAGAAACAATGTAAGCTAACTGTAATTCCCATGCGAAATTGGAAAAGAGAGATGTTGTTCAAGGATACAGGATTAGAGTGGGTATTAACTTCCCCGCATGTTCCTCACGAGTATTCTCCTCAGTATTATGTAACTTCAGGAATTATGGGTGAACTTGGAATTGTTTCCGAAGGGATTGGTTACACACTTCCCTTTCAAGTATTTGCGGCGGAATGGATAAACGCAAATGTTCTTGCAGAAAAAATGAATTCGCTAAATCTTGATGGAGTAATTTTCAGACCTATAACTATAAAACCATATTATGGTGCAGATGTAGACAAAGAACTTCACGGAGTTCAGATTCATATACAAAATTCTAATCTTGTAAACTTGATGAGCTTGCAGTTTTTATTCATGCAAATTAATAATGAGCTTTACCCGGAGTATAATCCCTTTAAAATGGCTGATGAATCAGGTCTCGAAATGTTCGATAAGGTGATGGGCACTTCAAAAGTTAGAGAGCTATTTACTAAGCGAATGAAGTATAATGACATTAAGGATTATTTAGATAAAGATATTGAAAGGTTTAAAGAAATTTCTAAGAAGTATTACATTTATTAGTCTGCTCATAACTGAAACGGGATATTCTCAGTTTCTTTTCACACCGTTTGAGAATGAATCCTCATACAAAGGAACCTGGAATCTTTCTCAGGAAATTCCCAATTACATAGCTGCTTATCTTAGAGAATTTTACAAAGTAAATGTTCTCTCCTCCACTGCTTTTTTATCGTTAGTTGAGAAAAATAATATAAACGAAACCGAAGCTCATGATTTCCAAGCAATCACTTCAATCGCAAATGAAATTGACTTTGGATATTTTGTTATAGGCAAAGTAAATGATTTTGATATTGCAAGATTTAGCGCTGGTGAATCTAATATTGCAGGTTATGAAGCGTATAGTTGTGAGATTTCAATTTCGCTCCAGATTTTTGATTTATCAAAGAATACTATAGCTTTTGCCGGGAACGTAGAGTCATCTGTAAGTAATAAAGGTTTAGGATTAAATTTATTTGGTGGATCGTCCGATGAGAAAAAACAGTATTTAGCTTTAAATAAAATTCGATTTGGAAGTGAAGAATTTAACAAGACAATTGTCGGTGAAACTATGCTTATTTTATGCGAAGACCTCGCTTTGGATATCAAATCCTCAAAGAAAGAAATTCTTTTCCCCAAACGAGAATCTAAAAAACAAATTGAACTTGAAGACAAAACGCTTGATGAATTTCAACTTAAGATTGAAATAAAAAAAGGCCAGCTTTTAACTTATGATGAAAGTAGTGGAGAAGCTTTCATAAATCTTGGCTTTTCAAGCAATATAAATGTGGTGATGAACTTTCCATTTATGCTCAAGCAGATTCATTGTTCGATCCAATCACTCAAGAATTTTTAGGTCTGAGCGATAAAAGCATTTCCACTCTTGAAATAGTAGAAATAAGAGACGAGAAACTTTCTTTGGCTGTCGTATAGAATAATCGTGAACAAGTTAGAAAAGGAATGGAAGTACGGAAGTTGGTTTTGAAGTCCAAAGAATAGCATGATCAGAATTTAACAACATTGCGCCTTATACACCGCCATAGCAAAAATGCCGCACTGAAAAATAGTTTATCCCGTTAGATGCGGGCTGCCCGTGTTAAGCGGCGGGTTATACCACAATTACACTAAGTCTTTATCAGGTAATGATTGTTTGAAATTCCTAATCGAAAGGACAAATACTCTTGTCGATTCAACTCTATAAATTATTCTATACTCGTTCTCAAAAACTTCCCGGATTTCTTCTCTATTTGCTTCTGGGACTTTTCTTCCTCTTTCTGGAAATTTTGATAAAGTTTCAACCTTCTTAAATATTCTTTCAACCATTTTATGAGCAGCACTAATGTCATCTTTTAAAATATATTCAAAGATATTTTCCAACCTTTCTACAGCTAAAGGAGACCATAGTATTTTCAATTTTGGGAACTTTTACCAAATTTTTTCTTCACATCTTGATGGGATATTTCCAAGCCCTTACTAATTTGCGCTTCGGCTAGTTTTATATCTTCTAGAACCTCAATTTTATCAATCATTGATTCATATTCAGAAACGTCTAATAATATTGCGGCGCTTTTCCCATTTTGGGTGATAATTAATGGCCTTTTAGTTTTTTTTACTCTGTCAAAATAAAAGGCAACTTTTGACCGAAACTCCGAAAGAGGTTGAATGTCTTTATCTAATTGTATTCTGAACATAGGAACTCCTAATTTTTATATTGTGCAAATAAACGTACAAAATTCTGCACAATATTCCAACAACATATTAATATTTTTATGTGGTATAACTGCATTTCCGATAAGCGGCGCCCCAATTTACCTACCGTCCGCCTTAGGCGGATTAACGAAGGCGGGAACAAAAATGCCGCATAGAAAACAATTGCCGAAGATTAAGCAAAACGTGTGTAACTTTCTTCGCATACACGTTTTGCAAGTTTATTAATTAGAACAACTACCTTGAACCATTTAGCCGAAACAGCTTGCCCGCCTCTGGCGGGGAGCAACCAACATTAAAAATTCTAAATTGCCGGATGCGATCCGTCATCCGTCAATTGACGGAGACGGATGCTGTTGGGTTGAAGCACTGGTTATGTTGCGTTTTGTGAAATACTATTTATTACTTGATTTATTTTTTGTTGAACTTTTTTATAATCTATTTCTTTCCACGATTCTAAGATTGGTATATATTTTTTATCATTTGTTAGTTTTATTTTGTCCAGCAATAAAAAAATTAAACCTCTGTTTTTATCTTTTAGATAATTCATATTAAAATAATTCGCTCCGCTATTAATCATTTTATCAAATCCTTTAAGCAGCTCAGTTGAATATGTATCCTTTTCTATTGTCCAACCTTCTTCAGTAAAAACTAATAAAGGTAAACGATAATCATATTCTATTGCGAGATAATTGTTCTCTATAATCCAATCTATTTTTGCTAAGATATCTTCTAAAGAAATATCTGAATAGAAACCATAGAAAGGATTTTTATCCAAACCGAGTTCTATAATTTTCTTTTCTTTTGAACCTTTGAGAAGTTTTGAAAGTAAATTTCTCCCACCGCTCATTATTAAATCATCAGCAGCTCTTAAGATTGCAGCAATGTCTTCATAAGGTAATTCTTTTATTCCTTTTGAATCCAAATGATATTTTACACGATTTACTTTGCGAGACATTATAAAAATTTAAGAAAAGTTATAAATAAACTTCTCTTTTTATTTTGATAATTTCAATCTATTTAAAGCAACGTAACGACGTTGCCGACCTGCCTGCCGGCAGGCAGGTAAGCGGCGCCCCATCCGTTAGCTAACGGACAACAATGTCACATTTTTAACAATTTTTTATTTAGAACAAATTTTCATTTACGAACTAAGCTGAACAAGAAAGCCGGAACGGGAGGAATAACATTAAAACTTGTAAATTGCCGAATGCGAAAACAGTTCACCCACCTCTGGCGGGTTGTCGGCTGGAAACGATGTTATGTTTGATTGCGGACGTCTTGAAACTAATCAAAACTACCGTAACAATAGCAGTTTCCTGCTTTTCACAAATTCATCCGTTTTAAGACGGTAAATGTAAACCCCCGAAGTCGCTGTCTCACCATTATCCGCACGTCCATCCCAGATGAGACTGTAGGCGCCTGCCGGTTTTTGTTCTTCCACTAACACTTTGATCCTTTGTCCGAGGATATTGAAAATTTCAATCCGGACATGGGTCGATTTGGGCAGATCATACCGTATTTGAGTCTCTGGGTTGAATGGATTCGGATAATTTTGCTGGAGAATGAATTGTGCCGGTGTAACTGGCTTTTCCTGTTGTGCTACCGAAACAATCAAATCGCGCAAGACCGCCCGGCCCTCGTTGATGCCGTCAGTCGCAATAACAGTTAATGTGGCTGCACCGGATTCCTGTACCTGACTCCTTCTCAACAAGTAAGAAGTTTCTGTAAGATTGACGGCAACGACCTCGTGCTCTTGCCCGTCGACGGAAAACAAAATGTCATACGTCAATAGCTCCCCGTCAACGTCTGACGCTGTCCAGGTAATGAGCGTCGATTGGTTCAGCGTTTGCCCGGAGGCCGGCGAAGTGATTTCAACGGTAGGAGGATTTTCGGAAAATATCCGGCTGCCAAGCTCGACACCGTTTTTCAGAAATGCGATTTTCTTTGTGCCGTCGGGCAGCGGGAGATTGAATGAAAACGGCACACTCGCCACGTCGCCAACATCCGGTATGTGAAACTCGATATCAAAGGCGAAGCTCTGCAAGCTTGCGCCGCCGGCATCGGTGAAATCCAAAGCATACACGCCGGTTTGCGTTGTCGAGATTTCCGGCACAACCGGCATCAACACAAACGGATTAAATGAGACAACGTTATTCGTGTCGACCAGCCCGGTAACATTGATGAAGCCTGCGGCTGTGTTTGCGGCGAGCAAATTGCCTGGCTGTCTGGCGTCAAAGTGTGTGCGATACAAATAATCCCAAGTGACACGATCAACCCATCTTCCGAACATTTCATTGCCGCCCATAAACTCGTAAACCACACTCACCTCATTTTCATTGATGGCACGGACAATCTTGTTTTGCCGGATCTCTTCAATATCTGCCAACGGAATATTCCCTTTCTCAACAAGATTGCCCACAAGATCAGCGGATACGCGCCGAGGGTTCGGATCGCCATCGCGCGTAACAAAGCTCATGTTCTTATACGTGTCCCTTAACCCAAATGTATGCCCCATTTCATGGACGAGTCCCTTCGCATCCGGACGCACAATGAGCGCGGTGGAATTGAGGGAAGCGCAACCCGCCGCCGGTTGCTGGCAAACGGTTGTTAGCATCTCATTCGAAGTTGTAAAAATAACAAGGCGCTGCCGCTGATCATTGACATTCTCTTTGTTGTAGACGGCCAGCATTTGCGCCAGCTTCAGCAGACTCGGATTCGTATCTTCATAGACCGTGCGGTTCGGGTTGTTGAATGTGAGTTTTAACCATTGCAGCGGAAACGCCGAGCGCATGAAATCCCAGACTTCTGGCTCCACTTCCGGCACTTCGGCTTGATCATTCCACCTCGCCACCCTCGCGAGAACGCGCAAGGGTTTGGTCGCCACAAACGGCACGGTGATAACGCCAACGTTATTTGCTTTGTCGGATCCCATCTCATCGAGGCCCAGCTCGAACTCAAGCTCGACATCGAAGGCGTAGTCATTCGCAGGCGTCTCGACAAGCTCGTACGGAATGAGCGCAACCAAAACATCGCGCAATTCAGCCTGCTCATTCAGATCATATTCTTTCGGATCTTTTAAAATGAACGAGGTGAGTTCTCGTGACGGAAAACGGAAGCTGTCAAACGTTCCGAGAAACGTGCTGCCGCGAGTGATATGCAACTTCGCAGTAATGCCCGCAATGCCTTCAATTTTAGAAAAAGCAATCGGCGTTTTCAATTCATAACCAACGTGCGCAAGCAAAGCGGTATTATGCTCGGCGACCAACGGCAGAGCCGGAAAAGTTTTGTTTTCCCCAGGCCTGTAGAGCAGCGTGACTTCCTTATCAATATCCACGATGCCTTGCTGTAATTCGATGCGCTCGACGAAGAAATCCAGCGGCGACTTCAACTCGATGCGCACTGTGTCCGGCGGCAGCGCCGAATTTTCTAAGCTCACTTCCACAAAGACCGGCCCGGACAATTCGGTTTTCAGCGTGATCGGCTTGTTGACATTGAAACTATCCTTCGTGCTTTCATAGAAGACATCTTGCGCCACGCCATTTTCAATCAGCGACAAGGTGGCACTTAGCCGCTGGCCGACTCCCTGAACGCCGAGTTTATCGAGGATACGATAGATCGCGTTGCCGCCAAACTCCGTCGCGACTTCCTTAGTTTCTTCATCGATGATGCTCACTTTGATAGCGGTCAAATCGCCGGCGAGCCGAATTTCGTTGCGGACCGGCTTGGCCTGAATCTGAAAATTTTTAAATTTTGCCACAACGTTTTTGCTCCAGATGACGAGACCCGGTAGGAGTGGATTCGTGGTGCGGCAACGGTAAGTTTGCGACTCGGTCGCAGCGTAGGTGGACTGCGTTGCGCCCGGGATGAGCACACCATTTTCGTACCACTGATAGGCCGTCTGTGTCCCACCGACGTTTACATACAGCACCCTCCATGCATGATCAATGTGCGTTTCCACGCTGTCTTGCGGCGAATACAACACTTGTGCCTGAGTAAATAGGGGCACGTTGGGCTCGAGGTCTTCGAACGTGAAGCGATTGTTCTCCAGATACAGATTCGTCAGCGCGGACAAGCTGGTTAGATCCGGCAAATCCTCCAACTGGTTGTCCTGAAGCAGCAAAAACTTCAGGTTTATGAGGCTGGCAAACGACTGTGGCACCGCACCGCCAAGTTGATTATGGTCAAGACTGACCCACCACAGGTTGGTCGCATCGCCCAGCTCCGGTGGAATCGGACCCTCTAAGCGATTCCCGGAGAGTGAAAGAGTTTGGAGGTTGGCCAGTTCGCCCAACTCTGCCGGAATCTCGCCGCTTAAGTTATTATTGCCGAGTGAAAGATTTACCAGATTGGCGAGCGTTCCGAGAATACTTAGAATCGGTCCATGCAGGTCACCATTTTCTCCACTCTGTCCGTTTATGTTGATAGCACTCACGGCGGTCAGATTGCCAAGGTCGTTCGGGAGCGTCCCCTTCATCTTGACACCTTGCTGACGCGTTAAGTAATATACCCGGCAATTATATGTTGTCACTCCATCCCACTGTGTAACGGGGGCGCCCCCCAGCCACGGTTCGCCGCTAAGCGGAGCAGCCCAGTGCGGCCCGTCCGTCGCGTAATAAAGCGCCACCAGCGCCAGCGAATCCATCTGGTTGACCGGTATTCCCCCAATACACTCCTGTCCCCTTGCAACGTCCGGCATATTCAATATGAAAAGAATCGCAACGAATATGCCGTAAAGGTTAATGCGGGCTAGAGAAATAGATACAGCACGCCAAAAATTCCCCAACAAACTTCTTACAGCCAAAGAACGGATATTTTGGTCCATTTTTTTCCTCCTGCAATTAAAGGTCTTTTTTTGAACTATAACGGCGTGGCTTTTCACCCGTCCGCCCCTAACGGCGATGCAGAACTGAAAAGCTACTGCCAATAATTATTAACAAATTTGTTTAATAGAACAATGTTGCTTACAATGCTCACCTTTTTCACCCAACCAGATAACTTGAAAATGCCGCAATGAAAACGCGGTCGGGTGGAAAAGCGGGTTATGCGTTTTTTATTTCTCTAAAAAATCTTAACATTTTTTCTATAATAAACAGAACACATTAATAAAGTTTTAATCACATTGGTGGCGGTGCAAAACATAATGTGAGAGAAAGTATTGTAATAATCTTTCGCTCGGGCCATCACACCGTCAGGTCGTATTCTTACGGAATTATCCTCGTCTCATTTTTTGCTAGTTCCGTAGACAAGCCCAATAACAATACCACCAACACCCTCCTCAACTACATGCCAAGCGGAATCAACTATGACGCCCGCTAAAGGATAGTTCCATAATCCGTGCATCATGACCGACCAGGGGAGAAGCCAGATAAGTCCTATAATTGCCCCGAATCTAAAACCTTCTTTAACTGGCGAACCGCCCTTGTATCCCATCGGATATACCACCGCCATCAGGAAAGTGAGAATAAGTTGTCCCAGAATTACAAAGAGCATGTTCGGTTCTGCCCGAGCCAATGCTACGTCATTTGCTTTGTAGAAATCTCCCAAAAGGACAATATGCCAAAGACCAGACAACAAGAAGGTCACAACAAAAGCTGCTAAACAAGCTAATAACATCTTCTTGGTATTCATTATTTTTTCTCCTATTAAGTTATTGTGAAAATAATTCTATTTATTGAAATTGTTTATATTTAAAAATGACGCATAACGACGTTGTTTTTAAGCCGCCGCCCATAACTACGATGCAACTTTGAAAAACCAACGCCAATAATTTTATAAAAACTTTTTTAGTGCACTCAACTTTAAAGAGCAACTAACTTTTGTAACGCAACTTAATAACCACAAAAATGCCGCAAGGTTTAAAGCGGGCGGCTTGAAGAACGGGTTAGGCATTTTTTATCTTAGTAATAGCATCTTTTTAGTCTGTACAAATTCATTTGTTTTTATTTGATAAAAATATACTCCACTTGAAATTCCAGAGGCATTAAATTCTACAGAGTAAGTACCGACGGACTTTTCTTCATTGACTAATATTGAAACTTCTCTACCCAAAGCATCATAAATTTTTATTGTTACAAAACTTTGTTTGGGGACTGAATAATTTATTGTTGTTGTTGGATTGAATGGATTGGGATAATTTTGTGATAAAGAGTACCCGAGAGGAACAGAAACCCTCGGTTCTTGCACACCAGTAATTAACTCACCCGTGATCATATCTACAAAAACTCTAAAGATGAGGCTGGAACTATCCGGCTCAATTGCTTCGTATTCGGCCACCCAAATAATTTTTGTTGAGTCTTGCAGGAAGCGGTCCGCCCAGTAATTGCCACCATATAGTGTACGCCTGACAACATTATGTTGAACCTCGAAATCATGTCCTCCATTTGCAACAGCCAATGACATAGCAGAATCACTGTCGACAAAATTCTCTGGAATGGGTAGCCCAGTTGATGGAAATCCTTCCATCGTCGTGTCTGCCATGGTAAAAAATGAAGATACTAAAACCAGTGTAGATAATTGAAAAGAAGGTGAATAGAATTGATACCACCACATTAGGGCAGTTCCATCAAGTCCCACGTCAATTCCCTTCGGGTCCGCATGTACACCAATTACTTTTAACTCTTGGTCGGCGGCATATTGTTTGGCGATCGACGTAGCAGTATCCACATATGCTCTTGCAGTGACGGGTACGAAGAGTCTGCGCAGTGTCATGTCGACTCCCGTGAGATCGCTACCAGATACCACTATGCTGTCCGGCTGGCCATCGTGATTCGGGTCGTAGAAACCGATGACATCGTTTCCCATCGGATCGATCTCTCCGTCGCCATCAATGTCCTTTGCTGTGATAGGCCAATATACGCCATCACGGACATAATTAGCTATATACGCTCCCAGAGAGTTTGGCACAATAGCTCCGATTAAAGCAATGCCTTCCTCTTCACCAAAGAGAGGCCCATCTGTAAGAACTACAACAGCATTCGTTGGATCTCCTCCTTCAAAAGTGACGGTTCCGCTAACCCTATTGGCGCCGTAAGCCGCTGAGGTCGTGTAATTCAACACATAAGGTTGAGACAAAGGTTGCCCGGTGTTGTTTCGCGCTCCAATAACCAGCCAGACAAAATCAGTGTTGGCGGTATGAGTAATCTCAAACGAAATCGTCTGGAGGTCAGTGCTGTAGGAGATTGCACCAAAAACCAAAGTGTCGAGCGGGTCAGTTGCTATAAAAGAAATCGGAAACTGTAATTCCCCGTAACGCATCGTTGTATCCAGCGGGGCGCTAAAGGTAAAACTGATAGTTGTGGATAATGGCACACTCACTGCGCCATCTGATGGTACTGACGAGGTAATGACAAACTGTGAGAAAGACGCAGAGGTGCTCAGAAAAATAAAACCGATACAAAAAATGATAAACGATTTCATAGAATCCTCCTTAAAATTAAAGCGTACAGATAAGATTAAACATCTTTGCTTACGTTTATTTTATTTCACTTATCGATTAAATGCCTAACGGCATTGCAACTAAAGCGCTGCCCAACACAACAATGCAACACTGAAAAGCCAACGCCAATAATTATTTATAAATTTATTTTGTTCACTAAACTCAAAGAGCAATTTTCATTTACAACGCAACTCCAAAATTTGTCAAATGCCGTAACGTTTAAAGCAGTCGCTTTGAGTTGCGGGTTATGTGTTAACTATTGATATTTTATTCTACCATCCATTTTAAAACTTGGACTACCAAATATTCTTACTCTAAGAATATTTCCCATTCCTTTTTTTACTCTCAATTTTGGCTGATAATCAAAAAATAGCGGTTTAAAAATCCTTACAAATTCTGTATATGCGTTAACATTATCAGGCTCAACATTTATCTCTATTGGCGGGGGGATGTATCCTCCTTGAGCACCAAAAGAATTTTGTAATTCAGATGACAGACCGGATGAGCGTATAATATCACCAATTTCTTTTGCTACTAATTGATTTACCGGTTTACCAGACCAATCATTTATTAAGAATTGGCTATTTTGCAAAGTAACAGATTTCCTTAATTCGGTTAATATTTGTTCCTTCACAGATTGAATTATTGGCTTGAATTCAGCTTGAAGAGAAACTTCCACAATATCTTTCTTAATCTTATCAATCTCATTAAATAATTTTCTCAGTGCTTCTGTAGTATCCGTATTAGGATATTTTTTTAGAGCAATTGATAAAAATGGATCTAATTTATTTTGAATCTCTTTTAATTTTACATTTGAAGAAACCAAATTATTTAGGATAGTATCACGATCGTTTTTAGCAACATTTAATTCACTAGTCATTGTATTAAGAGAATTGTTCATATTTTGTATTTGAATACTAGACTTATTAGCATCATAGCCATCTATAATTGTATATACAGTTGTCAAAATCATTATCACTATTAACAGAATAATATAAATTCCGTTTGGGGATACTTTTCGCTTCAATTTGATTTTACTAAATTCATTTTTGATCAAAAAGGCAGCGATAACAAAATTTATGAAACCCACTGCTATTTTAATGAGAGTGCTTAAATCCATTTCATACTCTTATTTTAACACATAACTATTAATTGAGCCGATTAAAACCGACTATCCTTTGGAATGTTAACCCGAAATATTTTCCGACTAACATTATTTCTATAACCTGGTTTAATCGCCA
>Ga0209417_1001814_pt1 | contig 37258 bp, 28 predicted proteins | sample RifGroF2_FD_184002 | JGI IMG/M metagenome (GOLD analysis project Ga0209417, IMG submission 184002) | Groundwater microbial communities from Rifle, Colorado, USA - Groundwater F2 (SPAdes) (version 2) | ecosystem: Environmental > Aquatic > Deep subsurface > Groundwater | place: Rifle, Colorado... | reverse complement strand
ATTGTTTTTAAATTTGCTTAATGATTCGCAATGCTTTTTGCTATCTGTTGCACAGAATAACATTTTACGCGTCAATCCTTCGCTTGTTTAGGACCGTCCTCCAATTTCATTGTCGGACGGTCTGTCAACAGCCACGGGAAGCGAAGCGATCCCAGTGGCCATATTATCAAGTTTGTTTTTGCGAATGCAAAAACTCCATATAGCGTTGCGGATAGTACGACTATGACACGTCTACCTGCCGGTAGGCAGGCTCACATGAGGTAGCGAAGATATGTATAAAAGCTCAAGAAAACTCCACGAAAGGTTTCCCTTCAGCTGTTTTTACGCGATCCGGTATGTTTCCCGGCAATGGCTTGACTTTTTCAACAACCTGTTTTATAAGTTTTCGCCTGATGTAATTTAACCTAAAAATGATGGCTTTGGATACACAAGGTTCGTCGGAATTGCAGAAAGACCGGGTTGTTGCTGGGCTAGATGATTTTAATGCTAAGTTGAGGCTGGCTGCCGAGAGGATCCCGAAACGGTACAGGTTGGAAAATAGCGACGGATCGCATAATAGCAGGTTGATGATTGATAAAATCGAATTAATCGAAGGTGTTTTAAAGCATGGGAAAAGGCGAATTGAGGCGATATGGGATATCGATAGGAGTGGTGCTCTGCGCGAGGTGAGTCGTTTGAACAATGTGATTTTTGAGATTTTGGAAGGGTTTTATGTCGGAGTAAGAAAATATTATGAGCATGGGAAGGCGCTTATCCCTCCGAAATATGTGGATTACGCGTATTGCGATCTTTTTAATGGTTTTATGAATGGGGTCCAACCGATTTTAAAGGATGCCGCATCTTGTTTTATAGATTCCGGGATGGATATTGTCGAAGGTCGGCTTGGAAATTTGCAACAAAGGCATAAAGAGGCTCGTGAAAGACTCGGTTTGCCAGCCGCCATAAGTGATTATGAGCGGAGGCTTGTGCATGCTGAAGATGCGGGGGTATCCGATATAAGAGCCGTGAAACCGAATTGCGAGGATGTTGGCGGGTCGGGGATTCGGATTGTTGAAGATGATGAAGTTTTGATTGAAGGTGAAGATAGCGTAGACGGGTCCGTACCGGAAGGATATATGGATAAGCCCGTGAATGAGCGCGTGACGTTGTACGTGAATAGCGGTGAGCGTGTAAAATTTATAGAAAGTGCCCTAGGAATGCTTCACGATGTTGCCGAATTTGTTAGGGTGACGGCCGGTCGTGATATGCAACAGGCTTGGTGGAGGTATATTGCCGATTCTGTTACGTTTTCACTCGATGTCATAAAGGTGAATTCTCCGGCATTGCTGGTGGGGCTGCATGAAGTTCTTAGTGAGTTTGACAAGTTGGACAACGCAATTAGCGGTAGTTCTTGTTGTGCGTTTGCCGATGCTTCCCGAATGCGTAGTTGTATTTATGCCGTTTACGAAGGCGTTTATAAAAATTGTAGTGGTGCCGGATATGATGATTCGAATTGCGATAGCCCTTTGAAATGTTTCGCCGGAGCTCATAGATCTTTGCTAGATGCTTTTGCCGGTGCGGCTAATATGATAGCCGTAAGTCCTTTTAATGAGATTCGGAAGGGGCTTGTTCCTGATGTTCCCGGTGATAAAGAGGTTGAAATGAGCGGCGAGATCCCTGTCGATAACGGCGTGGCAAGATTGTTTGTTGCCGATAGCGGTATTCCCGAAAAAGTTATTCCGATATTCGATGGCGCAAGTTGTTCGCGAGAATTCGTTATGCCTATTGAAAAACCGAAGAAGGGATTACGAAGGTTCGCTATGGCGGTTACCGGTATTGCGGCTCTTTGCGTAGCCGTTCTTTTGCCGAATAAATCGCATGATGCCGATCCGCCAATTGTTCCGACGGTTGTTGCCAAAACTCCTGAAAAGATTGTTGCTGATGTTGGCGAGGACGAGGTGCGACATTATGGGACCGTTTGGGATGCGGCGGAAGATGTGGTTGGCAAAGATGATGTTCGTGCCGTGATCGAAAAAACTCATAAAATGTTGGCGGCAAATGATGATATTTTGGAAGGATCGCTTGAAAGAATGGAAAACAATTCGCGAATGTACCGGCAGTTGCGAGACATGGTTGCAAGTTATGGCGGATGGGTTCCACCTTCGGATATAACAACTTTTCATCAACTGTATGAAGTCGAACGGACTGGAGTTTTTTCGACTATCGAAGTTGACACTTTTTTGGCCGAAGCGGCGGCCGGTGCCTTGACGCAGAAAGAGATAGATTTAATTGTGGATAGAACGGAGAGTCGTGGATGAAGTTTGAATTCTTAAAAACCGTTTATGATGGTTTGCAGTCGGCAAAAACAACGATTACGAAACAATCCTTGTATCGCCAATTTTGTTATAGACTCACGTTCTTATTTGGCTTAAAACATTTAACTTATGTTTTTCGGGCGACTTGCAGAAAAAATCACCAATCCGTCAGTAGCCGATGTTGATAGTCGAATACCTTCGTGTGTTTCCACGGAAGTTGTTTCTCGTAAATCTTTATTTCGCCGAATGGCTCTCTCGGCGATTTTTTGTGTTTCCACGGGTGCGGGATGTCGCCCTGTTGGTATGGAGGCACAAGGAGGATGGAATGGGGAAGAGGGGGTTTATTGTGATGCCGACTATTTTAGTGTTTTTGCCGACGAAGATTCGGTAATGTCGCAGTATCTTGCCACGTTTGGCGCAAAAACGGCGGATTGTTATTGGCCGGAAGACGGTTATCCGGTTGGGACGATTACGTCATACGGAGTTGATATTAGCGATGCTCGAGTCTTCTTGAATTCTGGCTTGTCGTCAGAACTTCAGATTGCCGGTAATTTTTTGGGATACAGTTTTGCAGATAGCGAAACGATTGTAATCCAGCCCGCCGATTATGCGAGTTTTTGCGAAGACGGATCTTTTATCGTTTCGATTTATACGCCATGGGATCCCACCGGCAAGTCGGATTTGCAAATTGTTGGGAAATTAGATCCCATGTATGAAGAAGGACAAATGTTTACTTATAATGGAAATACTTTTTTATATGACGATGATGGTTCGCCAGAGGTTGTCGAAGAAGGAGCAGAGCAAATTCCTTCGGTTTGGGAGTCCCTGCCGTCGCAACAGATCGGCGAAGCCTGGATCGGACAAGTGTTGTATAATCCTTCCGACATGACGCTGTCAGAACTGAGAGATTTGTTGGTGGGCGGAGGAGAGTATGCATGGTTGAAACCGATTAGAACTCATTAAATTGACTATCGAACCTGATACAGGTAAAATTAATTTACTTTTTAACCGAAAATGTTTTTTATGCTTTCCGCGAAAGAACTGGTTAACAAAGTGAAGTCGTATGACCCGAAGGCCGATTTGAAGGCTATCGAGGCGGCTTACAAGTATGCCGAAAATGCACACAAAGGGTGTGTTAGGCATTCGGGCGAGCCTTATATGATTCATCCGACCGGTGCCGCGGCGATTCTTGCCGATATGAAGGTCGATGACAAAACCATCATGGCTGCCTTATTGCATGACGTTGTTGAAGATACGACCTCGAAAATAGATGATATTAAAAAGATATTCGGGAAAGAAGTGGCGTTTTTGGTGGATTCCGTGACGAAGCTTTCTGATATTTATTACGGAGACAGACAGACCGAGCGGAATTTGGGATCTTTGAGAAAATTACTTGTTAAGACGTGTTCGGATATGAGGGTGCTTTTGGTTAAGCTTGCCGATCGTTTGCACAATATGGAAACACTTAAACATGTTCCTCCGAAGAAAAAAGAAAGGATTGCCAGGGAAACTATGGATGTTTATGTGCCGCTGGCCAAATTGCTCGGTATATGGAAGGTTATGATCGAGCTTGAGGACTTGAGTTTTAAATATCTTGCGCCTTCGGATTACGAGTATTTTTATAAAAAACGATTGACCGCGAAAGAGAAGAGGGATGTCTTTTTTAAAAAAATCATTTCCGACTTCAAGCATGTGGCGAAATCGAACGGACTTATCGTTGAGATATCTTTGACTATGGATAATCTTTACAGGATGTATAGGTTGAGACAGGAAAAAGGGAGGTTTTTTGATTTTGTGGGTGAAAGTTCATTTATCAATATCGTGGTTCCGGAGGTTTGGGATTGCTACAAGGCGATCGGGATGATTCACTCTCTTTGGTTGCCGAGACAATCGGATTTTCGCGATTATATTTCCATGCCAAAAGTTAATAATTATAAGGGTTTGCATACATATGTTTTCGGTCCGGAAGGCAAGACGATAACTTTTCACGTCAAAACGAGAGAAATGGAGGATTCGGCGAATTACGGTATAGCTGCGGTGTGGTATAAAAACAGGTTGAAGAACGACAATGATAAAACGGGGTATTCTTGGGTTTTGGAAATTAAAAATTTGCAAAAAATGTATGGAACGGATATCGACTTTGTTAGAGAAGTGAAGGGCGATTTGTTCGGAGACAGGATGTTGGTTTTTACGAAACAAGGGCGAGTTATAAATTTACCTGAGGGGGCGAATGTGGCGGATTTCGCTTATTCGATAGATTCCAATATCGGGAACCGCCTGGGCAAAGTTTTTATAAATAAAAGGATTAGAAATCCTCTTAAAACATTGCGTACCGGGGATGTTGTTGAGATTGAAATGACGAAAGACGTCAAAGGTCCGGATATAATTTGGTTGGACCGGGTTAAAACCGGAAAAGCCAAAGGCGAGATAAGAAAATGGTTGGCAAAAAATGGCGATGCGCAGGAACGGGGGACAAGGTTGTTAAGCGAAAACCTGAGGACTTTTCTGGGGAAGAGTTTTGAAAAAGAGTATTTGTATATAAAAGAGGTCGTTTTCAGCAAAACCAAGTTTGATACGGTTGCGGATTTGGTTTCGGCATTGGGGAATGGGGAAGTTTCGGTAAAAAATGTTTTAATCCAACTGTATGGTGAAAGTAGAATTCTTGGCAAAAAGCTTATATCCGGGAAAAACATGGTTTGTCTGAAAATATACAGTTCCGACAGGCCGGGGCTTCTTAACGACATAACCAGGTTGATGGCGAAAAAAGGGTTGAATATTCTTGATACGAACATATCGGTTGATATAAAAACCAGAACCGCCGAGCAGATATTCATCTTGGAAGTGTCGGACTTTGACCAGATTTACCATTTGTATATAGATTTGAAGCAGATTGAAGATATTACCAACGTAAAGGTTGTTAGAAAATGTGTTTGATGTTTGCGCAAGTCATGTTGTGTAAAAAGATTGACACGGACGCGAAGGGGGCTATAATGGTCGCAGAGTGGTCAAATGGTAGAACGAGAAGAAGTTCCGAAAGGTCTTCTTCTCTTCGTATGTTGACAAATTTTTCATCGAGAGTAGGCTGTGAGCGTCAATATTTTTTTGACACAAAAATTTAATCTGAAAATCATGTCTTTACCGCAAACCTTGGTCAGATTCGGACTTGCCGAGAAGGAAGCGTTGGTTTACGTGGCGCTTTTGGAGCTGGGTCCTTCGTCGGTTACCGATGTCGCCAAAAAGTCGCACGTGACTCGCACCAACACGTATCATCTTTTGAGTGCGTTGGAATTGCGCGGGCTTGTCAATTCTCACGAGGAGAAGGGCAGAATGGTTTATTCGGCTGAAAATCCGGATAGAATCGCGCAAATGTTGAAAGAAGAGATTGCCGATAAGCAAAACCAGCTTAAAGAGGCCGAAGAGTCCATTCCTCAACTAAAAAGTCTTTACAACAATCCCGAAGGCAAGCTGAAGGTTCGTTTTTACGAGGGAGTGGAAGGGGTTATAAGCGCTTATGAAGATACTTTGACCGCGAAAACTCCCATATTGGGTTACGCGTCCGTTGAGAATCAACATGCGTTTTTTCCGGGTTATTTCCCCGAATATTATCAGAGAAGGACCGAGAAGGGGATTCCGGTTAAGTGCTTTTTGGCTTATACGAAAGAGTCTTTTCGCATTAAGTCTTTGGATAAAAAACATATCAGGAAGTCTTACATTGTGCCGTCCGCCTATACGATTTCACCCGAGATTAATATTTATGATGACAAAGTTGCGATTATGTCTTTGAAGGAGAAATTCGCGGTTATAGTTCAAGGGAGAGAGGTGGCTGACGCTTTCGCGAAACTTTTCGAGCTTGCTTGCGAAAGAGCGAAGCAATACGATCAAGAAATAGGGCAGGTTTACGATCCGAAACTTGAAGGTAAAAATATCAGGTACGGGAAGAAAGATGTGCCGGAGTATTGGGAGAAGCGTTGAGCAAACCCAGGCTTATCCAGAAAAATACAAGCATGTGGGGGAACAAGAGGCTGTTCACGAAAGTCGCATGTGCAAGCAGCGCGATGAGAGCACCCGTTAAGCCGAGATTGTAACCGTCGGTTTTGTTTTTAAAGCCGATAATCAAAGCTTTCATATAAAACCACAGATAAGCGACAAATCCGAATATGCCGGTTGTCGCGAATATGTTTAATAACGAAGAGTCCGAGCCTGTTGACGAGTGTTCTTCCAAATCCGCGACCATTCCCAATTTCCATGCGGAGTATTTGTAGGCGTTATATCCGCATCCGAACCAAAAATTTTCCTTGATAATCGCCAGTGCGTTTTGCCAAGAGTCCACTCTCAGGCGGGATGTCGCGTCCGGATTAAAATAAGAATTGAAGCCGTCTTGTACGAGTATGCTTTTTGCGCTTTCCCATAGATCCAAAAATCTTTCTTGGGCTTTGCCCAGTGTCACAAAAAGAATCGTGACGGTCAACATTCCGAGTAAAAAGAGTTTGCGAGATTTCAAGGCGGTGATTACGAGAATTCCGATGCCGCAGGCGAGGTAAGCGCTACGCGAGTAGGTGAGATAGAGAGAGAAGAGAAGGAAAAGCGAAGAAATGAAGAGCAAGGGGTGCTTATAAAATTTTTTATCAGATATTTGGATGCCAAATAAGATACAAATTATAAACGCTAAAAATCCGCCGACAAAGTTGGGATCGAACCATGTCGAAAGAAGCCTGTTTATATGCGGGTCCCACCCTTCCTCCATCATGTTGAGGTCGTAAAAACTTGGGTAGTATTTAAGTTGCAGGAGTCCGAAAAATGATACCAGTAGTGCGCCGATAACAATGCTTGCGAAAAGGAATTTGCGGTTTTTCTCGTCTTGTTTGATTTCGTCCACGGTTATCAAATACAGGAAGAAATATTCGATGAATCTGACCAAGTAAAGCACGCCTTCTTGCCAAGAGGCGTTTATCATAAGCGACAGCGCGGCTATCAGAATCCAAACCAGTATCGGTAAAAGTAGCGGGGGAATTTTAAAATTTCTTTGCAGGGCGATTTTTTTAAGTATCCAAACGAAAATCAGGAATGGCAGAAAAAGGTCGTTAATCAAGTAGGGCAAATTGGTCCAGTCGGGGAGCCTGCCGAGTTCGCCGAGCGTTGCCGTCATAATCGCGATAATCAATCCGATTACCGGCTTTCTTTCCATTATTAAAATCAGTATGAATGCCGAAACCAGAGTTGTGATGATTTGTAACATCTTTGCGTACGTAGTAAAGTGCTGGCGCTTTTCAATCATAGTATGAAAAAACTTCTGATTGCAACGAGGAATCAAGGGAAATTCAAAGAGTTGGCTGCCATTTTGTCCGGAGTGCCTTATGAAATCGTGTCCGTTTCCGATCTTAAGCTCGAAGGAGAGCCGATTGAAAACGGTGCGACTTATGAAGAGAATGCGCTGATTAAGGCGAGATTTTTCAGCGGGTCGGGCGAGGTTACGTTGGCGGATGATTCCGGATTGGAGGTTTCGGCGCTTAAGGGAGAATTGGGATTGAAAACTCGCAGATGGGGGGTTGGAGAAGGGTCTTCGGATGAGGAGTGGCTCGGATTTTTTTTGAAAAGAATGAAAGGTGAAAAAAACAGGAAGGCGAAGTTTGTTTGTTCGGCGGTTTTGACAGGAGGCGGGTTTTCGGAGATGACTTTTTTTGCGGAGGTTGACGGAGTGATTACGGAGAGGCCGATGTCGCCTTTATTGCCGGGGTTGCCTTTGAGTTCGTGTTTCATACCGGAAGGGATGAGTATGGTTTATGCGGGATTGACTCGTGAGGAAAAAGGGAAGGTAAGCCACAGGGGGCTGGCGGTGGGGAAAGTAAGAAGATTTTTAATAATGAATAAAAAGATTGAGGAGATGGAGAAGGAGAGTGCGAAGGAGAATAAATATTGGATTTGCGGGAAGGAGACGGGGGGATTTCTGATGAATATGGCGAGAAAAATCGGAGCACGGAATGTTTTGGAATTCGGGACATCGGTCGGATATTCGGCTTTATGGCTTGCGGCGAGCGGGGCGAAAGTTTTTACAGTGGAGTCGCATAAAGAGAGGGGGGATATTGCGGAGAGAAATTTTAAAGAAGTCGCAGTGGAGGATGGTGTTACCTTGGTGCGAGGGCATGCGCCGGAAGTGTTGAAATCAGGTGTTTTTGACGGGGTGACTTTCGATATGGTGTTTTTGGATTCGACAAAATACGAGTACCCGTCTTATTTCGAGGCGGTTAAATCCAGGTTGAATATCGGAGGGGTTATCGTTGCGGACAATGTCGTGTCTCATGGCGGAGGGAATATGATCAAGAAGTTTTTATCGGATGTGAAAAACGATCCCGCTTTTGAGAGCAGGATTGAAAATATCGGGAACGGGCTCCTGGTTGCTATTCGAAAGGTTGGCGGGGTTGGCGCAACCTGAAAACATCATAATTCCGAGTCGGATGATGATTTGGTTATTTTCAGTTCGATTGTACTTTCCGCGGTGTAGCCGTACGTGTCGTAAACTTTCGCGGTGACTTCGATGGTTGTGGTCGAGTAGGTCGATGCCAATCTTATCCTTCCCGTGTATGGAGCTTCCGTGGAGGTATACTGCAAATTATCATTTGTATAAAATTCAACCTTTTTTACGCCGTTTTCCGCCGTGATCTCAACTTCTATTTCCGTTGTGCCGGTTTCGATTGTGCTGAGCGACGATGGAGAGACGATGGTTATCGTTGGTTGCTTGTTAACGGTTTCCGAAGTGTGGATGTCGTCATATTCCGTTGGGGGGAGTTCGATTTCTCCGGCTGAAACTTTTTCCGTGAGCCATCTTTCCACTCCCGAAACCCAGTTTGCGTATTCGCTGAAAGTTTCTTGATATATTCTGTAAACTTTTTCGACTTTCGACTCTTCAGGCGTGAATTCGGTAGCGAGTTTGCCGGATTCGGAGTCTATCTCGATTTTTACGTATGAGTTGTCCAGTTCGGTTGGGATTGCGAATGAAGCGAAAATATCAGTTTTAATCGCTTCGGACGGGGTGTTTTCCGAAGGAAGTTTGCCCGTGGCTATGCTGATTGCCATGTCCTTGATGTCGCCCGGGCGGGGAAACTCTTCCGCGGCTTTTCCTTCGAGCGCTTTTGTCATGAAATATTTCCAGATCGGGGCGGAGGTGGTATAGCCGTCGGCGTTTCCGTACATTACGCTTCCGTCGGCGTTTCCGGTCCAAACTCCCGCGACGAGGCTTGTTGTATAACCAAGTGCCAAGCAGTTATTTGGACGAGAGGTGCCGTCTTCGATTTTTTTGTCGGAAGTACCCGTTTTGGCGGCGTTGATTTGACCGTCTATGGTCAGGTTCGAACCGAGACGATATGTTGTGTCGGATAAAACGTTGGTAATGAGATAGGCAACTTCCGGATCAAGTACCCGAATGGCGTCGGCTCCTTCCCATTGTTCTATAATTTCCCCATTGGCGTTTTCGATTTTCAGAATTGCGGTTGCTTTCAGGTAATTGCCTTGGCTTGCGAAGACTGCATACGTATTGACGAGTTCAAGCAGGGTAACCTCTCCGGCCCCGAGTGCCAACGGCCAGCCGTAATTCCCGTCGTGATTCAATGTTGTGATGCCGAGTGTTTCGGCGAAATCCACAACGGCCTCTTCGCCTCCCGCCAAGAAGAACGCCTTAATTGCCGGTAGATTAAGGGATTGACCGATTGCTTCTCTTACGCTGACCGGACCTTTGAACGTGCCGCTGTAATCTTGCGGGCTGTCGGTTCCGAAGTACGTTTGAACATCGTATAAAACAGTTGCCGGAGAAAGTACGCCATTAAGGAAAGCGAGCGCGTAAACTATTGGCTTGAATGATGACCCGGGTTGTCTCAGGCTTGTTGCCATATTTACACTGCCGGCGATATCTTCGTTTCCGTATTCCGCCGAGCCTACCATCGCCAATATTTGTCCGGTTTCGGGCTGTATGGCTACGAGCGCGGAGTTGCTCGCGCCGTAATTTTCAAGATTGGAGTTTTTATATGTTTCGACGGCTTCTTCGGCATAATCTTGCATTGTCGGATCCAGGGTTGTGTAAACTTTCAGTCCGCCTTGTTCCACAAGCTCCGTGCCGTATTTTTCTTCAAGAGCTTCTTTTACATAAAATACGAAATGAGGCGCAGCGATATTCGCGCGATATTCCGCGAATTCCACCGTTTGGACGTCTTCCAATGTCGCTAGCATTTGAGATTCGGTGATGTACCCTTCTTTAACCATGCGTTCGAGGACGATATCCACGCGACCTTTAATATATACCGAATCGTCTTCCGACAAAGTATACGTTTGACCGATCAGTCCAAGGGAGTATTCATCTTCGTTTAAGTCGTCTTCCGTCGCGATTTCTCTGTCGGCGAGCATCTCCTCGGTGAATTCAACGTTTATGGTTGAGTATGTATGATTGCCATAAGGAGAGTAATAAGTCGGTGCGTTCGGAATTGCGGCGAGTATCGCCGATTCGGCGAGAGTCAGCTCGGAAGCTTTTTTGTCGAAATATACTTCGGCCGCGAGTTCGGCTCCATATGCGTTGTTGCCGTAAGGAATTTCATTCAGATACATTTCCAGGATTTCATCTTTCGAGAAGAATATCTCGAGTTTGATTGCGAGAATAAGCTCTTTGAATTTTCTGATGTAGCTTTTTTCGGGAGATAGATATTTTATTTTTATAAATTGCTGGGTGATGGTGGAGGCTCCGGAAATCGGTTTGCCGAGGATGTTGTTGATTAAAGCTCTCGAGAGCGATTTTATATCAAATCCAGGGTGGCTATAAAAGTCGTCGTCTTCGGTTGCGATCGTTGCTTCCACGAGATAGTCGGAAATGTCCGGCAAATCGGTCATGATTCTGTTTTCTTCGCCGTGAATGGCGTAAAGCTGATTGCCTTCGCGATCATATATAATGGTAGACTCCTCCAAATTCATGTCGGCCAATTCGGCTACGCTCGGGAGGGTGAAGTTCAACATCAAAGCCAAGAGAAACAGCAAGACGAATAACGATAAGATTCCTCCGCCGGCGATGATTAGCACCCACCTGATCATGCGAACTTTTTTGGGCATCGCGTGATGAGGCTTAATCTTTTCCCATGTTGCGGAGACGGGTGTTTTTATAAATCGGACCATGTTGGTTGGTGGTAATGTTTGCCGTGAAATAATACCACAAAGGGAGCAAATGCGGTTCTTGACAGCACTCCTTTTCCATGTTATTATGTTTTGATAAGCATGAAAAACTGACTAATGATGGTCTTTGACAATTTATTTCAAATAACATTTAAAAACATCAAAAAATGAAAAATAAAAAACTGTGCGGTATCGTTATCGTTGCCGCAATGATTGCCAACGTTACGTTTTTCGCTTTAGCATCGGCTACTACAACAACAAGTGACGTTGTCATCTCAGCCGGTGGGTTGACAATCGATTCGGTTCCTGCAAGTGCCAACTTCGCAGGTGCAAGTGTTTCGACCAGCGATCAAGATCTTACGGACGTAACATTCCCAAACGGAGACCCTGTGCAATTCTCCGATCTCAGATCTACGAATGTGGGGTATACGTTATTCGTTACTACCGAAAACTTTCTCGATCTCACGACCATGAATGCGATACCATATGATGGATTCGAAATGGCCGGGAGTACAATCGGAGGACTTGCCGCAATCGGAAGTTCGGATTGCGTTACGGGCGTAACGGTAACTTCTGCCGTAAACCCTTTCACCGGTACGGGGACGATATCTGATCCTAAAGATTTGGTTACAGCAGATACTTCGATAGTACGCGTTGATACGTGTATATTCACGCCGACCATAGATTTAGTGATTCCCGGTTCTCAACCGGCGGGAACTTATACGACAACTCTTACTTTTTCCATAGTGTAGCAACAAAAGCCCTTGTGTTTATATGCGGGGGCTTTTTCTATTTCCCTCTGATTTTTCCGTCTATCTTTTCCAGATTCTCAAAAGTCTTCTTTTGAACTTCCGTCATTTCGGCGTCGGTCAAAGTGCGATCGTTGGCCTGGAGGGTTACGTGGAAAGCCAGAGCTTTTTCGTTTTTTTCGAGGCCTTCTCCTCTATAAATATCGAACAGGTCGAGATTCTTGATCAAGTTTTCGCCGGCTTGCCTGATCGCTTTTTTGGCTTCTTCGGTCGTTATTTTTTCCGGGAGTACGACGGAGATGTCGAATTGCATGGATGGGAATTTCGGGAGAGGCGCGTACTTGTGTTGTCTTAAGCCGAGTGATACCAATTTCGTGAAGTTGAATTCGAATACAGAGGTTGCCGTTTTAATGCCGTAATTTTTCAGTACTTCGGGATGAATTTCATATATGTATCCGATTTTTTGACCTTTTGCGGTTATGGTTGCCGATTTTGCCGGGTGTGCGAGCGGGTGAGGGATTTCTTCTTCTCTTGTTTCAAAATCTTGCGAGCCGAATTTGTTTAAAAATGTTTCGGCGCAACCTTTGGCTTTCAAAAAAGATCTTTCGCCTGTGATTAAGCAGGCTATCCATTTTTCTTCGAGCGGCATGTATTCGCCGATTTCCTTGTACGTTCTTCCGATTTCATAAATTTTCGGAGTGGCGTTGTACTTGAGGGATTCGCGGAGGGCTTTTAACATTTCCGGCATGAGGGAAGTGCGCATGTGGGTTTGATCGGATGAGAGAAAATTTTTGAGGCGCAGATGTTCTTTTTCATTGAGTGCGCATTTGCGAATGTCTTCCGAGCTATAGAATGAATAGTTGTAGATTTCGGAAAGTCCTAAGCCGAGTGATAGAATGTCGCGAGCTTTGTGTTTCAAGAATCTTTCGATGTTTTCTTCGGGGAGTTTTATCGGAAGTTGCGGGAGGATCGAAGGTATATTTGTGTAGCCGAAAATTCTTGCAATTTCTTCGGTAATGTCGTTTTCGTTGTTGATGTCGCGGGTGGCTCTCCATGAGGGGACTTCGATGACAAGTTTTTTGCCCGACTTTTTTACTTTGAATTCGAGGCTTCTTAAGATTTTTATAATATCTTTTTCCGAAATTTCGGCGCCGATTTTGTTTGTGATGCCGGTAGTCGAAGTTTCGATTACGGTTTGTTTCCGGTCGAAATTTTTAATATCTACGATTGGGCTCGAAAGGGAGGACCCTTTGCAGATTTTTAATGTTAAATCTACCGCGCGTTTGATTGCCGTTTCCGCGAGATTCGGGTCGAGGCTTTTTTCAAATCTTTGTACGGCTTCGGTGCGAAGACCAAGCGTGACGGATGTTTTTCTTACCGATACGGGGTCGAAAGTTGCGGCTTCGAAAATAATTTCCGTTGTGTCGTCTTTGATTTCCGAATTTTCTCCACCCATTACGCCGGCGATTGCGATCGCTTTTACATTATCGCAAATGAGAAGATTTGCCGGAGAAAGAGATCTTTCTTCGGAGTCGAGAGTTTTGATTTTTTCGCTCGGTTGCGCGGTGCGTACGACGATGCCACCTTCTATTAGTCGCGAATCAAATGCGTGCATCGGTTGACCGAGTTCGGATGCAATAAAGTTAGTGATGTCTACGATATTGTTGTAAGTCGAATGGCCCGCGGCTGTGAGTTTTTGGATAAGCCATTTTGGTGACTTTTCAATTTTTATGCCCGAGATTTTTACCGCCATGTAGCGCGGACAAAGATATTTGCTTTGTACGTCGACTTTCAGTTTTTCGTGAGAGGCGTTTACGATTTCGACGGTTGTTCTCAGAGGGATTTTTTTGAGTTTTGTTCCTGTTAATGCGGCAAGTTCTCGTGCTACGCCGTAGTGTCCCCAAAGATCCGGCCTGTGAGTTAGAGACTTGTTGTCTATTTCGATGACGGTGTCGTTTAGTCCAAGGGCTTCCGTAAGAGGGGTGCCCGGTGCCGCTTTGATTTTTGTCAGATCGGAAATTTCACCCTCTTTCGATTTTTTTAAGCCGATCTCTTCGCCGGCGCAAATCATGCCGAAGCTTTCTTCGCCGCGGATTTTCGCTTGTTCGAGTTTTACCAAGTCTCCTTCTCCGTGCCATTTTACAAATGCACCCGGCAAGGCTACTGCGACCAGCATATTGTCTTTCAAATTACCGCCTCCGCATACTATCTGTACGAGAGATCCATGCCCGATGTCCGTCATTACTATCCTTAATTTGTCGGCGTTTGGGTGCTTTTTGACTTCCATTATTTTGCCGACGACCATATTCGCGAAACCTTTACCCTGATTTTCCACGCTTTCAACTTCAGCGGTGTGAAGGGTGAGCAAGTCGGCGATTTGTCTCGGAGTTAAATCGTCGGGGAGCTTGATGTAATCTTTGAGCCAAGAGAGAGAGAGTTTCATATGAATTAGATAGTAGATGTTAAAATTGTTCCAGGAAGCGCGGGTCGGAGCTTTTTAATAAACGAATATCGTCGATGCCGTAGCGCATGAGGACGAGTCTTGTTAATCCGAAACCGAACGCCCACCCTTGATATTCCTTAGGGTCGATTCCGCCTGATTTCAAAACATTTTCGTGGACCATGCCAGCTCCCATAAATTCCATCCAGCCGGAGTGCTTGCATACTCGGCAACCTTTGCCTTCGCAAAGTAAGCACGAGAAGTCAACTTCAAGTCCGGGTTCGACGAATGGGAAATAGCCTGGTCTGAATCTGACCACTACTTTTTGCCTAAAAAGTCTTGTTAAAAGTTCTTCGAGTACGCCTTTTAAGTGCGCGAGTGAGATGTTTTTGTCTATTAAAAGTCCTTCGACTTGATCGAACGTTGTGTCGTGAGATGCGTCGGTCGCTTCATATCGAAATACGCGTCCGGGAACGATTATTCTCAGCGGTGCGCCGTATTTTTGCATCGTTCTGACTTGAACCGGGGAGGTATGTGTGCGAAGAACCAGTTTCCCGAATTTCGGATCATGTTCTTTATCTATAAAAAAAGTATCTTGCATGTCGCGAGCCGGATGATGAGCGGGGATATTTAAGCCTTCGAAATTGAAATATTCGGATTCGATTTCCGGACCATCCATGATCGCAAATCCCATTTGGGAAAATATGTTTTCGACTTCCCATTGAACTTTTGAAAGGGGGTGGACGTGGCCGACCTCCGGCTTGATTCCGGGTTCCGTGATGTCGAAAATTTCGGTTTTAAGTTTTTCGCTTAAAGCTTTTTTCTCGAGCTTGTCGCGTTTTTGCGCGAATGCCGACTCGAGTTCAAGTTTTATTTTGTTGGCTTCTTGGCCGAAAGTTTTCTTTTTGTCGTCGGAAAGATCTTTAATGCCGCGAAGCATGTCCGTGAGTTTGCCTTTGCGGCCCAAAACTTCGACTTCAAGATTTTCGAGAGTTTTCAAGTCGGAGATTTTTTCTATCTTCGCAAGTGTTTCAGGAAGAAGCGATTGCAGGGTGGAAGCGGGCATAAATTATGGGTTAATACGAAAGCATAGTACATAGTCCGCAGTCTGTAGTCCATAGGTTTGGAAAAATCCCTCGTTTGGTGAAGGGCTTTGAATGTATTGCGCATGGAGCGTTCCGCTAAGCGGGACTTTCTCGTACCTATCTAACAGCATCTCGCAATGTCTTGCCTGCGCGGAAAGCCGGAAGTTTCATGGCAGGGATTTTGATCTCCTGATTCGGGTTTCTCGGGCTGACGCCTTTTCTGGCGGATCTCTTGGAAATTCTGAATGTGCCGAAACCGGTGATGGTTACATTGTCACCTTTTCTGAGCGATTTCGTTATTGTTTCGAGAATTGCGTCGAGTGCTTGTGTTGCAGACTTCTTGGTAATGTTAGCGGACTCTGCGGCCGCATTTACCAAATCTTGTTTTGTCATGTTTGGTTTGTGTTAGGAGGTAAATAGAACAAAACCAATTATATGTGGCTTTGTGGCTAGGGCAAGGGATTTACGGCGATTTTCTGCTGTTTGAGTCGGGAAATGTTGTGTGGTAATCAAAGGGGTGAGTGCGAAGATGGTGAGATGGCGATTTCGCCGGGATTTTTTATCTTTGTCCGCGCGAAAAAGTGAGGAACGCCCCACCTGCTGTTTTTGTCTATTCGGAGTGGCTATTTTCAGAGGTTCCCAAGTATATGTGTTGTGAACGAATTACCTGACCAAAAATACCAACTCTATGCTGCTCGCGCGGGACCGTGAAAATTTAATTCGGTTTGACAACAAGTGTTGGCTAATTTACTTTCTAGCTCGCGTCTTTTCAAATTTAAAACTTCCAAATGGCTATAGCGAAAAATCTCGTGATAGTTGAGTCTCCGGCTAAGGCTAAAATGATCTCGAAATTTCTCGGTCATGATTATGTTGTTGAGGCCTCGATGGGTCACGTAAGAGATCTTCCGAAGTCGATAATGGGGGTTGATACCGAGAAAAATTTTACACCTAAATATATAGTGTCGACCGATAAGAAGAAGGTGATATTGAGTCTTAAGTCGAAAATCGGAGCATCGACGATAATATGGATGGCGACTGATGAGGACCGCGAAGGAGAAGCTATTTCTTGGCATTTGAAAGAGGCCCTTGGGTTAAAAAAAGAACCAAAAAGAATAGTTTTTCATGAAATTACGAAACCTGCGATTATCGAGGCTGTCGAAAACCCGCGCGAAATAGACATGAAGCTTGTTGATGCACAACAGGCAAGAAGAATTCTTGATAGATTGGTCGGTTATGAACTTTCTCCTCTTCTTTGGAGGAAAATCCGATATGGGTTGTCCGCCGGTCGCGTGCAGAGCGTTGCGGTTAGGTTGATTGTGGAAAGGGAAAGAGAGATTCAAGCTTTTAAGCCTGAAGAATATTGGAAAATTTGTGCACTTTGCGAGCATAAAAACGGCGAGTTCGAATCTTTTTTGATTGAAGAAAAAGTGGGGGATGAGAAAACCGCGAAAAAAATAGTTGCCGATCTCGAGAAGGAAGATTTTACGGTCCAAAAAATAGAAAAAAAGGAGCACCACAGAACTCCGCCACCACCATTTACGACATCTACGTTACAACAGGAGGCTGCGAGAAAATTGCATATGTCGGTCAAGAGAACGATGTTTGTCGCTCAAGAGTTGTATGAAGGCGGGCACGGCGAACACGGCTTGATAACTTATATGAGAACGGATAGCGTGAAGATTTCCGAGCTTGCATTGAAACAGGCGCAAGAAGTTATAGAAGCGGATTATGGTAAAAAATATGTTCTTTCCGAGGCGAGGAGATATAAGAATAAGAAAGGCGCGCAGGAGGCTCACGAGGCTGTCAGACCTGTTAATTTGAGTATTAGGCCGGACGACCTGAAAGATAAAATAGGACGAGACCACTTTAGACTTTACAAGCTTATTTGGGAGAGAACGATTGCGTCGCAGATGCCGACTTGCATTTCCGACAGAACGGCGATCGATGTTTCCGCCGGGAAATATTTGCTCCGTGCGAACGGTCAAGTTATGAGATTCGATGGCTTTATGAAAGTTTATATAGAAGGTTTGGATGAGGGTGACGAGCAAGATTCGGAAAAGATTTTGCCCGATGTTGCCGAAGGAGATGGTCTTGATGTTGAGAAAATCGAGCCGACGCAACATTTCACGAAACCGCCGGCGAGATATACGGAGGCGTCGCTTGTGAAAAAACTCGAATCCTTGGGGATCGGCAGACCGAGCACTTACGCTCCGACGATCGGTACAATCGTGCAAAGAGGATATATTGTGAAAAATCCCGAAAAACAACTTGTGCCGGAAGATATCGGGAATGTTGTCGTTGATCTTTTGGTCGAACACTTTCCGAATATCGTTGATTATCAATTCACTGCCGAGATGGAGGACGACTTGGATAAAATCGCCGAAGGTGAAAAAGAATGGGTCCCGATTTTGAAAGCTTTTTATGGGCCTTTCCATGCGCTTATAGAAGCCAAAAATAAATCCATTAAAAAGGAAGATATCGCTCAGGAAACCGACGAGATTTGCGAGAAATGCGGAGCGAAAATGGTTATAAAATTCGGACGATTCGGGAAGTTTTTATCATGCTCTAAATATCCGACATGTAAAAACGCGAAACCTCTCGGAAAGAATGCCGCCGAACAAAAAGAGATCGAAACCGCCGAGAAAAAATTTCACGATAAAAAATGCACCAAATGCGGAGCGCAAATGGAAGTGAAGGTTGGAAGATACGGTCCGTTCTTGGCTTGTAGCGCCTATCCGAAATGTAAAAACATTCAGAAAATAGTGAATATGATTGGGGTCAAGTGTCCCGAGTGCGGAGGGCAAGTTGTCGAGAAACGCACAAAAAGGGGAAAGACTTTTTACGGATGTAATAAGTACCCGAAATGCAAATTTGCTTCGTGGGATAAACTTTCGAAAGAGCCTTGTCCGAAGTGCGGCTGGGTGATGGCGGAGAAGAAAAGCGGGAATGTTTGTCTGAAGTGCGGGATGTAGACAGCAGGGTGCTTTTTTGGTATAATAATACGATATTATACATAAAAGCTTTTACCAAAATGAAAACAAAATTATTCGGGTTTGTACCTTTTGTGCTTGTTTTGCCGATAATGTTTGTCGGACAGAATGTCGCATTTTCCGCCGATACGGATTGTTATTATTTTACGGGTGACAGCGCGGCCCATGCCTCTTTTAATACCGGTTATGTTGATGCGGATTATTACGGGACGGCGTGTGTTAATTCCGCCGGAGAATTGGATGGAGAAGTCAGAAGTTCGAATTTGGGATTGATTTATTTGGATAAAAGCGATCGTATTCATTCTTCCGCAAGTATGGATTTGGCCGATGCCGATTTAGACGGGCTGGCGGAATGGAGCGGGTATGCTTATGCCCCTTTGAACCCGTATTTGCCGACTTCGTCTTACGGGGTGTGGTTTGATTTGAGCGGTGTTTATACCGATTTAAGCGACGGCGTGATTTACGGGGAGGCGACGAATGCGCATATTGGAAATTTGAGTTTTGAAGATCTTGAGCAAGAGATGCCCATGTTGCAGGTTGGGATAAGTTTTTCGATTGAAACTTATGGAGACATCAGGGCGGACGGTTTGCCGGTTGCGGATGGGGTGAACAGCGGGTACAGGATAACCGCAGAGATTGATTTGTCGGAGGTGCCTTATGCGATTACGGAAGATTTTCTGGACGAAACTTTCATGTTTGAAGGACTACTGTATGCCGATCTAGGGGTTAGCGATTTGAGATTGGATCAAGTTACGGGCGGCGGGTCGCAAAACGATGCGGTGATGAGAGATATTTATTTCGGATCTTATGATATTGCCGGTGATATCGTGAATTATTATTTCGATATAGGGTCTTATGCTCCGACAAGCGATGCTTGGTGCGGGGATTTGGATGGTGACCTGGAGAGTTGCGGGACGAGCGAGGATGATTATTTATATATTACTGATGAAATTGAAATTCAGGCGGAACTTGAGAGAGAGTTCGAGTGGGTTAGCACGGGCGCGTATGGTGTTTCCACTGACGTGGCGGATTCGAAGTGGGTGGGGGATTTGTATGAAGGGAATGCGGATGTCGATTTTTCCGAGATGTTGTCTTTCGCGCCTTTGTATGAAATAGATGATTTCGGGATTGAAGGAGTTCTCAGTTATAGCGATATGCCGACTTTGACGGAGGGGGCGAGTTATAATTTTACGGCCGGGAATGTTGTGAAAAATGGAGCGACGGTTGCCGGAAGCTTGGTGATCCCGGTGGATTATTATGTGGATGATCCGAATTATACATTTGGGCAGACCGGTTGCGGACTGTCGAGTGTTACTGTTCCGGGAGGGGTATATTTGGCGGCGGGAGGATCGTTGGCGGCGGTTGCCGAATTGACCGGAATTGAGCTTTGCGATTTGAGCGGGGCGTCGGAACTTCCCGAAGATCCGGCCGCGGTCGCCATGGCGAGCGTGTATTTGATGGTCGGAATTGATACGAAAACAGTATATTATCCATCTGAAATTGTTGAAATTGCAGATCGAAGCGCGGGCGTGCAAGAGCCGCGGGTTTGGGTCGAAGGTACGGTTAGCGGACTTTATAACAATGACGACGATGTTACCACCGTGGGTAATTTGGATAGGGTCGAGATAAGAAATGCCATATTTAAAGAGGTTTCAAAAGTTACAAACGGCGTGTATGAAAGCGCCGGAGACGGCAGTGTGGATTTGAGTTCTTGGTATGTTTCGCAAGGAACAAGTCTTTCATCGGACGATGTTGCGTATTTCTTTGGCGATGGTGACGATTTAATTACGATAAAAGGAACGACTTTGGATGAAAATTTTCATAAGACGATTGTTATAGTCGGTGCGGATGCGTATGTCATTTCGGATATAGCCAGAGAGGAAGATGGCGGTGAGCTGGGGATAATCGTACTTCAAGACGAAGATGGTAACGGCGGGGATTTGTATGCGGATCGTGCCGTGGGCGATTTGCATGCGAATATTTTCTTGGATGGAAGCTTATATCGCGGAGAGGAAAGCGGTGCCATTATTCAAGATGAAGCTTTTGACGGTGAAAGTTTGCCAAATCAGTTTTATATTTGGGGATCGTTGGTTTCCGAAAATACTGTCGGCGGATACGAAGAGGGGTGTGTCCTGGGCGACGGCGAAGAAGGGGATTGCGTGGAGTCGATGCAACAAGATCTCGAATATACAAGTTATTTCGAAGTTTGTTACCCGGTCGTTGAAGGTGGCGAGGAGTACGAAGAGTGTCCCGGGTACGAGCGGTCGGAATACACAGGCGACTATTGGATACATCCGGTGATTATCGAATACAGGCCGCCGGAGGCGTTACCGGTGTTCAATTAGATTTTTTGATATCGCTGTTCACTAAGTCCTCGCTTCCTATTTCTGGTATTGAAATAGGATCACTGCGGAATCGTTCACAGCGATATCAAAAAATCTTGCTATCTAAAAATTCCAATTCGTGCCGAAAGTTGTGATCAGCAGAGCGATGATTATTACCGTTGATGTGCCGATGAAGCCGTATGTTAAATAGAGTGCGCGTTTGGAAAGGTGCTTGAATTTTATTGCATGACTGATTGCGACCGTTGCATAGGCCGAAAAAGCTATTATTGAGATTCCGACGACGATGTAGGCGATAATGGGATAGATGGTAGACGGTAGATAGTAGGTAGTAGACTTAGGAATTGTACCACGAGGTGTCGATGTCGGGATAGCTTGAGAGATGAGAGTGCATTATTTTTTGGATCTCTTCCAGGCGTGTTTCGTTTGGGGCTTCGAATCTGATTGTCATGCAAGGCGTTGTGTTTGAGCATCTGATCGCCCCCCAAGAATCTTTGTCGAAATTTACGAAGACGCCGTCGGTTGTCAGGCAGTCGTAGAGCGGGACGAAGTGGTCGCGGATTTTTTCAATGTGTTTGAATTTGGTTTCGTCGGGGCAGGAGGCTTTTATTTCGGGGGTGTTGGCGACTTTCGGGAGATCGCCGAAGAAGTTGGAGAAGGGGTGATCCGCTTCGGATAAAATTCTTAAAATCACGCATCCCGCGAACATTGCGTCATCGAAGTTGTACCAGTTGTAATATGTTTTGCCGAAGAACATGTGGCCGCTTGTTTCGCCTGCGAGAGGGGCGCCGATGTCTTTCATGGTTTTTTCTATGAAGGAGTGGCCGGTGCGCGATCTGACCGGATTTCCGCCGTGCTTTGCGATATCGTTTTCGAGGATTTTCGAGCTTTTTATGTCGAAGACGATGTTTGCGCCCGGAGTGTATTTCAGAAGGTCTCTTGCGATCGGGATCAGGATGACGTCAGAGTTGTAGTGTTTGCCCTTTTCGTCGATGATTCCGATACGATCGCCGTCGCCATCGAATCCAATTCCCAAGTCAGCCTTTTCTTCGACAACTCTTTTTGAAAGTTCGGCGAGGTTTTTCGCGTCTTCTGGGTTGGCCTCGTGGTTCGGGAAGTTGCCATCCGGGTCGCAGTACATTTTTACAACTTCACAGCCAAGTTCTTCGAATAATTCCGGTGCGAAAAGTCCGGCCACGCCGTTGCCCGCGTCAATTACGACTTTAAGTTTTTTCCTAAGTTCGATTTTGGACTTGATGTCCGCGAGGTAGTCGTCGAAAATGTCATCTTTCGATTCGACTTCGCCAAGGCCTTCTGCGAATTCGCCGGATTTTATTATTGATAAAATTTCCTGGATTTCGTCGCCGCAGATCGAGTGGCCTTCTTTGCCGAGAAGTTTTACGCCGTTGTACTCTTTCGGGTTGTGGCTGGCGGTTAAGTTAGCGCCACCGTCGAATTTGTATTTGTGCACCGCGTAGTAGACGAGAGGGGAGGTGCTTTCGCCGATGTCCACGATGTCACATCCCGTTTCAGTTAATCCTTTTATGAAAAATTTTTGGAGCTCGGGGCTTGAAAGGCGAGTGTCTTTGCCGACTACAACTCGCGGATTTTTTTTGTCATAAAATTTAATCAAATACGTACCGAAACCTTTGCCGATAAGTTCGATGGTTTCACGATTCAGATCGGTTGGGTAAATGCCTCTGATATCGTAGGCGCGGAAAATTAACGGGTTAAGCATGTTATTTTTTAGGTAAACGAGTATCTTTCAAGCGATTAAAAGCTTTTTTCTCTTTTAAATATTTCGTGATTGCGGGCGGGACCATTGTTTGCCAGGATTTGTCTTGGGCGAGAATTTTTTTGCGGATTTCTGTCGCGGAAATTTTCAAGTTCATTTTGAGTTTGACGATTTGTATGTCGGGTGCGTGTTTTTCAAAAAGTTCTTTTACGATGTGAGAGCCGGTGAAAAGTTTTTGAAAAGTCGGGCAAAGAAGTTTTACGTGAGAAGTCCAAAGTGAGAAATTCTGAATGTTTCTTATCGGAATGATGATGTATTTTTCTCGCTCGATGCTTTCAGCGGAGAGAGTTTTTTCAATCATTTCAAATCTTTCGCCCGCGGTGAAAGGATTATCTTCGGTGTAGTTTTCTTCGGCGCTGCCGATGCCGATTATTACGCGGTCGCTTTTCGCGAGAGCTTGCTTGAGTCCGTCCAAATGTCCAAGATGGAACGGCTGAAATCTTCCTATAAATAAAGATGTTGTCATTTTAAAAAAGTTGTTGCTGATCTTCCATCGGGATTTCGATTTCGTTGAATTTTTCAACTTCGGCCGGGATGATTGGCGGGAGTTTGGATTTATGTTTATTGAGCGCGATTCTTTGAAGAATCTTTTTTACCAAAGAAGGGTCGAATCCGCGTTCGGCGATCGCTTCTTCGTTCCTGCCTTCTTCGTTCAGCTTCAATATTTTATCCAAAGTTTCATACGGAGCGCCGAGATCTCCTTCATCCGTTTGATCGGGGGCGAGTTCGGCGGTTGGAACTTTTTCAATGAGTTCGCTCGGCAATCCCATAAATCTCGCAAGTTCTTTAACGTCGGTTTTGTAAAGATTCCCGATTACTTCGATATCCGCGGCGAGGTCGCCGTATTTGGTTCCGTATCCGAGCAAAAGTTCGCTCTTGTTCGATGTGCCGAGAACGAGCGCGTTTTGCGTGTTTGCGTAAGCGTAAAGAAGAACCATGCGGAGGCGCGATCTCAAATTCATTTGGCTTACCGGAGTACTTCCCCAGGGTGTGAAATGGAAGCTTACCAAGAATGAGTTGATCGGTTGATAGTAAGTTTTTACCTTAAAATGTTCGGCAAGGATTTTCGCGTGTTCGATATTTTCAGCGCTTGAAATGCCGATTTCCGGCATGATTAATGCGGCGACGTGTTCGGCTCCGAGAGCATCTACGGCAATCTTCAATGTTACGGCTGAGTCGAGGCCGCCCGATAATCCGATGGCGACTTTGTCGAATCCGCGACTTTTAACCTCTTTTTTAAGGTTTTTAACGAGCTCTTTATATGTTGTCTTCATCTTGTGCTATCTGTTAAATTTTTTGAGTGCGTGTTTTATCTCGAGATCGTCGGCTTTCTTTTTCAGAGTCACTCTTTTGTCGTAAAGTTTTTTACCTCTGCAAATGCCGATTGTCATTTTAGCGAAATTGTTTTTGAAATGGATGTCGAGGGGGATGATTGTAACGCCTTTTTGGTTCTCCTGCGAGGTTAAATATTCGATTTCTTTCTTTGAAAGCAAAAGTTGGCGCGGCCGCTTGGGATCATAATCCGTTATTGAGGCGTATTTATATCTCGAGATTGAAAGATTTTGAGTAAAAATTCCGCTGTTTTTAATCGTAATATAACTGCCCTTCAAGGTGGCTCCGCCATTTCTGATGGATTTGGCTTCGTGCCCTGCAAGAATCAGTCCGGCTTCGAGTTTGTTTAACACTTCGTAATCGTGTAACGCCTTTTTGTTGAGTATCGGTTCCATGGTCTCTATTTTAGCCTCCAGGTAAATGTTTGAGCAAGCCGTCAAGACGGATTTTGGAGAATTTACTTTACAGAGTCGTTATCGCTTATTAAAATCCTGCGCGAATTATCCTTTAACTTATTAGCCGTGAAAAAACTATTGGCTATGCTTTCTGTCTTGGGGCTTTTGACAGCTTTCGGCTGTCTTGAGACCGAAGAAGAGGTTGTCACTCCGGAAACGGAAGATGACGGTGTTGCAGTCGAAGTTGAGATAGATGGTGGCGAAGAGGCGGCGGTTGTGGTCGTGGAACCTGTAACTGAAGAAGTTGCCGAGTAGTTCGACTTGATTCGTATCAAAATCCTGCTTGGTAATTCGGGCGGGATTTTTGATATGTATGGTGCCGTGGAATTTCCTAAGCGCTGCTAGGCTAAGTGCCGCCTAGAGTATCAGTTTTTCCGGGGCGAAGATGAAGAAGTAGCCTAAGACCAACATGATCGTGCCGCCGATGATTAGGCAATAACGGGTATATTTCGTGGTGAGACCGAGGAATTGGAAGCTAAACAATGCGATTCCGAAGACCAAAAAGTCGTCCATCATGTAAAAAAGCGTATATGTCATGATGTATATTTGTCTCAAAACGAATCCGAGGTTGTTGAGGTCGAGTACTTTTGTGAAAGCTTGCGGGATGCCGATTGAACAAGCGAATTCAATGATATTGACCGAGAAAGCCAGCGCCAAAGTCCCGAAAAACACACCAATCGTAAGTGGAAGAGTGACGAGATTTTTTATCTTGGTGCTGATTTTCTGTTTCTGCTCGTAAGATGTGATTTTGCATTCGCCATCTTTATTCGTGAAAAATTCATAAATGAAATAAATACCTGCGCCCACGGATACAGCTCCTATTATGGGGGTGACGACGTTGTCCAGTTGCACGAAGTCCCAAGTTTTATACCAGACGTTTAAAATCAAATAGTACATCAGTGTTTCCGCGATGATAAAAATGCCCGCCATTTGGAACATTTTCTTTCTGTTGCCGGCTTGGAGCAGAATTGTTAAAAACATTATCAAAACCCACATTGCGCACGGGTTGAATCCGTCAACAAAGCCAAGAATTACGGATAGGATGGGGAGGGAGTATTCCGTGAGGTCTATTTCGCCTATAAAAGGTGCTTCGATGATCATCTCGCTCGAGCTTGAAACTTCTTGAGTGTTGTAATCTTCGAAAAAGCTGTTGTCCGTCATCGTGAGGGCGAGGTCTATCAGTTGTTGACCGGTTGAATCCGCGCCTCCGAAGCCTTGTATGATTTGGTTTCCGATCAGGATTGTCGGAGTTGATCGAGTTAATCCGTTATTGTTGCAAAATTCTTTGAAAAGATCGTAATTGGCGGAATCGTCGAGGTCGTAATATTTAGGGGTGATGTTTGTGACCGCTTCTTTGAAATCCGTTTCGAGAAACTCTTCCAAATCTTGGCAGTGACCGCATGTTTCACGGGTGAAGACGGAAAATTCGTAATGACCCGGGTCGCCGGGTTGGCAGGTTTCTTCGGCGAAAGCTGTCGAAATAGATGGTAGGCCGCAGACCGTAGATAGCAGAAGGTATATGAGAAGCTTTTTCATGGAAGTGTTTTTAATGTTTGATTTTTCAGTTTGGAGTAGACGTGTGCGCTCAAGTTGAGTTCCGGAACTTTGCGAATTTGCCTGAGTAAATCTTTTAAGTCTTGCGCGTATGGGACCAAGTCGTATTTTAGCATATCGATGCCGGCATTTAATATTGCAATGTTGTTTTAACGGGTTGGCCTTTTTCTTTCCGGGGAGAAAGTTTTGACAAAAGTTGATTTTTCGTTAGAATCTACACGCTTAATTTTATCAAAATTCAAATATGGCCAGAGGAAAAAGCACATTTTGCACTTGGTATTGCTCCGAATGTAACAAGGCGGGATATATTTCCACTTATAACAAAAAGAGCAATGAAAAGATAAAAAAGACCAAGAAAAAATATTGTGCGAAGTGCAGGAAGAGCATGGATCATAAGAGGAAAGATACGAAGAGTTAAATCCAATTAAATATGAAAAAGATTTATCTTGCGGGGCTGTTTGCGCTGGTGTTGTTTGCCGGATGCGCTGGGGATGCCGGCTTGGATTTGCCGGAAGGCGCTACCGAAGACGGTACGTATCGATTGGTAACTCTTGCGGGGGCGGTTGAGATTGTACATAATCCGGATGATCTCGCTACGGTGCTTGATTCGGGTGAAGGCATGAAGGTTTGTACGGGGAGCGGGCAGTATTCGGTCCAGCTTCTTTTCAGTCTTGATGGCGGGGAGCCTATCGATCAAAAAAGTACGATAGCTCTTACCGGTTATAATTGTTTGAATTACGGTACCGCAACTGCGTGTGATTACGAACTGGCGGCGGAAGATTACGAGCCGAGATCGTTTGAGGTGGCGGCTTATTTGGGGCCGGATGAAGGAGAAAATTATAATCAAACTTTCGGGGATTTCGAAGGGTTTTCAGATCAGTTGGCTTTTGCCATACCGCAAGTTGTCATGATGGATCCGGTGAGCGTTACGTGGGCTTGCAGTGGTCCTGCGGCGACTATGCCGGATTACGGGATTTATATGCATTTATTGACTCCTTTTTATGCTGACGAGAATGGCGATATGATTCAAATGTATGTCGGTTTGGATGAGCCGCAGGAGGGTAGCTTCGATCCGGAACAAGTTGTTGATCCGATAGGCGATTTTACCGCTTATTCCGACTATGTGGTTACGGAGGTTTTGGTGTTTGAGGATAGCTTGTGATGCTTTTTAAACAAATAAAAATATGAAAAAAATACTTTTTGCGGTGATGTTGGCGGGTGTTATTTTCTTGGTCGGTTGTACCGGGCCGAGTTTCGAGACATTAAATTCCAGCGATGGCGGGGTTTTGATCGAGAAACTGTTGCCGAAAGACGTGTGGTTTGTGTTGTCGGTGACGACGAAGAATGCGGGGCAGAGGGCGGAGTTCGAGAATTTTATAAATAATTTCTCCAGTACGGACGATTTTTTTGCAAAAGTGCAAGAAGGGTTTGCGGGAATCGGGGTAAATTACGACGAAGATATTAAGCCAATAATCGGAGAGGATGGGTTTAGGATGGTGATGGCGTATGCGGGAACGGATAATTTCGTTGCCATGACGGTTGCGGATGAGGTGAAGGCGCGGGAGTGGTTGGACTCGACGGTTGAAAGAGGGGAGGCGTCAGAGTTGGCCCTATCCGATTTCGATGTTTATGTGAGCCAAAATGACAATGGTGAAAGTTATACGGCGTTGTTGGATGATGTTTTGGTGGTTGCGAGCAGTTCGACCGTCCTTATGAATGCGGAAGGGCAACTTGCGGTCGAAGATAGCGAAAGTTTGTTTGACAATGAAGAGTATATGAATGGCGTTTCGCAGATAGAGTCGCCTTATTTGGGGTATGTTTATGTAGATGTTGCGGGGTATGGTGAAATCGGTGGCGACTCTTTGGGAATATTTTCTTTGGGAAATATTTTACTTAAAAGTGAAGTTATCGGATTTTCTTTTGAGGACGGAGCGCTTTTGTTGAGCGGGTATGGTGTTGGGGACAAGGAGGCGATTGCGGAGTATGGGATTTCGATTTCGGATATCTCGGGAGAAGAAGTTTATTTGACGAAATATGTGCCGGCGGAAGGGATAGCTTTTTACGAGGAGGCTGGCGGATTTGCGAAAATAGTGGAACTTTTCGCTCTTAAAAGCGGGGATGCGGAAGGGTTTTATGCGACATTGGATTCTTATGCGACAAAGTATTTGGGGATGGATGTCAGGGAGGATGTTTTGAGTTTTTTGGATAAAGGGTATGCGATCGCGGTGCATAAGGGGGCGGACTCTCTGCCGTATTTTTCGATAATTGCGGATGCGTCTTCGAATCATGACGGGGCGGATGATTTTGTTGATCGAATAGACGCGCAAATCTCGTCGTTGGTGGCGCTTTTCGAGTATGATGAGAGCGGGGCGTTTTCATCTTTGATCAAAACGGAGGCGGAAGTGATGGGTGGTGATTTCAATGTTGTTTCGATGGATATGGCGGCTTTGGGACAAGTGATGCCGACTTATTCGTTGACCGGAATGATAAGTTTGTTTTACGGGGTTACGGAGGACGACGTTTTGATAATTTCGACTTATCCGGACTGGGAGGTTTTCTCGGAAGAAAGTTCGCTTTTGGAAGACGAGACTTTCAGCGATGCGATAAAGGCCATCAAAGGATACGATAATACGATTTTTTATCTCGATCTAGCGGTGGTGGCGGATTATTTGGGGCTGGTTCAGACTGCGGAAAGCGTGTTGTCGGGGAGCGGAACCGTGTCGGCCGAGGCGGGTAAAATCGTCGAATATTTGGACTCTTTGAACAGCGCGATTTTCGGAGTGAAGGCGGGGGAGGAAGAGGTGGGGATGAGAGGGATAGTGAGATAAAGAACCTCTGAAAAACATACTTCCTAAGAATGAGAATTTCGTAACGGAATCACATTTTTCAGAGGTTCCTTAATTTTAATTTCTTCGTAGAGCGAAGGCGGATCTTGCTTTTTCCAATCTGTCGAGGTCCGTCCTGGGACGGAATGGCGGGTAACGAGATCGATTCGCAATCGCTGAACGCGTTACGCTATTGAAGAAAAGCCGTTTTTGTGGTATCATATAATGATATTTTCAAAAACGCATGCTTAAAACCGAAGACAAAAACAAAAATTTACAGGTTAAAATCAAGCGAGCGATTGCGCAGGCGCTTATGTCCGGCGTGGTCAGCTTGGAACAGATGTATCCGATTTTTTTTATGCTGAGTATTTGTTCGAATTACAACGATCAGGTAATCGCGCTGAAAGTTTTATCGGACTCTTTGCCGGATTTGGCGAAGGTGCTTTTCTCCGAACAAATGATTTTAGCAACAAATTAATTTTTACATATATTTAAAAAAAATATTAAAAACAAAAAAATATGGCTAACACACCAAAAACCGTAGAAGCTCGAGAGTCGCAATTTGATTTTGAAAGGCTGGAATCTTTGATTGCGAGATTTCAAGCTGAAGACAAGGCTAAAATATCTTCCGACGAGGGGATCTTTTTGAGAAAAGCGATTGGTGGCGCCGAGAATTTGGCAAAACGATTTTCAGAAGATCCTTCGTGTAAAAGGTTTATGGAAGAGGTGACCAATTATCCGAAAGCGGATATCAGAGTGACGCCTTTGGGCGAAGTTATGAATGATGCGAATAAGAAAAAAGATGTGATTCGCGTTCCGGAGAAGTTGTTTAATGTTCGTGATGTGGTTGTGGTTTTGGCTACAAAAACCGAAATGATTTCGGATATTAGGAGAAGGTTCCGAAATATAGGTAATTTCGATAGAGCGAGAATACTTGAGGATTTAAAGATTCTTGAGAGGATTTTGAAGGCGGGAGAGTCGTATTTTGACAAAACGGAAATGCCCGTGCCGCCGCAGATCGAAGAAGGCACCGGGACATCCGTGCCGTCGGTTGAAGAAGGTACCGGGACATCCGTGCCGTCGGTTGAAGAAGGTACCGGGACATCCGTGCCGTCGGTTGAAGAAGGTACCGGGACATCCGTGCCGTCGCAGACCGTACGTACGCCCGGGGATATTATCGAACCAAGGTTGACAAGGTTGCCGAAAAAAACAGTAGTTCCTCCGAAGTATCCTACGTTGGAAGGACGTACGCCGGGGGATGTTGTTGAGCCGAGATTGCCGCGCAAGAAGGGAGACGTGCCAGTCGAGGAGGGTATCGGCAAGTCAGTTCCTCCGCCAAAAGTCAACCAACGCGCCGTTGATAATCTCGAAAGAATGTTTGTGGATAGCGTGCAGGGGAAAGAAGCGGAGACGAAAAAATTCGCAGAACTTTTGATGAAGGAAGGGGCGCCCGATTACAAAGAGCTTTTCGATATACTGGGAGCGAATGTTGGCAACAGAAAGCCGCTTACGCAGCTGGCTTACATGTGTACTTTGGCGAGGAGAAAATATAACGAGATTGCGGGGCATTTGAGCGAAGAGGATAAGAAAAAATTCAAAGAGTTTTTGAATAAAATGGCGGACGAATTGCATCTTGAATCTCTCAATGCGGGAGTTTCTTTGAGTGAAAGATGGAATCACGTCAGAGAACATAATGGAAAATTTTATTGGGATGACGACAGGATGGGATTGCCGTCGGACAAAGAGCCCGTGGTGGTTTTTGACGCGGAGGATCCGGATGAATCTTTGTCGTTGAGCGATGAAGAGAAGGCTGAATACGGAGTTCATTTGAGCGTTTTGAAAGCGACGAAAGAAAAGAAAGAAAAACACTTTGCGCTTGAAAAAGAGGCTGATGAGTTGAGAGTTCAGCTTGTCGAGAAAATTGCAGGTTATACGCCGGAAAAAATTGCGGCCGAAGGTGGCAGATATAAAGTGGCTGAGAAAATACTCGGTGAAATTATGGGTATTAAGCCAGGCGAAGAGGACCAAGATGGTTGTGTCAAATGGGACAGGAAATTAAAAATTCTTGCTGGCGCGGTTCGTGTGAAGCCGGCGAGGATTGACGATATTACGAGGAAGATCGCAAACATGATTTTGAATACCATTGAGCCGGGGAAAGGTAATTATCAAACCGTTAATGATCCCGAGAGCAATATGACGTTGGATCAGTTTGAAAAAGATAATCCGGGTGTACTTGAAGGTATAAACGGGATTTTGGATACGCTCTTGGGCGATCAAAAAGGCGACGGAGATGCCAGAAGGAAGATGATAGATGATTTGATAAAAGCTATAGAAGAAAGAGGTGGGAAGCTTTACATGAGAGCGATTACGCTTGTGCCGAACAGTTGGCACGAGTCGAATTTTGTGCAGGTTCTCGCGGCGTTGAAGTTTTATAAAACTCTTGATGCGCAACCGGTTGTGTTTTCATTGATTGATACGCAGGCGGGTTGGAGGAAAATCCCAAATACCGAAGTAAGGGGCAAGGAAGCGCAGAAGTTTTTGGATGTAGATCATGGCAATTATGACGATGCGATGGCTGTTATAAGAGCCAATATTGATACTTTACCTGCCGGTTTGAGGGACTTATATATTAAGGAGGGGGAGAAGGACAACGGTTTCACGACGGAAGTCAGAAGGTTGCTTACGGTTCTTTGTCAGAATTTCAGAAATTTCGGTGATAAATCTTATGAAGAGGTTGCGAAAATATATCAAAACAAAGAGTATGCGCAACAGTTCGGCTTGGAGATAAAAGATTTGCAAGCTTTGTATGCGATTTATCAATTGCTGAAAAATGCCGGATTCCATGATTACGGACCGCTGTTTAAATACTTATCTTTCATTGAGCAGACGCCGGAGAGTCCGAAAGTTCCTCGTGTCAGATTTATGGAACGAGATAGACAAGGCGAGATGACTGTTGTTGCGGTTGATGTTGAAGAGAAGTTGAAGAAAGTTGCGAGAAGGTTGGCCGAAGAAAGATATGAAAGAGAGATGGCGGAGATTAATCCGGGGTCTGTTTGGAAAATCATTCCAAAATTCTGGAAGGTTGGGAAGTTCGTAAGGTCTTACGGAAGGTCTTTGGCAAGGCAAGGGTATATAGATAAATATGAACAAGAGTTTGTTGATAAATTGAAAGCCGATCCTAACTTTTTCAAAGAGGTTATGAGCGGGGATGCGGGTAAGGCGGTCGAACATGAGGCGGAAGTTACGGCGATTGTGAACAGGTTTGAATTGGGATTGAGCGAGAGCGAGGTTGTGGATACGTTCAAGGATGGCGCTTTGATGGATGAGCTTAACGATTTGGCGAGAGGTTATCTTGTCGGTTCCGTTGATGATGCGAGATTTAAACTGCGAGCGACCTTCTTGGTGAATAAAATAAGAACGGAGAGGGGTACTCCTCCAACAAGCGAAACTGCGGACAATCTTGTTGTTTCGAATGCGGTTGAAAAGATGGAAGACCTCAAAAGGAGACATATTGCGGGCTTGGTGAATTTGGATTTGGATAATTTCAAATTGGCTTTGAAATTGGGAAGGGCGACGAATGTGGATGTGCATTCGGAAATGAGAGATAAGAATTGGGCGAATAGATTTGTTAAGAGATTACAACAGTGGGGAGAAAGACATAAGATTCTCAAGTGGCTTACCTCTCCGACAAGTGCGGGTATCGTTACTTACGGGATCGTAAATTTCGGTTATAACGCGATAGCGGGTTCGATGGGTAGGAAAGCTGTTGCGCTCGGATTGGGAGCGATGGTTGCGGCTCCGGCTATTGGGCCGGCGCTTGTCGCCGTTGGCGCGGGGATTGCTGTTGGTGGAGGGCTCGCAGTTCTTCATAGAGACAGAGCCGTGATTATGCAAGAGGCTCATAAGAACAGAAGGGAAGCTTTGGGTGCTTATGGTGCCGAAGCGGGGACTTTTGAAGCTGATTTGGAAAAAGTCACAACCAAGAAAAAACCGGCTCTCGAGATGATTAACGCGATTGACGCGGCTATTAAGGCCGGAGATCAAGATGCTTTATTTGCGGCTGTCGCCGAGGCGGAAGCCAGAAACGAAATGTCTTTGAGTGGCAGAAAAGAAAGAAGCGGGGCGAGGGTGGATTTGATTTCATTCTCTGATGAAAAACATGTCGAGCAAGAGAGAACGAAACTTTTATTTATGATTTCAGAAGGGAAGAAACATATGGTTAGAAACGGTCTGACCGAGCAAGAGGTTGAGGACAAGGTTAGAACGGTTAAGGCGCCGATTATGGATGCTTTGAATCAAATGATTACAGGGCAATATAAGGCGTTTAAGGGAGTAAAAAGAAGAGAAAATGCTTATGCGTTTGGAACAGGCGCTCTGTTCGGGGCGGCTACAAGTGCAATCGGATTCGGCGCGAGCAAGTTGTACCACATGGCGTGGGGGCATAATGCGAGAGTTGATTATGGTGCTGTAAATGACTTGGATCAGTTCGCGAAAGATCATGGAGTGGACAATCCTCGATATGGAAGCGATTGCAGGATGACACCGGATACCATCCGCGAATTTGAGTCGCATGGATTTAGGGTTACCGAAGATGTTACAAACCCGGGCGTGCCCACACATCCTTTGTACGGAGGGGCGATTGCGCCAAGAGGGTTTGAGGTCAGGGTGCCGGGTGGAGCGAGTGAACATATAACCGTTAATGTGCCGGCGAGTTTCAAATTGCCGAACGAGGCTTATATCCCCGGTACTCATGTTGTTGATCAAAACTGGATGACTGCGAACGGGTTTGACGTGGCTCCGGGCGGGATTACGGGTATCAATATCCCAACGGATGACGCTTCGACGGTTTTGGGGAAATTGGTTGGGACGGGTGCTCTAACTGCGGATGAGGTGAAGGGCCATATAGTAATTGTTGACGGGAAATTCACTCAACCGAGTTTGGATTATTTGACGGGAGTGAAACATTTGAGCGTGACGGAGGTGCCTGTTGCGGGTGTGCCGGGTGGCGTGCCAGGCGTGCCGGGTACTCCGAGCGCGGGAGGGGTTTCGGGATTTGAACATTACAAATTGGGCGGACATTGGCATAACAATACTTTGCCGGTTTACGAAAGCGTACATGAGCAACATTTACATTTCGGAGGTATCGGAGGGAAAGGCTTGGATGCTCATGGGAACGTGGTTTTCAATATTGATAAAATGCTTGCGGGCGGACAACCGACGAGCGGAGCGGAGTCGTTAAGTGTTCCACCTGTGTTTGCGGCCGGCAAAATAGGGTTGTATTTGGGGGCGCATGATGCGAGCGGGGATTTGGTTTATTTCAAAGTCCCGATAGATCCGACTACGCATTCGGCTACGATAGATTTTGCGGCGCATCCCGAATTGAAACAGTTTTTCGATGTGTCGGGAGGTGCGAATCCGAGATATTTGGGCGAGTACGTTATGTGCGCGCAAGATGATAGCGGGCTGATCAGGTCTTTAGCGAAAGTTGACGGTACGGATGCGATAAAAGTTCCGCCGCCGGGACCGGGTCCGGTGTTGCCACCGGTACCTTCGGGGATGGAGTATTCCGTTACTGGAGAAATCCCAAATCCGGATAGCTGGGGATATACCTCTCCGATAGTTGACGGCGAATGTCCAAGTTACCAGTATTTGATTACCGGTGAAAAAGGCGAGGTGTTTGTTATGCCTCCGGTTGTTGTTTCAAGACCTGTGAATTTGGAAAAATATAAAGGTGGTGAAGTGCCCGGACAGGGGGCTGGTTTTTCAGAGGCGCTTGGTCATGGATTTGTGTTTGTTGGACCGGATGGCTCGTCTTTGGCCCCAGTCGCTGAACTTACGGCGGCTGAATTATATCCTCAACCCGGTTATGTAAACGGTCATGTTTGGACAGAATGGGATTGGGGAGACGTTGAGCCGATTGTGCCTACGCCACCGAAATCACCGGAACCGCCGCAGATAACGAAGTTGCCGGACTCACCTCGGATAGAAGGGCCGACGCTTGAGGAACAGGCAGGAAGGCAGTTGCCGGATTCCAGGCATGGGCAAAGATTGATAACCCAGTTGCCGGACCCGGTAGATTCGAGGCCGCCGTCAACGGAAGATACGTTCTTTAAGCCTCCTTATGATCCGAATATTAAGCCGGTAGCGCCGGGAGAAAAGGATGAGTCGAAGCCGGAACTGCCACCAGTGGAGCCGGTACAACCCGTGATGCCAACGCCAACGCCAACGCCAACGCCAACGCCAACGCCAACGCCAACGCCAACGCCAACGCCAACGCCAACGCCCAACGTACCTACCAGTGGCGAAACTCCTCCGGAAGAAGTGCCGCCGGAACTTAGGCGGGATACAGAGGATCCATTTTCTACCGGACCCGAACTTGTTCCGCAAACGGAACCCATAGCCGGACCGACACCGGCAGGGGTGGAAGCGGCAAGGACACCTGTTACCGAACAACCTGTCGAACCACCCGAGATGCCACCTGTTGAACCCGTAGCCGGACCGACACCGGCAGGGGTGGAAGCGGAAAGAGCTCCTGTTGCCGAACCTGTCGAACCATCTGAGACACCATTTGTTGCCCCCGGACCCGCGGTAGAACCAGCGGGAGCGGAAATGCCAAGACCGTCGCCAACGCCGGTAGAAGCACCGGAAGTACCGGCAACGCTACCTGTTGAACCCGTAGCCGGACCGACACCGGTGGGGGTGGAAGCGGAAAGAGCTCCTGTTGCCGAACCTGTCGAACCATCTGAGACACCACTTGTGGCGCCCGAAGTTTCAACAACATTAGAAGATAAGGATGAAGATGACATAAGGAAACTTTTAAAAGGCGAACCTTTTAAATCGTATTTGAATTCCTTTATGCCGTTCGAAGTTGTTAGCGTGAATGGGCAAAGACAATTGAATTTATATGTTGCACCCGATCAAGGTGAGCAATTTGCTATAGCACTTAAGGCTATGGAGGATGGTTCCGCAACCAAAAGACTTCTTGATTTGATCTTGGGGAATACCGCCAAGTTGATTTTTGCCAATGAAACGGAGCCTGAGCAGTTTCTTAGAGTTTTTGGTGTTGCCGGCGAGAGCCAACCTCTGTTGTCACGATTTAAGATGCTTATGCGCAGATTGAGGGAGGTAAGACCTCTCTAAAATGACTGGTAAAACTACAGGTTCGTGCTTTATACTTTTATCACTTAAACAAAAACAAAATATGGATCCAAACATCAAGAAATTTCTTACGGATTTGATCAAGGAGGCCGGGATGGGGGCTTTGCCGCAGGCGGATCAGGACAAAATGATTGACGAGCTGTATGTTAGGCTCGAAGATAGGCTTATGCTTGCGGTTATGGAGGCCCTGCCCGATCAGAAGAGGGTGGATTTTCAGGCCAAAATCGAGACCGACGAAATGGACGCGAAGCAAGTCGAAGATTATATTCGCCAAAATGTGCCGAATTACGAGCAGGTTTTCGCGAAAGCTTTTGCGGAGTTTCGAGAGTTGTATTTGTCGGCGGTCGGAGAGTAAGGGGAGGTGGTGCGAATTTCGACGTGTTGCAAAACGAGGTTTGCGTCGTGGTTTTTTCGTGGGGGGATGAGGCGATTTTTGCATCAAAATTTGTATCCTGCAAGGCGAGGTTTTTCCACGCGAGATAACACGAATTTCGCCATGAATTCGGCATGCCGCAACGCGAAAAAGGTGAGCGTGCCATCACCGCGCGAAAAGTCCAGTCGGGATGGTGGACTTCCTCCTGTTAAAGTGATATAAGAGAGGCACGATTTAACTGCGAAAATACGAAAAACATACATGCGGAATTTGTGAAGTATGGGAAGAGTGCGAAATATTGGTTGAGACGGTGCGCTTTATTGTTACCCGAGATAGCGCGAGAGGAGATTTGGCGCGAAAAAGGTTTTTCAAGTATTTACGATTATGCGGCGAAATTGGCGGGGATGAGTAAGGCGATGGTGGATACGGCGTTGTGGGTTATCAGAGCGGTAGAAGATAAACCCGAATTGAAGAAGATTGTAGAGAAGAAGGGTATTAACTGCGTAAAACCTGTAATAGCAATCGCGACGAAAGAAAATGCCGGATTCTGGGCCGAGAAAACAAACACGATGAGCAAGGCGGAACTCGAAACTTACGTAAGAGACTACAAGGCAACTTTATACCCCCCGGGGAGAATAAGATTGAATCTGTTAATGTCGAAATGGAGCTAGACCCGAAGGTGGCCGAACTTCTCAAGAAGATGAAAGGCGATCGTGATTGGA